>Ga0209573_1003587_pt1 | contig 16775 bp, 12 predicted proteins | sample TNRBio252014_DNA_FD_185870 | JGI IMG/M metagenome (GOLD analysis project Ga0209573, IMG submission 185870) | Wastewater treatment Type I Accumulibacter community from EBPR Bioreactor in Madison, WI, USA - TNR Reactor_6/25/2014_ DNA (SPAdes)... | ecosystem: Engineered > Bioreactor > EBPR >...
CCATTCGTGACATCGTTCTGATCGACCGCCTCGACCTGGAGTTTCAGCCGGGGCTGTCGGCCCTGACCGGCGAGAGCGGCGCCGGCAAGTCCATCCTGCTCGACGCCCTCGGCCTCGCGCTGGGCGGCCGCGCCGAGACGCGGCTGGTTCGTCATGGAGCGGCGCAAGGCTCCGTCACCGCCGCCTTCGACCTCGCCCCGACGCACCCGCTGTTCGCGCTCCTGGCCGAACAGGGCATCGCCGCCGAGGACGGCGGCGTCGTGCTGCGCCGGACCGTCGGTGCCGACGGCCGCTCGCGCGCCTTCGTCAACGACCAGCCGGTGGCCGCCGGGCTGCTGCGCCAGATCGGCGACGCGCTCGTCGAGATCCACGGCCAGTTCGACAACCAGCGGCTCCTGAGCCCCGTCACCCACCGCGGCCTGCTGGACGCCTTCGCCGGGCTGGAAGGGCCGCTGGCCGAGGTCGCGCAGGCCTGGGCGGAGGCGACCACGGCAGACGCGGCTCTGGCCGAGGCCGAGGCGGCCCTGCTCGCCGCCCGCCGCGACGAGGACTTCCTCCGCCACGCCCTGGCCGAACTCGACGAGCTCGATCCCCAGCCGGACGAGGAGGCGGCGTTGGCAGAAACCCGCTCGCGGCTGATGAGCGGGGAGAAGATCGTGCAGGCCATGGCCGACGCCGCCCGGGCCTTGGCCGGCGAGGAGCCGCTGCCGGGCGCGGAAGCCGCGATCCAGAACGCCGTGCGCCCGCTCGAGCGCATCGCCGCTTTGGCCGGCGGCCAGCTCGACGCCGCCATCGAGGCGCTGGGCCGTGCCCGCGGCGAGGTCATCGAGGCGCAGGCGCAGATCGAGCGCGCCCTGGCCGAGCTCGACCTCGACCCGCGGCGGCTGGAGGAAACGGAAGCCCGGCTGTTCGCGCTCAGGGCGGTGGCGCGAAAGCACGGCTGCGGCGTCGCCGAGCTGGCGGTGCTGCGCCGGGACCTCGGCGAACGACTGGCGAACCTGGACGACGGCGCCGCCAGGCTGGACCGGCTGAAGGTTGAGGCGAAGGCGGCGCATGCCGCCTACGACGCGGCCGCCGAGAGCCTCGGCGATGCGAGGAGGGAGGCGGCCTCCCGGCTCGACGCCGAGGTCACGGCGGAGCTGCGCCCGCTCAACCTCGGCCGCGCGGTCTTTCGCACCGTCGTGCGCGAGCTTCCTCCCGGCGACTGGGGCGCGCACGGCAAGGACCAGGTGGTCTTCGAGGTCGCGACCAACCCGGGCAGCCCCACGGGGCCCTTGAACCGGATCGCGTCGGGCGGAGAGCTCGCCCGCTTCATGCTGGCGCTGAAGGTGGTCCTGGCCCAGGCCGACCCGGTGCCGACCCTGATTTTCGACGAGGTGGACGCCGGCGTCGGCGGCGCGGTCGCCGATGCGGTCGGCGAGCGCCTCGCCCGGCTGGGTGGCGAGGTTCAGGTGCTGGTGCTGACCCACTCGCCGCAGGTGGCGGCGCGGGGCGCCCACCACTGGCGGGTGCGCAAGGCGGTGGGCGAGGGCGAGGCGCTGACCCGCATCGACGTCCTCGACGACGCCGAGCGCCGCGAGGAGCTGGCGCGGATGCTGGCCGGCGCCCGCGTCACCGACGAGGCTCGCGCCGCCGCCGCCAGCCTGCTGCTTCGACAGAGCGCATGAGCGCGGAGCTGAGGGCGATCGCGCCCGAGGATCTCGACCGCGCCCAGGCGGAAGCCGAGCTGCGAGCGCTGGCCGAGGAGCTCGCGGCCTACGACCGGGCCTACTACGTCGAGGACGCGCCGCTCATCAGCGACGCGGACTACGACGCCCTGCACCGGCGCAGCGCCGCCATCGAGGCGCGCTTCCCCGATCTGGTGCGCGACGACAGCCCGTCGAAGCGGGTGGGGGCGGCGCCGGCCGAGGCCTTCGCCAAGGTCGTCCACCGCCGGCCGATGCTCTCGCTCAACAACGCCTTCAGCGACGCCGAGCTGATCGAGTTCGTCGCCCAGGTCCGCCGCTTCCTCAAGGAGCTGAGCGACCCGAACGAGGCGCTGGCGATGATGGCGGAGCCGAAGATCGACGGGCTGTCGGTGTCGCTCCGCTACGAGGGCGGCCGCTTCGTCCGCGGCGCCACCCGCGGCGACGGCAGCATCGGCGAGGACGTGACCGCCAACCTGCTGACGCTCCCCGACGTACCCGCGGCCATCGCCGAGGCACCCGCCGTCATCGAGGTGCGCGGCGAGGTCTACATGACCAAGGCCGACTTCGCGGCGCTGAACGACCGCCAGCGCCAGGCCGGCGCCAAGGTCTTCGCCAACCCGCGCAACTCCGCCGCCGGCTCGCTGCGCCAGCTCGATCCGGCGGTCACCGCCGAGCGGCCGCTGCGCTTCTTCGCCTACGCCGCGGGCGAGCTGTCGGCGCCTCTCGGCGACACGCATCACGCGTTCCTCCAGCGGCTCAAGGGCTTCGGCTTCCCTGTCAACCCGCTGGCCAAGCTCTGCCGCGACGAGGGCGAGATGCTCGCCTTCTACCATGAGCTGGCCGCCAGGCGCGCGAGCCTCGACTACGACATCGACGGCGTCGTCTTCAAGGTCGACCGGCTCGACTGGCAGCAGCGGCTGGGCACGCTGAGTCGGGCGCCGCGCTGGGCCATCGCCCAGAAGTTCGAGGCCGAGCGGGTGCGCACCCGGCTCCACGAGATCCGGGTGCAGGTCGGCCGCACCGGCACGCTGACGCCGGTGGCGGTCCTGGAGCCGGTCACCGTCGGCGGCGTCGTCGTCTCCCGGGCGACGCTGCACAACGAGGACGAGATCCTCCGCAAGGACATCCGCCAGGGCGACACGGTGATCGTCCAGCGCGCCGGCGACGTCATCCCCCAGGTCGTCGCCGTCGTCCCCGAGGAGCGCCCGGCGGACGCGACCCCCTTCCGCTTTCCCGACCACTGCCCGGAGTGCGGCTCGCTCGCGGTTCGCGAGGAGGGTGCCGCGGCGCGCCGCTGCACCGGCGGGCTGGTCTGCCCGGCCCAGTCGGTCGAGCGGCTGAAGCACTTCGTCTCGCGCGCCGCCTTCGACATCGAGGGGCTCGGTGCCCGGCATATCGCCGCCTTCCGCGCCGACGGGCTGATCACGAGCCCCGGCGACATCTTTCGCCTGCATCGGCGCGAGGCCGAGATCGCGGCGCGGCCCGGCTGGGGCCCGCGCTCGGCGGCGAACCTCGTTGGCGCCATCGACACCCGGCGGACGATCGCGCTGGAGCGCTTCATCTACGCCCTCGGCATCCCCCAGGTCGGCCAGGCGACCGCGCGGCTCCTCGCCCGCCACTACGGCTCGCTCGCCGCCTGGCGCGCCGCCATGATCGAGGCCGCCGATCCCGAGTCCGCCGCCTACCGCGACCTCGACAACATCGACGGCGTCGGGCCGTCGGTCGCGGGCGACGTCGTCGCCTTCTTCGCCGAGCCCCACAACCTGGCCGTCCTCGACGACCTCGGCGGCGAGGTCACGGTCGAGGACTTCTCCGCCCCCGAGGCGTCCGCCTCGTCCATCGCCGGCAAGACCGTCGTCTTCACCGGCAGCCTCACGACGATGACCCGGGGCGAGGCGAAGGCCCGGGCGGAGGCGCTGGGCGCCAAGGTCGCCGGCTCCGTCTCGCGTAAGACGGACTACGCGATCATCGGCGCCGACGCCGGGAGCAAGGCGACGAAGGCGCAGGCGCTGGGCGTCGCCACGCTCAGCGAGGAGGACTGGCTGGCGCTGATCGCCCCGACAGCGTGACCATTACGATAGCGATGGCGACGACCGGGTTGCGCTCGTCGAGTGACGTGGCGGGCGCGCCCCCGCGGGCGTCAACGCGTGCACGCCGGCAACGCCCCTGCCGCCCGCGTCTTTCCGGCCGATGATAGCGCTTGCAATCTTTTGCCGGCGGCGGCGAAATCGAGGCAAGCTTTTCCATATGTCGACCGGATTGGGGGGACCTGACATGAGTGGAAAACGCGTGCTCTGGCGCGACCGCTGCGACGAGCGGGTCCGGGAGCGTCGCCGCCGGCAGGGGCGGATCCTGGCGGCGATGGCGCAGGCGGCCGCGGACGCGCAGCCGGTTGCGGCGGACGAGGCGTGGGTCGACGAAGCGGCTACATCGGAGTTCGACCTGTCGGCATGGCTGGCGCTGGAACCGCCGGGCGAGGCGACCCCCATGCCGGAGGCCCCGCCGGTGGGCGCTTCACCCTCGGCGCCACCCGGGGCGCCCCCCGGGGCGCCATGAGCCGGACCCGTTGGGTCTCATCCGCCGGCTGACCCGGCGCCTGGCGCCGCTCGCCGTCTGCGCCGCGCTGCTGGCGGCGTGCGCGGAGCGCGGGCCGTCCACCGCGCCGGCCTGCGCCGCCCCGGCGGGGAGCTGGCTCGACCCCGCGACCGGGCGGATGCTCGGCGACGATGCGGTGCTTGGCCGCGCCGCCAACGCCCGCGTCGTGCTGTTAGGCGATGTCCACGACGACGTTCGCCACCATCGCTGGCACGAGCAGATGCTTGAGGCCATCCATGAGCGGCGTCGGCCCCTGGTCATCGCCATCGAGACGTTGCCGCGCCGGGCGCAGCCGGCGCTGGACGCGTGGGTGGCCGGGAGCCTGAGCGAGGCGCAGTTCCTGGACGACGTCCGCTGGAGCGAGACGTGGGGCTACGACCCGGCGCTCTACCTGCCGGTGTTCCGCTTCGCCCGCGACCACCGCATTCCGATGCTGGCCATGAACGTCGACCGGAGCCTGGTCGCGAAGGTGGCGCGGAGCGGCTGGGAAGCGGTGCCCGCCGGCCGGCGCGAGGGCGTCGGCGAGCCGGCGATGCCTACTGAACCATACCGGCGCTCGCTGGAGGCGGTCTTCGCCGAGCATGCGGGGAGCGGGGCCGCGGCGGACGTGGCCGACGTCCGGGTCGAGCGGTTCACCCAGGCGCAGATCACCTGGGACCGGGCCATGGCGGAGGCCATCGCCGCCGCCGTCGCCGCCCGTCCCGGCGCCACCGTCGTCGGCATCGCCGGCAGGGGCCACGTCGAGCATGGCTGGGGCATCGGCCACCAGCTGGCCGACCTCGGCGCCGCCCGGCCGGTGGCCCTGCTGGCGGTCGAGGCGGACGAGGCCTGTGCCGCCGCCCCGGATCTCGCCGACGCGCTGTTCGTCCTTCCGAAGAAGGCCGCGGCGGCACGCTGATGTCTCGCGCGCGCCTTTACCGGATGGCAACCTCCCTGCGCCATGATCGCCGGCGGATGCAGCAACAGCAGGGAGACGCACCGCCATGGCCGACCATCCGCTCCTCGGCGAGGACGAAGCCCGCGCCCTGGCTCAGGCTGCGTCGCTGATCGAGGCGGCGCGCACCGAGGACGCCGGCGATCCGCACGCGGTGGCTCGGGCGCTCGATCACAACCTGATGGTTTGGCGCTCCATCGGCGACGCGGTGGTGCGCGCCGACGGCGAGCTGTCGCCGGCGGTGCGGGCCAATCTCGGCAAGCTCGGCGCCGCGGTCGCGGCGGCGACGGCGGCGACGGCCGGGGCTCCCGGACCCGCGGACCTCGCCGCGCTCATCAACATCAACCGCTGCATCAGCGCTCGCCTGCGCGAAGGCCAGGCCGCGCCGAATTAGCCACCGGCGGGCCGGAGGCAGGCTCGGGCCGCCGCCCGGCAGGCCGGTCGATCCCGACCCTGTCTTCCAGCGTTTGCCGTCCCCCTGAGGGAGTGCTAAGCCGTCACCCTCGGTTCTCGGTCCTCGGGGGTGCACGGTGCAGGCAGATCCTTGGCACCGCTTCGTCATCTGGCGCGACCGGCGGCGACGCGCCGGCAAGCTGCTCCACAGGGTGCGGACGGCCGACGCCGCCGTGGTCTCGGCCGGCAAGAGCGGCCGGACGTGGCTGCGCGCGATGGTGTCGCACCTCTATCACCAGCGCTACGGGCTGCCGCCGGCGGAGCTGATCAACTTCGACGACTTCAACGCCCGCCACGGCGAGATCCCGCGCATCCTGTTCTCCGGCGTCAAGAGCGAGCTCAGGGCGCCATCCGGCCGGACCTGGGGCCAGGAGATGGCCGGCATCGACCGGATCGTCCTGCTCTGCCGGGACCCGCGCGACGTCGCCGTCTCGTTCTATTTCCAGCTCACCGAGCGGGCGACCGAGCGCGAGTTGCTACGCAAGGGCATACCGTCCCGCGAGGCTCTTCGCGGCATGACGATCTGCGGCTTCCTGCTGGATCCGCAGCTCGGCGTTCCCGCCGCCCACCGCTTCGTCGAAGACTGGCGGGCGGCGCTCTCGACGCATCCGAGGACGATGACGGTGACCTACGAGGAGCTCTGCGCCGACACCGCCGCCGCCTTCGGTCGTGTCGCCAGGTTTCTCGATCCCGCGACGACGGACGCCGAGATCGCCGGGGCGGTGGCCTTCGGCGACTTCGGCGCGATGCAGGCGCGCGAGCAGCAGGGCTTCTTCAACAGCGAGCGCCTGCGGCCCGGGGGCAGCGGCGCCCCGGAGGGATTGAAGGTCCGCCGCGGCAAGATCGGCGGCTACCGCGACTACCTGAGCGCCGCGGAGATCGCCGCGGTCGATCGCCTGCTATCGGTGCCGGCGGCGGACGCCGCGGCCGACGCGCCGTCCCCGGCTACAGGTAGTTCATCAGGCTGAACTGGCGGATGCGGGCGACGACCTGGTAGGACGCCTCAAGCGCCCGGCCGTCGTCGAGCAGCTTGGTCATCGCCTCGAGGGGGTCGACGTTCTCGATCGCGGCGGCCTGGTTGTCGAGGCTGACCGCCAGCGCCCGCTGCCGCTCCCGGGTTTCGTGGACCACGGCGAGGTCGAAGCCCAGGTTCATCCGCACCGTCTCGACGCTGCCGGGGCGCTCCGGCCCCAGCGGCTCGCCGGCGCCGGAGGCGCGCTCCAGCGCCGAGCCGAGCAGCGCCAGCGCGTGGTCGACCCGCTCCAGGTTCTGCTCCAGCCCGCCGCCGGTGCCGTACTGGCCTTGCGCGATCATCCCCATGGCCCGGATGGCCTTCTCGAAGGTCGGGTCGATGCCGTTGAGCCCCAAGGACAGCGTCCGCTCGCCGTCCACCCGGTGCGTCGCCTCGACCGTGTCGCCGCCGTACCAGTTGCCGACGCTCAGGCTCGCCGCCGGCTCGGCGCCGTCGATGATGCCGCGGACGACGGTCATCGTCGCCGAGCCTGCGGCAAGTGTTCCGGCGATGGTGATCCGATCAGAGCCGTTGGTGGAGACGACGGTGTATTCGCCGTCGTTGCCCAAAGCACTGCCGGAGAGACGAATGGTGGCGCCCGCCTCGAGGTTGGCGAAGGCGCCGGGCGTCGCCGCGGTGATCGTATCGCCGCCGCTGACGCTCAGCCCGCCGGTGACGGCCGGGTTGAGCGTGGCGGTGGTGCCCACGTGCGCCGCCCGGGTCGGCGGGTAGATCACGCTCTGGCCGTCGAAGCGGCTCTGGAAGTCGGTCATGGTCGAAAGGCCGAGGTCGGCGGGCCGCGTCGTCGCCCGGCTGCCGGCGAACAGGAAGCGGCCGTTGACCTCGGTGTTGAGGTAGCTCTCCATGTCCTTCAGCGCCCGGAAGGCGAAGGCCTGCACCTCGGTCACGTGCGCCTCGTCCAGAGGCTTGTTGCTGCCGAGATCGAGCAGCACGGCGCGGAAGTCGCTCATGGTCTTGCCCATGGCTTCGACCGCCTTGTCGACCGCGGACAGGCGCGTCTCCATCATCGCGTTGTCGTCGATCCCGCGGCCGATGGCGGCGCGGGCCGTCTCCAGCGAGACCAGCCGCCCGGCCTTGCCGGCGATGCCGGCGTAGTCCTGGGAGGCCTTCTCGGTGGTCACCCGGACCTGCTGGTCGTGCAGCCGGCCCTGCACCCTGGTCATCACCTCGAGCAGGCGGTTGCTGGCGTTCAGCGTGGCGATGCGGCTCATGGCCTAAGGGCTCCCTGGGGTGTCGTCGATGCGCCGCGGGCCTCAGCCCAGCATCCGCTCGAGGGTGTCGAACATGTCCTTGATCACGCCGAAGACGCGGGCGGAGGCGGCGTAGGCCTGCTCGAAGACCATGAGGTTGGCCATCTCCTCGTCGAGGTTGACGCCGCGCAGCCCGTCCGACTTGGACTCCAGGCTGCTCACCAGCTCCTGGCGCTCGCGGACCATGCCCTCGTGGCTGCTGGTCATCGCCGCCGTGTCGCCCAGCAGCGTCGTGGCGAAGCCGGCCAAGGTCGTCTCGATGGCGCCGAGCCGGCCGCCGGCCGGGAAGCGGAGGGGCTGGTCGAAGACGTCCGCCAGCGCATGCACGGTGGCGTCGTCGGCGACGCCGTTGTGGTAGGCGCCGTTGGCGCCGCGGCTCGCATCCCACTGCACCGCGCCGCGCGAGACGAGCCTGGGCGAGGAGAGGATGTCGGAACGCACCCCGATCCGCCCGGCAAGCCCGGTCGAGGACGGGCCGAGGTCGAGGTCGTCGAGCAGCCTGTCGCCGGCGCCGGTGTCCTGGCTGACGGTGAAGGCGGAGCCGTCGGCCGACGCCAGGCTGAGGCGCTGCCCGCCGCCGTCGCCCACCACCCGGGCGTCGAGGCCGGTGCCGGCGGCGATCTTTCCGGCGACGGTCGCGAGGTCGTCGCCGGCGGCGATGGTGACCGTGGCGAGCGCGCCCAAGGCGTTGCGGAAGCTCAGGGTCGCCGCGGTGGCGGCGAAGTCGCTCGCCACCACCGCCGAGGCCTGGGCCGCCGTCGGCGCTCGATCGACGAACAGGTCGTTGAGGCCGAAGAAGGCGGAGAAGCCCCGCGCGGTCTCGTCCACCTGGCCGTCGGCGTCGGCGTCGAAGCCGATGGTCGCGTCGGTGCGGGCGCTGCCGGGCGCCGCACCGGCCTCGTCGCGCATCCCGAGTGCCAGGCCGGGTCCGGTGACGCGGATCCGCAGGGCGCCGTCGACCAGGCCGGCCGAGCCGTCGCCGCCGAGCCAGCCGTCGATCGCCGCGGTGACCGCCGAGACGGTGGCGCCGGCGCCGCCGATCAGCGTGCGCACCGAGGTCGAGCGGACCTCGTTGCCGCCGGCGTCGAAGAGGACCAGGCGGGTGTCCTCGCTGCCGGCGAAGCCGATGGTCTGCAGCGCGGGTTCGGTGAAGCTGCGGGTGCCGTCGAGGCGGGTGAGCCCGGGGTAGGCGAGGCCTGCGTTGTGCACCTGGTTCAGCCGGGTCTTGAGCTCGCCGGCCAGGGTGTCGATGGCGGTCTGCAGGTCGGGCAGGACCTCGTCGCGCATCTCGATCAGCCCGGCGAGCTTGCCGCCGCGGATGTCTGTGGTGATGTCCTGGGCGGTCGCGCCGCTGCCGACGGTGATGGCGGCGAAGTTGCCGGCCTCGTAGGTCGAGAACGCGTCGACGACGGCGACGCCGGGATGGCGGACCGGCGCCGCGTCGTTGTCGACGAGGGCGCGGCCACTGGCGGTGAAGACGGCGACGTCGCCGCCGCCGCGGGAGAAAACGCGGATGTCGATCAGCCCGGAGAGCTGGTCCAGCGCCCGGTCGCGCTGGTCTTCGACGTCGGCGGTGCCGCGGCCGACGGCGGTGTCGCGGACGATGGTCTCGGTGAGCGAGGCGATCTCGCCGACCAGCGTGTTGATCTCCTCGACGCCGCGCACCAGGCCGGCGTCGGCGTCGGCGCGTAAGGACTGGATCGTCGCCGAGGCGTGCCGGAGGTTCAGCGCCAGGTCGTCGGCGCGGCGGACCACCTCGCGCTGCTCGATGCTGTCGTGGGGCGCCAGCGCCAGGGCGCTGAAGGCGCCCTGCAGCTCGGCCAGGTCGTGGCTGAACGAGGTGTTGGCTTCGGGGCTGCCGAACAGGTCGGAGATGCGGGCGAACAGGTCCGACTGGGCGCTCATCGCCCCGAGGGCCCCGCGCTCGAGCCGGATGCTCTTGAGCAGGCCCTCGTCGATGGTGCGCATCAGCGGGCCGAGCTGGACGCCGGCGCCGGCGCCGCTCGAGACCCGGCTCTCGAAGCGCGCGACCTTGCGCGAGAACCCGGGCGTATTGACGTTGGCGACGTTGTTCGCGACCGTGTCCAGCGCCCGCTGGTTGGCGACGAGGCCGCTCGCGGCCGTTCGCAGGGCGTAGCTCAGATCGGCGGCCATGGCTCGTCCTCGTGTCTCAGAGCGCGCGGTTGAGGGACAGCGCCGGCGGCGGCGCCGCCCTGCGAGTGCCGGCGGGATCGGTGCGGCCGTCGCAGGCGTAGGTCTCGCCGCCGGGCGCCTGGCTCTGCACCGCCATCGCGATGCTCTCGACCAGGCGCTGGTTGGCGGTGATGGCGACGCGCAGGCGGCGCTGGTTTTCCGCCGCCAGCCCGTCCAGCCGCGAGCGGAGCGCCGCGAAGGCGCCGTCGGCGACGACGGCGCCGCCGCTCTTGCCGGCGTCGCTCTCGAGCCAGCGCTCGCAGGCGAGCAGCGCCGCCTGCTTTTCCTCGAGCAGCCGGCGCATGCGGGTCGTGTCGCGGGCCTTCAGCGCGTCGTTCTCGAGGCCCAGCACGTCGGCGAGGCGCTCCAGCGGCTCGATGGCGCAAGGCGCCGCCGGGTTCGCGTCGCCAGGTTCGGACAAAACGTCGGCTGGTGTGGTCATGGCGTGTTCGTCTCCGTGGGTAGCGTCTTGGCCGCCGGCGCCTGCGGTACCGGTGCCGCTGCTTGGGCCTGGCCGGCCTGTTCCTGAACCTCGACGAGGCCGCGGACGATGGCGTCGGCGATGCCGATGCCGCCGGCCTTGGCGATGGCCTTGCCGTACTCGTCGATCAGCAGCGAGCGCCACATGTCTTCGGCCATGCCGCCGCCGAACGGCGCCTCGGTGCCGACACCTTCGAACATCGGCTCCAGCGTCCGGGCGAGGTAGAAGGCCTCGAAGTCCTGCGCGGCCTGGCGCAGGCGCTGCGGGCTCATGGAGGCGACGGGCGCGGTGGGCGCACGCTGCGCCGCTGCCGCACCCTGCATCGTCGCCGCCGTGATGGTGCTTTCGGCCATCACATCACCTCGATCTCGGCCTGCAGCGCGCCGGCCGCCTTGATCGCCTGGAGGATCGCGATCAGGTCGCGCGGGCCGATGCCCAAGGCGTTCAAGCCGTCGACCAGCTCCTGCAGGCTGACGCCCGGGCCGACGATGCCGAGCTGGCGGGAGCCGCCCGACTCGTCGACCTGGATGTCGGTGCGCGGGACGACGACCGTGGTGCCGTCGGCGAACGGGTTCGGCTGGGAGATCTGCGGCGTCTCTGTGATGCGGATGGTGAGGTTGCCCTGGGCGATGGCGACGGTGCTGACCCGCACGTTCTCGCCCATGACGATGATCCCGGACTGCTCGTCGATCAGAACCCGGGCCGGCTGGTCCGGCTCGATCATCAGCTGCTCGATGTCGGTGAGCAGGTTGACGACGTTGCGCCGGTAGCGGCTCGGCACCAGCAGGTCGACCGTGGACGGGTCGCTCGGCCGCGCCGCCGGCTCGCGGAGGAAGGCGTTGATCGCCTGGGCGACCCGCCTCGCGGTGGTGAAGTCGGGATTGCGCAGGCTGATCTGCACCGAGCTCATGTTGGCCATGGCGAAGGCCACCTCGCGCTCGACGATGCCGCCGGCGGCGATGCGCCCGGAGGTCGGAACGCCCTTGGTTACGCTCGCCGCCGCGCCTCCGGCGGAGAAGCCGCCGACCGCGACCTGCCCCTGCGCCACGGCATAGACCTCGCCATCGGCGCCGAGGAGCGGCGTGACCAGCAGGGTGCCGCCCAGCAGGCTGGAGGCGTCGGCCAGCGCCGAGACGGTGACGTCGATGCGCCCGCCCTGGCGGGCGAACGGCGGCAGCACCGCGGTGACCATCACCGCGGCGACGTTCTTCGAGCGCAGCCCCTCGTCGGTCGGCTTGACGCCGAGCCGGTTCAGCATCGCCTGCAGGCTCTGCTTGGTGAAGCCGCCGTCCTTGATGGTGTCGCCGGTCTTGTTCAGGCCGACGACCAGGCCGTAGCCGACGAGCTGGTTGTCGCGCACGCCCTCGAAATCGACCAGGTCCTTGATCCGGGACGCCGCCTCGGCGCCGCCGGCGACGGCGCAGGCCAGGATCAGCGCCCAGGCGACCGCGAGCATGCGGGCGAAGCCTCGCTTGCCGAAGCGAAACGGCAGCCGCCGGTTGCAGGCTCGGCCTGGGATCATCGTCGCAGGGTCCTTAAGCTCGCTCATGCTTCACGCCGCGGTTGTTGCGAACGCCGTGCCAGTCGCGATGCTAGAAGAACCCCAGGCGGGTTAAGGGGCGGTGAAGGCGGAAAAGCCAAGCCGGCGGGCGCCGAGGCGGCAAGATCCTCCCGCTGCCCCGGCAAAGCCTGCCGGGCGGGCCGGGAGCGGCCGTCCCAGCTACGGTGGGGTGCGCCTAAGTCGATTCAAGCCACGTGGCCCATTGCCATCTCCGCCCGTAATGGCCGTGCTCGTCACGGCCATCTACGCCTTCAATGGACCCGCGGAACAAGTCCGCGGGTGACGATTAGGGGGTTCCGGGGCGCCTGCCCGAGTTGATGACGCTGCCCTGCGGGTTCTGGTGCGTCAACCTCGGTCGCGACGTCCGAGAGCGGCTACAGGCAGTTGCGGAGGTTGGCGAGGATGCGCTGGCGGATCGGGACGGCGGCGTCGGGCGGTGTGAACGCCAGGCCGGTGACCGTCTCGAACAGGGTGATGTAGCGATCCGCGAACTCGACGAGGGTGGCTTGCGGGATCGGCGGGATCGGCTCGCGGTAGGGGTCGCAGCGGGCGCCGATCCAGCGGCGGAGGAAGTCCTTGTCCAGGCTCTCCGGATCGAGGCCGGCCTCGGAGCGTTCGGCGTAGCTCGAAGCCAGCCAGTAGCGGCTGCTGTCCGGCGTGTGGATCTCGTCGGCGAGCATGATCCTTGCGTGCTCGTCGATGCCGAACTCGTACTTGGTATCGACCAGGATCAGGCCGTTGGCCGCGGCGACCTCGCGGCCGCGGGCGAAGAGCGCCAGTGCCGTCGCCTCCAGCGCCTGCCACTGCTCGGCCGTGACCAGGCCGCGGGCGACCACCTCGGCCGGGCTCAGCGGCAGGTCGTGGCCGCCGGCGTCCGCCTTGGTCGTGGGCGTCAGCACCGTTTGCGGCAGCTTCTCGTGCCGGCGCAGGCCGTCGGGGAGCCTCAGCCCGTACATCTCCCGCTGGCCCGCGGCGTACATCGTCCAGATCGAGGTGGCGGTGGTGCCGGTGAGGTAGTCGCGGACCACGATCTCCACCGGCAGCATCCGGAGCGTGCGCGCCATGAGCACGTTGGGGTCGGGGTAGGCGACGACGTGGTTGGCGACGATGTCCGCGGTCGCCTCGAACCAGAAGCGCGCCGTCTGGGTCAGCACCTGGCCCTTGAACGGCACGGCGGCCAGGATCTGGTCGAAAGCGCTCTGCCGGTCGGTGGCGACGATGATCCGCCGGCCGTCGTCGAGGTCGTAGTTGTCGCGCACCTTGCCGCGGGCGTAGCGGCCGGGAAGGTCGGGGAAGTGCGCGTCGGTGAGGGCGTCCGCGAGATGCGCCTCGATCAGCGCCCGGCGCTCGGTGTCGGCCACCGCCCGGCTCAGGCGCCGTAGGCGATCTTGACCACCTCGTAGGACTTGTAGCCGCGCGGCGTCGTCACCTCGACGATGTCGCCGAGCTTTTTGCCGATCAGCGCCCGGCCCAAAGGCGAGGTGATGGACAGCCTGCCGGCGCCGGCGTCGGCCTCGTGGCTGCCGACGATGCGGTAGGTCGACTCCTCCTCCGTGTCCTCGTCGGCCAGCAGCACGGTGGCGCCGAACCGCACGACGTCGTCGTTCATGTGCGAGGTGTCGATGGGCTCGGCGCGGCTGATGATGTCCTCGAGCTCGGCGATCCGGCCCTCGATGAAGCTCTGTCGCTCGCGCGCGGCGTGGTATTCGGCGTTCTCCGAAAGGTCGCCGTGCTCGCGCGCCTCCGCCAGCGCCCGGATCACCGCCGGACGCTCCTCGCTGCGGAGCCGCCGCAGCTCGACCTCGAGCTGTCCCAAGCCCTCGGGTGTCATCGGGATCTTATCCATAGGACTGCCTCGCCTATCCGAAGAACCGGACCGAGCGGACCCTGCGTACGCTGCAGGGCCGCAGAACCTCGGCCGGGCGAAAGGGGTTTACGCGAAAACGGGGAAGTAGGACTGGAGGGGGGCGACATCAAGCCCGTTGCCGGACAGCAGGGCCTCGATGGCGTCCACCGCGGCCGCCGCGCCGGCGATGGTGGTGTAGTGGGGAACGTTCTTCATCAGCGCCGATCGGCGGATGGAGAAGCTGTCGCGGATCGCCTGGGCGCCCTCGGTGGTGTTGATCACGAGCTGCACGGTGCCGTTGATGATCGCGTCCTCGCAATGCGGCCGGCCCTGCAGCACCTTGTTGATCCGCTTCACCGGCAGCCCCGCTTCCGCGAGCGTCGCCGCCGTCCCGTCGGTGGCCATGAGGGTGAAGCCGAGGCCGGCGAGCCGGGCGGCCAGGGCCGCCGCAGCCTGTTTGTCCTTGTCCTTCACCGACATGAAGACGGCGCCGGAGGAGGGGAGGCGCGCGCCGGCGCCGAGCTGGGACTTGGCGAAGGCGCTGCTGAAGTCGGCGGCGATGCCCATGACCTCGCCGGTCGATTTCATCTCCGGGCCGAGGATCACGTCGACGCCGGGGAAGCGCGCGAACGGGAACACCGCTTCCTTCACCGAGACGTGCGCCGGCCCCTTCCTCGCCTTCAGCGGAAAGGCGGCGAGCTTCTCACCGGCCATGACCCGGGCGGCGATCTTCGCCACCGGCACCCCCGTCGCCTTGGCGACGAAGGGGACGGTGCGGCTGGCCCTGGGGTTCACCTCGAGCACGTAGATGTCGCCGTCCTTCACCGCGAATTGCACGTTCATCAGCCCGACGACGCCCAAAGCCTTGGCCAGCGCCGCCGTCTCCCGTTCGATCTCGGCGATGGCCTCGGCGGACAGGGAATGCGGCGGCAGGCAGCAGGCGGAGTCGCCCGAATGGATGCCGGCCTCCTCGATGTGCTGCATGATCCCGGCGACGACGACGTCGGTGCCGTCGGCCAAAGCGTCGACGTCGACCTCGATCGCGTCCTGCAGGTAGGAGTCGAGCAGCACCGGCTTGTCGCCCGAAACCTCGACGGCGCGGGTGATGTAGCGCCTCAGCGCCTCGCGGTCGTGGATGATCTCCATCGCCCGGCCGCCCAGCACGTAGGACGGGCGGATCACCACCGGGTAGCCGATGGCCTCGGCGACGCCCTCGGCTTCCTCCGCCGAGCGGGCGAGGCCGTTGGCCGGCTGGCGCAGGCCCAGGCGCTGCAGCAGCACCTGGAAGCGCTCGCGGTCCTCGGCGAGGTCGATGGCGTCGGGTGAGGTGCCGAGGATCGGGATGCCGGCCTTGGCCAGGCTGCCCGCGAGCTTCAGCGGCGTCTGCCCGCCCAGCTGGACGATGACGCCCAGCAGCGTGCCGCGGGAGCGCTCGACCTCAACGATGGCGGTCACGTCCTCGTCGGTCAGCGGCTCGAAGTACAGCCGGTCGGAGGTGTCGTAGTCGGTGGAGACCGTCTCCGGGTTGCAGTTGACCATGATCGCCTCGTAGCCGGCCTCGCGCAGCGCGTAGGCGGCGTGGACGCAGCAATAATCGAACTCGATCCCCTGGCCGATGCGGTTGGGGCCGCCGCCGAGGATGATCACCTTGCTGCGCTCCGACGGCTGCGCCTCGCACTCGGCCGGCTCTCCGGCCTGCGGCTCGTAGGCCGAATACATGTACGAGGTCTGCGACGCGAACTCGGCGGCGCAGGTGTCAACCCGCTTGAACACGGGTGCGACGCCCAGGACCCGGCGGCGCAGGCTGACCTCGGCGACGCTCTTGCCCGAGAGTTCGGCCAGGCGCTGGTCGGAGAAGCCCAGCGCCTTCAGCCGCAGCATCGACGGCGTATCGCCGGCAAGCCCGCGCACGCGGACCTCGTCCTCGCAATCGACCAGAGCCTTGATCTGGTCCAGGAACCACTTGTCGTAGTGGCAGGCGGCGTAGACCTCGTCGATGGTGAGCCCGTGGCGGAAGGCCTGGGCGATGACGAGCACGCGGTCCGGCCGGGCCGAGGTCAGCGCCGAGAGCACCTCCTCGCGGCTCCTTCCGACGTCCACCTCGTTCAGCCCGTTGAGCCCGATCTCCATGGAGCGCAGGCCCTTCTGCAGCGACTCGGCGAAGCAGCGGCCGATGGCCATGGCCTCGCCGACCGACTTCATCGACGTGGTCAGGATCGGCTCGGCGCCGGGAAACTTCTCGAAGGTGAAGCGCGGGATCTTGGTAACCACGTAGTCGATGGTCGGCTCGAACGACGCCGGGGTGACGCCGGTGATCTCGTTGTCGAGCTCGTCGAGGTGGTAGCCGACGGCGAGCTTGGCCGCGATCTTGGCGATGGGAAAGCCGGTGGCCTTGGACGCCAGCGCCGATGAGCGCGAGACGCGCGGGTTCATCTCGATCACGACCATGCGGCCGTCGTCCGGGTTGATCGCGAACTGGACGTTGGAGCCGCCGGTATCGACCCCGATCTCGCGCAGCACCGCGATCGAGGCGTTGCGCATGACCTGGTATTCCTTGTCGGTCAGCGTCAGCGCCGGCGCCACCGTGATGCTGTCGCCGGTGTGCACCCCCATCGGATCGACGTTTTCGATGGAGCAGACGATGATGCAGTTGTCCGCGCAGTCGCGGACCACCTCCATCTCGAACTCCTTCCAGCCGAGCACCGACTCCTCGATCAGGACCTGCTGCGCCGGCGAGGCGG
>Ga0209573_1003588_pt1 | contig 16766 bp, 9 predicted proteins | sample TNRBio252014_DNA_FD_185870 | JGI IMG/M metagenome (GOLD analysis project Ga0209573, IMG submission 185870) | Wastewater treatment Type I Accumulibacter community from EBPR Bioreactor in Madison, WI, USA - TNR Reactor_6/25/2014_ DNA (SPAdes)... | ecosystem: Engineered > Bioreactor > EBPR >...
ATAGTGGACATCACCAGTTTACAAAACCCGCGCGTCAAGCACATTGTCAAGCTGCGAGAGGACAAACGCCAGAGACAAAAGGATGGGGTGATCCTGGTGGAAGGTTTCGATGAATTGACCCTCGCTCTTGGCTGTGGCATGCTTCCGCAGACGCTTCTTTCTGCGCCGGAGATTATCAGCCAGACCCTGAGCGTTCCCCACGCCGAACACCTGACCGTCAGCAGGGCGGTTTTCGAAAAAATTTCGTATCGTGAGAACCCCGATGGCTGGCTGGGAATTTTCCCAACGCCCAAAACCTCACTGGAAGACCTGCAACTCTCCGCATCTCCCCTTATAATTGTGGCACAGTCCATCGAAAAGCCCGGCAACCTTGGCGCCATCTTGCGCACCGCCGATGCCGCCAAGGTGGATGCTTTGCTCGTCTGTGACCCGCGCGTGGACTTGTGGAGTCCCAATGTCATCCGCGCCAGCCGCGGAGCGGTCTTTGCGGTACCCGCTGTCGAGGTGGATTCGGCTCACGCGTTGGAGTGGTTGCGGTCCAGAAAGATGCGGGTGCTGGCAGCGACACCATCCGCCGAGGCGGACTATACTTCCATCCCAATGCATGGACCTGTTGCCATCGCCGTCGGCACGGAGGATGAAGGGTTGACCGATTTTTGGATGAACAACGCCGACCAGAAGGTAAAGATTCCCATGTTCGGCAGGGTCAATTCGTTGAACGTGTCCATCGCCACGGCGTTGATGGTCTATGAGGTGGTTCGGCAAAGAAACGTATGAACAGCGCGAACTTCGATACATTTGCCAGCTTGGGCAGGGACCTGGCAGCCACATCGGCGGCTGAAACTGCGGCTCACATTATTCTGGAGGCGGCAGACGGGCTGATCGGTTGGGATGCCTGTTACCTCATCCTGTACGACCCGGAACGGGCAGCCCCTCCACGCCCGCTGCTGACCATCGATACGATCGAGGGGAAGCGCATCGTCCAGCATGGGGCGGTGCCAGACAAGCCCACCGAGAACATGCTCAAAGCCATTCAGCACGGCGGTTTTTTATCCACTTATGAGGGACATTTTCCCGTCGACCCGTCGCTTTCCTTTGGCGACCAAAGCCGGCGGACACTGTCGCAGATATTCGTTGCAGTGGCAACCGCCTCGCGCACCATCGGCGTCCTTTCCATCCAAAGTTATCAAAGGCACGCCTACGACAGTGAGCAGCTTGACCTGCTGAAGAACCTGGCGAGTCATTGCGCGGGGGCGCTGGAGCGTATTTGGGCGCAGGAAGCGCTGGAAGACCTGTTGGAGCGGATGAAGTGGCTGCACGAAGCCCTGAACGAGATCAACGCCAGCCACGACGTGGAGCAGGTTTGCAAGGTGGTGTATGAAACCGTGGAACGGGTGATGCCGTGCAACGATTTCGTGATGGACGGTTATGATTCGAAGACCAATGAGATCGTGCCGTTGTACGCGATTGAGCACCCGCGCCGACGGGTATTCACCGACCGGTATTTTGCCGATCACGGATTGGCAGGGGAGATCGTCCGCACGAAGAAGCCCATTCTTTTCAACAGCATCGCCGCGATGGATGCGAGCGGAATCAATTTTGAAATGTTCGGCAGCCAGACGGAGCAAGACCCCACCGAGTCGATCCTGGCGGTGCCGATGCTGTTGCATGGCGAGATCTATGGGATGGTTTCGGCGCAGTCGTACCAGAAGAACGCCTACTCCTTCGACGACCTGTACCTGCTGGAGACGCTCGCTTCGCACGCCGCGATCGCCATCGAGAATGCGCGTTTGTTCGATTCGATCCGTCACCTGGCAGATACCGATCCGCTGACGGCGACGCTGAACCGCCGCCGCTTCTTCGAACTGGCAGAAGCGGAATTCGAACTGGCACGCGCCAGACGCCAGCCGTTTTCGGTCATTTTACTGGATGTGGACGATTTCAAGAAGTTCAACGACCAGTTCGGGCACAAGATCGGGGACTTTGTGTTGATCCAGACCTCGGAAGTGTGCAAAACGTCGTTGCGGGCGGGCGACATCTTCGGCAGATTGGGCGGTGAGGAGTTCGTGGTGGCGTTGCCGGGGACACAGCTCGAGCAGGCAATGGAAGTGGCGACGCGCCTGTGTCGTCAAGTCTATGCCAGCGACTACAACATGGGCTGGCACGCCTTCAACAAGGAAAATGCCTTCTCGCAGGTCGTCGAGCCGATCTCCATCACCGTCAGCGTGGGGGTTGCCACGTATGACGATACCTGCCCAAATGTGGATATTTTGATCGACCGCGCCGACCAAGCCATGTATGCCGCCAAGAACTCCGGGCGGAATCAAGTCTGCGCGTGGCACGCGGAGGCGGGCAGGTAGTTTCGTCACTTGATTCCGAGGGGAAAATTCCCTACAATGGTACAAATCCTTTGACTCCCGCGAGGGGACATGGCAAAACAAAAAGACGAAATATCAAAGAAGAAAGAAAAGCCCGCGAAAAAAGCCAGTATCAATATTGGCGGAAATTTCGCGGGCAATTTAATTTCGGGGGACGGAAACACGATCAACGTGGAAGCGACCAAAGCCGCCGCGCTGTTCACGATTCCCAAACCAGTGCAAGACTTCATGGGGCGCGAAAAGGAACTTGACCAACTCAAAGCCTCGTTCCAGGCTGGGGCGTTGATCACCGGCTTGAGCGGGGGTGGAGGCGTGGGTAAAACCGAACTCGCCAAAAAACTCGCATCCGAGATCGCGGACGAATATCCCGCTGCCTGTCTCTCCATTGACCTGCTCGGCACATCCGGGAATCCGCTTGCGCCCGAGGAGGTCATGCGGCGCTTGCTCGAGCCGTTCTACCCCAACCAAAAACTACCCGAAGACCTGCAGGGACTGAAAGGCTTGTACCAGCAGACCTTTGCCAGCCAGAAAGCCCTGCTGCTGCTGGACAATGCCGCGAACGAGACGCAGGTGCGCCCGTTGATTCCACCCCAGCCTTCGGCCGCCATCGTCACCTCGCGCAAGCATTTCACGCTGAACGAACTCGGCTTGACTCCCCTGCGGCTGGACGTGCTCCCGCCCGCAGAAGCGCGTGACCTGCTTCGCAATGCTTCGCCCAAACTCAGGGACGCGAGCGACGCCGATCTTGATGCCCTCGCAACCCAATGCGGACGCCTGCCGTTAGCCCTGCGCGTGGCTGCCTCCCTGCTGAACGACCGTGACGACTGGACGCCCGCAACCCTGCAAAAACGCCTCGCGGACGAACGCACGCGTCTCGCCCGCCTCAAACGTGACGGCGATCTTGACCTCGACGTGGATGCGACTCTCAGCCTCTCGTACAACCTGCTGGACGACGACCTGAAAAAGAAATTCCGCCAACTGGGAGTTTTTAGCGCACCGTTTTATCTCTATTCTGCCCAGGCCGTGTGGGACATCAAAGATAAGATTTCTGCCGACGATCTGCTCGGAAAATTTACAAATCTTAGTTTGTTAAATTTTCACCCCTCTCTCAAAGGAGAGGGAGAAGGCGGAGAGGTTCTTTACTTTTACAATCTGCATGACTTGACGCGCCTCTTTGCACAGAATTGCCTTCTCGAAGATGTTGCCGAAGTCAAAATATCTACTATGCGTCATGCAGAGTACTTTTCTGAATGGGCGAAAATAGCCAACGATATTTATCAAAAGGGGGATGAAAATATCCCTGCTGGCTTGGCACTATTCCGCTTAATTTTCCCTCATCTTATAACTGCGTATGAACGACTCTCTCCCGAAAACCAGACCTTCCCGCGCCCGGACGAAGCCGACCGCTGGCTTAGTGATTTTCCCAGCAAATGCGCCCATGTTTTGGATTTATACCTACCGCCAAGCCAAGAAATTACCTTGCTAAAGACTGCTTTGGAGTCTGCTCAACGACTAAACGACAAGAAGGCGCAAGGAGTCCACCTTGGCAATCTAGGCATTGCATATAAAAACTTAGGTGAAATCGAAAAGGCAATTGAATTTTATGAGAAAGAGTTAGTAATAGAGCGAGAAATTGATAATCGCTTCGGCGAAGGAGGAGTTTTAGCAAATTTAGGGACCGCCTATGGTGAATTAGGAGATGCGCATAAATCCATCTACTTTTTTGAAAAATCTTTAGCCATAGCACTTGAACTTGGTGATATGCGCCTTGAAGCAAACACCCTTCAAGGATTAGCGGCTGCATACGATCTCTTAGGGAATGCGAATAAGACCATAGAGTATTCTGAAAAGCAAATAGCGACCGTACGCAAAATTGGGGATCGCCGTGGTGAAGCCAATGCCCTCGGTAATTTGGGAAATGCTTATCAGAAGAAAGGCGCCACTCAAGAATCTATCGATTTCTATAATAAAGCGCTGATAATATCTCATGAAATTGGAGATCGTCGCAGTGAAGCGGCTAATCTTTGTAATCTAGGGATAATGTATGCCAGCCTTGGAGAAATAGAGCAAGCCAGAGAGTTATGGAATCAAGCACTGCAAATCCTTCGCGCTATTGAAAGCCCGCATGTTAGGAAGGTTGAGAATTGGCTGGCAGGGCTGGATGGAGACTCAGAGGAAAAGCATGAAATTACCATTCAGGATTTTGTGCGCGGGGTGATCCAAGCACATCGGAGCAAGAATCCGCAGGCGGGGCAGATGTTCGATGCGCTTGGAAAAATGATCGGTGACTCGAATGCGCCGCCTGAAATGCAGGAACTTGCCAAAGTCCTGCGGCGGGTGATGTCTGGGGTCAAAGAGCCAGATCTGTCCAATCTGCCAGAGGAATTGGCAAGGTTGGTCAGGGAGCAATTGGAAAAATAAAAAGGTTTATGTCATTGCGAGGAGTCCGAAGAGCGACGAAGCAATCGCCTTATGAGTATTGGGATTGCTTCGCCCGCTCTTGCGGGCTCGCAATGACATGCTCCTCGGGTCAATCCGCCGCCACTGCCTCCCGTATTTCCTCACGCTCCTCGCTCGGCACATCCACGCCATACTGCACTTCCAACTCATGCCGGAACTGCTGCGTGTACAGGCTGTAGTAATGTCCGCGTTTACGCAGGAGTTCGGCGTGTGTGCCATGCTCCGCGATGCGCCCGTTTTCGATGACGAGAATCCGGTTCGCGCGGCGAATGGTCGAGAGGCGATGCGCGATCACAAAGGACGTGCGTCCCTTCATCAACGCTTCCATGCCTTTTTGGATCAGCGCCTCGGTCAGCGTGTCTACGCTGGAGGTCGCCTCGTCCATGATGAACAACTCCGGTTTGGCGAGCACCGCGCGCGCCAGCGAGATCAACTGCTTTTGCCCCACCGAGAGCAGGTTCCCGCCTTCGCCCACGTTCTGGTCGTAGCCTTTTTCGAGGGTACAAATGAAATCATGCGCACCCGCGATCTTCGCGGCTTCTTCCACGTCGGCGTCCGACGCGTCCAATTTGCCATAGCGGATGTTCTCGCGCACTGTCCCGGAAAACAGGTGCGGCGTTTGCAGCACAATGCCGATCTTGTTGTGGATCGACTCGAGCGTGTACCCGGTGTAGTCCCTGCCGTTGATGCGGATCACGCCCTTCTGCGGTTCGTAGAAGCGGCACAGCAGGTTGACGATGGTGCTCTTCCCGCCACCGGTCGGACCGACGAGCGCGATCATCTCCCCGGGCTGGACTCTCAGCGTGAAGTCGGTCAGCACCGGCTTGCGGTCTTCGTAGTAGAAGTCCACATGCTCGAATTCGATCTCGCCCAACAGAGTCCGCGCCTTGACGGCGTCGGGTCGGTTATGGACCTCAGGCGGGGTATCCACCAGTTTGAAGATTCGTTCAGCCGACGCAATGGAATGCTGCATCTCGGCATAGACGCGCGCCAGGTCTTGCACGGGCCACATCATGAAGGTCAGGTATGAGACGAAGGCTTGGATCCCGCCGATGGTGATCAGACCGAACTCGATCTGCACACCGCCATACCAGACGATGGCTCCCAGCGCGAAGGCGGCAATGATCTGCACCGTAGGCAGAAAGAGCGCCGAAAGCCACGCCGCACGGTACGACGAGCGATACATGGTCGAAGTCAGGTTCTGGAATTCGCGCAGGTTGGCATCCTCCCGTCCCAGCGCCTTGACCACACGCACGCCCTGAATGTTCTCGTTGTACGCGCCGGTGATCTTCGAATTCGTGCGACGGGTGACGCGGAATTCCAGCAGGATATACGACTGGAACTTGTTCGCCACCCAGATCATGATCGGGATGATGACCGACACGATCAACGCCAGCCGCCAGTTGATGATCGCCATAAAGGTCAGCGACGTGATGATGTTCATTACCGCCCAGACGCTGTCCACGATGCCCCAGGTCACCAGTTCCGAGACGCGCCCCGTGTCCGATGTGACGCGCGCGATCAGCCGTCCCACTGCATTTTGGGCATAGTACGAAAGCGACAGGTTCTGCAGGTGGTTGAAGAGCAGTTTGCGCAGGTCGTATTGCACGCGTTCGCCCAGCACACCGGCAAGGTAAATGAACGTGAACACGAACACAGACTGCAACAGCAGGAACGAACCATAGATCCACGCGATGCGCGTCAGCACCGCAGTGTCCCTGAGGTTGATTCCCTCGTCCACGATCTGCTTGTTCAGGTAGGTGAAATATGCATCCAAGCCGGATACCAAACCGATGGTGATCAGGAATCCCAGCACCCACTTCCAATGCGGTTTGATGATTCCCAAAATGCGCCAGAACACCGGCGCGGTAATTTGTGATGTGTGTTCTTCTTCTTCGAGTTCCAATAATTCGTCACTCATGATGTTTCTCCGTTGTAAACTGCCGGGTCGTCCTTACCTGCGTTTCCGGCAGATATAAATGATCTGTTTGCTGTCGTTGCTGACCGGGCTCTTGTCAAAGTCACCGTATTGCTCCACGATCTCGAAATCGTTATAGTGCAGCAAGGCTTCCATCTCCTGCGGAAAGACATATCGCAGCGATAACGGCGCCACACGTGTGACCTGCTTTCCATCCGCATCCATCCAACGGCGGTACGCGGTTTCGGTCTTCACCTGTCGCAGCGCATCGTATGAGTCCGTGCCAGAGACCTTGATCTCGTAGCCTTCAGGATGGGAGGTCGTGAACCATTCCGTTTCTTCCTCGCTGCCGGCAAAGTGAACCGGCTTGGGGAAGAACATACTGACCACAAAAAGCCCATCGGCTTCAAGGTGTTCCTGCACGCGCTTTAGATACGCCTCCTGATCGGCGCGCGTCAACATGTGATGAAAAACGCTGCCGGTCTCGAAGATCAGGCGGAACGTCCGCTTCAAGTGATACGAACGTACATCGTCCACGATCCATTCTGCCGAAAGTCCTTCGGCTTTGTCGCGTGCCAGAGCGACCATGTCCGGTACAACGTCCAGCCCGGTGATCGATACGCCTTCCTTTGCCAGCGGAATCGTCACACGCCCGGTGCCACAGCCAAGTTCCAGCACAGCACCGCCCGCCTGCTTTGCCAGCGAAAGAAAGAACGGACCATCCGGTTCAAACTCACTGTTTTCTGCATCGTACAGACGAGGGTCGGAATATTCGCTAAGATTGTCGAGTAGATTCATGTGGAATTCTCCTAATTCGCCTTGGCAATTTCAATTTCCAATTCTTCATCGATCCTCGTTTGAATATCGTAGATCCTGCGGTACATACCGCCGGTCTGACCCAGCAATTCCTCGTGGCTACCTTTCTGGATCACGCGACCCTTGTCCAACACCAGGATCAGGTCGGCGCGCATCACCGACTGAATGCGGTGAGCAATGATGAAGGTCGTGCGGTGCTCCATCAGGTCATTCAACGCCTTGCGGATCGAGGCTTCGGTTTCGGTATCCACAGCAGAAGTGGAGTCGTCGAGGATCAGGATCTTCGGGTTCTTCAGAATGGTGCGCGCGATCGTCACACGCTGCTTCTGTCCGCCGGAGAGGGTCACGCCTTTTTCACCAACGATGGTGTTGTAACCATCCGGGAAGGCGGCGATCACATCATGCACGGCAGCGGCTTTTGCCGCGGCTTCGATCTCTTCCTGCGTCACACGGCGACCCACACCATACAAAATATTCTCGCGGATCGAGCGGCTGAACAGGAACGGCTCCTGCTGCACAATGCCGATCTGTTCACGCAGGTATTTGCGCGGATATTCGCGCAGTTCCACGCCGTCGAGCAGGATCTGCCCGCTTGTGTAATCATGGAAACGCGGCAGCAGGTTCACCATCGAGGTCTTGCCGGAGCCGGTCGAGCCGAGCAGTGCAATGGATTGTCCCGGCTGGATGCGGAACGAAATATCCTGGATAACGTCATGTGTCCCGTCAGAGTACATGAACGAGACATTTCGGAATTCGATCTCGCCTCGCACCGGACCCGTGGGCTGGATCGTGCCGCCATCGAGATCTTCCCGCGCCTGTTTGACGATGTCCATCAAGCGCTGGTACGAGACCATGCCCGTCGATGCCTGCACGATCACACGTCCCAAATTGCGGATGGGGAAGATCAGCCAGACCAGCAAGCCGACATACGCCACATAATCACCAACGGTGATCTCGCCATTGATCGCCATGAAAGCAGCGTAGACGAACCCAAAGAGCATCTGACCGCCAAGGACAATATCCGAAAGGGGCCAGAAGAGGGAGTGCATCAGCAGCAGGAACTTGCCCTTGATGTACTTGAGCCAGTTATCCTTCTCGAACTTCTGCATCTCGTAGTCTTGCCGCGCAAAGGCTTTCACCACGCGGACGCCGGTCAGGTTTTCTTGCAGCGTCGTGGAAAGAACCGCTTCCTGCGCCTGGTAATCTTCGTAGGCTTTGGTGACCCGTTTGAAGAACCACAGCGAGACCCACAGGATCAGCGGGATGGTGACCACGGAGATCCAGCCGAGTTTGGTATTGATGTACAGGATCGCGATCCAGTTGATCAGGAAGATCAGAATGATCCTGCCCACACCGATGGCTTGTTCTGAAAAGAAGCGTCGCAACGCATCCACATCGGATGTGACGCGCTCGATCAGGTCACCGGTCGGCGTCTGACTGTGATATGAAAAACTCAATCGCTGAATATGGTCGAACAGAAAATCGCGCAGCCGGCGGGTGATGCCTTCCGCGGTGTAGGCAGCCAGCCGACCCGAAAGGAACGCGCCGCCGCCTTCGATGAACGCCAGCCCGATGAAGCCCAAGCCGATGAAAAGAAAGGTCTGGGTCATGGTTGCGCCGATCATTTTTCCCTGCGTCAGCACATCGTCGGCGAAGAATCGCAAAAGGAGGTAAACAGAGGTCTTCGCCAGCGCGGAAATGGCAAGCGAGAGGGTTGCCGCAATATACGAAACGCGGAAATCCGACATCATGCGCCAAAGACCGGCAAGGCGGTTCGTGTGCAACGCATCACGGAAGTCAAACGTGGGGGCAGTGGATGAAGTTGACATGGGTGATTTCTCCGAACAGGACATTAAAACAAAAGGGCTGCGGCGCGTGCGCCACAGCCCAAAATCAACAAGGGACAGGGAAAGACCTAGGGACGGTCAATAGGCGCACTTCGAGAAGGCATTTTGCCGATGGTATCGTTGAGGAAGTTATAGATTGTGATGCTCATCAAGAGTGCGCTCCTTTCTTTGGTTTTTTTTTCAGCCTTCAGAGTTTACACCCGTAAATGCGTCCGTGTCAAGGATGAGTTTAAGATTAATGCCTATGGGATGAAAATGTCGCAGGCATTGCTGGAAATGTCGCAACGGGCGATCTCCTCGTCCAGCCACAGCACACGGAATTGGCTCGACCCTTCCTTGGGAGTCCAGAACAGGATCTCGCCCGGGCGGTCAAAACGCGGTTGGATGGTGCTCATGATTCCCGGTCCACATTCCGCGGGGGAAAGGTAGGGTGGGTCCTGATCGCCATAGATGGTGATGTTCACGCAGAAATTGCGCGGCAGGTAGTCAAAGTCCCGGGTCTCCCACTGGTAGCCTTGAAAAATATCCTTCATGGGCAAGCCTTCATCGTCCAGGCGTTGGAAGACAAAGCCGGAGATGCTGCGCCATCCATAGGAGCGGTTGAGCATGAAGAAACTGGTCTCGTTGTAATACAGGGTATAGCGGTTGCCCTCCGGGTATTTCACCGTCGGTTCAGCCGCAACAGTAACGAATGGCGTCGGTATTGCTGTGGGTGTTTCGCTGGGGAGAATCAACGCGGTGGGGGAGGGTAAGGGAGACTCTAAAGGCAGCGGGGCTGATTCCGTTTGGGTGGGCAGAACCGGTTCCGTCGTCGTAGGAAGCGGCGCACTCGTCGCAGACTCGGAAGCGATAACGGTAGGGAAGAGGTTCGGGATGTTCAGCATTCCCTGGTTCATCAGATATACGCCACCGACACCCAACGCGAGGAGTAAAAGGATACCGATCAGCCAGAAGTTGCGCCGCTTGGGAGCCCCGGCGCGGATGGTAGCCGGCATTTTGACTTGTTGTTTTTGCGGCGCTTCGATCACCGCTTTGGGTGCGGGGCGCTTCGATATTTGTTCGATGGATTGGTCGCTGCGCCGGATGGTGGGCACGCCGACAGGCAAAGGCGGCAACGTCCCTTTCTTGTTGACATTGGACGCCTTGAAGGCATCTTCAAGCGCTGCCATTAGTTTTGCGCCGGTCTGATATCGTTCGCGGCTGTCTTTGTGGAGGGCTTTGAGGATGACCGCTTCCACCGCGGGGCTGAGGTCGGGGTTGATACTGCGGGGCGGTGGCGGCGGCTGGGAGATATGCTGGAGGGCGATGTCGGTCGGTGAACCAGCGTCGAAGGGGACTGCGCCAGCGAGCACTTCGTACAAGATGACCCCTAGTGAGTACACATCGGATTGCGGGACTGCGTCGGCAGAACGACGCGCTTGCTCCGGTGAGATATAGTGGGGTGAGCCAAAGATGGTGCCTTGCGAACCGTCCCGGACTTCGAGCGCCATGCCAAAATCCCCTAATAACACGCGTCCGTCGTTGGAAAGCAGGATGTTCGATGGCTTCACGTCGCGGTGAACGACCCCATGTCGGTGGGCATAGTCGACCGCGCTGGCAATGGCGTTACCGATGCGCAGCACGTCGGCAATTGGCATCAGTTTGCCTTCCTCCTGATACAACGCCATGATCTCGCCCAGATCCTGCCCGTCCACGTACTCCATGACATAGTAGGGAAAGCCCTGTTCGTCGTCTGAATAATAAATTTGGATGATGTTCTCGTGATGCCACTTTGCCATCATCCGCGCTTCGTTGACGAAGCGGGCGGCGTAGGCGGGATGGTTCTTGTAGCGTTTGTCCAGCACCTTGATCGCCACCGGGCGGTGCAGTTTGACATCCTGACCGAAGTAAACGGAAGCCATGCCGCCCTGCCCAAGCAGGCGTTCAACACGAAAATTGGCGAGCTGCATTCCGATGATGGGGTCTTTCATTGTTTCACAGGTTTTTTGGTCTTGGATTTCGACATGGTCTCACGACTTGCAATTGTAATACGGGAAAGGTCGCGGATGTAGCGGTTGAGTCCGGACACATAGGAATCGAGATAATCCTGCGCGATCAACCCGGCAAGGTCTTTGCGCCCTGCGGCATGTAGTTTTACCACATGCGGGCGGAAATCGCGCAGGTGGATACGCATGACGGATTTTGCGTCCGTGAGGATGCCCCAGGCAAGTTGCTTCTGGTTGTTGTCATCCTTGGCGGTCATGAAGCGTGTCAGGCTGCTGGAGGGGACAACCACTCCCACATTAGAGAATACCTCCCGCCCTTTGATGATGTTATTCAACACCTCAAAGCGATTGGGAATGTTATCCAACAAACGCTGGACGGGAGCGGGCAGGTGTGCCAGTAGTTTGATGGCGCCGGCGGCGGGAGTTTGCCCCTCGGCTGCCATCTGTTTCGCGCGGGACAGGAATGTTCCAAACCCCGCAAGCGTGGCAAGGTAGACTTTCTGCATCTGGTTGAAACTGGTGAACAGGTCACTGCGGTTCGCACCGGAGGCGGCTTCGTAGGCATCGAGGAGTTTCAAGGTGCGGGCATGTAAAGTGAGCAGGTCCAGATCTTTGAGCGGGACTTCCACATTGAGCGGGTAGATTCGGTCACGCGGCGATTTCAGACTGGCATCCATGGGGATGAGAATGGACGGATTGGTGCGGCTGCCTTCCTCCACCAATTGACGGATGGCGGCGGCAAGATCCGGTTTGGTGGCGCTCAATGCCTGGATCTCATCCGATAAACGCACAGAGGGGATGTACGTGGCGGCGTGGATGGCGCGGTACAGCACCAGCAGGTCATTGATGGTTACGTCGATCAGGTCGTTGCGCTGTTTGAAGTTCTTGCGCACGGCAAGGCAGGCTTTCAAATCCACGCTCGAGGATTCAGCCCCCGCTTCCGGCGTGACCTGAGGCGCCCGTTGGACGAGGTCCAGGTCTTCGGGTCCGAGTTGAAGCGTGAGGGATGTATAGATCCGATTCTCGGTGGGGGCGGGGGCTGGCAGCAGACTCAAATAGTGCGCCCACGAAAGCGCTTCATTGGTCATGATCTCGGAAAGCGCCGTGCCCCAGGCGCCATCGAAGAAAATGTGCGATTGATCAAAGACAATGGTTTCGCCGGTGTCGAAGAGCGTCAACGCATGTGAGCCGATACCGCGCTCGGTTTGGCGCAGTTCGGAAAGCGGCAGGGCGCGCGAGCGTTCATCGGTCGAGATCAGAATGGGCGCGAACTTCAAGATCTCGAGATCGTTGACCAGCATCGGGTTGAGTTTCGATTTTAGCCCCGCCAGTGTGGAACGTTTGATGCGTGCCAGAGCGGAGATCTGTGATGGGGTTGCCGCAGGTGAAGCCAACAGCGCTGCGATCTGCTCGCGCGCCGACATCACATCCAGCGGCCGGGAGGAACCTTCTTCACAAACGGGTAACAGGTAGTAACCGCCTTGATGGATGATGCCGATCTTGGCGTCGGCGATGTTGATGGGAACGCGGGTTTCGCCATAGGATCCCGGCTCGAGATAGGCAAGGATGGACATCTGCCGTTGGTATGCTGCCAGATCCTGAGTAAATGCGCCTTGCAGATTGACCTCCCAGGCATGGCGCACCGCTTCGGGCAAGGTCTCCAACCGGCTTTGCAGGAACAGGTTGAATTTTCTGCGGCGGTAGGTTGGGTAATCGTATTGCGCGCCGTCTTCATCGCGTTTGTACGGGCGGATCAGTTCCCATTCGCGGTGAATGCGTTTTGCGCGTTCGGTGGCTTTGGTTCCATCTGCTGCAAGGCGAAGCGCATCTTCCAGCAGCGTGACCGAAACACGTTCGTACCATTCGTTTTCCAACAAAGCATGGTACTGCTGCAGGCAGGTTACCGACGCCATGAACCACGCCGTCAGGCGGTCTACTTTGCTCAGTTGAATATCGTGCTGCTTGAGGATGGTATCGAACCCGTGCGTCTCGTTGGTGTGACGCGCCGTATCTTCGCGCAAGGCGTAATCCACATAGAATTGCCATGCACCTTCCGGGAACGCCGACTCAGGGTCTTTGCCTGCCAGTTTGAGCAGGTTTTGATATCCCCACAAGATCGCGGCAGGTCCGGCGAAAAACGCACCATAGACCGCCTGGTCGAGGATCTGCTCCACGCCGCTGAACAATGCATTCACATCCTGCTTGGATTTCTGTGATGGAATGCGCCGACCGGGCAGGCGCGCCAAGCCGCTCAGAATCATACCGGGCACGTTACCCGCCGGCATCATTTTGGAAACCAACTGCACCACGGCTTCCACTTCCGGCAGCGAAAGGCGCGAAAGTTGATGAGCCGAGAGGGTTTTGACGACGGTTCTCAGGTCGTTGGCGGTGAGTTGCGATGCTTTCTGAAAACTGGTGTTTGACTGGCTCATTGCTTGAATTATATGTTACGTTCCTGTAACCGCTGCGGGGAAGGAACTTGCATATTTGTTAGGTGGCGGATTTATAATAACAGCATGACCGTACAAGGATTTCACCTCACGTCTCGTGGAGCGATTCCACTTGACCTCAACGCTTCCACCCTCGACGAATGGACCGGGCAGCTCTCCCAGGGTTTTTACACCACCTTTAGCACGCTCTCCAGCGGGACGCGTGTTCTCGGTTTGCGCGCACACTTGCAGCGACTGTACGCCCCCGCAGCGGAGGCGGGTCTGCGCCCCTCGGTGGATGCGCCGACCCTTCGCAAGCAGTTGGCGGGATTTGCTAAGGGATTTCTCCCCAAAGAGACGCGCTTTCGCTTGATCCTTGCGAAAGATAGCGGGTATGTATATGTCGGCTTTCAGCCGTTGATTCCCCCGCCTGAATCCGTTTTCACCGATGGCGTGCATGTCGTCACAGCGGATATGGCTCGTCATGATCCACGCATCAAAGGGACCGACTTTATTGTCCAAAGCGCCGCACAAAGGAGGTTGGTACAAGGCGACATCTACGAGGTGTTGCTGGTACACAATGGCGGGATTTTGGAGGGCATGACCTCGAACTTTTATGGGGTTAAGAATGCCATTGCAAGCGGAGCGAAGCAACCTCACAATGGCATTCTCATCACAGCCCAAAAAGGCATTCTGTTGGGAGTCACGCGGCGGGTTGTGCTGCGGCTTGCAAGAGGGCAGGGGATGTCCGTTGAGTATCGCTCTCCGCGCTTGAGCGAAAATTTCGATGAAGCCATTCTCACATCCAGTTCGCGCGGCGTGGTACCGATCGTTTCAATTGATGGTCGGGCAGTGGGGCAGGGGAAGCCTGGAGCGTGGACAAAAACTCTCTCTTTAGCGTATCAGGCATATGTCGAAGCACGAAGCGAGTCAATAGTCTGATAGGTGGATTTCAAACCGCCGAAGAATCCATATACTCATTACTACCGTATATCCGTTTTTATTGATAAGGAGAAAATGAAATGAAAAAGATTTTAATGGTTCTTGTTTTAGTGGCTGTCCTAATGTTGACAGCCTGTGGTGGTTCTGCCGAGCCGCATGTGGTTACGGGCTCGGGAGACATTACCAGCGCAGTGGAAGAATACCGCGCCCTGCTCGGTGAGAACAATGGCGGCGACCCCGGCACAAAGGGACCCAGCGGTTACCGTGAGATCAATTGGGACAGTTTGCCGGATGAAGAATCTGCGCCAAATTTTTATGCGTCTGATTTTTTCAATCAACCTGAAGCGCCGCGCGCCCGCGGCATTGTGTTGACCACGCCCGGTGAGGGATTGATGGTAAGCGCCAGTGCAAACAATTCGTATGGTGTTTTGCCGCGCTTTGGGAATATCAACCCGCAATATGCCGATATCTTCAAGACCTTTAGCGAGGAAAAATTATTCTCGCCCATCGGCAGCAATTTGGTGGTGATCACTTTCTTTGTGCCCGGTACCGATACGCCCGCAACCGTGCGCGGATTCGGCGCGGTCTACACCGATGTGGATACGACTCACACGGCTTTTGAATATTTCGATAAAGACGGCAATTCGCTCGGTAGTTTTGAAACGCCCATTTGCGACGGATGCCTCTCCTTCCTCGGTGTGGCGTTCGATGAAGCCGTCATCGCCAGTGTGGAAGTCCGCTATGGGACGGGCGCGCTGGGTCCCGATGATGGGGCAGGGGATGTGGACGTAGCGGTGATGGATAACTTTATTTTCGGCGAGCCGCAGGCGGTTGAGTAAGTTCATAAAAACGAAGTGACAGTCGCCTTTAAGGTGACTGTCACTTTTTGCTTCAGTGGGGTGGGGGCTGGGCAAAAACTCTCAGAAAAGCGTACCAGGCATACGTCGAAGAAAGAAGCGAAACGTTCGCTTAAGATCGATCCTTCTCGAACACGTCGTAATAGGCTTTGTCCAACTCATCGTCAGAGAGGTGTGCATACCGCTGGGTGACCTGAATGTTGGCATGACGCGCAAGTTCCTGGGCGATCTTCAAGTTTCCTGTGCCGCGCAAAACGGTGGTGACAAAATAGTGGCGGAAGGAATGCGGTGTGATCCTGCCGACCATGTCCTTGCCGAGAAAGTGTTCCACACGCTCTTTGACAATGTTGCGCCCGGTGGTGGGCGTCATCGGTTTGACCTTTTTGCCCGCGCCTTTGTCGTGCCGCGCAAAGAGGGGCAGGGAACTCAATTGCCGACCAGAGTTGCCGTCCAGTGTGGCGCGCTGCGCAAGATAGTCCTTGATGGCTTGCAGGGAGCGGGAGGTGAAGCGCACCACGGCTTGTTTATCACCTTTGCCGATGATGATTGCGCGCCCTTCGTTCCAGTCTATGTCGCCGCGCCGCAAGTTACATGCTTCGTGGACGCGAAATCCGGTGTCGGCAAGGGTCAGCAAAAAGGCTCGGTCGCGGTATGCGCGTAGTTTAACATTGGTGGCATCCTCGTCTTCACCGGCGGATACAAGCAGGTTTTCTATGGTTTGCACCTTGAGCAAAAGCGCTTCAATATCGTCTGCTGGGAACTGCGGAAAGCGGATACCGGGACGGCGTGAGCGTTGTCGTATCAGCACGCGCACGCGCGACTGGTTGATCTCGGTCAGGCGCTCGGCATCTACATATTCATAGAAGCCTTTCACAGCCTGCAAATACAACTGCTCGGTGGCGGACGCGAAGACCTTCAGATGGTCTGCCAGCGGGGAGATCAGATCTTCGGTGAGGTTCTCGATCGGGGTGGAGGCAGGCTCGAGTGCGTTGTTCCGAAGCGTTTCACGGAAAATGTTGAGCGCATTCTTATACGCAAGCATGGTGTGCCGGCTGCGGGAGAGTTTCACCATATCCAAATACTTGCTGATCGCCTCGGAAATGGTCAGGGATTTTTTTTCTAGGGCTGCTGTGG
>Ga0209573_1003589_pt1 | contig 16764 bp, 14 predicted proteins | sample TNRBio252014_DNA_FD_185870 | JGI IMG/M metagenome (GOLD analysis project Ga0209573, IMG submission 185870) | Wastewater treatment Type I Accumulibacter community from EBPR Bioreactor in Madison, WI, USA - TNR Reactor_6/25/2014_ DNA (SPAdes)... | ecosystem: Engineered > Bioreactor > EBPR >...
GTCGGGGTGGCGCGTCGGGGCAGTGTGTAGGAGCGCCGGCAGGCGCGAACATCGGGGCTGCGGGAAGGGAGGCGCCAGGGGGGCTCGACGGCCGTGTTCGCGCCTGCCGGCGCTCCTACATGCAACCGTCGCGATGTAGGCGCGGCGGAAGCCGCGAAGCTACAGCCACTTGGCCTTGCGGAATTGCCACCACAGGAGGGCGCTGGTGCCGGCGATGATGCCGAGGCCGGCGTAATAGCCGTACTCCCACTCCAGCTCGGGCATGTGGGCAAAGTTCATGCCCCAGATCCCGGCGAAGGCGGTGGCGACGGCGAAGATGCCGGCCCAGGCCGCCAGGCGTTTGCTGACCTCGGTCTGGTCGATGGTGACCAGCGAGATGTTGACCTGGATCGCGGTGCCGATGGTCTCGCGAATGCTTTCGAGCGAGGCGTTGATGCGCGCGAGGTGGTCATAGACGTCGCGGAAATAATGCCGGCTCTTGGCGCAGACCTCGGGCACGCGCCCGCTGTGCAGCTTGCCGGCGGCCTCCATCAGCGGCAGCACCGCGTGCTTGAGCAGGGTGACCTTGCGCTTGAGGCGGTACAGGCGGCGGATGTTGGTATTGCCCGCGCCCTTGGTGAAGATGCGATCTTCCAGCGCCTCGACCTCGGTCTCGAGCTTCTCGATGAGCGGGAAGTAGCGATCCACCACCGCGTCCATCAGCGCGTAAAGCACGTAGCCCGGGCCCTTGGCGAGCATCTTCGACTCGCGCTCGCAGCGCGCGCGCACGCCGAGAAAGTCCTGCGCGTGGTTGTTGCGAATCGACAGGATGTAGTTGGTCCCGACGAAGACATGGACCTCGCCGACCTCGAGCTTGCCTTCGCGCTCCTCGATCAGGTGCATGACCACGAAGAGCTCGTCGTCGTACTCCTCGACCTTCGGGCGCTGGTGACGGTGGTTGGCGTCCTCAATGGCGAGCTCGTGCAGGCCGAACTCCTCCTTCATCACCGCCAGTTCCTCGGCGGTGGCGTCCTTGAGCGCGACCCAGACGAAGGTCTCTGGCTGCTGCAGGTAGTCGCTGATGTCCGGGACCGGGATGTCGGCGAGCTTGCGGCCGTGCTGATAGGCGATGCAGTTGATGATCATGGTTGCCGTCCGTCGCTTACGCTTTCACGCCATCGGCCTTCACCGGATCAGGCCTTGACCGCGTCAAGAAGATCCTTCACCGCCTTCACCCGGTCCTTCAGGTTGGGCAGGCTGGCGCGGCGCACGAGCTTCTCCGGGCCGGCCATCTTGGTGCTGCGATCCTTCTGGATCAGGAAGATGACCTTCACCGGGTCGATCGGCGCGTCCTTGGCGAACTGCACGCTGATCTGCGCGTCCGAGGCGTCGAGCTTGTGCACGCCGTAGTCCTTCACCAGCATGCGCAGGCGGTGGGTCTCGATCAGCGCGGCGGTCTGCGGCGGGACCTCGCCGAAGCGGTCAATGAGCTCTTCCTGCAGCGCGCGCAGGTCTTCTTCCAGCTCGCAGTTGGCCAGGCGCTTGTAGAGCGTGAGGCGCTCCTGCACGTCGGGGCAGTAGTCGGTGGGCAACAGCGCCGGGGTGTGCAGGTTGATCTCCGACACCACCTCCAGTGGCTGAGTGAGGTCGGGCTCCTTGCCGGCCTGCAGGTCCTTGACCGCGCGCTTCAACATCTCGGTGTACAGGCTGAAGCCGACCTGCTGGATCTCGCCCGACTGGTTCTCGCCGAGCACCTCGCCGGCGCCGCGGATCTCGAGGTCGTGCATCGCCAGGTAGAAACCGGAGCCGAGGTCTTCCATCATCGCAATGGCTTCGAGGCGCTTTTGTGCCTGCGCGCTCGGCTTGGCGCCGGGCATGGTGAGCAGGTAGGCGTAGGCCTGGTGGTGGCTGCGCCCGACGCGGCCGCGCAACTGGTGCAACTGCGCCAGGCCGAAGCGGTCGGCGCGGTTGATGAGGATGGTGTTGGCGGTGGGGATGTTGATGCCGGTCTCGATGATGGTGGTGCACAGCAGCAGGTTGGCGCGCTGCTGGGTGAAGTCGCGCATTACGCGCTCGAGCTCGCGCTCGGGGAGCTGGCCGTGGCCGACGACGATGCGTGCTTCGGGCAGCAACTCCTCGAGGTCGTCGCGCATGTTGTCGATGGTGTCGACCTCGTTGTGCAGGAAGTACACCTGGCCGCCACGCTTGAACTCGCGCAGCACCGCCTCGCGAATCAGGCCGCGGCTGGACGGGTGCACGAAGGTCTTGATCGAGAGCCGCTTCTGCGGCGCGGTGGCGATCACCGAGAACTCGCGCAGGCCCTCCATCGCCAGGCCGAGCGTGCGCGGGATCGGGGTGGCGGTCAGGGTCAGGATGTCGACCTCGGAGCGCAGTTGCTTGAGCGACTCCTTCTGGCGCACGCCGAAGCGGTGCTCTTCGTCGATGATCACCAGGCCGAGGCGCTTGAAGACGACGTCCTTCTGCAGCAGGCGGTGGGTGCCGATGATGATGTCGACCTTGCCCTCTGCCAGCAACTGCAGGGCTTCGGTCTGTTCCTTGGCGGACTTGAAGCGCGACAGCTCGGCGATCTTGATCGGCCAGTCGGAGAAGCGGTCGGCGAAGGTCTGGTAGTGCTGTTCGGCGAGCAGGGTGGTCGGGCACAGCACCACGACCTGCTTGCCGTCGGCCACCGCGATGAAGGCGGCGCGCAGCGCGACCTCGGTCTTGCCGAAGCCGACGTCGCCGCACACCAGGCGGTCCATCGGCCGGCCGGACTTCATGTCGGCGACCACCGCGTCGATTGCAGCCTGCTGATCGGGCGTGGTCTCGAAGCCGAAGGCCTCGGCAAAGGCTTCGAGGTCGTGCTGCTTGAAGTCGAAGCGGTGGCCGGGGCGCGCGGCGCGCTGGGCGTAGAGCGCGAGCAGCTCGGCGGCGGTGTCGCGCACCTGCATCGCGGCCTTCTTCTTGGCCTTCTCCCATTGGCCGGAGCCGAGGCGATGCAGCTCGATCGCGTCCGGGTCGGCGCCGGCGTAGCGGGTGATCACGTGCAGTTGCGACACCGGCACGTAGAGCTTGTCGCCGCCGTTGTATTCCAGGTGCAGGAACTCGGTGTCGCCCTCGCCGAGGTTCATGTGCAGGAGGCCGAGGTAGCGGCCGATACCGTGCGACACATGCACCACCGGGTCGCCGACCTTCAGTTCCGACAGGTCGCGCAGCCAGCCCTCCATGGTCGCCGCCTTGCGGCTGTCGCGGCGGGCGCGGCTGCGGCCGGTGGCGGCGTAGAGCTCGGTCTCGGTGAGCACCGCGAGCCTGGCGGCGGGCAGCACGAAGCCGCGCGCGAGCGGGGCGACACCGAGCGCGAGGCGCGCATCCGAATCGAGGAAGGCGCCGAAGTCGGCGCTGGCCTCGGGGCGGACATCGTATTCGGCGAAGAACTCGGCCATGGTCTCGCGCCGCCCGGGCGAATCCGACAGCAGCAGCACGCGGCCGTCGAAGCCGGCTATGAAGGCCTTCAACTTGTGCAGCGGGTCGGTGGCCTTGCGCTCGACGGCGACCTCGGGCGGGGTCAGGGCGAGCGCGTCGGCAGCCTCACCTATGGCCTCGGCGGCGATGGTCAGGCGCGGCAGGTTCTTCAGCGCCAGGAAGAAGGCCTCGTCAGTCAGGAAGAGCTGCTCGGGCGGCAACACCGGACGGGTGCGGTCGCCCTTGAGCAGGTCGTAACGCGAGCGCGTGTCCTTCCAGAACTCGGCGATCGCCGCCGGCACGTCGCGGTGCAGCAGCACCGGGGTGTCGGCGGGCAGGTAGTCGAGCAGCGTCGCGGTGTCGTCGAAGAACAGCGGCAGGTAGTACTCGATGCCGGCCGGGGCGATGCCGTTGGTGACGTCCTTGTAGATCGCCGCGCGCGTCGGGTCGCCCTCGAAGAGCTCGCGGAAGCGGCTGCGAAAGTGCGTGCGCCCCTTGTCGTCGAGCGGAAACTCGCGCGCCGGCAGCAGGCGGATCTCCTTGGTGGGATACACCGTGCGCTGGGTGTCGGGGTCGAAGGTCTTGATGCTCTCGACCTCGTCGTCGAAGAGGTCGATGCGGAAGGGCAGGGGCGAGCCCATCGGAAACAGGTCCACCAGCCCGCCGCGCACCGAGAACTCGCCCGGACTCACCACCTGGGTCACGTGCGCGTAGCCGGCGAGCGCCATCTGGGCCTTGAACTGCTCCACATCCAGCTTCTCGCCCTGCTTGAGGAAGAAGGTGTAGGCGGCGAGAAAGCCCGGCGGCGCCATTCGATACAGCGCGGTGGAGGCGGGCACCAGCACGATGTCGGTCTCGCCGCGGCTGATCGCGTAGAGCGTGGACAGGCGCTCGGAGATCAGGTCCTGGTGGGGCGAGAAGCTGTCATAGGGCAGGGTCTCCCAGTCGGGCAGCAGGTGGGCGCGCAGCCCGGGCGCCACCCACGCGATCTCGTCGTGCAGGCGCTGGGCGTCGAGCGGGTTGGCGGTGATCACCACCAGCATGCGCCCGCGGCCGGCGAGCTGAGCGATGGCGAGCGCGTCGGCCGAGCCGGCGAGCGGCGCGAGGTCGAGGCGGGCACCGGGCTTGGGCAGCTTCTGCGTGGCGAGGCGGGCGAGGAGGGCGTCGAAGGAGAGGGACATCGTGATTTCGTGGGCGTCAGCCGGTTGCGGCGGGTGTGCTGGATGAGGGCGCGTCGACAAATCGGCCGGCGGGGGGCGGAGCGGCAAAGTGGGAATTATCGTTCATCCCGGCGCAGGGCGGCGAGCGGCACGATGGCGCCGGAGGACGAAAAGCTCGCGGCCTGCGCCGCCCCTTCACCGCGTCGGTTCCTGTCGGAGCGCCGGCAGGCGCGAACGGGGCCGTTCAACGACGCCACGCGTATCGACCGCTGCATTTGCGCCTTCTGGCGCTCCTGCAGGGCGTGCGCGTCACGGGCTGGCTCGGGGGCCTTCCGCGTGTCACGCGCGCAATTCACAGGCCGATGTCTGCACGGACGGCGGCGGCGCGAATGGATCTTCTGTAGGAGCGCCGGCAGGCGCGAACGGGGCCGTTCAACGACGCCACGCGTATCGACCGCCGCATTCGCGCGTTCTGGCGCTCCTGCAGGGCGTGGGAGTCACGGGCTGGCTCGGGGGGCTTCCGGGTGTCACGCGCGCAATTCACAGGCCGATGTCTGCACGGACGGCGGCGGCGCGAATGGATCTTCTGTAGGAGCGCCGGCAGGCGCGAACGGGGCCGTTCAACCACGCCACGCGTATCGACCGCTGCATTTGCGCCTTCTGGCGCTCCTTACGGGGCGTGCGCGTCACGGGCTGCCTCGGGGGGCTTCCGTGTGTCACGCGGGGCGTTTTCAGGCGCTTGTCTGCACGGACGGCGGTGACGCGAAGCTTGCCGAATAGGCACTGGCGACCGCTCGACTGCGGTCACCGGTCAGTACTGGCTGGGCCTGGTCGGCAACCGATGCTTCGAACTCGCGGCGTGCGATCTCCATCCGCGCCTCGCTCGCCATGCGTGCGGCTTGCGCTGCGACCTGGCGATCCTGGCCGGAGGGTTCGGCGGGCGCGAGTGCTGCGGCGCGGATGCGCTCGGCCTTGGCGAGGCTCGCCTCCGGCGTGCGCGCGGGCGAGGTGTCGATGCCGACCTCACCGCCAATCGCGTAACGCTGGCCGTCAGGACCGGTCTCATAGGTGTAGCGGGCGCCGCGGGTGACGAGCCCGGCACCGGCGGCGACATGGGCCATCTCGTGGGCACGCACCTCGCGGTCGCGCGCCTTCAACTCGCCGATCTGCTGGCGTTCGGATTCGGAGAGTTGGGTATCCGCACCCCTGGCCGACCGAGGTGCGGCGGCCCGGCCGGATTCCGGCGCGGCCTGATCGCTTCCGGCAGGCGCCTCAACGCGATCGGTTGCGCCGGACAGACGAGCCCCGGCGAGCGCCGCAGCGTGAAACCAGGCTGATCCGCCACCACCGACTGAGGATATCGACATTGCGCCCAGGCACCTCGGCTCGGCGCGCCCGGAGCAGGAAGATCCGCGCGCGGCCAGTTCTGACTGCAAACGCGCTTATTCTACCTTCGCGCGCTGTTCAGAGCCCAGGTGCTGCTCGAGCCAGGTCGTCACCGCGCGCGCCTGCAGCATCTCGTGCTGACGGGCGTCGCCGGTGTCGGGCAGGACGAGCCAGTGCCGCGGCCCGGTCACCAGCGAAAAGGCCTTCTCGAGCATCGCGCTTTCCGGGCCGCCGGGGCTGACGATGAAGCGCACCGGGCAGCGCAGCATGCGCAAGGGTTCGGCGCCGGCGAGGTCGGCGCGGCCGTCGATGCAGGCGATGGCGGCGAAGGTTTCGGTGGCCTTCACCGCGGCCCGTATCACCGCCGCGCACCCGGTGTCGCGGGCAACGAGGCCGATCTGCAGCGCGGCCAGCGGCGGCTGGTGCGCAGCCCACTCGGCAGCGGCAAGAATGCGCGCGGTGAGGCGCGGGATGTTGAACGGTGCGTCGGGGTCGCGCGCGACCTCATGACGAGTCAGCAGGTCGAGGCGGATGGTCGCGAAGCCGCGCGAATGGAGGGCGGCCTCGACCGGCCTGGGGGCGTTGTCGAGCGCGGGGTGCCCGCTCGACTGGGGCAGGATGGCGAGCGCACACACATCGGGTGCGTGCGAGAGCAGGCCGTCGAGCCACACACCGTGGGCGGGGATGCTGATCAGGGTGTTTCGCAGTTTCACGTCGGGAGTCGTTTGTTCAGGCGCCGTAACGATGGATGGCGACCGGGATGCGGCGTGCGCCGAAGGCGTCGTCGACCGCGGCGCCGACCGCGCCGAAGCGGCCGGCGAGCACAGCGCCGCAGCGCGGGCAGGCGCCCTCGATGGTGAGGTGATAGCGGCGGATCTCGTACCAGTCGCGCACGATCAGGGTCTCGCCGCAGTTTGCGCACTGCGTGGTGTCGCCCTCGGGGTCATGCACGTTGCCGGTGTAGACATGGTGCAGGCCGGCGTCGAGCGCGATGCGGCGCGCGCGGGCGAGCGTGGCCGGCGGCGTGGGCGCGATATCGTCCATCTTGAAGTCGGGATGGAAGGCGCTGAAATGCAGCGGCACGTCCGCCCCGAGTTCCTTTCGTACCCAGTTCGACAACGCGGTGAGTTCGCTGTCGGAGTCGTTTTGGCCGGGGATCAGGAGCGTGGTGAGCTCGACCCAGACGTCGCTGTCGTGCCTCAGCCACACCAGGGTGTCGAGCACCGGCTGCAGATGCGCGCCGCACAGTTTGACGTAGAAGTCGTCGGTGAAGCCCTTGAGGTCGACGTTGGCCGCGTCCATGCGCGAGAAGAAGTCGTGGCGCGCGCCTGCGCCGATGTAGCCGGCGGTCACCGCCACGGTCTTGAGCCCGCGCGCATGGCAGGCGTCGGCGGTGTCGATCGCGTACTCGGCGAAGATCACCGGGTCGTTGTAGGTGAAGGCGACGCTGTGGCAGCCCCAGCGCAGCGCGGTGTCGGCGATCTCGGCGGGCGAGGCCTGGTCCATCAGCGTGTCCATGTCGCGCGACTTGGAAATGTCCCAGTTCTGGCAGAACTTGCACGCCAGGTTGCAGCCCGCGGTACCGAACGAGAACACCTTGCTGCCCGGGTAGAAGTGGTTGAGCGGTTTCTTCTCGATCGGGTCGATGCAGAAGCCCGAGCTGCGCCCGTAGGTGGTGAGCACCATTCCGTTGCCTGCGCGCATGCGCACGAAGCAGGCGCCACGCTGGCCGTCGTGCAGCTTGCACAGGCGCGGACACAGGTCGCACTGCAGGCGACCGTCTGCGATGCGCTGCCAGTAGCGCGCGGGGAAGTGGCTGCCGGGGTCGTGGCTGCCGACCTTGCGGGCAGGCTCGGGCGCGATGTTCATGAGGCCTCCTGTTCGGTCTCCTTCCATTTCTGCACGTGGTAGCGCGCGGCCATGAGCTCGACCACCTCGCGATTGGTCGGCAGGCCGGCCTTGTGCTTGAGCGCGGCGAGGAACTGGCGCGGTTCGGGCAGCTGTTCCCACACCTGCGGCAGGAAGGTGGCGCTCTGGCAGCCGGAGAAGATGATCAGGCCATCCTCGCCGGGGCGAAGCTGCGCGAGCAGCTCTTCTTCGCCGAAGAAATCGAGGAACTCGGGCTCGGACAGTACCGACACCTCGATCGCGAGCGAATCGAGTTCGTCGGCCGTCACAGGCGGGAAGCGCGAGTCTTCCAGCGCCGCCGCGACCGCATTGTGGACGACGTCGTCGCCGAGCGTGCGCGAACGGCGCAGGCTGCCGATGCAGCCACGTAGCTCGCCGCTCCTGGACAGGGTGATGAAGGTGGCACCCTTTTCGTGCAGGCGCGGATCGTCGGGAATGACCGGCGCGGGGCCGCGACCGAGACGGTGGGCGATCGCCGCGCGGGCGAGCTGGAGGACGGCAGTGCCGAAATCAGTGACGGGCATGGCTTTGGGGTTCCGCTTCACAAAAGGCGATGCTGGTGTAGCCGACGACCTGCGAGCGGTCGCCCGCAGTGTCGCCGGAGTTGCGCAGGTCGAGCAGATGCGCCTGCAGGTGGTGCTGGCGGGCGGCGATCAGCAAGCCGTTGATCGGGGTGGCGCCGCACGCCTGTTCGTGGTCGAGTCCCGCGCGCAGTTCGAGCACCTGCTCAACCGCGGCGCGGTCGGACCATTGCGCCTCGCGGTAGCCGAGATAGTGCGACAGATCGGAGCTGATCAGGATCAGTGTCTCGGGCCCGCCCCACAGGCTTTCGATCAGGTTCGCAGTGGCCTGCATCGACATGTCGCCGACCAGCACCGGCACGATCTCGAAGCGCTCGAGGCAGACCTGCAGGAAGGGCAGTTGCACCTCCAGGCAGTGCTCCAGGGCATGCGGGTGGTCGTCCACCACGACATCGTCACGCGCTTGCAGTGCGAGCCAGTCGGCCCGTGACAGCGGCACTTCGCCGAGCGGCGTGGCGAAAGCCTGTGCCGCCGGCAGCGCGAAGCCGCGCACCGCCACACGATGGGTGGGGCCGAGCATGACCACGCGGCGGATGCGCTGGCGCAGCGGCGCGAGCAGGGCGTAAGCACTCGCTGCCACCGGGCCGGAGTAGATGTAGCCGGCGTGCGGGACGATGATCGCCTTGGGCGATGGCGCGGCCTCGAGTGCCACCGCAGTGCTCAGCAGCTCGGCAAGCTGGGTGCGCAGGACGCGCTCGTCGTGCGGGTAGAACTGCCCGGCCACGGCCGCCGGGCGGATCGAAGCAAGTGCCATGGTGCAGTCCTGCGCGAGGCAGTGTCGATATCAATAATGTTCATTATAGGCGCCGCGCCGGCCCACGTCCCGCCATGCCCGCCGCACGGCTAGAATGCGCGCCATGCAGACCCGCCACCCCCGACACTTCGCCATCGTGCCCGCCGCCGGCAGCGGTTCGCGCATGGCCGCTTCGCGTCCGAAGCAGTACCTGCCGCTGCTCGGCCGCCCGCTGATCCACCACGCGCTCGCGGTGCTGTGTGCCGCGCCGGCGATCGACGCCGTGTACGTCGTGCTGTCGGTGGACGACGCCGAGTGGGCGCGCCACGACTGGTCGGCGCTCGGCCCCAGGCTGCGGCCGCTGTTTTGCGGTGGCGCCACCCGCGCCGACAGCGTGCTCGGCGGCTTGCGCGCGATCGCAGGCGAGGCCGCCGCCGGCGACTGGGTGCTGGTGCACGACGCCGCGCGCCCCTGCCTGGCGGCCTGGCATGTCGACAAGCTGGTCCGCGAACTGGCGCACGAAGAGGTCGGCGGGCTGCTCGCGGTGCCGGTCGCGGACACCCTCAAGCGCGCCGACGAGCACCAGCACGTGGTCGAGACCGTGGCGCGCGACAGCCTGTGGCAGGCGCAGACCCCGCAGATGTTCCGCTACGCGATGCTGCGTCGCGCGCTCGAGGGCGCGCGCAAGGTGACCGACGAGGCGAGCGCGATCGAGGCCGCCGGCCTGCGCCCGCGCCTGGTGCAGGGCGACGCCACCAACCTCAAAGTGACCTATCCGCTCGATCTGCATCTGGCCGAGTGGATCCTCAACAACCGCGAGGGCCAGACCCCATGAGTTTTCCGTTCCGCATCGGCCAGGGCTTCGACGTGCACGCCCTGGTCGCCGGCCGACCGCTGATCGTCGGCGGCGTGACCATCCCGTTCGAGCGTGGCCTGCTCGGCCACTCCGACGCCGACGTGCTGCTGCACGCCCTCACCGACGCGCTGCTCGGCGCCGCCGGGCTGGGTGATATCGGCCGCCTGTTCCCCGACACCGACCCGGCTCATGCCGGCGCCGACAGCCGGGTGCTGCTGCGCGAAGCGTTCGCGCGCGTGCGCGCCGCCGGCTGGGCGGTGGTGAATATCGACGCCACGTTGATCTGCAAGGCGCCGCGCATCCTGCCGCATGCCCCGGCCATGGTCGCAAACATCGCCGCCGACCTGGGGATGGATCCGGCGGCGATCAACATCAAGGGCAAGACCACCGAAAAGCTCGGCTTCACCGGACGCGGTGAAGGCATCGCCGCGCAGGTGGTGGCGCTGCTCGCACGCGCGGGGCAGGGCTGAAGCCGGCCGCCGATGGCGACGCGGCCGCGGGCGAGGCGCCGAGGGCATGACTGAATCCGCGCGACGGCCCGACCAGGGCCTGCGCCTGTTCTTCGCGCTGTGGCCCGGCGCGGCCACCGCCGCGGCCCTGCATGCACGGGCGCGCGCACTCAAGGACGAGTGCGACGGGCGTGCGATGCGGCGCGACACGATCCATCTCACCCTGGCGTTTCTCGGCGCGGTTCCGTCGCCGGAAGTGGCTCGCCTGAGCGCGATCGCCGCCGATATTGGCGCAGCGCCGTTCACCCTGGAGCTCGACCGCGTCGGCGCGTGGCACGGCAACCGCATCCTGTGGAGCGGGCCCGCACACACGCCGCCGGCGCTGGCGCTGCTCGCGCAGACCCTGGCGGATCGCCTGCGCGCAGCCGGCTTCGCGCTCGAGCAGCGTGTCTTCATGCCGCACGTGACCCTGGTTCGCAATGCGCGGCGCGCACCGCAGCTCAGCGCGACGCGCGCATTGCAGTGGCCGGTCGCCAGCTTCGTGCTGGTGGTTTCGGAGCGCGCCGGGTCGGGCGCACAGTACCGGGTGATCGGGCGCTGGCCCTTGCGCGAAATAAAGGAAGCTCGCAGGTGAGGCGTGCGGCGCGCCGTTGCAGTGGGCGCCACACCCAACGGTTCGCGCATGAAAAACGGGGCGCGTGGCGCCCCGTTTTATAGCGGGCACGCTCAAGGTGCCCGGAGTCTCGCGAGTGGAGACGATGATTTTTGTGCGTGCTGCAGTCGTCAGGAAAGATGAATCCTTTGCGCCTGGTTCAAACACCTCCTCCTTTACCTATGGCGATCAGCCTTCGGCAAGTGTCAACTCAGTTCGGCAACCCGTTCAGACAACATCGGTTATGGGTCCTCCCTCAAAGAAAGATCGTCGTGCCGAGCCGGTCGCCCAGCTCGTTCTGCGGCGTCTTGGTGTAATCCTTCTCGAAGCGGTCGGTGATCATCTGGGAAGTCGGTCCGTCGATCTCGGCGTTGAGCAGACCCATGAAGGCGGGCGGCGCGATCAGGATCGCGCGCTTGAAGGCGTTGGCAGTACGCCCCTGGTAGAGCGTCTGGGCGATCTCGTGCGCGAAGACCTTGGCCTCGTGCTGCTTGGGCAGGGTCTGGGGCTGCATCGAGCCACCGCCCGAACCGTTGGCGCCGTTGGCGCCCGAGCGGTCGGAGACCAGTTCGCCGTTCTTCTGTCTGCTTTCCGGGTGGATCAGTTCCTTGACCAGCGTCAGGCCCTTGTTCGGGCCCAGATTGGCGTAGAGCTTTGCCAGGCTGGCGTTGGCAACCAGAATCCAGGTGATGGCCATATGACACCCTCCGTTGTGTTAAAGATCGCCGCATCCGCTTTGGGGGCCCGAGGGGCTTGTATCGCGGACACAGTTCAAGCTTAGGCCAGCCTCTGCAGCAAAGCCAACCCGATCGGTCTCGCTTCGTGAAAGCACGTTGCGGTTTACGCAAACGTAAACATCGCGAGTCCGTTGTAGTGCACGCCGTGCGCCTCGCCCGCTCAGAACACGCCCATGGCAAGTCCTGCCGCCATCGCCTCGCCGAGTTCGCTCGCGCGCTCGAGGTCCGCCTCGCCGATCTGGCGACGGACGATGAGCGCCTCGGCAACCGTCTTCCAGCCATAGCCGTTGGCGATGCGGCCGATCTCGCGCACCGCGCCGGTGCCGTCGTTGCCGGCGCTGACGAAGACGGCGTAGGGCAGCCCGGTAAGCTTGCCCTCGCAGGGGTAGTAGGTGCGATCGAAGAAGTCCTTCAGCGCGCCCGACATGTAGCCAAAGTTCTCCGGCGTGCCGAGCAGCAGACCGTGGCAGGCGAGCAGGTCGTCGGTGCCGGCGTCGAAGGCACGCTTGATCACCGTCTCGGTCTCGACGACGCGCCTGGCGCCGGCGAACACGGCCTCGGCAAGCCTGCCAGTGTTGCCGCTCTGGGTGTGATAGACGATCAGCAGCCGCTTGTGCGCGCTCATGTCACTGCCCTCCTGATGCTGCCGTGCGCGCCGCCGTGTCCATGCCATAGAACTGGACGAGCTGCGCATGGACTGCGGGAAAGCGCGCCCGCAGTGCGCGCGGATTCTCGAAGAAAGTCTCCGACACCACCGCAAAAAACTCCGCCGGATGTTCGGCGCCGTAGGGGTCGATCACTGTCTCTGCGCCGCTGTCGACCTCGCTGCAGAAGGCCTCGTAGGCCGCACCGAAAGCCTCGGCCCAGGCCTGGCGCGACATGCCGGGGCGCAAGCGCGGCAGACCGTCGACACCCCCATTCTCCATGTCGAGCTTGTGAGCAAACTCGTGGATCACCACGTTGACACCCTCGGGCCGATCATCGCCGGGGAACCACGACAACAGCACCGGTCCGCCCTCCCAGGCCTCACCGAGCACCTCGTCCTCGTACTCGTGCAACACGCCGGCCTCGTCGACCTCTCGCCGCGGAATGATGAAATCGCCCGGATAGACCACCACGCCCACCCAGCCGTCGTAGGCCTGCAGGCCGATGTCGAGCACGAGCAGGCAGGCCTGCAGCGCGATCGCGAGCAACATGTCATCGTCGAGCGCCAGCCCCTGCGCGCCGTGGAATTGCTTGCGCGCTAGAAACGCGAGCGCCATCTCGCGCAGGCGCGGGCGAAGCGCGGGCGGTAGATGGTCGAGGAAGGGCAGCGTGCGTTCGACGCGCTGCCACTGTGCCTCGGCGACCGCGGGCACGGGTGGGGCGATGCCGAGCAGGCGGCGGACTAGACCGAGCATGGTTCGGGGGGCGGCGACACGGGCATGGACGCAGGTCAGTTGCCCGCACGAGCGCGCGATCCGGGGCAAAGATCCAATCATCGCACAGCGTGCGGCCGGGTGCAGAGGGCTGCCCGGGAGCCGCATGAAGGCATGATCCGGCCGCAGCCGTCCTTGGGGTAGCGCACCAGGGCGGGGCGCGCGCCGCGGGCGCTGTTCGCCTCCTGCGGTTGCCCTGCAGGAGGGTGCGGAGGGGCCGCGACCGAGTGCCCGATGTGGGATAATACGCGCCATGGTTTCCGTCACCCACGCCATCTCCCAGGGCGACACCGCCCCCCCGATCGCGCTGCTGGCCGCCGGTCTGGCGTCGACCGAACGCGTCCGCATCGAAGCCGCGCTCGAATGGATCGCCGAGCTTTACGAAGGCAAGGTGCTCGGCACCGGCGAGCCGACCTGGACCCACGCCATCGGCGCTGCGTTGATCGCCGCCTCGCTTCGCCTGGACGCCGAGACCCGCATCGCCGCGCTCCTGTTCGCGGTATGGGACGAGCTCGACGATCCCGCCGTGGAACTCGATGCGCGCTTCGGTCCGGCGATCACCACGCTGGTGCGCGGGCTGCACCGGCTCACCGGCCTGCGCGTGCTCACCCGTCTCACCACCAACGCCACCGCACCCGAGATCCGCGCCCAGACCGAGGTGCTGCGCAAGATGCTGCTGGCGATGGTCGAAGACATCCGCGTCGTGCTGGTGCGGCTGGCCTCGCGTACCCAGACCCTGCGCTTCTACACCGACCTGCCAGGTGAAGCCCGCGTCGAGGTGGCACGCGAGAGCCTCGACATCTACGCGCCGCTCGCCAACCGGCTCGGCGTGTGGCAGATCAAGTGGGAGCTCGAGGACCTGTCGTTCCGCTTCATCGAACCCGACACCTACAAGCGCATCGCGAAGATGCTCGACGAGCGTCGGGTCGAGCGCGAGCAGTTCATCCACGACGCCATCGAGCGCCTGAAGAGCGAGCTCGCTGCCGTGGGCATCCCGGCCGAGATCACCGGCCGCGCCAAGCACATCTACAGCATCTACAACAAGATGCGGAAGAAGCGGCTCGACTTCTCGCAGGTCTTCGACATCCGCGCGCTGCGCGTGCTGGTGCCCGAGATCAAGGACTGCTACACCGTGCTCGGTATCGTGCATCAGATCTGGCAGCCGATCCCGCAGGAGTTCGACGACTACATCACCAAGCCCAAGGGCAACAATTACCAGTCGCTGCACACCGCGGTGCTGGCCGCCGACGGCCGTGCGCTCGAGGTGCAGATCCGCACCTTCGACATGCACAAGCACGCCGAGCTCGGCGTGGCGGCGCACTGGCGCTACAAGGAAGGCGCCCAGCAGGGCGGCGACTACGACGAGAAGATCGCCCTGCTGCGCAACCTGCTGTCGTGGCGCGACGAGGTGACCGACTCGGCGCACTGGGTGGAGCAGCTCAAGCGCGCCTCGCTCGACGACACGCTCTACGTGCTGACGCCGCAGGGCCGGGTGGTCGACCTGCCGCGCGGCGCCACCCCGATCGACTTTGCCTACCGCCTGCACACCGACCTCGGCCACCACTGCCGCGGTGCCAGGATCGACGGTCACCTGGTGACCCTCAGCACCCCGCTCGAAAGCGGGCAGACGGTGGAGATCGTCGCCGCCAAGGAAGGCGGTCCCTCACGCGACTGGCTGGACGCGCGCCAGGGCTACGTCGTGACCTCACGTGCGCGCAACAAGATCAAGCAGTATTTCGCCCAGCTCGACGAGGAAGAGATCCTGTCGCGCGGGCGTAGCTTCGTCACCAAGGAACTGCAGCGCGACGGCCACAGCCAGGCCAATATCGACGGGCTGGCCGAGCGCCTCGGCTTCAAGAACGCCGAGGCGCTGTACCTGGCCGCCGGGCGCGGCGAGGTTGGTCCGCGCGCGATGCAGACCGCCCTGCGCGAGGGCAGCGCACCCGAGCCGACGGCCGAGGCCGAACCCGAGTTCGCCGTCAGCCGCAGCCGCTCGGGCGACAACCAGGACAAGATCCTCATCGTCGGCGTCGGCAAGCTGATGACCTCGCTGTCGCGCTGCTGCAAGCCGGCGCCGCCCGATGCGATCGAGGGCTTCGTGACCCGCGGGCGCGGGATCTCGATCCACCGCGTCGATTGCGCCGACTTTCAGGACCTCGTGCGCAGGTTCCCCGAGCGCGTGATCCCGGCCGAGTGGGGCGAGAAGGCGCACGACAGCCGCACCGCGCTGTATCAGGTCGACATCAACGTCCAGGCCAGCGACCGCCAGGGCCTGCTGCGCGACATCTCCGAAGTGCTGTCGCGCGAGAAGCTCAATGTGATCGCGGTGAATACGCTGACCAAGAAAGGCACGGCTTACATGCGCTTCACGATGGAAGTCGGCGGCGTGAAGCAGGTGCAGCGCGCGATCACGCTGATCCGCGAGGTGCCGGGCGTGATCGACGCGCAGCGCAAGTAGGGCTGCTCCAGGCTCCGCGGAAGGCGTGCGCGGCGTCGCGAGACTGCGCTGGCTGCGGCCCGCGGCAAAGCTTCGCTTTGCCTGGGCTCCGGGGCTCGTTTCTCAGCTGCTCGCCGCGAGTTCCTTCAACAGGATCAGCTGCGCCGCCCGGCGGATGCTGCGCGGGTGCTTGCGGCGGTACTTGCCGTCGGGCTGCATGTCCCAGGCCTGGCAGTTGTCACCGAGGTAGGGGCGCAGGCCTTCCTTCATGACGCGGCGCTTGAGGCGCGGGTCGAGTACCGGGAAGGCGATCTCGATGCGGCGGAAGAAGTTGCGGTCCATCCAGTCGGCGCTCGACAGGTACATCTGGTCTTCGCCGTCGGCGTGGAAGTGAAAGATCCGGTGGTGTTCGAGGAAGCGGCCGACCACCGAGCGCACGCGGATGTTGTCCGAGAGCCCGGGGACGCCAGGGCGCAGCGCGCACGGGCCGCGCACGATCAGGTCAATCTCGACACCGGCCTGCGAGGCTTCATAAAGTGCCTCGATGGTTTCCGGTTCGAGCAGCGCGTTCATCTTCGCGATCACGCGCGCGCGCCGGCCCTCGCGCGCGATCCCGGCTTCGCGCCGGATCGCGGCGACCACGTTCGGCTGCAGCGTAAACGGTGCCTGCCACAGGTGACGCAGCTCGGTCGCCTTGCCCAGCCCGGTAAGCTGCTTGAAAACGGTGGCGACGTCCTCACCGATCTCCTGGTTGCAGGTGAGCAGGCCGAAGTCGGTGTAGAAGCGGGTGGTGCGGGGGTGGTAGTTGCCGGTGCCCATGTGCACATAGCGGCGCAGTCCGTCCTCCTCGCGGCGCACGATCATCAGCAGCTTGGCGTGGGTCTTGTAGCCGAACACGCCGTACACCACGTGCGCGCCGACCTCTTCCAGCCGGTTGGCGAGCGTGATGTTGGCCTCCTCGTCGAAGCGCGCCATCAGCTCCAGCACCACGGTGACTTCCTTGCCC
>Ga0209573_1003590_pt1 | contig 16763 bp, 16 predicted proteins | sample TNRBio252014_DNA_FD_185870 | JGI IMG/M metagenome (GOLD analysis project Ga0209573, IMG submission 185870) | Wastewater treatment Type I Accumulibacter community from EBPR Bioreactor in Madison, WI, USA - TNR Reactor_6/25/2014_ DNA (SPAdes)... | ecosystem: Engineered > Bioreactor > EBPR >...
CGAGGCGCATATTATCTACTGACAGTTCAATATGTATTTATATCCAAAAATACATATTGAATTATAACAATTAAGCAGGGTGAGCATTGCCCACCCCGCTCATTTTCACACTAACCTCACGCCGCCAGGCGCACGTTCAACTCCTCAATCACCTTCTGCGCGGCGACCGGAACCACCGTGCCGGGGCCAAAAATCGCCGCCGCGCCATTGGCCTTGAGGTACTCATAGTCTTGGGCGGGAATCACGCCGCCCGCGACCACCATGATGTCCTCGCGGCCCAGCTTCTTCAGCTCCGCGATCAGTTGCGGCAACAGGGTCTTATGCCCCGCAGCCAGCGAACTCATGCCGACCACATGCACGTCGTTCTCCACCGCTTGGCGGGCGACTTCCTCCGGGGTCTGGAACAGCGCGCCGATGTCCACGTCGAAGCCGAGGTCAGCAAACGCAGTGGCAATCACCTTCGCACCCCGGTCATGACCGTCCTGACCGATCTTCGCCACCAGAATGCGCGGGCGGCGGCCTTCGCGCTGCTCGAACTCATCCGCCATCTGCCGCACTTTGGCGATCTCGTGACCGTCGCCGAATTCGCTGCCGTACACGCCGGAAATAGCGCGGATGACTGCCTTGTGCCGGCCAAACACCTTCTCCATCGCATCGGAGATTTCGCCGAGGGAAGCGCGCGCGCGGGCCGCTTCGACCGCCTTTTCCAGCAGGTTGCCGGAACCGGCGCGGGCCGCTTCGGTAATCGCGTTCAGGCAGGCTTTGACCTTGGCTTCATCACGGTTGACGCGCAGTTTCTGCAACCGCTGCACCTGCGCTTCACGCACGGCGGTGTTGTCGATGTTGAGAATGTCCAGCGGGTCTTCCTTGGTCATCCGATACTTGTTGACGCCGACAATAGTTTCCTTGCCCGAGTCGATATGCGCCTGCCGCCGCGCCGCCGCTTCTTCAATCCGCATCTTCGGCAGACCGGTTTCAATGGCCTTGGTCATGCCGCCCAGACTTTCGACTTCCTGGATGTGGCCCCAGGCGCGCTTGACCAGTTCGTTGGTCAGCGCCTCGACATAGTAGGAACCGCCCCACGGGTCCAGCACCTTGCAAATCGCCGTTTCATCTTGCAGATAAAGCTGGGTATTCCGGGCGATGCGCGCCGAAAAGTCGGTCGGCAGCGCAATCGCTTCGTCCAGGGCGTTGGTGTGCAGCGACTGCGTGTGACCCAGCGCCGCCGCCAGTGCTTCCACACAGGTGCGGGCGACGTTATTGAACGGGTCTTGCTCGGTCAAGCTCCAGCCCGAAGTCTGGCTGTGCGTGCGCAACGCCATGGACTTGTCGCTCTTCGGGTTGAACTGCTTGATGATCTTGGCCCACAGCAGTCGCCCGGCGCGCATCTTGGCGACTTCCATGAAGTAGTTCATGCCAATCGCCCAGAAGAACGACAGGCGCGGGGCGAACGTGTCGATGTCCATGCCGGCCTTGAGACCGGTGCGCACATATTCCAGCCCGTCGGCCAGCGTGTAGCCCAGCTCCAGATCCGCCGTCGCGCCGGCTTCCTGCATGTGGTAGCCGGAAATCGAGATGCTGTTGAACTTGGGCATCTCCCTGGAGGTGTAGGAGAAGATGTCGCCGATGATGCGGATGGACGGATCAGGCGGGTAAATGTAGGTGTTGCGCACCATGTATTCTTTCAGAATGTCGTTCTGAATGGTGCCAGTGAGCTTGTCGTGAGGAACGCCCTGTTCTTCCGCCGCGACGATGTAAAACGCCATGACCGGCAGCACCGCACCGTTCATGGTCATCGACACCGACATCTGATCGAGCGGGATGCTGTCGAACAGGATGTTCATGTCCAGCAGCGAGTCAATCGCGACGCCGGCCTTGCCGACATCGCCCACCACGCGGGGATGATCGGAGTCGTAACCGCGATGGGTGGCCAAATCGAAGGCAATCGACAGACCTTTCTGCCCGGCGGCCAGATTGCGGCGGTAGAAGGCATTGGATTCTTCAGCGGTGGAGAACCCGGCGTACTGGCGCACCGTCCACGGCTGCGTCACGTACATGGCCGGGTAGGGGCCGCGCAGGAACGGCGGCACCCCGGCGACATAGTCCAGGTGCTTGAGATCGTTGAGGTCATCCCGCGTGTACAGCGGACTGACGTTAATCTGCTCCAGGGTGGCCGAAACCAGTTGTTCCAAGGTCTTGCCGGTGGCTTTTTCCACCGTCGCCTGCCATTCGGCAAAGCTGGGCTTGGAGAAGTCCAGGCCATAGGCCATGGTGGTGAAATCAGGTGAATGGCTCATTGGGCGACCCCCATTTTCTTTTGCAGCATGGTCAACAACGCCTGGCAATTCGCGTTCATGTGAATGAAATCATCAACGCCCGCCGCCTTGAAGGCTTCAACGTGATCGGCCGGATAGCCGGCCAGCAGCACGGTGAGACCGGGGTTGGCCTGTTTGAGTTTCCCAGCCAGCGGCGGGACGATCTCAGGATAAGTGGCGTCGGTGGAGCAAATCACCACGGTTGACGCGCCAGAGGCCAGCGCCGCCACCGCCGCTTCATCCGGGGTGCTAAATCCAGCCGGATAGATCGTTTCAAAGCCGCCCACGCCGAGAAAGGCGGTGGCGAAATCGGCGCGGGCCTTGTGCTGAGTCAGCGGTCCCATCACCGCCAGGAAGATTTGCGGGCGGTTGCCGGTGCGAGCCACATAGGCGTCTGCGGCTTCGCGCAACCGCTCGAAGGGCAATGCGCCGCGCTGGGCGCACACGGCATTGAGGGTCGGGCCGGCCTGCGCGCCCGTCCGCGCCGCCTGGGCGATTTCACCCAGCGTCGCACCCGCCCGCGCCGCTTGAATGGCCGCATCAACGATGTTAGCGCCTGTGGCGAGCTGATCCAGCGCCGCTGCTTTCTGCGCCGCATTCGCGCCCGCCCGCGCCTGCTTCAGCGCCGCCGTCCGTTCGGCTTGAATCGCCGCCGCATCGACCTTGGCGGCTTCCAGCCGGGTTTCCTTCAGGTTCGGGTACATGTTGGCGCCAACGAAAATGTCCTTGCGCTTGGCGATATTGGCGGCGCGCTTGGCGGCAGTGTCCGCGACCTGACCCTGCGGCCAGCCCGCTTCGAGTGCTTTCAGCATGCCGCCCTGCTTCTCGACCTCCTGGAAGATCGCCCAGCTCTGCCGGGCCACGGCGTCGGTCAGGGTTTCGACATACCAGGAGCCGCCCGCCGGATCGACGGTGCGGGTGATATGCGTTTCTTCACGCAGCACGGTATGGGTGTTGCGGGCGATGCGCCGGGAGAATTCATCCGGCGTGTTGACCAGTTCATCGAACGGCGAGATGTGCAGGCTGTCGCAACCGCCGACGATGGCCGAGAACGCTTCGGTCGTGCCGCGCAGCAGATTGACATGCGGGTCGTAGACCGTCTGGTTCCAGGCGGAGGTGCGGGCGTGCAGGCTCATCTTCTGTGCTTCGGCGTTGCCGCCAAAGGCTTGCACAATCTTGGCCCACAGCATCCGGGCGGCGCGCAGCCGGGCGATTTCCATGAAGAAATTGGAGCCGATGGAGAAGGCGAAGCGGATGCGGGGCGCGGCGTCGTCGACGCTCAGGCCACGCGCCTGCATGGCCCGCAGGTAGTCCACCGCCGTCGCCAAGGCGAAGGCCAGTTCCTGGGTCGTGCTGGCGCCGCCATTGTGATAGGGATGACCCTGCACGGTGAGCGTTTGCAACTGCGGGGCATTGGCTTTGGCCCAGCCGGTCAGTTGCGCCATGACGTCATACACGCCGTTCAGGTCGCGGGGCAGATGACCGTGACCGGCCAGATGGCCGAGCGGATCCATGCCAATCGCGCCGCGCAGTTTGGCAAGTGCTTTGCCCTGCTGCTGGACCAGCGCCGCCAGGAGCGCCGTGAAGCTCAGGGCGCTGGTATCGGCCTGCACGTAGATCGGCGTAGCTTCGAGATCAACGCCGGCCAGCGCCTGAGCCAGATCGGCGAGGCTGGACAGGGATAATCCCTCTTTGCCGACCTCATCGGCCGCCGCCTGATCGGCGTCCACGCCGTGCAGCGTCGGATGATCGAGCACCAGATTGACGGCGTTCTGGCCGCGCGTCAAATCAGCGCGCAGGGCTTCGTTGAACGCGGCGGGCGTGGCGCAGGGGATTTCCTGGGCGACATCCCAACTGCTGACGACATAGCCGAGCGGGTTCGTCCCCCGCACATAGGGGGCAAAACCGGGCAGGCTGTCAATCTGCGGCAGCCGGGCGATATCCTCCTGCCGGTACATGGGTTGCAGGTCGATATTTTCGTAGGTCTTGGTGACCAGCCGTTTTTCAAACGATGCGCCCTTGAGGGCCTTATCAACAGCCCGACGCCATTCCTCGTAAGGGGTAGGGGGGAATTCGTCGAACGTGGGAGCGGTCAGATCCGCTGCTTGTGGGTTTGACATGCACATCCTCCAGGGGGATCGAAACACGTTGGGTGAGCGACACCGGGAAAGTATAACCGAAGATTTACCCAGTTCCCGGTGAGGGTGAAAGCTGGCGAGTCCGGTTGCAATCGCGGGGTTGAATGACATACTGAATAAGGTTTGTTCCCCCCTCTCCCTCAACCCCTCTCCCACTGGGGAGATGGGCGCGAAGACGCCAACCATCAACCTCAGGAGGTTTTTGTGTCTGATCGACCATTTAAAGTGCTGGGTATCCAGCAAATCGCCATCGGCGGGCTGGACAAGGGCAAACTGAGCCGGCTGTGGGTCGATACCCTCGGCCTGACCCTGACCGGCAATTTCCGCAGCGAGCGCGAGAATGTGGACGAGGATATCGCGGCCATCGGCTCGGGTCCGTTCAAGGTGGAAGTGGACCTGATGCAGCCGATTGATCCCGGCAAGTCGCCCAAGGTGCATGACCCGCAGTTGAATCATATCGGGCTGTGGATTGATAACCTGGCGGCGGCGGTGGAATGGCTGACCGCCAAGGGGATGCGCTTTACCCCCGGCGGCATCCGCAAGGGCGCGGCGGGCTATGATGTCTGTTTCGTCCATCCCAAGGGCAACGACGCTGCGCCTTTATGCGGCGAGGGGGTGCTGATCGAACTGATCCAGGCCCCGCCGGAAGTGATTGAGGCGTTCGCCAGGGTCGCGTAGGCCCGCGCCGAGTGCTGAAACCTCCGCTCCCACGCTATGGGAGCGGAGCCGCCGCCTGACTGGCGGACCCTGCTCAAATCCGGTAACGCTGCCGAATGTCGGTCAGCAGACCCCGCGCAGCTTCCTCGATCAGGTCCATGACCCGCTCGAAACCGGTCGGGCCGCCGTAATAGGGATCCGGCACTTCCTGCTCGGGCAGGTCCGGGGCAAAGTCCAGAAACAACCGGATGCGGCTGCGCAGTTCCGCAGTCGGGCACAGTTGCAGTAAATGCGCGAAATTATCCCGATCCATCGCCAGCACATAATCGAATTCAGCCAGATCCTCCGGGGTAACCTGCCGGGCGCGCAAGCGCCGCAAATCCACTCCCCGACGCAGGGCGGTGGCCTGGCTGCGCGTATCGGGCGGCGCGCCGATGTGGTAGGAATGTGTACCCGCCGAATCCACATAGATCGTTTCGGTCAGGCCAGCGCCTTCCAGCATCCGCCGGAACACGCCTTCAGCCATTGGGGAACGGCAGATATTGCCCATGCAGACAAAAATGATTTTAACCATCGCCTTTGCCTTTACCTCATCTGGACGGCGCGCGGCGGCGAAAAGCGTCCGTACCGCGTGCCGAATTCTGGAACCGATCACTGGGGATGACCACTCATGCTGTGCCTGGATCCCGACAAGCTGAAAATCCTGCTGGGCCGTTCCCTGAATTATCAGGGGGCGCCCTGCCAAGTCATCGAGCTGCTGACCGAGGAAGAACCGCCGGCCCTGGTGCTGCGCGATGCCCGCGACCTCAAGGTCATTCAGTCCAATCAGTATGGCGACGCTGTGGGCTGGGCGCCACAAACCTTCACCGTCGCCGTGCTGAACGGTCGCCGCGACCGCTTGAATCCCGATTTACCGGAACTGATGGACTTCGATCTGCTGGCCTGAACGGTCGCAATCGGTTTTGACGTATGGCCGCTACCGCCCCGGAATCAGAGGCGCGGGCTTCACGCCAGTTTCCGATACTTGATCCGGTGCGGCTGATCCGCTTCCACGCCCAGCCGGCGCTTGCGGTCGGCTTCGTAGTCGGCATAGTTGCCTTCGAACCAGACCACCTGCGAATCACCCTCAAAGGCGAGAATGTGGGTGGCGATGCGGTCCAGGAACCAGCGGTCGTGGGAGATGATCACCGCGCAGCCCGCAAAGGCCAGTAACGCTTCTTCGAGCGCCCGCAAGGTTTCCACGTCCAGATCGTTGGTCGGCTCGTCCAGCAGCAGCACGTTACCGCCGCTTTTCAACAGTTTGGCCAGATGGAGCCGGTTGCGCTCGCCGCCGGACAAATCCTTGACGAATTTTTGCTGATCCGGGCCTTTGAAATTGAAGCGGCCGACATAAGCGCGCGAGTTGATTGTGTAGTTGCCGATAGCGATCACATCCAGCCCGTCGGAGATTTCCTGCCAGACGGTTTTGCCGCCATCCAGGCTATCCCGCGATTGATCGACATAGGCCAGCTTGACCGAGTCACCGATCCGCAGGGTTCCTGCGTCCGGCTGTTCCTGGCCGACCAGCATCCGAAACAGGGTGGTCTTGCCTGCGCCGTTGGGGCCGATCACCCCGACGATGCTGCCCCTGGGCAGTTTGAAGTTGAGACCGTCGATCAGGAGCCGGTCGCCAAAGCCCTTGCGCACCTGCGTCGCTTCCACCACCAGCTCGCCCAGACGCGGCCCCGGCGGGATATAAAGCTCCTGAGTTTCGTTGCGCTTCTGGAATTCCTGTGATTCCAGTTCCTCGAAGCGGGCGACGCGGGCCTTGCTCTTGGCGTGGCGGCCCTTGGGGTTGGCGCGCACCCAGTCCAGCTCGGCTTTCATCGCCTTGATATGAGCGGTTTCCTGCTTCTCCTCCATTTCCAGGCGCTGCTCCTTCTGCTCCAGCCACGAGGAATAGTTGCCTTCCCACGGAATGCCGCGCCCGCGATCCAGTTCCAGAATCCAGCCAGCGACGTTGTCGAGGAAGTAGCGGTCGTGGGTGACGGCGACCACGGTACCGGGATAGTCCTGGAGGAAGCGCTCCAGCCAGGCCACCGATTCGGCGTCCAGATGGTTGGTCGGCTCGTCGAGCAGCAGCATGTCGGGCTTGGACAGCAGCAGCCGGCACAGCGCGACCCGGCGCTTTTCGCCGCCGGACAGGGTGGCGACCTCCACATCCCACGGCGGCAGGCGCAGCGCATCGGCGGCGACATCCAGAGTACGGTCGAGGTTATGGCCGTCGATGGCCTGCAAATAGGCTTCGAGATCGGCCTGTTCGGCGGCCAGTTTGTCGAAATCCGCTTCGGGATCCGCGTAGGCGGCATACACTTCGTCCAGACGCGCCAGCGCTTTCTTAATCGGCGCGACCGCTTCCTCGACATTGCCGCGCACATCCTTGGCGGGGTCGAGTTGCGGCTCCTGGGTGAGAAAGCCAACTTTGATGCCGGCCTGCGGGCGCGCTTCGCCGAGAATATCGGTATCGACGCCCGCCATGATCCGCAGCAGGGTGGATTTGCCGGAGCCGTTTAAACCCAGCACGCCGATCTTGGCGCCGGGGAAGAACGACAGGGAAATATCCTTGAGAATCTCCCGCTTGGGCGGCACGATTTTGCCCACGCGGTTCATGGTGTAGATGTATTGGGCCATGCGATTCGGTCGGTTGGTGGAAAGTGGCGGTCAATCTAACCATTGACCACCCTGGCGTAAAGAGCAAAGCAGCGCGTCATCCGCGACAGTCGGCGTTGCTGTCGTTTCAGGGGCTTGAGTTGGCGCTTCAGATGATGCGGATTGCCGCTTTTGTCGCCGTCGCTGGCAACAAGCGACTTCCTTGATATCCGAGTCCAGACCAAACCGATAGCGACTCCGGTTTACCGCCGCCCTGTGCGCCGATATGATTCATGCTCTGCGATAGGGGGCCGCGTCCTCGAATCGGGGTAATCATTCAGTCCCCTCTCCCCCTACCCAGGGGGAGAGGGTTAGGGTGAGGGGGTAAGTCTTTGAAACTGTGACCCTCTCCCCCAACCCCTCTCCCGCAAGCGGGCGAGGGGAGTGAACGGTTACGAATCGGGCAGCCACGCCGGGTTGCTGGCGCGAGGCGGATCGTATGCCCAGTCGCGGGCGCAACCACTGCGGGAAGTCAAAAGAGAACCAAGGTGATGAATATTTCAGCCACGGTCGTCCAAGCGCTGCGTGAGTTGGCGGCGGAGTCGCCGGTGAGCTTGCGGGTCAGCGGCGAATGCATGGCGCCCCTGCTCGAATCCGGCGCGATGATCGAGGTCGTCCGCCAGCGGTTTTACTGGCCGGGCGATCCCCTGATCATCCACGCGGCGGACGGTCGGTTGTTGGGCCATCGCCTGCTGGGCTTTTATCCCCGGGCGCAACGGCTAAGATGGTTGACCCAGGCCGATAATGCCCGCTGGCCCGATGCCGCCGTGCCGGCGGAACGGATTATCGGCAAGATTTGCGGCGGGCAATGCGCCCCGGCGCTGGTTCGCGTGCCGCTTGCTCATCGGGCAAAGGCGATACTCCGTTTCTTCCTGTTTATCCTGATCCGTTTGGGAACCCTGCACCGATGCGTTTTGGCGAAAATTTCCTGACCTATCCCGATTTGTTCCCAGCCCGGCCCAGTGGCGAGCCGTGGGGCGATGAACGACTGCTGATTCGCTTCGCAGGCCATGTCTATGACTGGACGGGCCTGAGCGCGACCCAGGCCGGCGCAGCGCGGCAGCGGTTCGGCGAACTTTGCCTGCCGCCGGATGAGCAACCGCCAGCGACGGTGGAAATCCAGGTGTTTCGCGCAGCGACCGAGGACTTTTTCGATGGCGGACGAATCTGGTCGTTCGAGTGCGATCTGGACTACACGCCGGACGCGCTGAGCATCGCCGGCTTTCATTTCATGGGCCGGCTGGACTGGACACCCGGCTTGCTGGGGGCGCTGTGGACCTCGGAAGACGAGCGCCTGGTTTCGCACAGTATCTTTGAGAACTTTTTCCGGGCCGTCGTGGCGTACCACCTATTTGAACAGGGCGGGGTGTTGCTGCACAGCGCGGCGGTGGTCAATGGCGGCGACGCCTACGTGTTCTTCGGGCCGTCGGGGGCGGGCAAGTCCACGATTTCCCACCTCAGTTTCGCCGCCGGCCATGCGGTGTTGAGCGATGACATGAACGCCCTGCGGCTTGGGCCGGCGGGCGTACTGGTGGAAAAGCTGCCGTTCGCGGGCGATTTTGGCCGACAGAGCAAGGGCGCTGCCGGCGCTTATCCGCTGCGCGCCCTGTGCCGGCTGCACAAGGGGCCAAATCCCGCCCTGGAGGCGCTGCGGCCCGCCGCCGCCGTCGCCGCCCTGCTCGGCTGCGCGCCGTTCGTCAATCACAACCCGTATCGGCGGGATCAAGTGCTCGATCAACTACAGGCGTTGACCGCCAAAATACCGGTGCGGGCGCTGACGTTCGCGCGGGATGACCGGTTCTGGGCTTTGCTGCGGAGTGGAGAAATCGAATGATTGAAGCAGACATGGTGTTGCAGCGTTGCGCCGATACCCGTTACCGCAATATCGGCGGCGAGGGGGTCGTGGTCCGGCAGACCGCCGGCGAAGTGCTGGTGCTGAACGAGATCGGCGTGCGGGTGCTGGATTTGCTGGAAACGACCATGCCGGTCAACGGGCTGCTGGATGCGCTGGACGCCGAATATGCGATTGACCGGGCAACCCTGGAACGGGATGTGCTGGCCTATCTGCAAGAGTTAGTGGACGCGGGCGTGATCGAGCCGGTCGCGGCTTAGCGAATGCAGGAAATACCCACCGCGAGGCCCTACCCATGGCGTATACCGATACCTTGCAGCGCACCTGGCGGGAAAATATCCTGTTTTCGGTGCTGGTCGAATTGACCTACCGCTGCAATCTGAACTGCTTTTTTTGCTACAACGACCCCCAGCTCCGGGGCGTTCCGTTGACTACGGAACAATATGGCCAGTTCTTTGAGGACTTGCGCGAACTCGGCGCGCTGAACCTGACCTTTTCCGGCGGCGAGCCGCTGGCCCGCGCCGATTTCTTCACCCTGGGCCGCCAGGCGCGCGAACTAGGCTTCGTGGTGCGGGTGAAATCGAACGGCCACGCCCTGAACGGCCGGCTGGCGCGGCGTTTGCGGGAGGAAGTGGATCCCTTCATCGTCGAGGTCAGCCTGCACGGCGCCCGCGCCGAAACCCACGACCGCCAGACTCGGATGCCCGGCAGTTTCGGGAAACTGTTGGTCAACTTGCATGAAATGCAGGCACTGGGTCTGCGGGTCAAGCTCAACAGTCCGCTGACCGCCTGGAACGAGGCGGAAATCGAAGCAATGTTCACGCTGGCGGACGAGCGGGATTTGCCCATCCAGTTCGATCCGCAGATCACGCCGCGCGATGACGGCGATCCGGAGCCGTTGGCCATCGCGCCGTCCCGCGCGAGCGTGGCGCGGTTGTTCGAGTTGCAACGCGCGCGGGCCGCCGCGCGGCAAACCGACCGGGAACCGCGTCCGACGGATACCGCCGAGGTCGCCGGTTCCAAGCATTGCGGGGCGGGTTCCGCCACGGTGACCGTGGATCCCTTTGGCAATGTCTATCCGTGCGTGCAGTGGCGGCGACGGGTGGGCAATCTGCACGAACAGTCCATTCAGACCATCTGGCGGCAGTCGCAGGAATTGGCGGAAGTGCGCCGGCTGGCGGTGGAGGTCAAACAGGCGGTCAGCCAGCATGGCCCGCTGGGATTTGGGTTTTGCCCCGGCTTGGCGGAACAGGAAACCGGTGATCCCGCCGGTCTCTATCCGGCCGCCCGGCGGTTGTTGGACCTGCGTCGGCAGCCGGCCCATTAGCGGGCTGACGCAGAAGTTTTGGTCGGTTCTCGTTCCCATGCTCCCGCGTCACTGCCATTAAGTTAATGGCTACTAAGAGCATCAGATTGCAGGTTGGGCTTTAGCCTAACTTTTTCGCTCATGTAGGCAAATAGCTGAATCGGGAAATCATCAGGATTCGCAGGAAGCGATGGGTAACGCGCTTGAGATTGTGCGCCCACTCAAACATGGCCACATACTGCGCCAGATAACACCAATTACCAATAGATTCAGCCCTGTAAATTTTCCTGTGATAGCGAGAGCTGATAGCGCGGGGCCAAGGCGTCGAGTTTATCCAACCCATTGATCTTGATAATCAATATTCGTTTAGCCTGCCCGCCTCACAGTTCCGGTCACAGGAAAATTTACAGGACCCAAATTTTTGGCTGAGGCTGCATCCAACGCCGCCCGGACTGCGTAAACACTCATGAACCCGCTGAACATGCGGAACCCTGACTCCCCAATTGTTAAAGAGGGCAACCCATGAAAGTGACACCGACCACCGCCGGTTTTACCCTGATCGCCGCCCTGTCCGCCCTGTCCCCCGCCCACCACGCCACCGCGAGCGCGGATCGCCCGCGCCTCAGCTTCAACGACAGCACGTCGTTCGCGAGTTGCTGAACCCGCAACCGGGTACGGCAAGACTCGCGAGGCCCGGTTTCTCCTCCCAATCGCCCCGCGCGTGCCTCACCGAGAACCTGCGGCACGCGGGTTCGCCCCATGGGAGGAGATGTGACGATGTAGCTCGCCGGAGTTCGATTCGTTTCGGGGGGTCCCTATCTCGCCTATAATCAACGCCCACACGCCCCGTGGAGGGCGCAACCGCTGGGGCCGATGGTGATCGGTCTCCGGTACAGGATCGCTGGCCGGCGGGCGGGAAGGGCGGTTCGAGTCGTCCGGCGCCGCAAGACGCGCGACAGGAGCACGGTCATGATCGCGGTTTGCGCTTGGCCGCGCTCCCTGGTTGGCGCACGCTCCACGGCATTGACCCAAACACCGGTCCGAGTGCCCCTCATGATCTCTCGCGATTCACTGGCCGATCTGCTGGCGCGCTGCGCGCTGCATGACCGGCGCGCCTTCGAAGCGATCTACCAACAGGCGGCGCCGACCCTGTACGGTCTGCTGCTCAAGCTGACCCGCGATCGCGAACTGGCCGCTGACCTGTTGCAGGAAGGCTTCGTGCGGGTCTGGCAACGGGCCGGTGACTACCGACCGACCCTGGGTCAACCCCTGACCTGGCTGGGCAGCATCGTCCGCCATTTAGCCATCGACCGGTTGCGACGCGGCGATCATCGCCAGCGCGGGGAACTGGACGATGATGGCTGGGCGCGGCTGGCCGACGACGGACCGGGACCCGAGGAACGCCTGTATGGAGAACAGGGCGACGCCATGATAGCCCGCTGCCTGGAAACCCTGGACCCGGAACCGCGCCGCGCCGTGCTCCTGGCGTATTTCGAGGGTCTGACCCACGACGCCATCGCCGCACGGTTAGATCGTCCATTGGGGACGGTCAAGGCTTGGGTGCGGCGCAGCCTGCACCGCCTGAAATCCTGTTTGGAGGGCGTATGAACATCCCCACTCCCCCGTTGCGCGACTCGCTGGCCGCCGAGTACGTGCTAGGCACCCTGCACGGCGCGGCCCGCCGCCGTTTCGAGCAATTGCTGCAAGCCCATCCCAGCCTGCGGCAGGCCGTGGTTGCTTGGGAACGCCGCCTGAACCGGCTGACGGGGGCCAGCCCGCCGGTTCCACCGCCGCATGAAGTCTGGCGCAGTCTCGAACGGCGGCTGTTTCCGACCGCGCCGCGCCGGCCTTGGTGGGACAGCCTGGCTCTCTGGCGTGGACTGGCCTTGGCCGGCGTGCTGGTGGCGACGGTCATCACCCTGGCGCCGCAACTGGCGCTGCCGCCGGAAGCGGAGATGTCCTTTGCCGCCATTCGCGGCCAGCGGCAGGAAGTGTTGTGGACCGTCGCGCTGGCCGACGACGGCCGGCTGCACGTCAGCAACCTGCGGGCAATGACGGTGCCGCCCAACGATCGCTGCCTGCTGTGGCTGAAGACCGGCGCCGGGCCGCCGGTGATGGTGGGCATCTTGCCCGACGACGGCAGCGTCCGCACCCTGCCGATGCCGGCCGGCCTAGCGCGACCGGCCCGGGAAGGCGAGTTGTGGGTCACCATGCAGCCGGTCGCTCCCGATCCAGCGCCTCCGGCCCGACCCCTCTATCAAACCCGCTGGCAGGCGCTCTAGCGGTAGAGGAACTCCGGGGCTACGGTCCCCGGGGAATCCGGGAAATCCAAGCGCGTGGCCGGATACTGGCGACACGCCCGACGCAGAAAATCCAGTTGCTGGCGAAAACTAGCGCACCCCGAACACATCATGAGATGGAGTTTGAGGGGCAGTTTCTCTTTCAGCCGCAACTCGCGGTCCTGCGCCTCGGACAGGAGGTGCGTCACTTGCTGGCAGGTCAACATCGATTCAATCCTCCGGGGTAAACCAGCGCTGATCCAGACACAACCGCAACCCCACGCGGGCGCGGCGCAGGATGACGTGGCAGTGGCTGGTCGTGATCGCCAACTCTTGGCAGACGCCCGGCGTGTAGATAATGAAGTCGGGCGGGCGGAGATGCAAGCGGAGGGAACGGGTTCCGACCCGGGCCATCGGTGCGCCGATCCCGTTGGCCAGTGATTAGCGTCGGATCGCGTTCAGCGCCCAGTCGTAGTCCAGGTAGCGGATGTTCAGGCCGCCCTTGCGGATCGCATCGCGCGCCTGGGGGGTGTCGCCGAGCGCGTCGGCGTAGCGGGCGAAGGTGGCGTCCAGCGAGGTGAAGCCCTGATAACCTTTCTCGAAATCGCCTTGGTACCAATCGAAAATCTTGGAGACCGACAAGGTATTGCTGGCGGTGTCGAAGCGGTTGCGCGTGCGGTCGGATAGGAAGCGGCGCATGCCGTCTTCCAGTTGCGCGTCCAGCTTGTCCGCGGTGAACGCTTCGTCGCGCAGCATCGGGCAGCCGATGGAGGCGCAGTTGACCGCGACGTGAATGCGGGGTTCGTTAAAGGCGCCCGGGGCGCGGATCAGGCCGTGCTCGACGTCATCCAGACTGCGTTCTTTGCCCAGCAGGGTGAAAAACGTTTTCTTCCATGGTGACTGAAACACCGATCCCAAGTCCTTGATCGACTTCAGGTCAGGGTAGCGGGTCAGGATCAGTTCCACCGTGTAGGCGTTGTAGGCGTTGATCAGAAACGCCAGTTGCTGGGGTGAACTCCAGCGCCGGTAGTCCGCCTCGCTGACGGCGGATAAGGCGTCCAGATACGGCTTCAGCGCCGCCCGGTCCGCTTTGAAACCGGCATAGTCCACTTGAGAGGCGTTGCCGTTGGTGATCAACCCGACCTGTTGTTTGAGCAGCGCATCCCATGCCGCATGACCGTGATCGAAGGCGAACGCTGTCTGAGCGACCAGGATGAGAATCAGGGCAGCCAAAAGTTTTTTCATGTCGTTGCTCCGGTCTTCAGCCGCGCCGCCAAGCATGGAAGCGCTCCACCCAGGCCAGCAATTTCCGGGGGGCGTGCGCCTTTTTCCAGACGCCAGCGGCGTACTTGTTGGCTTCGGCCAAGGTCGGGTAGATGTGAATCGTGCCCAGGATTTTATTGAGGCCGAGGCCGTGACGCATGGCCAGCACGTACTCCGCCAGCAGGTCGCCGGCGTGCTCGCCAACGATGGTCGCGCCGAGAATCCGATCCTTGCCCGGCGCGGTCAGCACCTTGACGAAGCCGTGCGCCTCGCCGTCGGCGATGGCCCGATCCAGATCGTCGAGGCCATAGACCGTGACCTCGTGCGGGATGCCTCGTTCCTTCGCTTCCTGCTCGTTCAGGCCGACCCGCGCCACTTCAGGATCGACAAAGGTGGACCAGGGGATCACCGAGTAGTCCGCCTTGAATTTCCTGAGCGGATCGAACAGGGCGTTGACCGCCGCGTACCACGCCTGATGAGCGGCGGTGTGGGTGAACTGGAACGGCCCGGCCACGTCGCCGGCGGCGTAGATATTGGGATAGAGGGTTTGTAGATACTCGTTGGTTTCCACGGTGCGCGTCGCCGGAATGCCCAGTTCCTCCAGCCCGTAACCGCGAATATTCGCTACCCGCCCGACCGCGACCAGCACCGCATCGAACGGAAGGCGCACAGCCTGGCCGTCGTGTTCGGCGATCAACACCTTCTCGCCGTTGTCCACCACGAACTGCTGGGCCTTGTGGTTGACGAGCACCGCGATGCCTTCCTGCCGAAAACGCTGCGTGACCCATTCCGAAACTTCCGGGTCTTCGCGGATCAGAATGCGCGGCGCCATTTCCACCTGAGTCACCTGACTGCCGAGCCGGGCGAAGGTCTGGGTCAGCTCCGAACCAATCGGCCCGCCGCCCAGCACCACCAAGCGCTTCGGTAATTCCCGCAGCGCCCAGACGTTGTCCGAAGTCAGATAGCCGACATCTTCCAATCCCGGAATCGGCGGCGCGAACGGCCGGGCGCCGGCGGCGATAACGATGCTCCGGGTGGTCAGGGTCCGCGTGCCTTCGGCGGTGGTGACGTCCACCGTCCAGGGCGAGGTGATTTTGGCGGTCCCTTCCATCACGTCCACGCCCAGACCGGTGTAACGCTCCACCGAATCGTGCGGCGCGACCTCGCGGATCACCCGTTGGACCCGCTCCATCACCTCGGCGAAGTCGAAGTCCGCTTCGGCCCGGCGGATGCCGAATTCCGGGGCGCGGCGGATGTGGGAGAGCAGCTTGGCCGAGCGGATCAGCGCCTTGGACGGTACGCAACCGGTGTTCAGGCAGTCGCCGCCCATCCGGTGCTTTTCAATCAGCGTCACCTTGGCCTTCACCGCCGCCGCGATGTAGGCGGTCACCAGCCCGGCGGAACCAGCCCCGATCACGATCAGATTACGGTCAAAACGCTTCGGTTTCGGCCATTTCGCGTACACCCGCCGCGCCTTGATCGCCGCGACGATCTTCTTGGCGATTAGGGGGAAGATCCCGAGCAGGACGAAGGAGCCCAGCAGCGCGGGCGACAGAATGCCCTGCAGCGAGTCGATTTGCGCCAACTGGGTACCGGCGTTCACGTAGACCAGCGTGCCGGCCAACATCCCGATCTGGCTGACCCAGTAAAAGGTCGCGGTGCGGATCGCGGTGAGACCCATCACCAAGTTGATGACGAAGAACGGGAAAATCGGAATCAGCCGCAGGGTGAACAGATAGAAGCCGCCCTCCCGCTCCATCCCGGCGTTGATCGCTTTCAACCGGTCGCCGAATTTACCCTGCACCCAGTCGCGCAGGACGAAGCGGGCGGCCAGGAACGCCAGGGTGGCGCCGAGGGTCGAGGCGAAGGAGACGATCACCGTCCCCCACAGCAGGCCAAAGATCGCGCCTGCGGCTAGGGTCATGAGGGCCGCACCGGGCAGCGACAAGCCGGTCACCGCGACGTAGAGCGCGAAGAACAGGCCCGCTGTCAGCGCGGGATACGCCGCCCGATAGGCTTCGATGGCCGCCTGTTGGGACCTGAAGTAGTCCAGGCTGAAAAACCGTCCCAGGTCGAAGACGAAGAAAGCGCCGATCAAGGCGGCGACCGCGACAACGAGCAGGAGTTTCCGAGAGTTCATTGATTCCAAACCCCATGGCGGCGAGCGATCCAGTGGTCGAGGGAGATCACCCCCGGCCCCTTCGCCATCAGGTACAGCAGCACCGCCGCCCAAACCCCATGGATCGGGTAAGCGCCCGGCTACAC
>Ga0209573_1003591_pt1 | contig 16762 bp, 12 predicted proteins | sample TNRBio252014_DNA_FD_185870 | JGI IMG/M metagenome (GOLD analysis project Ga0209573, IMG submission 185870) | Wastewater treatment Type I Accumulibacter community from EBPR Bioreactor in Madison, WI, USA - TNR Reactor_6/25/2014_ DNA (SPAdes)... | ecosystem: Engineered > Bioreactor > EBPR >...
CTCTCGGTCGCTTCCGGAACCAGGTCATCGGTGACATCGAGGGTGATGGTCTTGCTGGTCTCGTTGGCGGCAAAGGTGAGTGTGCCGCTGAGGGCGTCGATGCTGTCGTTGTAGTCGTCGGGGCTTGCCGCGCTGCCTGGAACGACCGTGTAGCTGACGGTCGACGTGCTGCCGTTGTCACCGCTGCGTGTGACGGTAAAACTGATCGTGGTGGCCGGTCCGCCGGGGTCGCCTTCGGTGGCTGTGGCGTCGGCTATCGCGAGCTCGGGCAGGTCGTTGTCGATGATGGTGCCGGTGGCCACCGCGCGGCTGATGGTGGCGTTGCTGGCACTGTTCAGGGTGACCGTGAAGTTCTCGGTGTCTTCGGGCACCAAGTCATCGGCGACATCGAGGTTGATGGTCTTGCTGGTCTCGTTGGCGGCAAAGGTGAGTGTGCCGCTGAGGGCGTCGATGCTGTCGTTGTAGTCGTCGGGGTTGCTCGCGCTGCCTGGAACGACCGTGTAGCTGACCGTCGACGGGCTGCCGTTGTCGCCACTGCGTGTGACGGTAAAACTGATAGTGGTGGCCGGTCCGCCAGGGTCGCCTTCGGTCGCGGTGGCGTCGGCAATCGCGAGCTCGGGCAGGTCGTTGTCGATGATGGTGCCGGTGGCCACCGCGTGGCTTATGGTGGCGTTGCTGGCACTGTTCAGGGTGACCGTGAAGTTCTCGGTATCTTCGGGCACCAAGTCATCGGCGACGTCGAGGGTGATGGTCTTGCTGGTTTCGTTTGCGGCGAAGGTGAGTGTGCCGCTGAGGGCGTCGATGCTGTCGTTGTAGTCGTCGGGGTTGCTCGCGCTGCCCGGGGCGACGCTGTAGGTCACCGTCGACGGGCTGCCGTTGTCACCGCTACGGGTGACGGTGAAGCTGATCGTGGTGGCCGGTCCGCCGGGGTCGCCTTCGGTCGCGGTGGCGTCGGCAATCGCCAGCTCGGGCAGGTCGTTGTCGAGGATGGTGCCGATGGCCACTGCGCGGCTGATGGTGGCGTTGCTGGCACTGTTCAGGGTGACCGTGAAGTTCTCGGTGTCTTCAGGGAGCAGGTCATCGGTGACATCGAGGGTGATGGTCTTGCTGGTCTCGTTGGCGGCAAAGGTGAGTGTGCCGCTGAGGGCGTTGATGCTGTCGTTGTAGTCGTCGGGGCTTGCCGCGCTGCCTGGAACGACCGTGTAGCTGACCGTCGACGGGCTGCCGTTGTCGCCGCTGCGGGTGACGGTAAAACTGATCGTGGTGGCCGGTCCGCCGGGATCGCCTTCGGTCGCGCTGGCGTCGGCAATCGACAGGGTGGGCAGGTCGTTGTCGAGGATGGTGCCGGTGGCGACCAGACTTCCGGCGGCAGCGTTGGCGCTGACATTGCTCAGGGTCACCGTGAACTGTTCCTTGCCTTCCACGAGGTCGTCATTGACCGTCGGTATCACGATCGTTGTCTGGCTTGTCCCGGCAGCGAGGGTTACCTGACCGGTGAGTTGCGTTCCGGCGGCAATGTCGCTCTGATCGGCGTTACCACTTGCCGCTGGCCCGAAGCCGATGGTGTAGGTCGCCGTGATCGGCTGACCGGGATCGGCCTCGCTCACAGAGACGATGAAACTTAGCGTGCCGCCTTCGTCGGTCTCGGCGTCGCTGATGGAAAGAACGGGAAGCGGGATCTCCGGTTCGACCACCACCTCCAGTTTCTCCCAGTTGCGCACCGTGAGGTCGAAACTGGTGAAGTGGAAGGTCGGATTGCCCGCCTGGTCCGGATCTTTGTTCTGCGCCAGGAACGCCCGAAAGTCGTCGATATCTTTGCGGATGTCTGCCGAGTTGGCTTCCGCGTGGGTGAGCACCAGGCGCAGAGTGTCATCGCCTGTGCCACCGTCGTAATAGTTGCTGTAGGTTGCGTTCTCGGCGAGGCGGTAGATGCCGGTATCGTCACCGCGCCCCCCGGACACACGGTCGTTGCCCGAGCCGCCGTCGATCGTGTCCTTGCCATTCTCGCCGAACAGGTTGTCGTCACCTTCGCCACCAAAGACGAAGTCATCGCCGTCGTCGGCAAGAATACGGTCGTTGCCGCCGCCACCGTCAATGGTGTCGTTGCCGCGCCGGGCGAAGATGATGTCGTCACCCTGCAGGCCGAAAATGTTGTCGCTGTCGCTCTTACCTCTGATGATGGCCATGACGTTCTCCCAAATTCTGACGCTGAAAGGTCGAGCACCGCAACCGGCGAAGGACTTCACACGACGGTCAGGGCGCGGTTAACTGAATCTGTTTCGGATACCGGCTGCCAGGCTTTTGGAATTCGCGGCACGCGGTCAGGGCGAAGGTGGCCCCCGCCGGTCATGCCTTCCCGGTCGACTGCGCGTCCGGTGCCCACTACGCTGGATGGCTGCCGACACGGTTTGCCGCGGCGGCGTTTGGGTGCGGCTATGGTCGAGAACGTCGACGCATCATGCCCCACAAGCCGAGCAGGGCAAGCCCCAGGATCGACAACGACGGCGGCTCAGGGATCGGCGCGGGAAGTTTGCTGAAGCGCTGCGTGAAGCTGCCCAGCGCGACCGTATCCTGAAGCTTGAGGCCGGCGACGATAATCTTGGTCTCGACGAGAACCTGTGTTTGCGCGGGGTAGGTAATCGAGTCGGAGAGCAATGAAGGCGGGGAGGAGAGGTATGCCAGGACGTTCTGCTCGCCGAGTACGGCCATGCCGTTTGTGGCAAGAACGTCGCTGTCAACGGCGACTATTTCGGCGAGGTTTTTGACACCGAATTCGAAAGCCGAGAGTTCCAGCGAACTGCCGATAATCCGCGATCCGCCGTCACCGACCGAAATGAGGAAAGCGAAGTTGATGTCTATCTGGTCTGCTCCGCGGGTCTGCAAGACACCATTCGCAACGAGTTCAAAACCGGGCTTGAGTACCTGATCATCCAGTGGAATCACTCTGATCAGCGATAGGTCCACAGGTGCGACGGTAGAATCGTCGTCAATGCTCCAGTCGTAGAAGCGGGTGCCGTTGATCTCCAGGTACGGGGAGGGGGGGTGTTGATCTCCAGGTAGGGGGAGGGGGGGGTCGTTCAGGTGTCCGCGCTGCACGAGTTCTTCCAGGGTGCAGAACTGATTCGTACTCGCGCAAAGGTGGGTGACGACAGCTGCCGGCGCTGCGCTGGGCCAGGTCCAGGAAACGATTGCGGTAGCGATTGCGAAAGCGTGCGACCAAGGGCTTTTCATGCTCGTGTCTCCCCGTCAGAGTCGATGAACAGCGCCCATCGCGAATCAGGCGAAAGCAGGGCGATTCGTGAAGGGTGAAGGCGCAGGATTGTCGTCCGACCTGTTGGCGGTAGAGCCGTCCCAGGCGGTAGATTCTTCGAATCCCTACATTAAAACAAGGTTAATGGATCGCGCTTCTTGCCACAACCCCCCAAAACAGAGGGGGGCGAGGGCAGCCAATCATGCTGATCAAGCGTCCGTCGGGGCTCGTCAGCCGTATTCTTTTTGCCATGCCGGCCCTGTTCCTATTCTGACTTGAGTGGGCGTGCCAAGCGGCTACTTTGCGCGCCAAGGAGTCTCAAGGACTCTCACGACCTGGCTCGGCTACGGCGCGGCGCCGCTTGCACCGGACAGCCGGCTGATCAGCTTCGCATAGCCATGGACACCGGCCCGGCAGTAGATGGCCTTCACGTATTCGCGCACCGTGTGTGGCGAGAGCAGCAGAATGTCGGCGATCTGGCGTGGCTCGTAGCGCTTGAGCAGGAGAATAGCGACGCGTTTTTGCTGCGGCGTCAGTTGCAGCCCGAAAACCTCGCCGCGCACCTCGTTGTTCACGTCGAGTCTTTCCAAGGTCACGGAAAACTGGTGGCGCTGCTCGCTTTCGGCAACCTTCAGCCGTTGCGCCAGGCAGCCGATCGCGGGCGACGCTGGCAGCCGATTGGCATGGCCCAGGCCGATGATGCGCGCCGGAGCGACGCGCCGGGTGCTGGCGACGACGACATCGCTCCCACAGCGCCAGATGCGCGACGATTCCCCGGGTCCAGGCAGAACCTGGACGGCGTTGTCGGGCAGGGATTCGAGAATGTGCATGGCGTCCGGACTCAGTGCCTGGATGCTGCCATCGCGGGACATCACCATGACTGCCAGTGGCTGCCGCTGTTCTCGCTGGCGCTGCAGCGTGAGGTAGTCGATAGCGGTCGCGGCGTGGCCCGCGAACCATTGAAACAGCAGCATTTCGTGCGGATTGAAGTCGCGCATCCGACGTTGCCGGTGTACCGCGAAGGCTCCCAGCGGAACGCCTCCCGGCTGAGGAATTACGGCCAGTGCATGGACATAGGGAGTGCGACTGATGGACTCGCCGAGTTTGCCGAGTTTGCCGAGTTTGCCACATTCGCCACATTCGCCGTGCATCGTCCGATCGATGTTGGCGGCGTCCGACAATCGAACCACGGTGTCCGGATTCCTGAGCGCCGGTTGCCAGATCAAGCAGGGATCCATTTTCTGGTAATGCACCAAGTCGTCGCACTTGGCGCGCTGATCGCAATAATGCGGAAAAGCCGGCCACAGGCCGCCGCCAACGGGGTCGATTGGTATGAACACGCCCGACGAGAATGGCAGCACGGGGCGCAAGGCGTCGAACCACTCGGGCATCAGCGCCAGCGGATCGTGATTCGGCGCCTGCCGCCTATAAATGGTATCGATCAGCGTGCACAGTCTGCTGTCCCGTCTGCCTGTCGTCATGTCCCCTCCACAGGTAATGTTATCACTGCTGTGGTCTCGCCAGAAACCCCCCTTATTCTAGGGGGGTATGTCCCGGGACTTTCCATGGGCCGGGAGGCCCAGTCATCGATTTGGCGATGCTCCTGTCAGGAAACGACCATTCCCTGTGCTCCGGGGTTCAAGAGCGCTGCAGACGAAAACATGGCCCGGATGCGCCGGAAAAAACGCTCGGCTTGCCAGGATCAGCGATTGATATAGAGCAGTTGCGCGGCGGCCATCGCCGGCTCTTGTTTGGCCTCTCCGTGCCGGTCTGCCGCCCGCTGAAGGCCTGCGGGGGATTCGATCTCGAGCAGCGAGATACTGCCAAAAGCGAGCGGCAACTGGCTCCACTGGCCGATTGGCAGTTGCAGCCAGTAGCCGAGCGCGGCGCGGATGGCGCCGGCGTGCGTGACCAGCGCCAGGCGCTTTCCAGGCTCGGCGCACAGGCTGTTCATGCAGTCGACGACGCGTGCCTGCAGCAGCGCTGCCGATTCGCCGCCGGGCGGCGCGAAGTGCAAGACATCGGCGGCCCACTGCTCGAGCAACTGGCGGTCGATGTCGCTCCAGCGCTGGCCTTCCCATGCGCCGAAGTCGATCTCCATCAGCCGCGCATCGACCCGAGCTTGCGTATCCAGGGCTTTGGCGAGGCCAAGGGCGCGCCGCAGGGGGCTGGCGACGACTGGCGTATCGGCCGGCAGAAACGAGCGCAAGCGCCTGGCCAGCGGCCGTGGATCTTCGCCTTCGACGTCGAGCTGGCCATAGCAGACGCCGCTCTCGAGCAGGGGGCGCGGATGGCGGATCAGGAAAACCTGCACAGCAGCCCGGCGTAGAAGGCAACTTCGGCGAGTTGCTGCGTGGCACCGAGGCAGTCGCCGGTGTAGCCGCCGATCTGGCGCCGGAACATGCGCGCCAGCCAGAACGTCGCCAGGGCCGCGAAGAGGCAGCCAAGGAAAGCCTCGAAGGGCGGCAGCAGGAGCAGCGGCAGCAGCGCGGTGAGTGCCGCGAAGCCCAGCTCGCGCCAGCCGATGCGCGTTGCCAGCGGCTTCGCCTTGCCCTCGTCGCGAACGTAGTCGAGGGCGCGCAAAAGCGTCGTCGAGGCAAAGCGCGAAAGCGTGTGACCGGCGAGCAATACCATCGGAATGATCAGCGGGTCGAACTCGACCAGCGCCAGAAAGCGGGCCAGCAGCAGCACGACCAGGGCCACGGCACCAAAGCTGCCGATCCGTGAGTCCTTCATGATGCTCAGGATCTGCGCCTTCTCCCAGCCGCCGCCAAAACCGTCGACCATATCGCTCCAGCCGTCTTCGTGAAAGGCGCCAGTCAGATAGATGCTGCTGGCGATTGCCGCCAGCACGGCCAGGGTCATTGGCCAGATCTGGCTGGCGACGATGAACACCAGCGCGGCGATGGCGCCGACCAGCAGCCCCACGGCCGGAAAATAGCGCGCCGCGCGATCGAGCGCTTCGCTGCTGTGGCCGACCCATTTCGGCACCGGCAGGCGCGTGAAAAAGCGCAGGGCGGCGAAGAAATACTCCAGCTCGCGCCTCAGGCTGAAGCGCTGTTTCACGGTGGCGGGGAGGTTCTCTTTGTTGTCTGGCATGGGTCGTCGATCTGTCGGTTAATGTGAAAGTCGCGTATGCGACTCACGAAACTCCCTTCTCCCCTCGCGGGAGAAGGGCCGGGGGAAGGGGGGCGGTCATGACTTTCATGATCAGGGGTGTTTCGACATGTCATGACCGTTAATGTGAAAGTCGCGTATGCGACTCACGAAACTCCTTTCTCCCCTCGCGGGAGAAGGGCCGGGGGAAGAGGGGGGCGGTCATGACTTTCATGATCAGGGGTGTTTCGACATGTCATGACCGTTAATGTGAAAGTCGCGTATGCGACTCACGAAACTCCCTTCTCCCCTCGCGGGAGAAGGGCCGGGGGAAGAGGGGGGCGGTCATGACTTTCATGATCAGGAGTGTTTCGACATGTCATGACCGTTAACGCGGTGCCCGATGTTATACCGATATGCCCGGGTCAAGCGATTGCTCTAGCTTTTTCTGCCTGCCGATGAGGGCGTGACGAAGCGGAAACTGTCCGCTGCGGCTGCTCGCATTCGTGCCTTCGTGCCTTCGTGCATTCGCGCCCGACGACGCAGGCCTTGCAGGCGTCAGCTTGATGACATAATGCCTGGCGTGCGTCCGAGTTTGCGGATTTTGCACCGGGCAGCGCAGATGGAGGTTGCGAAATCGACCGCCATTCGCTGCGGAATCGCCTAACAGGAGGGGATCGGAATGGAATGGATGGAAACGCTGCTGACAGTCGTTTTCCTGTCGGTGCTGGCTTACGTCGGGGTCTCGATGCTTGGCGCCGCGCGCTGGGCCTTTCTGACCCGCGCGCTGCAGTCACGGCTTGTCGCCGGCCGGCAAACCTTGCTGCCGGGACGCTTCGAGCTGCGCGAGCTGAGCGGTTTGCCGGATCCCGTGCAGCGCTATTTTCGCGTCGCCTTGACGGCCGGTCAGCCGATGCTCGGCGCGGTCAGAATCGAGCACGCGGGCAGCTTCAATATCGCCGATAGCGGTGCTGACCGGTGGAAGCCATTTAGCTCCGGCGAGCGAGTGATTGCCCGTCCGCCGGGCTTCGTCTGGGATGGGCGGGTGACGCTCATTCCGGGGCTGACGCTGCATGTGCACGACGCCTACGTGGCGGGCGAAGGAACTCTTCATCCGGCCCTGTTCGGGCTGACCTCGCTGGCCAGGCGGCAGGGGAAAGGCGATATCGCGCGCGACGAGTTGATGCGCTTTCTGGCCGAAGCCGCCTGCTATCCGACCGCCCTCCTGCCCAGCCAGGGGGTGCAGTGGCAAGCGGTCGACCAACACTCCGCGACGGCCACCTTGAAAGATGGCGAGGTCAGCGCCAGCCTGTTGTTTGGCTTCAACGAAGAAGGACTGATTGAATCGGTTCGCGCCGAGGCGCGTGGTCGTACGCTGAACGGCAAGCTCGTAGTGTCGCCGTGGGAGGGGCTGTGGTCCGACTACCAACAGCGCGAGGGGATGACCATCCCGATGTGTGGCGAGGCGCGCTGGCTGATGTCAGGGGGGCCGCGCCCTTACTGGCGGGCGCGCATCGGACGGATCGACTACGAGTTTGTGTAAACAAGCGTAAGCAAGCCTCAGCGTGCGCTAGCCGGGGCTGCGGGCGCGTGGTTCAGGACTCGCGCGGCAAGCCCGGTGCGCCGAGCGAGACGGTGCCGGCGTCACGCAAGGCAGCGATCGCGTCGGCGGCGTAGCCGAGCTGCTGCAGCGTTTCCTCGGTATGTTCGCCGAGTGCCGGTCCCAGCCATTCGGTACTTCCCGGCGTCGCCGACAGTTTCGGAACGATGCCCGGGATTTTGAACGACTTGCCGCCGGGCAGGATGGCGGTCTCGATCATTTGCCGGGCCAGGTACTGCGGGTCGGCAACGATGTCGGCGGCCGAGTATACGCGTGAGGCGGGCACGTCCGCGGCGGCCAGCGTGTGCAGCACGCTGGCTTCGTCGTGCGCCGCCACCCAGCTGTCAATGGCTGCGTACAGTTCGTCGCGGCGCGCGTCGCGACCAGCGTTGTCGGCCAGCTCCTCGTCCTCCGCCAGATCGTCACGGCCGATGGCACGCATCAGCCGTTTGAAGATCGCATCGCCATTGGCGCCGATGGCGACGTGTTTGCCGTCCTGCGTCGAGTGTGTGTTCGACGGCGTGATGCCGGGCATGATGTTGCCAGTCCGTTCGCGGACGAAACCGAAAACGTCGAACTCCGGCAGCAGCGACTCCATCATCGCGAAGACCGCCTCGTAGAGAGCGACATCGACGACCTGCCCCTGGCCACCGCTGAGCTCCTTGTGACGCAGGGCCATCAGCGTGCCGATCACTCCCCACAGCGCGGCGATCGAGTCGCCGATCGAAATACCCGTCTTGACCGGTGGACGATCGGGGAAGCCGGTGACGTAACGCAGCCCGCCCATCGATTCGCCGATGGCGCCGAAACCGGGTTGTTGCGCCAGAGGTCCGCTCTGGCCAAAGCCCGAGAGACGCAGCATGACCAGGCCTGGGTTGATGGCTGACAGGGTTTCCCAGCCCAGGCCGAGTTTCTCGAGGACGCCGGGGCGGAAGTTCTCGACGACGATGTCGGCTTCGGCGACCAGCTTATGAACGATCTCGCGGCCAGCAGGATGCTTGAGATTGATGCTCACCGACTTCTTGTTGCGCGACTGCACGTACCACCATAGCGAGGTGCCTTCGTAGAGTTTGCGCCACTTGCGCAAGGGGTCGCCGCCAGCGGGCGATTCGATCTTGATCACTTCGGCACCGAACTCGGCCATGATCCGCGCCGCGAAGGGCCCGGCGATCAGGCTGCCGAGTTCGATGACCTTGAGGCCGCGCAGGGGTTTGCTTGATGTTGTCATGCGTATGAGGCTCCTCCTTGTGTGCTGCGCGCGACAAAAGTCCGCTCAGCTTTCCTCGAAGACCAGCGTGCGCTGCTCAACGTTCAACGCTCAGCGATCGAGCGGTCACGAGATTTCCTTCGGCTATAATCGCCCTTATTTTGATCAGGAAAGTCAGCATGGGCAATCGCCTCTCGAAAATCGTTACTCGCACCGGCGACGCCGGCACCACCGGCCTCGGCGACGGTAGCCGGGTGGCCAAGGACAGCTTGAGAATCGAGACCATGGGCCAGGTCGACGAGCTCAATTCGGTCATCGGCCTGCTCTTGGCCGAGGACATGCCGGACCCGATCCGCAACGCCTTGACCCGCATCCAGCACGACCTCTTCGATCTCGGCGGCGAACTGTGCATGCCGGGAACGAGCATGATCGGCGAGGCGCAGATCACTCGACTCGAAGCGCTGGTCGAGCAATTCAACGAGGATCTCTTGCCGCTCAAGGACTTCATTCTCCCGGGTGGCACTCGGGCCGCTGCTTTCGCGCATCTGGCGCGCACCGTCTGTCGTCGCGCCGAGCGCCAGATCGTTCATCTGGCGGCGACCGAACAGGTCTCCGACTTTGCGCGCAAGTATCTGAATCGCTTGTCGGACCTGATGTTCGTCCTCGGTCGTGCGCTGAACAAGGCGGCCGGTAGCAGCGACGTGCTGTGGGTGCAGGGTAGGAATCGCGGCGGCGACTGAACGCCGGAGTTCACTTATTTGAGGGGGCAACATGGCGATCGGGATTACAGTCATCACAACGGCCAACAGTGCGCGGCGCTTTTTGCAGACTGATGAGGCCGCTATCGAGCAGACTCTCGACAGCCTCAGACGCAGCAGCCAAATGTTCGCCGGGAAACCGCTGATCGTCGGCTCGGAAGCGCAGACCGAGGTCTTCGCGCGGGCGTCGATCGCCTGCCTTGAATTTGCGGCAGCGAAAGACCTGAGCGCTTACGTGGCGAGTCCGCTCAACCTGCAACTCACCGTGCTGACGCCCGAGCAACTCGCGGAGCCATTTAGCGGCTGGTTCGAAGGTGAGCGTTTCAAGGTGCGCATCGATTTCTACTTCACCGGCGGGCACGTCCTGCACACGCTTGCCGAAGGCGTGCGCAAGGCAGCGCTGGCCGAGCGCCTGATGAATCTGACCAGCTTCCTCGACCGTCCGGTGATGAACTACCGGCTGGCGCAAGGCGGTGTCGGACTGATGAATCCGGCCACCATCATGCGCTTCGTGATTTTCCCGGGGACTGATGATCTGCCGCGCGATGCCTGGCTGGGCGAACCGGCCTAGGGCGGCAAGGAGGCGCAACACTATGAGAGTGGCGGGGGGGAAGCTGCCTCCGGTCGATCGCAGCGCCGTGGTTGTGCGCAGTTGAGTCGGCTTTTCCTGGGCAGTCACCCGGCGATCGGAGGCGTTGAAGGGCCTGCCGAGCTTCGAGTCAGTTTGCTCTGGCGATCCTGGGGTTTGGCCGAGCATATTCGCAGGTCAGAGTTGCCCCTTTCCCGCGCTAACCCCTTTCCGGAACTGTGACTTAACTTTTTCGACGACGCGCTGAAGCCGCGATGCCGAGGAGGCCGAGGCTAAAGAGGGCCATGGTTGCGGGTTCCGGAATCACGACGCTGCTGCCTTCGAGGCCTTTAACGAAGGCAAGATCAAATCCCGGCGAACCACCAAAGGCATCAAGGCCGACCACCTTGACGGCGTTGATCTTTGCGTCAACAGGGAGGTTGGGGATGCTGGCGAAGTCAAATCCGCTGACTGTGGCGGTCGTGGCCACGCCGAGGAATGTGAACGTGCTACCGAAATTCGATGAGATGTATACGTTGGCCGTTTCACTGGCACCACCAACTTCTGAAACGAACAAGTCAAGTCCGGGACCGTCGAACACGTAACCGGTACCGAATCCAAGCGTTAAAAAGGAACCTGTAGGGAGTGAGACAAAGGTGCTTTCGTTACCGTCCGTTGCATAGCTAAGCGGCACGGGAACTGGGAAAACCCCCGGAAATGTCCCGCCGTAAGGACCCGCCATCGGCCCGGCGCCAGAGTCGAAGTAGTCAAGAACGGTGTCCGCGACGATGGTCGCAGCCGTCGCCTGTGGGACGATTGCGCATGAAGTAATGCCGGCGACGAGCGCAGCAATGAGTGACCGAGAATTCATGGTTCTCTCCTTGAGAGTTTCTGGATTGATAGCCGGAAGACAAGTGAGCATTTCCGGGAAAATGTGGCGCAGTTAACTTAAAGCAAGTTGTGTGCCATCTATAAAAAAGCGCATTACAGCAATCACATGTGATGAATCTGGTCTTGGTGGGACGCGCGTGTGTAAAAAATTCCGACACTCAGTATCGGCGGCTCACACCTCTTCTCCGTCGCGGCGAGCGAAGGATCCGGAGTCTGCAGCCCCCCTGGCGCGAGCGATCGCCGGCCATATCGATCGCTTCGCAAGTATTCGGTAGTACACTCCGGACCTCGGTAAACTGACGCGCCAGGTTTCGTTCTGGTGTTCTCGAATACGCCTCGGCCGGGCTTCGTGGCAGGCTGCCGCCATTGCCAGCGCCGACCACAGCGCCTGCAGCGATGCCGGCTGAGGCTGCTAGCAACCCCGGACAAGCGTTCCTGACCGCCCGCGCACTTCGCCGGAGCGGCCTGCTGGAGAAATCAAGGTAATGAGCTACACCGCAGAATCGATCGCCGTTCTCAAGGGGCTGGAGCCGGTGCGCCATCGTCCCGGGATGTATACGCGCATCGATTGCCCCCTGCACATCATTCAGGAGGCGATCGACAATGCAGCCGACGAGGCGCTGGGCGGCTTCTGCAAGCGCATCACGGTGACCCTGCATGCTGACCAGTCGGTCAGCGTCGAGGATGACGGACGGGGTATTCCGGTCGAGATTCACCCACTCGAACAGGTGCCGACGGTCGAAGTGGTGTTCACCCGGCTGCACGCCGGCGGCAAGTTCAACAAGGACGAACGCGAATCGGCGTACCGCTTCTCGGGTGGCCTGCATGGCGTCGGCGTTTCGGTGACCAACGCGCTGTCGACGCGGCTCGAAGTCGAGGTGGTGCGCGATGGCGGGCGGCATCGCATGGCTTTTGCCGGCGGGAACGTAATCGAGCCGCTGCAGCGGCTCGGCGATGCCCCCAAAAAAGCCAGCGGCACGCGCCTGCGCGCCTGGCCGGATGCGAGTTTTTTCGACTCGCCGCTGATCCCGCTGCCGCAGCTTGAACGTCTGCTGCGCAGCAAGGCACTGCTACTGCCCGGTTTGCAGGTGTCGCTGAGTGTCGAGGGCGGCGCGACAACTGACTGGTGTTTCGCCGATGGCATGCTGCAGTACCTGAGCGAGCAGATCGATGGCGAAATGGTCGCGCCGGTGTTCAATGGCGAGAAGTACGCGCCCAAGGGCGACGAGAATTTTCCGGTCGGTTCGGGTGCGGCCTGGGCGATCTGCTGGACCGCCGACGGCAGCCTGGCACGCGAGTCCTACGTCAACCTGATTCCGACACCCTCCGGCGGGACGCACGAGGCCGGTCTGCGGCAGGCGACGCTGGATGCGGTGAAAAGTTTCGCCGATCACCACGCGCTGCTGCCCAAGGGCGTCAAACTGGCGGCCGAAGATGTCTTTTCACGAGCCAGCTTCGTGCTCGCGGTGCGCATGCTCGATCCCTCGTTTCAGGGACAGACCAAGGAGCGCCTGAACTCGCGCGACGCGGTGGCGCTGGTGGCACGCATGCTGCGCGATCCGCTGGAGCTGTGGCTCAACGAACATCCGGATGCCGCGAAGAAGATCGCCGATCTGGCCATCCGTGCCGCGCAGGCGCGTTCGCGTGCCGGCCAGAAAGTCGAGAAACGCAAGCAGTCGGGAGTGGCCATCCTGCCGGGCAAGCTTTCCGATTGCCAGAGCGAGGACACGCGCCGCAACGAGATTTTTCTCGTCGAAGGCGACTCCGCCGGCGGTTCGGCGAAATCCGGGCGTGACAAGGAACTGCAGGCGATCCTGCCCTTGCGCGGCAAGGTGCTGAATACCTGGGAGGTCGATGCCGGCAGCCTGTTCGCCAACCGCGAGGTGCATGACATTGCGGTCGCCCTGGGCATCGATCCGCATCCGGCGAGCGCGCCCGACGCGGTATTGAACAATCTGCGTTACGGCAAGGTGGTGATCATGACCGACGCCGACGTCGATGGCTCGCACATCCGCGTCCTGCTGTGCACGCTTTTCTACCGTCATTTTCCGAAGCTGATCGCCAGCGGCCATCTGTATTTTGCGCAACCGCCGCTGTTTCGCCTCGATGTTCCCGGCCAGGGCAAGAATCGCCCGCCACGCAAGTTGTACGCGCTCGATAGCGACGAACGCGCGGCGACCCTCGATCGGCTGCGACTCGAGGGCATCAAGCCGGATGCGGTCGCCATCTCGCGCTTCAAGGGCCTCGGCGAAATGAATCCCGAGCAACTCTGGGAAACGACGATGTCGCCCGATACGCGGCGCCTGATGTGCATCCGCATGCCGGGCAGCGCGGAGGCGAAGCCGGTGATGCACATGTTGATGGGCAAGAGCGAGTCCGCGGGTCGGCGGGCGTGGATGGAAGACAACGGCGCCTTGATCGGCGCCGAAATTTGAAGGTGAGCTGAACGTGATCAAGGACGATTCGACGCCAGACCTGTTTGCCGAAACACCGCCGACGGAAGTGTCGCCACCCTTGCCGCCAGGTGCTGGCGCACCGCCGGCGCTTGTTGATGGCGATGGCGGTAATGGTGACGACAGCATCCTGCTGCACGACTCGGCGGCGCGTGACTACCTCGAATACGCGATCGCCGTCGTCAAGGGCCGTGCGCTGCCGGACGTCAAGGACGGGCTGAAGCCGGTGCAGCGCCGGGTGCTGTTTGCGATGCGTGAACTCGGGCTGTCGGCGACCGCCAAGCCGGTCAAGTCGGCACGTGTCGTTGGCGACGTCATCGGCAAGTACCACCCGCATGGTGACACCTCGGCCTACGACGCGATGGTGCGCGTCGCGCAGCCGTTCATGTTGCGCTATCCGCTGGTCGACGGGCAGGGCAATTTCGGTTCGCGCGATGGCGACAACGCGGCGGCGATGCGCTACACCGAAGCGCGCCTGACGCCGATCGCCGAGCTGCTGCTTGGCGAACTGGGCGAAGGCACGGTCGATTTCCTGCCCAACTACGACGGCTCCTTCGAAGAACCGGCCTTCCTGCCGGCGCGCCTGCCTTTCCTGCTGCTCAACGGTGCTTCGGGAATCGCCGTCGGCATGGCCACCGAAATGCCGGCGCACAACCTGCGCGAGGTCGCCGCGGCGGCCATCTACAAGATCGAGCATCCCGCCGCTGGCGTCGACGAACTGCTGGAACTGGTGCCAGGACCCGATTATCCGGGCGGCGGCCAGATCATTTCTCCGCCCGCCGATATTGCCGCCGCTTATCGCAGTGGCCGCGGCAGCCTGCGCGTGCGGGCGCGCTACGTGATCGAAGAAATGGCGCGCGGCGCCTGGCAACTGGTGTTCACCGAGCTGCCACCGGGTGTGTCATCGGCCAAAGTGCTCTCCGAAATCGGCGTCCTGCTCAACCCGCAGCCGCGGCCGGGCAAGAAAGCCGTCGAGCAGTCGGTGGCGCAGCTGAAGACGCTGATGGCCTCGCAGCTCGACCGCGCACGCGACGAATCGGGCAAGGATGACGACATCCGGCTGGTTTTCGAACCGAGCAGTTCGCGCATCGACCGCCAGGACTTCGTGGCCATGCTGCTCGCGCATACCAGCCTCGAAACCTCGGCGCCGATCAACCTGGTGGCGGTCGGCATCGACGGCCGGCCGTGCCAGAAATCGCTGGTCGACCTGATCGGTGAGTGGTGTACTTTCCGTCTGCGGACGGTCTACCGGCGCACCGAGTACCGCCTGCACAAAGCCGACGACCGTATCCATATTCTCGAAGGCCGGCACATCGTCTTCCTGAACATCGACGAAGTGATCCGCATCATCCGCGAATCCGACGACCCGAAGGCAGCGCTGATCGCACGTTTCATCCTCTCGGATCGGCAGGCCGAGGACATCCTCGAAATCCGCCTGCGCCAATTGGCGCGGCTGGAGGGAATTCGCATCGAGCAGGAACTGGCCAAGCTGCGCGGTGAACGCGAAGGCTTGCTCAAGCTGCTCGGCAGCGACGCGCTGCTACGCCGGCAGGTGATCCGGGAAATCAAGGCTGACGCCGAGAAACATGGTGACGCGCGGCGGACGATCATCGAAACCGCAGCGACGGCTTCGCGTGCGGAAGCGGCGACCGTCGCCGACGAGCCGGTGACAGTGATCATTTCCGAGAAAGGCTGGGCACGGGTCAGGCAGGGGCATGGCCTGGATCTCTCGGGAGTGGTTTTCAAGGACGGCGACCGTGCCGGCTCGGCGCAGGAATGTCGTTCGGTCGACTCGCTGGTGATCATCTCCACCGAGGGCCGCGCCTTCACCGTCGCCGTGGCCAGCCTGCCCGACGGTCGTGGCATGGGCGCGCCCCTGTCGTCCTTCGTCGAGCTGGGTAGCGGCAGGATCGCGCATGTCATCACTGGCCGGCCCGACGAGCAATTGCTGATCGCCAAGACTTCGGGCTATGGCTTCATCTGCAAGTATGGGGGTCTGCTGTCGCGGCAGAAGGCGGGCAAGGCTTTCCTCGCCGTCGAAGACGGGGCGACGATTCTGCCGCTGCTGCGGATCAGTAGCCAGGATCATCTGGCGGCACTTTCGGAAGACGGCCGCCTGCTGATTTTCCCGCTCGAGCAGATGAAGCGCCTGAGCAGCGGCAAGGGCGTCCAGATCATCGGCCTGCACGGCGACGAATCGCTGCGCGCGGTGGTGCTCACCCGGGGAGCGCGGGTGACAATCAGGGGAACGGCGCGCAGCCGGGCCAAGACGCTGCTTTCCGAAGATCGCCACGTTAGCCAGCGCGCCCGCCGTGGTTCGCCGGTGGGGCAGATCACTAACGTGACACTGGAGGCCTATCCGGAGTGATTGATGGCCAAGGAGACAGAATGATGAAGCGAACAGCAGTCTTGAGCAGGGCGACCGTGCTTGCCGTACTGGCCTTGTCGAGCACGTCGGCATTTGCTGAACGGGTCGCTTGCGTGACCACCGAGTGGAAGCTGATCGGCTCGAATCACAAGATTTGTGTCGAGAGCTTTGCCGACCGGCAGGTACCGGGAGTGACCTGCCACTTCAGTCAGGCGAAAACCGGCGGCGTCAGCGGCAGCTTCGGTCTGGCGCAGGATCCTTCGCAGTTTTCGCTGTCCTGTCGGCAGACCGGCCCGATCACGCTGCCCGCCAAGTTGCCGAAAGAGGCCGTGGTGTTCTCGGAGGACACCTCGATCATGTTCAAGGAAACGCGCGTCATCAGGATGTGGGACGCCGCCAACAATACCCTGGTGTACCTGGCGATCAGCCGCAAGTTGATCGACGGCGCGCCGGCGAACAGCATTTCGACTGTTCCCGTAATGCCCTGGGGCGAACGCTGATGGGGGTGGTGTTGGCGAGCGGGGGCGAACGCTGATGGTAGTGCTGTCGTCTGTGCAGCCCGACTACGACG
>Ga0209573_1003593_pt1 | contig 16750 bp, 12 predicted proteins | sample TNRBio252014_DNA_FD_185870 | JGI IMG/M metagenome (GOLD analysis project Ga0209573, IMG submission 185870) | Wastewater treatment Type I Accumulibacter community from EBPR Bioreactor in Madison, WI, USA - TNR Reactor_6/25/2014_ DNA (SPAdes)... | ecosystem: Engineered > Bioreactor > EBPR >...
GGGTTGGAACAGGAAGTCTGGCTGTTCGCCGCCTGTGAAGCGCCGGTCAAAATCGCCCTGACTCGCCTGCGCAATCCGGGTCATCAGCCACGCCGACTGTCGCTGTTCAGCTATACCCGGCTGGTGTTGGGCGTCATGCCGGGCGATTACGCGACGGAACTGGCGATCGAGCAGGATGGAACGACGGGCGCGCTGCTGGCCGAAAACCGCAACCGGGTTTTCAGCGGACGGATCGCCTTTGCCGCAGCGGCTCCCATGGACAGTATTCCCATCCACGTCAGCGGCGACCGGGCGACCTTCCTCGGCCAGCACGGCAGCCCGGCCCGACCGGCGGCGCTGGTCCGCGATAAAGTTCTGGACGGACGCCTGGGCACCGGCCTCGATCCCTGCTTCGCCTTGCAAGTCACCCTGCGCTTGGAACCCGGCGCGAGCGTGGAGCGCGCCTTTCTCATCGGCGAAGCGGACAGTCGGGATGGCGCGCGCCGGTTGATCAGCCATTACAGCCAGGCCGGGGCGGCGACGAAAGCGCTGGCCGAGGTTCAGGAATTTTGGCGAAATCAGCTTTCAGCGGTGCAGATGCAAACCCCGGCTCCGGCGCTGGATCTGCTGATCAATGGCTGGGCGGCTTATCAAACGTTGAGTTGCCGGTTATGGGGGCGATCGGCGTTTTATCAATCGGGCGGGGCTTTCGGTTTCCGCGACCAGTTGCAGGACGCCGCCGCCCTGGTCTATTACGATCCGGCGCTGACCCGTCGCCAGTTGCTGCTGCATGCCGCCCAGCAGTTCGTTGAGGGCGATGTGTTGCACTGGTGGCATCCGCCCATGGGTTGCGGGACTCGCACCCGCTTCAGCGACGACCGGCTGTGGTTGCCGTATCTGGCGGCGTTCTACTGCCGCGCGACCGGTGACTGGAGCGTATTCAGTGAGCCGGTACGCTTTCTCCAAGCGCGAGCGCTTGAACCGGGCGAAGACGAGGCGTTTTTGACCCCGGAGGATTCCGGCGCAACCGCCAGCCTGTACGAACATTGCTGCCAGGCACTGGATCGTTCGCTGACCCAGGGTGCACACGGTCTGCCGCTCATGGGAACCGGCGACTGGAATGACGGCATGAACCGGGTGGGTCGGGAAGGTCGTGGCGAGAGCGTCTGGCTGGGCTTTTTCCTTTACGCCATTCTCGGCGACTTCATCCCGGTCTGCGGTCGGCAGAGCGACTATAATCGGGCGCGGCGTTATGCCGCGTTCCGCAGCCATCTGGCGACTGCGCTGAATGACCAGGGTTGGGATGGTGAATGGTATCGGCGCGCCTGGTATGACGACGGCGCCGTGCTGGGTTCTGCCATCAGCGACGAATGTCAGATCGACGCTCTGGTGCAGGCTTGGGCGGTGATTTCCCAGGCCGCGCCTTGGGCCAGAGCGGAAGCGGCGCTGGATGCGGTCGAGCGGCGGCTGATTTCCGAGCCGGACGGGCTGATCCGGTTATTAACCCCACCGTTCGAGAACACCCTGCACGACCCCGGCTATATCAAGGGCTATGTCGCCGGGGTGCGGGAGAATGGTGGTCAGTACACCCATGCTGCGTTGTGGGTGGTGCGGGCGCTGGCGGAACTGGGCCGGCGCGATCAGGCGGCCCGGTTATTGGAAATGTTGAGTCCGGTTAGCCATACCCGCACTCCCGAAGCCGTGGCGACTTACCGGCTGGAACCCTTTTCAGTAGCCGCTGATATCTATGGTGTTGCGCCACATCTTGGCCGCGGCGGCTGGAGCGGATACACCGGCTCCGCCGGCTGGTTCTTGCGGGTGACGCTGGAATCCCTTCTCGGCCTGGAACTGGCTGAGGGTCACGCTATACGCCTGCGCCCTGGTATTCCCGATGAGTGGCCAGGCTTCCACCTGCGCTATCGCCTGCCAAACAGTGAGGCGGTTTATGAAATTGAGGTGCGCAATCCTGAAGGCCGGGCAAAACGGGTAGCAGTGGTGGAAATCGACGAGCGTCCTGGACGAATTGAATATGGCGCAGCCTGCATTCCGCTGTTCCGGGACGGGCTGGTCCATCAGGTGCGGGTGACTTTGACGGGAGCAGATGAAAATGGCGTGATTGGCCGGCGGGAAAATCCAGGGTAAGGTTCGCCCAACCGGATGTTTTCAAGGGTCTGCCACCGGAACAAATTGAAATCGTTCAGCCTGGCGCGACGTTGATCTATTGACAAGTCATCGATAAATCTGAATAATCCGCGACTCTTAAACGTCTCTGTTGTTCCCTCCTCCCGATTGGCTACGTAGCTCAGCCGGTTAGAGCACGGCACTCATAATGCCGGTGTCGGTGGTTCAAGTCCACCCGTAGCCACCAATCAATCGGTTACACCTCCTTTTACGATCTTCAGTTTGTCCACGCTCTTACGGCGCAACCGCCGTATCTCGCTATCGCGTTTCGCGGCGTCTGCTGACAAGCGCCGGAAGCTGGTGACGAAGACTGCTTGTCCGGTTTTGTTGGCCTTGACGACAGCCACATACCCTGCCGATTCCAATAAATAGACCACTGTAGGGTACGCAGTACGTACCCTACACAACTATTTATATCCCTGTTGGCGTTGTAGAAACACCCGGACCTCAGGGTGGTTCGGTTTCAGCGCTGCCAGACGACGCGCGTAATCACGCGCTGCGTCAAGGTGGCCTGCATCACGCTGGAATGTTGCCAGCGCCATGAGGGTATCGCGGTCATTGGGATGCCTCGCCAGCACGGTTTCCAGTGTCTGGATTGCCCGCTCGCCTTGGCCGGCTCCGTTCAGCGCCACCGCGTAAACGTACCCGTAGCGGGGGTTGTCTTCATCCAGCCGGGCGGCTTCCGCCAGTGCGGTCAAGGCCTCGGTCAGCCGTTGCTGGCGGATCAGCAGCAGGCCCAGCGCATGGTGTGCGGCGGCGTTCTGCGGATCGAGAGTCAATGCCTGGCGCAGCGTCTTTTCGCCGTCCGCATCGCGTTCCTGGATGCGGTACAGGTCAGCGAGATTGACCGCTGCCTGGGTAAAAGTCGGTTCCAATTCCAGGGCGGCGCGGTATGCAGTTTCCGCTGAGTCAAATTGGCTCTGGTCAACGTAGATCAGTCCGATGTTCAGATGCGACTCCGGGCGGTCGGCGTTGGTCTGTTCAGCCGCGATCAATTCAGCCAACCCCCGTTGCAAGGTCTGACGCTGGTTCTCGGCGAGCGCTTCCTGCGGTACGGAAGCCAGTGTCCGCGCCGCGTCGATCCGCACCAATCGCACCGGGTCGTCGAGCAGCGGCAACACATGCTGGACCTTCAACTCCGGCGGCAACGTCTCCAGCATCCGCGCCGCTGTGCTTCGCAACAATGGATCAGGATCAGTCAATAACGGGCGGAGGGCCTCGAAGGTCTGCGGATCGAGCCGCTCGCCCAGCAAAGCTGCCCCGCTGGCGCGGGCGATGTTGGGTTGTTCTGGATCTTTCAGCAGCGCCAACAGCAACTTGCGGGCTTCGGCGCTTTGGAGGCAGCCGGCGTGCAGGGCTTCGGCGAAGTGCTGGTGGCCGGCAGGAACCTTGCCATACCATTTTTGTACCTGCTCCGCCGCCCAAGACGCGGTTTTATCAGCGTGACAGCGGTTGCAGGCGTTGGGGATGCCCAGCGTTACCGATTGATCAGGGCGGGGAATACGGAAGCTATGGTCATGGCGGGGGTCCACCACCATGTAGGTCGTGGTGGGCGCATGGCAGGCAACGCAGTCCGCACCTTTAGAACCCACCGGGTGAAAGTGATGTTGCGGCGACTCGTATTTCGCCGCGATATGGCATTGCAAGCAGACCTTACCGCCGGACGCCCGCAACTGGCCGCTGTGCGGCTCGTGGCAATCGCTGCAACTCACCCCTTTCGCCTGCATTTTGCTTTGCAGAAAAGAACCATGATTGAACACCTCGTCCTTCATCTGCCCGTCAGGGTAGTAGAGATCGGGCGTCAGCAACGCCAGGCGATGGGTGTCCAACAGTGGCTTGCCGAACGCATAATCCTCCCAGAATTGCCCGCGTCGCGAGTGGCAACGTGCGCACAAATCCAGTTCGCGGCTGGCGATGCGCGGCGTACTGGGCGGGGCGCTGCCTGTGGTTGGCTTGGCCGTCCACAATACGCTGGGCGGCGGATTCAAAGCGGCGGCGGCCAGACTCAGACCTTTCATAGCCAGGACGCGAAGCTGAAAGTGCAGGCCACGCCGTTCATCGAGGGCGATGGCCAGTCCTTTCGTGCTATTCAGCTTCTGCCAATCGCCTTCTTTCTTCGCCCAGGCGACATGGTCCGCGCTGGGACCGTGGCAGGCTTCGCAGGACACGTTGATCTCGGACCAGGTGGTGTTGAAGCGCTTGCGTTGCGGATCGTAGTTCTTGTGCAGATTCGTGGAATGGCACTCGGCGCACATGTAGTTCCAGTTCTGTTGCAGTCCAGTCCAATGCAGCGGGTCGCGATAGGTCAGGTTCTGGTCGGGATAGAGGTGGAACCAGCGTTGTCCGCCCTGTTCTTGGGGTCGGCTATCCCAGGCGATGCCCAATGCCTGATAGCGTCCGTCGGGGAAGCCGATCAGATACTGCTGCAAGGGGTAGACGCCGAACGTATAGGCGATGGCAAAGTCTTGCAAATACCCATCCGGCCCATCGGTGCGGACCATGAACTGGTCGTCGCGGCGGAAGAAGGTGGAGGTGATGCCGGCGTAGGTGAAGGAGGCGCTGTTGAAATCACCGAGTATGGTGCGCTCGGTGGCGGGTTGCATCGCCTGGGCGTGCTGTGAACCCTGCCAATGTCGGTATTCGGCCAGATGGCATTCGGCGCAGGCTTGCGCGCCAACGTAACCGCCGCTGGGCGCGACGGGCGGGTGGCGGGCCGGCAACGCGACGGGCAGGGGTTCCATCGGCTCGCTGGCGGAATGCGCCCAGGAAGCAAACCAGGTCGCGCCGCCGAGCAGGAGAACAGCAGACAACAGCAGCACGAAAAATAAAGGAAACCGCCGCAAGGAAAGGAGCATGGTTTGGAATCACAGGTTTCTGGTTCTTACCAGCGGAACGTAGCGCCCAGCGCCGGACCGGCCATGCGCAGGTCCTCGACGATTTCGTCGCCGTCCGTCGAGTAATAGAGGTTGCGGTACGCGAGCACGACATCGCCCCAGTCGAAGCGGTAGCCGATCCCGGTCCAGCCCTGCCAGGTCCAGTTGGAGTAGTTGCCGGCGCCGATGTCGAGGTAATACGGCAGGAACCAGTCGCCGCCGTCGCCGAGTTGCACCGCGCCGCGCACACCGATGATGCCGTCCCACACGTTGATTCGGTCGGAGGTATCGCCCGAGCGTCCAAGCACCCCATCCGGCCCGGAGAAACTTAAATCCGTCGAGGTTTCCAGGCCCAGATAGCGCACGCCGCCGAACACGTCCAATGTCCCGGCAGCGCTCCGCGCCACGGTGTAACTGCCGATGCCCGTCCAAACCAGCGCCTGGATATCGACATTTAGATTCGCGTCAATCGGCAGCGACAGATTGCCCCTCGGCCCCCGCACGGTCTTGATCTTCCCTTCCTGGCCACTGAAATCGTTGTAGATCAGGTCCATCGCCAACGCCCAGTCGCCCTTGCGCGCCTCGAAGGCGCCCATCAGGGCGAACTCCAGGTCGCTCAGATAGCTGTCCGGTTTCACCTCGACCTCGACGGTTTTACCTCCGCCCAGCGGGGTGTTGAACTGGAGCGTCTGGGAGATGTTCGGGAACCAGGCATACGGCGTGAGGCTGTAATGCCATTGCCCGTCATACTGATCTACGTCGGCGCCCGAGGCCGCGCCGCCCGAGGCCAGCAGACCGGCGGCCAGCGCCCGGAGTCCCGCTTGCAATACCTTTTTTTGAATCATGTGTGCCTTCCCAAGGTTCGTCTCGATTGATGGGGATCGTGTTTTTCTTCAGGTGTCCTCACCTGGATTGCGAATCCGTGCTGGCCGCCGTTCCGGTTGGGTCGGGCGAATTCTGGGTGGAATAGACGGCCACCAGGCGGGATACCAACACCGCCATATAGAAAAGGCCCGAAATGGTCTCCATCACCACGAGCATTCGCGCCACATGTGAAGCTGGAGTCACATCGCCGTAACCTACCGTGCAAAGGGTGATAAAGCTGAAATAGAAAGCGTTGAAGCCTTCCATCGCGCTTCCGTCCTGAAATACTGCGGTAAAAACAAACGCGCCCGGCGTCAGGTCGGCGATGAGCACATACGCTGGAACCCATAGCAGTCCCAGCATCAAGTAACCGGCAAGACCGGCGCAGAGTACGTTCGCATCCACCCTCGGAGTGCGGAGAATAAATAGGATTAACTGCCCCACGATAAAGGCGAGGAATATGATGGTTGCGACCAGAAACACTGGGGTGGGGACCAGACCCGGAGCAAGATAATTGAACCATTTTCCGGCCAGCGCCGGCGTGACCAGCGCGACCGTAACCGCCAAAGTCCAGCGTTTGCCTCCGGTGGCCAGCACCGCCGATACCATCACGAGCGTCACCAGAACCGATTCAATCAACCCCCCGTAAGGCAGGGTTTCTACAAAGGGTGCGGTTATAAAAAGCAGTAACAACGCCACCAATAGCTCGATGGCAGAGTAGCGAAATTTCTTCAATGGCAAATTACCCGTGTAATCCTGGATCGATGCAAATGCGCGGACCGCTCCTTGCGAAGCAGCCCGCGTGGTTTTTCACAACCTGAACCTTGGCCGGGGATAGTCTCGATCCAGTTTTGCGGGATGCTCTTGCGAGCCGTCCACGCGGTTTACAACTGATATCGCCGAGGCAAGGTTTACTCCACGGCCCTGACTCGCGGAATTTTCCATGAGCCATCAAGGATTGAAGGATCTTTCTCTTTCGGCCAATAGAGCCGCATCATGAGGATGAACTTGTCCTTTGGAGCTGGGAGCCAGTTCGATTCCTTGTCGGGGCCGGGGTTTTTGTTCTGGATGTAGAGGTCTACCGAACCATCGGCGTTGGCCTTGAGGTTTTGCCGGGCGCTGATGCTGTAACGGTTGAGCGGGTTGGGCACGAAGAAGTAGTCCTTGTCGTACATCGTGAGCGACCAGAACCCGTTCACGGGCGGCAGTTCGCCTTTGTTGAAGTGCATCACGTAGTTCTTCTCGCCGGTATACGAGCTGATCGCGGATGGTCCTTCCGAGGTGGGATAAACGGCGTCCTGCGGACGATTCGCTCCCAACCCGATGGCAGTGATCAAGGCGCGCTGAAGGTAATTCGCACCGTAGTTGCCGGTTTTGGTGGTGAACAACCAGCCGTTCTCCAATTTCATGTCGCCTTCGACGATGCCTTCCTTCAGCCAAAGCATGATCTTTTCATTGGCGACCTTGGGGACGAGGGAGAACGCTTCGTGGGCCACGGGGGCGAGTTTGCTGCGATCAAACGGCTGACCGGGAACGATCCCGATCTTGGCCATCTTTTCCAGGATGTGCTTGTCCGCCGCGGCGGGCGGATTGTTCACCAGCAATTTGGCCAGCAGATCGAAATAGTCGTCGGCGCTGAGTGCGTTTACCTGATCCCGCACGGCGGTTTTCATGTCGATGGACGGATCGACCTTGCCGGGCGGCGGGGTGTAAGGTTTGCCGTAGGCGCTGAGCGGGACGAGCGAAATCTCATCCTGCAGCTTGTGGACAGCCGCGTAGTCTTCTGGCGTGCCGGTGCAGTAGATGCGGCCCAGTAGCCAGACCATGGCGGTGGGCGATTTGTACTCCTTGACGCCCTCCGGCAGCTTGCCTTTCCAACCGGGGCCGGTGATGGCGTATTTTTGCGGGCCGGTGCCGGTGGTGCGTTTGCCGGGAACCTCGAAGACTTCCGTCCAGCCATCGAGCATGGGAAACAGGTAATAGCGATCCTTCGCATCCGGCAGCGAGAGCACATAGGGTTCCTGGCCCACGTCGATCCAGGCCGTGGTGTAAAGCGTGTCGGCGTTCGGGGCAGTCACGTCTCTGAACGTCGCGGAAGGATACTCGCGCATCCGGACCAACTGACCCATCGGAGCGCGTGAGCCTTCGGGTTTCTCGACATTGGTCATCACGCGGCGGGTCATTTCCATCGTGACCAGCGGATAACCATAGATGTAAGCCTCGACGCCCAATGGCACAGCTTCAAAGGCATTCTCTCTGGCTTGACCGCTGGAAACGAACAAGGTAGCCGCCATCAGGCTGATGGCCAGTACCGAATTGAACAGGATTCGCTTCATCATTTCTTTTCCTCTCATTTGCCTGGTAATACCTGATTGATCAGTTGCGGGCCGTTCCGATCCTTCCCGAACAGCCCGCGTGGTTCACCCACAACGCCTTACTTCGCATCAGCGGCTTTCGCCATTCCTTCTTCGAGTTTCTTGATGTCCTCGGGCGTGAGCTGCGGCCGGTCAATGGTGAGAGTCACCTTGTTGAGCTTGCCGGTGAACGTGAACGGCGGCTGGTAGTCCGCATCATTCACGCCGGTCAGCGTGTCGGAGCCGATGTCGAAACTCTCATCCCATTGCAGGATCATGGGCAGGGTCTTCGGCATCTCCTGGGTGGCGACGATCTTTCCATCCACCTTCAGCGTGCCGACGCCGGGGCGACCGACGCCGCTGAAGTTGTTGAAGGCCAGCGTGCCGGCGCCCAGCCCGTCATATTTGAAATCGAATTCAATCGTATGCTGGCCGGGCGTGAGCGCATCCGGACCTTCCCACTTCAGGCGTTCGAGATCGACCATGTTCCACAGCCACACCGGTTTGCCTTTGAGCAGGTAGAAGCCGTAGCCGGCGAACCGTCCGCCCGAGGTCAGGATCATGCCCTCCGCGCCGCCTTGCGGCACCTCGATATCGGCAGTGACGGTATAGGAGGTATTGAGCAGCAACGGCGAATCGCCCTGCGGCAGCCCGGTCATCGGCCGCGTGTAGACGAACTCCGAACGCCCGGCGGTGATGTTCGGGCGCGGCGCCACGATGCGGGCCGCCACCGAAGCATCGAGCGGGAAGACCTGATACTTCTTCGCTTCCGCGACAAACGCCTTGCGCATCTCCGCCACCTTCTCCGGGTGCTTCGCGGCAATATCCTCGGCTTGGCTGAAGTCCTTGCTCAGATTGTAGAGCTGGAATACCTGGTTGTTCAGCGGGTCAGGGTTTGCCGCACCGAACGCCTCCCAGGGCGCACGATTCACCTTGGTGCTCAGCAGCCAGCCGTCCTCATACAGCGCCCACTGGCCCATCATCTCAAAGTACTGCGTCTGGTGCCGCGACGGCGCCTTGGCGTTCGCCGCGTCGAAGGTGTAGAGGAAGCTGACGCCCTCCATCGGCGCCTGTTTGATGCCGTCGACCATTTCCGGCGCACGGATGCCGGCGGCCTCGAGGAGCGTCGGCACGACGTCAATGACGTGGATGAACTGCTCGCGCAAGGCTCCCTTGTCCTTGATGCGCGCCGGCCATGACACCACCATGTTTTGGTTGATGCCGCCCAGCCGCGAGGCATTCTGCTTGAACCAGTCGAACGGCGTGTCGAACGCCCACGACCAGCCGGCCGACATGTGGTTGTAGGTCTGCTCGGTGCCCCACACGTCGTAGAACTTCATCTGCACGGCGATGGGTAACTGGTTCAGGCCGTTGAAGAACGCCACTTCGTTGGGCGTGCCGACCGGGCCGCCCTCGGCGCTGGTGCCGTTGTCGCCGTTGATGTAGATGACCAGCGTGTTGTCGAGCTTGCCGAGGTCCTTGAATGCCTGGATCACGCGCCCGATCTCATGGTCGCTGTAGGCTGCGTAGGCGGCGAAGACCTCCACCTGGCGAATAAAGAGCTTTTTCTCCTCCGCACTGAGCTGCTCCCACGGCTTCAGGATGTCATTGGGCCAGGGCGTCAACTGTGAGTCCTTGGGGATGACGCCGAGCCGTTTCTGGTTCTCGAAGATGCGCTCGCGCAGCTTCTCGTAGCCGTCGTCAAAGAGATGCATCGCGCTGATCTTGTCCACCCACTCCTTGGTCGGGTGGTGGGGCGCGTGCGTGGCGCCGGGTGCGTACTTGATGAAGATCGGTTTGCTGGGATCAATCTGGTGAATCCGTGTCATCCAGTCGATGGCGTCGTCGGCCATTGCGGTGACCAGGTTCCAGGTTCCCGCCGGTTTACCCTGAAACGGGTAAATCTGTGTCGTGTTGCGGAACAGGTTCGGTTGCCACTGGTTGGCGTCGCCGCCGACGAAGCCGTAGAAGTATTCGAATCCCATGCCGGTCGGCCAGTGGTCGAACGGCCCGACCTGGCTGGCGGCGAACGCCGGCGTGTTGTGGTCCTTGCCGAACCACGATGTGGAATAGCCATTGTCGAGCAGAATGCGCCCGATAGTGGCCTTGTCCTTGCCGATGATGCTGTTGTAGCCGGGAAAGCCGGTGGACTGCTCGGAGATCACGCCGAAGCCGGCTGAATGGTGGTTGCGCCCGGTGATGAGCGCGGCGCGCGTCGGCGAGCACAGCGCGGTCGAGAAGACACGGTTGTAGCGTAAGCCCTCGTTGGCGATGCGGTCCATAGCCGGCGTCGGGATCACGCCGCCGAAGGTACTCGGCACGCCGAAACCAGCGTCGTCGGTGATGATTAGCAACACGTTGGGTGCACCCTTGGGCGGCACAATGCGCGGCGCCCACCAGGGTTTGGAGGTCAGCGCATCATCCTTGATTACGCCGCCGAATTTCGGGTCAGGCGCGGGAAGCTGTTCGCCGCTGATGGTGGTGGTGGCGCCGGGCGAACCCAGCACGCCAGTGACTTGCGGGGCGCTGGTCGCTACTCCCTCAGCCGCGCTGGCGACCATCATCAGTTTCTGGCCGACTGCGATTTCATCGGAGTGCAGCTTGTTCTGCGCCTTAAGCTCGGCTACGGCGATACCGAAGCGTTCAGCAATCGCGGCCAGATCGTCGCTCTTGGCGACCGTGTAGACGCCGCTCGCGGCGTCGTACGGACCCTCCGCGAATTTGAGCGATCCCTTATCGGCGGCTTGGGCGCTGCCGACGGCAAAACTCAGGAAGACTATAAAAGCAAGTGGAAATATCTTCATGCAAACAGCCTCCAAAAGGATAGTCAGGTGCATTTCAGCATGACATTGGCGTGGTCAGCCGTCCTTGACCGCCGGGCAATGCCAAGCCCGGCCATCCGGGCTTGGCGAACGGTCTACTCGTTACCGACTTTAGGCAAGTTGAGGCTGGGAGTGGGCGCGGGTCCGACTGCGATCCCCAATTCCTGGACATAATGCGCCATGACCTGATCGCCGACCTTCAAGTCTTTAATATCCATGTTCGCCGGAATTTTCAGGTTGACATGGTGAACCGCGCCTTGAATCAGTACCGTGCGCTTTTCCTTGTCGAGGGCGATGATCGTGCCAATCATCTTGACGTTGTTTTCAATCGTCGCGCCGGGCAATCCGCCTGCCGGGGTGCGGCCGGCGCTCACCGTATCTTCCCGCACGTTGACGCCCCCACCTTGGACTTTTTCGAGCGCCAGGGCCAGCGCGACTTGATACTCAACCTTGACAACTGAACCAGGGCCGATTTGCGCCAAATTCCGTACCTCTGGCCCGGCGTGGATGGTAAAAATCTTGCCTTCCGGATATTGCTTGATGGTGACCAGCCGACTTTGCAGATCGACCATCTGCACGACGCCCACTGCGGTCATATTTTCGCGGACGCCCATGGCGTCGGCGATAGCCGAGAGAGTGGGCGAAGCAGCCGGGGCCTTGTCCTGCGCTATTGCCGTCGTCGCCAGCAAGCTGGCAGTGACCAAAACAGTCAATGTCATTACCTTCTTCATGTTGTGTTCTCGCTTGGTTGGGTTGATTCAAAAGGGATTAGCCACGACTGTGTAATACACGCCGTTGCTGCCGAAATGCGGCTGATAGTAGGCGCCGCCGCAGTTGTAGTAGGTGGCGCCGGCGGCGGAGACGCTGTTGCAACCGCTGCCGGGCAACGCCATGACCTCGCTGCCGATGGCCGGTCCCGATACATACACCGGCTGTTGCACCACCACCGTCGGACTGCTGGCTGCCGAGCCGATGGCCGCACCGGCGGCCAGTCCCACTGCGCCAGCAGCGGCAACCGCCCCGGCGCTGTAGCCGCTCACGCAACCCCAGCAGCCACCCGCCGGATACGCCGGGTGATAATAGGCGCCGCCCCCATAGCCAGCGTGATAGGCGCCGCCATAATCGACATGAGTGACGCCGCCGTAACCGACGTGGGTCACCCCGCCGTAGTCGGTGTGATAAGCGCCGCCGAAGCCGCCGCCGCCCCAGCCCGCGCCATGCCATGAGGTGAAGCCGCCCGCCCCGGCGTGAAAACCGCCGCCAGCATGGAAGCCGCCCCAGGCGCTCGCCGGCAACGGCAGAAGCGCAAGTCCGGTGATGGCAAGAATCAGTAAAGGTTTTTGCATGGGTGCTGTCTCCAGAATCGTTACCGGCCCGCACCGGTCAGGGCGCGGAAATCCATCGGCGCAGCGCCTTCAGGTTTGGTGAAGGCGAACAGCTTGTCCGGGAGTTTCGGGTGCAATTTCCAGTCGTAAAACTCCACAGCGAAGCGCGGAGCGCCTTGCACGTTGGGCAGCGCGCCGGCGATCCGGCACGGCAAATCGGTCTTGGCGTCGATCCAGATTTCCCCGGCGATGCCCGGCGTGGCCAGCGCCACATGCTCGCAGCGGACGCCGCGAATGACCGAGAACCCGGCGTAGAAGGCGCTGGTGGCGTCTTTCGTCAGGGCCGCGTAGGGATCGCTGGAGAGCACGTCTGCAAACGGCAGCAGGATGCCGGCCGTTTTCGCCGCGAACGGGATCAGTTCATCGAGGGTCTTGGGCGCGTCCGTCGTGGCGTAGAGCTTGTGAGTCGGTTGATAGGCGGTCATCCTGGCGCCGTCGAAATAGAAATCGAATGGCGGGGCGTCGCCGCGAATTTCGGCGCTCAGCTTGTTCGGGCGCTGCACCGCCACTACGGATTCGGTGAAGAAGATCAGGAATTGCCCGGTCCCGCCCGGCGCTTCGAGGGAGCTGCGGGTGCGGACCAGGAACGCCGGGGTCGCCGCCAGCCTGGCGCTCATCTTTTTCACCAGATCAAGCGCGCCTTGCTCCATGACCGGGGTGGACGGCGCCGTGACCTGCACGGGCGGTGGCGCGGGAGCCTTCTCTTGGCCGAGAGCCGGGCCGATGGTTAATGGGGAAAGCAAGGCGAACAGCAAGGTAGTTCGCCAGGGGTTGCCCTGCATAATGACTCTCCTTAATAAGTTACGTTACAGATTGAATTTCAAGGCGTTAAGGCTGTTCGGCGCCAGCGCCGCTTCAATTGCTGTCATTGTCCGAATCGCCATCGTCCGAATCATCATTTCCCGAATCGTCATAATCCGCCCGCCGCCACATCCGGCGATCAACACCCGCAGCCGACATAGGCGTCAGCGGTCTGCCAATGACATCAATGAACAATGAAGCCGCGCCGCCATCAGGGGGCATTTCCCCTTGCAGCACCCGAATGTCATAGCTCAATTCATTGCCTTTCAATACTGGATCACGTAACACCACGACTACGTCCGTGATCTTGTCCGTGCCGAAGATCGACAGGGTGGCGTTGGGTGGATCAGCCAGGAAACTATCCTTCCCCTCTTTCCAGAATGGTATGAACTCCGTGGTGGACATGTGACCAGTGAGGCGCTCTGGACGGTCGGAGAACAGGATCGTGGTTGGGCTGACGCCTTTCAGTGTTAGTCGGTTGTCCGCGTAATGGATGCCTTGGGCGTTCTGCACGAACAGAAAGTTGGCTTTTTTCACCGCTTTCTTGGTTTTCGCTTCCGGCTTCTTGGCCGGTTCCTCGGCGGCTTGCGCCAGGCCGGGAACCACGAGCAGGGATGCTAGCAGCGTTACGGCGGTCAGCAGGGAACGTCGTGTCATCATGGAGTAATCCTCATGTCACGCCGGGGGTCGTTAATGTTCGCGGGTCATCCTGACCTCGTTTGAAATTTCCCATTCGGGTTCGCGCCGAGGTAGCCGTTGATGCCGGGCGTGGGCATCCCAACCACCTCATTGCTTAAATCGGGCGGTGCTAGTTCAAATCCGGGTCCGGGTAGTACTTGGCCCCGGTGATGCTGACCCCGACCATGGCGCCCTGATCGCTGAATTGGTACATCAGCACGCCTGGCGCCACGACCGCACCCAACCGGCTACCCATGCTCTGGGTGCTGGTTTGGACCGCAGCCATCGCGTTGCCGCCGAACTCCCAGCCCGAATAAACGAACTGGTCAAAGGCTTGAGGAGTTTCAAAGATCAACACCAGTCGGAATTGCTGCACGCCGAAACCGTAACCGGGTTGCAGCTCGACCATGCGCATAAAAGTTTCCTGCCGTGTGGCGTGGCTGACCGCCAGACCTTCGCCGGTCGCGCTGCCCATGAAGAGCACTTTGAAGCCGAAGTTGCTGAACACGGCGTAACCGGCTGCGCGCTGAATCTGCCGACGCGAGTCGGGATATTGCTGGTAGAGCTGCGCCAGCGTCTCATTCGCCATCGCGCGAATCTCGGCGCGTTGTTCATCGAACTGGTATTGGGACATAGGCGCTGTCGAACAGGCTTGCAGGCCGATACCCAGGGCAACTATCAGCGACGCTATGCCAATACGGAATCGCGCCATCAGGGCGACGACATCGGTCATGCGTTGTATTCTCAGCATGATTTCATCCTCGGTGTGTAGTGGAATCGTTGCCCCAGCGCGAGGAATCGCGTCAGCGGCGCCAGACGGAGCAGAGAGAAACCACGCATGGTTATGGATTCCTTGGGGAGGGGCTTTCTGTTGAACCATTGGCTTTGCGGTCCTGCAATACCATCCGAAGAAACGGCGTAGCAGCGTCCAGTCGCGCATCGGCATCCAGCCAGTCCTGCAACAGTCGAATTCCGTCCTTGGCGCAGGCATCCAATCCACCCAGGTCCAGGGCGACCGCGCCACGCACTGACCGGCGCACCCGGCGGATGGCGCGTAAATCCGCCGCCGTCAACGAGCCTTCGATGATGACCATCGTGTGCGATGGCTTGTGACGGGTCGTGATGCGGATCATGGAAATCACCCTTCGCAATTTGCGCGCCAGGGGTCGCATCGGCTGGGGCGGCGTGTCTTTAGGAAGACTGGAAGACTATACGAGAATCCCCTTATTCCATCGCGAGATCAGTCGCGCAGGCGGGGAGGGGTGGCTTCCCTGCCACGGGGGGGTCGCTTACTTGCCGGTCATCCCTTCCCATTCTTCCTGGGTCATAGGCGAGTCATAGGGCTTGTTCTTGTCCTTTTGATGGGCTTCGCTAAAGAAACTTTTCAGGGCCGCCTCGGCGGTACTGCCCGGCATGGCTTTCGTCGCTGCGGTGGTGACGCCAGGATGCGCCTTCGCTTCTTCCATGGTGACCTTGCCATCCTTGTTGGCATCTACTTCCGAGAAGGGGGGGAAACTCGCTTGATTCCAGCCGGTCGCCAGCGCGACGCCAGCACCCAGCAGCAGAGCCAAGCTGCTCGTGGCGATCAAGGATTTTTTCATGTCATCTCTCCTGAACCGTATGCGACGGTTCCTGATGGGTGGTGATTCGGATCATGGCAAACTCGCTTTGGCGATTCGCGTGCCAGGAACCGCATCGCGGGAGAAGGTTTTTTAACCTATTGAATAAATAATGGATACTTCAAGACTGGCCTGGATTCCACGAGGTGAGAAGGGATTGATGGTTGACTATGCAACCTTTTGTGGGTTATTTAATCAACCTGTTTATTATTTCAACCCCGGGTCTCATGAATTTAACGTCACAGCAAAATGCATCCCAGATCACGGAGGCGCAGGACAAGCTCTGGAAGCTGGCCTCAAGCCCTTTCGTGGTCGTGGGCGAAGCTCACGTCACCGCCGACGGCGATATTTTCCTGACCTGGCTGGGGGATGGAGGTCCGGAGGCCAAGTTGGGACTGGCGCCGGGCGCCTTCCCCAAAACGATCCGGGAAGCCCTTGCCCTCATGCACCCAGATGATGTCCCCGGCTACCAGCAGGCCGTGGCGCGCTCGCTGGCCACGGGCGCGGCCTTCGACGCCAGCTACCGGTTGGCTGATGGTCGCGGCGGCTGGCGGTGGATCGAAGGCCGGGCGGTGCCGACCGAGGTCCGCGACGGCCAGGCGGTGGGGTGGATTTTCATCAACCGCGATTTCACGGCGCAGTACGAAACCGAGGCGGCGCTGCGCCAGTCCGTGCGAGAACTGGGAGCCTCGCGCTCCGCGCTCCGGTCGGAACAGGACAAACTCTGGCGGCTGGCCGCCAACTCCTTTTCCGTACTGGGCGCGGCCCACGTGACGGAGGGCGGGATAGAACTGGATTTTTTCGGCGACGTCCCGCACGAAGAAAAGCTGGGCCTCGCCCCCGGTAGCCTCCCGAAGAGTCTCGAACAACTGATCGCGATGATGCATCCGGAGGATACCCAACCCTATCTGCACAAAGTGGAACATTCGCTGGCCACGGGCGAACCGTTCCGGGTGGTTTATCGGCTGGCCGACGGCCGTGGCGGGTGGCGCTGGCTACAGGCCCGCGCGATCTCGCTCTCGCTCGAGCAATCGGAGGGCCGGCACGTTCAATGGCTGCACTCCACCATTGACATCACTGAGCAACGGGAGATGGAAGAGGCGCTGCGCCAGTCGCTGGAAGAACTGCGGCAGTTGAAAGCGCAACTGCTGGCCGAGAACCGGTTTCTGCGCCAGGAGGCGGGTCTGGAGTCCG
>Ga0209573_1003595_pt1 | contig 16742 bp, 12 predicted proteins | sample TNRBio252014_DNA_FD_185870 | JGI IMG/M metagenome (GOLD analysis project Ga0209573, IMG submission 185870) | Wastewater treatment Type I Accumulibacter community from EBPR Bioreactor in Madison, WI, USA - TNR Reactor_6/25/2014_ DNA (SPAdes)... | ecosystem: Engineered > Bioreactor > EBPR >...
CTGGGCGTGAAAAGCAAGCTCAAGCTCGCCGGCTGGGACGAAAACTATCTCCTGACGCTTCTGGCCAACGCATAAGATGCGATAGCCCTGCGCCCGTCGCAACGCCAACGCACGGCGCAGGTGTCGCGGCTATAATCGCGGTTGCGCTGGCCCAAACGAGTGATCCGATCCGGCGCCTTTGTTTCAGGAACAACACGCATGAAGATCGTCATTCCTCTTGCAGGTTACGGTAAGCGTCTGCGCCCGCACACCTTCACCAAGCCCAAGCCGCTGGTGAACGTGGCCGGGAAGCCCGTGCTCGGGCACGTGCTCGATATGTTCGAGAAGCTCGATGGCGTCGACGAGATCATCTTCATCGTCGGCCATCTCGGCGAGCAGATCGAGGCCTACGTCGCCCAGCACTACCCGCACATCAAGGCCAGCTACTTCGAGCAGAAGGAGCTCAACGGTCAGTCGACGGCGATCTACCTGGCCCGCGAGCGGCTGAGCGGCGCCAACGCCGCGCCGATGCTGATGGTCTTCGTCGACACGATCATCGAGACCGATCTGGCGCAGCTCAAGACCGAGACTGCCGATGCCGTGACCTGGGTCAAGGAAGTCGAGGACCCGCGGCGTTTCGGCGTGGCCAAGGTCGGGGTGGACGGCTACGTCACGGGGCTGATCGAGAAGCCGAAGGAGAAGGACAACAACCTGGTGGTCGTCGGCTTCTACTACTTCAAAGACAGCGGCCAGCTGATCGACGCCATCCAGGAGCAGGTCGAGGGCAACGTCCGCACGCAAAACGAGTACTTCCTGGCCGACGCCGTCAACCTGATGATCAAGCGCGGGCTGCGGATGAAGGTCCAAAAGGTCGACGTCTGGCTCGATTGCGGCAAGACCGAGACCGTGCTCGAGACCAACCGCTACCTGCTGGGCCACGGCCACGACAACGCCGCCGAGTTCCAGGGCGGCGACGGCGCAGTCGTGATCGCGCCGGTCAACATCCACCCGACCGCGCAGGTGACGCATTCGGTGATCGGGCCGCATGCCACGCTCGGCGCGGGCTGCAAGGTCGAGAACACGATCATCCGCGATTCGATCCTCGACGAGGGCGCCGAGGTCAACGACGCGCTGCTGACGGGCTCGATGATCGGTAAGGATGCGCGGCTCTCCGGCCGCTTCCGCACGTTCAACATCGGCGAGGCGTCAGAGGTCGGGTTTCATACGGAGGAGTAGACCCATCCCCCGGCCCCTTCCCTAAAGGGAAGGGGAGTTCCGGGCGTGGTGGGCCCGCGCCGGCCTAATCCAGGGAAGGGGCGGCCTCGGCCTGCTCGGGACCGGCGCTCGGCTCTCAACCCGGCCCGTAGCTCCCCTTCCCTTCAGGGAAGGGGCCGGGGGATGGGTCATCCCGGTATAATCCTTTCTATGCGCCACTTCATCTCGCAGCGCGTTGACGCTGTGCCCCCCTCTGGAATCCGTAAGTACTTCGACATCGCCGCCACAATGCCCGACGTGATCTCGCTGGGCATCGGCGAGCCCGATTTCGTCACGCCGCATTCGATTTTGGCGGCGGGCGTGCGCTCGCTCGAGGCCGGGAAGACCGGGTACACCTCGAACTCGGGCCTGATCGAGCTAAGGCAGTCGATCGCGCGTTACATCGATCGGCTGTATGGCGTCAGCTACGACGCCGAAACCGAGTTGCTCGCCACGGTCGGGGTTTCGGAGGCCCTGTACCTGACGATGACCGCGATCCTGGATCCGGGCGATGAGGTGATCGTCCCGCAGCCGTGTTTCGTGGCCTACACGGCCGAGGTGCAGTTTGCGGGCGGGGTGGCGGTGCCGATCGGAACGCGGGTGGAGAACGACTTCGAAGTGACGGCGGCCGATATCGAGGCCAAGATCACGCCGCGCACCAAGGCGATCCTGATCGGATACCCGAACAACCCGACCGGCGGCGTGATCAGTCGCGAGCGTCTGGCCGAGATCGTGGCCGTGGCCGTCAAACATGACCTGCTGTTGATCTCGGACGAGATCTACGCTCGCCTTGTGTACAGCGGCTTCAAGCATGTGTGCGTCGCCGGGCTGCCGGGCGCGCGCGAGCGCAGCGTGCTCCTGGGCGGCTTCTCGAAGAGCCACGCCATGACAGGCTGGCGTCTTGGCTACGTCGCCGCGCCGCCTGAGTTGTTGGCCGCGATGCGCAAGGTGCATCAATACACGATCATGTCTGCGCCAACTTCGGCGCAATGGGCAGGCATCGAGGCGCTCGAGCACGGCGACGAGCACGTCGAGGCGATGGTGGCCGAGTACGACCGCCGGCGCAGGCTGCTGGTGGGCGGCTTGAATTCTCTGGGTCTTGACTGTTTCGAACCCAAGGGCGCGTTCTACGCCTTCCCGTCTGTGGCCAAGAGCGGCATGAACGAAGTCGAGTTCGCCGACACGATCCTCTCGGAGGAACAGGTGGCCGTCGTGCCCGGCTCGGCATTCGGCGAGGGCGGCGAGGGCTATGTGCGGCTCTCGTACGCGACCGCCTATGAGAAACTCGAGAAGGCGTTGGAGCGGTTCGCAAGCTTCATGCGCAGGCACGGCTAAGGATCGTGGAGCGGAGAGCGTGGAGCAGGCGGCCCTGATCGCCGAACGATCCGGACCGGCCGAAGCACGGGGTCTGGACCCGATCGACCTGATCCTGGTTTGGCCCAGGTCGTTTGGGCGAGGTCGGGCAGACCCCGCGAGGGCTGATGGCCCGGCTGACGCCGCTTGGAGGCACCTGGGCTGTAATAACAGCCAAGAAGGGCAAACCCACCGCACCCTGCCTGGCTGCCAACGGCGCAGGATAGCTCAAGCCGGACTCACTGATCCCACTCGGCAAAGCGGCCAGGCTGGTAGATAATACGATCTGTTCGCTCTCGGATGGCGAGAGCGCGATGCGGTTTGTGATTCCGAAAGATCAACGGGCGACGTAGCACGGCCGACCACAAGGGAGGGTCGGCCACATGGGTTGCCCTGCTGACGCCTGACACCTGACGCCTTTCATATGCCCTACGAACCCGTCATCGGCCTGGAAGTCCATGCCGAGTTGCTGACTCAATCGAAGATGTTCTGCGGCTGCGCGGTGGTCGATTCGACCTCGGCCGAGCCGAACACGGTCGTCTGCGAAGTGTGCGCGGGCATGCCCGGCACGCTGCCCGTGATCAACGAGCGCGCCGTCGAGTTCGGGCTGCGCGTCGCGTTGGCGCTCAACTGCGACGTGCCGCCGGTCAATGTCTTCGCGCGCAAGAACTACTTCTATCCCGATCTGCCCAAGGGCTACCAGATCTCGCAATACGAGCTGCCGTTGGCAATCAACGGCTGGCTGGATATCGAGACAGCGGCCGGCCCGAAGCGCGTGCGTGTTCGGCGGGTGCATCTCGAGGAGGACACGGGGAAGCTGAATCACGCTGAGGAGCGAGGAGCGTCGAGCGCCGAGCGCGGCAGCGTTCGCCTTTCGCCCCTCGCCCTTCGCTCCTCGCTCGTCGATTTAAACCGCGCCGGGGTCCCGTTGCTCGAGATCGTGACCGAGCCCGATCTGTGCTCGGTTGAGGAAGTGCGCGCCTATGCCACGACGTTGCGGAGCCTGCTGCGCTACCTTGGCGTCAACAACGGCGATATGGAAAAGGGCGTCATCCGCTTCGAGGCCAACATCTCGGTGCGCCCGGCCGGCAGCGTCGAACTGCGGTCGCGGACCGAGGTCAAGAATCTGAACTCGTTCAAGGCCATGGAGCGCGCCACGACCTACGAGATCGAGCGCCAGAGCGCCGTCTGGGATGCGGGCGGCACAGTGGCGCAGGAGACGATGGGCTGGGATGACGCCGCGGGCGTGACTGTGTCGCAGCGCGGAAAAGAGCACGCGCACGACTATCGCTATTTCCCCGAGCCCGACCTTCCGCCGCTCGAGCTCGAGCGCGCCTGGATCGAGCGCATCCGCGCCGGGCTGCCCGAATTGCCAATTGCGCGCCGGGATCGATTTGTGCAGGCCCTGGGGCTGACCCGCTATGACGCCGATCTCCTCGTGGCCGAGCGGGCTGTAGCCGAGTACTTCGAGGCGGTCTGTGCCGCGGGCGTGGCACCCAAGGCGGCCGCGAATTGGATCACTGGCGAATTGTTCAGGCTGATGAACGCCAGCGGGCAGTCGATCGACCAGGTCAAGATGGCGCCGAGGGCGTTAGCCAAATTGATCGATTTGCTCGGTACGGGCTCGATCAATTCAAACACCGCAAAGATCGTCTTTGAAGAGATGTTCGAGACCGGCCAGGACGCCGGCGCGATCGTGGCCGCCAGAGGCCTGAGCCAGGTGAGCGACACGGCCGAGATCGAGGCCCTGATCGACAGGGTCTTGAGCGCCAACCCCGAGCAGGTGAAGACCTTCCTGGGCGGCAAGGCCACTGTCGAGCAGTGGTTCTTTGGCCAGGTGATGAAGGCCACACAGGGCCGCGGCAATCCGCAGGTCATTCGCGGGCTGCTGGCGGAAAAACTCAAGGCATTGGGTGGATGAGCGATCGGGGGGATTGCGCGATCGATCGCGCAATCCCCCGATCACTCATCCACCACTATGGAAAGGACCATGATGTCCACCAAGGTAGCGCCTGTATTCAATCCGTTTGAGGCTGCGCAAGGCCAGTTCGATCGGGTGGCCGACCAACTCAACCTGGATCACGAGATCCGGTCGATCCTGCGTTGGCCGCTGCGCGAATTCCGGTTCCAGATCCCGGTGCGCATGGACGACGGCTCGATCAAAGTCTTCTTCGGCTTCCGCGTCCAGCATAACGATGCGCGCGGCCCGGCCAAGGGCGGCATCCGCTTCCACCCGAACGAGACGCTCGACACGGTTCGGGCGCTGGCGATGTGGATGACCTGGAAGACCGCGGCCGCCGATCTGCCGCTGGGCGGCGGCAAGGGCGGGGTGGTGGTCGACCCGGCGACGCTGTCGGTCGGCGAGAAGGAACGGTTGTGCCGCGGCTGGATCGACGGCATCTGGAAGAACCTTGGACCGCGCATCGACGTCCCTGCCCCCGACGTGGGCACCACGCCGCAGATGATGGGCTGGATGATGGACGAGTACTCGAAGCTCACCGGGCAGTACGTGCCCGGGGTGATCACGGGCAAGCCCGTGGGCGGCGGCGGGTCGCTCGGCCGTACCGAGGCCACCGGCTCGGGCGTGATCACGACAGTGCGCGAGGCCATGGCAAGGCTTGGCATCGAGTCGCGCAAGACCACGGCGTCGATCCAGGGCTTTGGCAATGTTGCGCAGTATGCGGCGCTGGGCTTTGTCGAGACGCTGGGCGGCACGGTGACGTGTATCTCATGCTATGACCGACACGAGAAGGGCGCGGTGAGCTTTGTCAAGCCGGCCGGCGTCGACGTGAAGTACCTGCAGTCGATCACGGACCAATACGGCACGGTCGACAAGGCCAAGGCCCGCGCGGCGGGTTACGGGATCGAGTCTGGCGACGCGTGGATCGCCCAGGACGTCGACGTGCTGATCCCGGCCGCGCTCGAGGGCCAGATCACGTCCGAGAACGTCGGCGCGATCAGTTCGAAGGTGCAGATCATCGCCGAGGGCGCCAATGGCCCGACCACGCCCGAGGCCGACGAGGTGATCCGTGGGCGCGGCACCTTCCTCATCCCCGACTTCCTGTGCAATGCGGGCGGCGTCACGGTCTCGTACTTCGAGAGCGTGCAGAGCGACGCCAACTACTACTGGGAGCACGACGCCGTGTTGCGCCGTCTCGACCAGAAGATGACCTCGGCCTTCAAGGGCGTGGTCGACATGGCCGCGGCCCGCGACGTCTATATGCGCGACGCCGCCTACATGGTCGCCATCGACCGCGTCGTCAAGGCCATGGAACTGCGCGGGTGGGTCTAATGTATGGGTGAGCGCGGGGTCGGGGATGGCGGCCATAGGCCGCCATCCCCGACCCCGCGCTCACCCACTTCTCAATGACTGATCAACCCGAGCTCCCCAAGATCCTGTCGCTGTATCTGCAGATCACGCAGTATCCGATCCTGGCGCGCAGGATTCGAGATCGGATGCGCGAGGAGTTGGTCCGGCGGGGTGTGATCACGCCGCTGCGGCTCGAGGAGGAAGCCAAGGAGAAGGCCGTGCTCTCGCAGCACCGCGAGGGCCTGATCGACCCGTTTGGCGAAGAAGATTCGGCGTCCTGGGAACAGCGGATGCAACAGATCCGCGACCACCTGATCGACTTCTACTTCGCCTATAACCTGCCGCTCGAGCTGTTTCACCGCATCGTCGAGGACCTGCTCGCCGCGCGGCGTGGGCGCTCGACCGAGCCGCTGACCAGCTTCGATGAGATCACGCTGACGTTCAACCCCGAACTGGCGCCGACCGACCTGCTCATCCGCAAGATCGAGCAATACGAGGCGCTCCCGGCGCCCGAGCGCGAGCGAGTCGCGCATCACATCGAAGAAATGCGCGTCGTGCTGATCAAGTCGCTGATCAGTGATCAGCTCAGCTTCATCGGCCGGGCCAAGAAGTGGCTGGATGTCGACGATTTCCGCTACATCTTGCAGCGACGGATCGGCAACGGCAAGGTCGGTGGGAAGGCGGCGGGCATGCTGTTGGCCTGGAAGATCCTACAGACACGGTCAATCGAGGCCGACGGGGTCGATCTGCAAGGCCGGGTGGCGATGCCGCGCTCATACTTCATCGCCGCCGACGTCTTCTACGAATACCTGGCGCTCAACAAGGTCGAGTACATCAACCAGAAGTACAAGCCGATCGATCAGATCCGGGCCGATTACCCGATGATCCTGGCCGAGTACGAACAGGGGCGCTTCCCGGAGGAGATCGCTGACCAGTTGCGTGAGATCCTGCGCGAGGTCGGCGACAGGCCCGTGATCGTCAGGTCGTCGAGCCTGCTCGAAGACAACTTCGGCACCTCGTTCGCCGGGAAATACGACAGCTATTTCTGCCCGAACCAGGGCAACGACAAGGAGAACCTGCGCGACCTGACCCGCGCGATCCGTCGGATCTATGCGAGCGTCTACAGCCCGGACGCCTTGATCTACAGGCGGCGCATGAACCTGATCGACTATGACGAGCGCATGGCCATCCTGCTGCAAGAAGTTCAGGGGGAACGGTATCGCCAGTACTTCTTCCCCACGTTGGCCGGTGTGGCTTTCAGCCAGGCGCCCGTGCTCTGGAACTCACGGCTCAAGCGCGAAGACGGCTTCTTGCGGCTGGTGACCGGCCTCGGCACCCGCGCGGTGAACCGGGTCGGCGAGGACTATCCGCGGCTGGTTTATCTCAGTCACCCGACACTGCGGCCCGAGACCACGCCCGAGGCGATGACGCATTATGCCCAGCACCTGATCGACGCCATCGATCTCGAGCGCAATCAAATCGCGACGTTGACGGCCGGCGAGTTGTTCGGCGACGACTATGCGCCGCTGCGCTATCTGGCCTCCGTGCGCGAGGAGGACGGCCTGAACCCGATCCGCAGCCTGGGGCCGCGGGTCGCACGCGACAGGTTGGTGTTGACCTTCGACGCGTTGCTCGCGCGCACGGACTTTGCTGCCGGGATGCGCTCCATCCTGCAGCGTCTCGAGAAGCACTACGGGTTCCCTGTGGATGTCGAGTTCACGGCGAGCCTGCGGGCCGGGCCGGGCGGTAAATTGACGCCGATCTTCCATGTGCTGCAATGCCGGCCGCAGAGTCTGGTACGCGGTGGCGAGGTGCCGGCGATCCCGGATGTGTCTGCCGAGGACCGGCTCTTTACTTCGGGCCGGATGGTGCCGCGCGGCAGGATCGACGGCGTGGCCTGGGTGGTGTACGTGAAGCCCGAGTTCTACCGGACGCTCCAGCCACGGGCGCGGGCCGATGTGGCGCGCCTGATCGGGCGGCTGAACAAGAAACTCGAGGGCCAGGATTTCGTCCTGATCGGCCCGGGACGCTGGGGCTCGTCGAACATCGAGCTTGGCGTCCCGGTGTCGTATGCTGACATCTTCAACGCGCGCGCGCTGGTCGAGGTCGCCGGCGGCCCTTCCGACGGCCTGCCGGACCCGTCGTATGGCACGCACTTCTTCCAGGACCTTGTCGAGTCGAACATCTTTGCGCTGGCTGTTGCGCCGGGGCAGAACAGCGATTCGCTACACCTCGACTTCCTCGAAACGGCGCCCGACGCGTTGGGCGAGGAGTTGCCGGCCGACGCTGCGGCTGCGGCCACACTTGGCCTGAAACTGGTCAAGGTCGCCCAGGCGCGCCCGGGCCAGAGCGTGCAGATTCTGATGGATGGCGACAAGGCGCTGGCGCATTTTGTGTGAAGGTCTGGCGGTTAGCCAACAGCAGTCAGCTATCAGCTATCAGCGGTTAGCGTTCAGTTCACGCCACGGCAAAATGGCGCGTCGCGTAGGCTGACCGCTGACCGCTGACTGCCGATGACTGACTCCCGACGCCTGAAACCTGACGCCTATTTTGTTTCGTTGTATACTCGCCGAGCATTGGGGACGCCGCCCCAAACTCACAAGCCTTCTGAACAGACACCAGCGATGAAGTTCACGTGCCTGCAAGACAATCTCTCGAAGGGCCTGGGAATCGTTTCGCGCGCGGTCTCGGCGCGCAGCACGCTCCCTGTGCTCGGCAATATCCTGCTCGCCACCGATAACGCGCAGATCCGGCTCTCGGCCACGAACCTCGAGCTGGCCGTCACCTGCTGGATCGGGGCCAAGATCGAGGACGAGGGCTCGGTGACCCTGCCGGCCAAGACCCTGGTCGACCTCGTTAACACGCTGCCCGGCGAGCCAGTCAGCCTGGCGCTGACCGCGCGGACGCAGACCGTCAACCTCAATTGCGGCCGGATCAAGGCGAGCATCAAGGGCATCGACGCCCAGGAGTTCCCGTCCATCCCGCCTGCCGATCTGGACAAGTCGATCCAGCTCAACGTCGAAGACCTGCGCTCGATGATCCAATCCGTGATCTTCGCCGCCGCCACCGACGAGACCCGGCCTGTGTTGACGGGCGTGCTGGCGCGGCTCGAGGGCAACCGGTTCGTGCTGGCGGCCTCCGACGGCTTCCGCGTCGCCGAGCGCACGGCTTATCTCTCGAGCCCGGTGGTTGACCCGATCACGGCCGTGATCCCGGCGCGGGCGTTGGCCGAGCTGGCGCGCATCATCGACCCCGAGCAGCCTGTGTACATGCAGTTGCCGCCTGGGCGCGGCCAGGTGATTTTCCACAACGGCACGGTCGAGCTTGTCGCGCAGTTGATCGAAGGCGCCTTCCCGGTCTATCAGGGGATCATCCCCAAGTCGTACCGGACGCGCACGGTGGTCGGCACCGACGAGTTCCGCAAGGCCTGTCGTTCGTCGGATATCATCGCACGCGAGGCCGCGCACACCACACGGCTGAAGATCAAGCCTGGCGAGGAGCTCACCCCGGGCCATGTGACCATCTCGGCCACCGCCGCCGAGACGGGCGACAACGTCGCCGACCTGGATGCCACGATCGAGGGCGACGCTGTCGAGATCGCGTTCAACGTCAAGTACCTGGTCGACGTCCTCGGCATCATCGACACGCCGAACGTGGCGCTCGAGACAGCCGGTGCGACGAGCCCGGGCGTGATCAAGCCTGTCGGGCGTGACGATTACCTCTACATCGTGATGCCGATGCATCTGGGCAAGTAACCCGGCGGCAGCGCTGGCGAAACGCAGACGGGCCCGGGAGATCTCCCGGGCCCGTCTGCGTTTCGGTGGATCCTTGGGTTCACGGCGAGAGCGGCGCCGGCTGCAAGACGTATTCGAGCATATGGATCACGCCGTTTGTGGCGCGGATGTCGCCGATCAGCACCCGGATATTGTTGACCAGCAGTTCGTCGCCGCGTCGCCGCAGGAGAAGACGATGTCCTGGGAATGTGCTTTCGACCTCGCTCAGCTCGCCCAGGGCGTTTGCGCCAAGGGCCTGGTGCACCAGGTGGTAGCGGAGCAGGTCGGCGGCCTCCTGGGCGTTTTCGGGTTGGAGCAGGTGTTCGACCGTGCCGGCCGGTAGGGCGGCGAAGGCAGCATCGTTCGGGGCGAAGAGCGTGAACTCGCCCTCGTCGTCAAGCGTGTCGCCAAAGCCTACGGCTTCGATCAGGCTGACCAGGGTGTGGAACCGCGCATCGGTCTCGAGCGTTTCGAGTAACCCGACGGGCTGCCCTGGCAGGGTCGGGATGGGCGTTGGGGCCGGGGTAGGGCTGGTCGTTGCTTCGGGTTCTGGGGTTGTCTCAACGGGCGTCTCACCCGAGGGCGTACACGCGCTGATCACAAGCGCCGCAATGAGCATCCCTGCCCAAATCGATTTTCTATGCATGCTTTCCTCCCGCTGCGCTTCCTGGCCGGCCTGGCCCGCCTCCTTGCGCGCCTGAGCAAGTGTCCAACAAGCCGGCCCCGATCGCAAGCGCCCTGGCCGTGAAAAAGGCGTGCAATCTGCGTGCCGGATGAAGCCGACAAAACACAAAAAAAAGGCCCCGGCGTGCGGCCGGGGCCTGTCTGTTTGGGGGGGCGGGTTACCTACTTGCCCTTGGCGAGCAGGTCGCGGATCTCGGTCAACAGTTTCTGATCCGCGGTCGGGCCGGCGGGTGCGGGCGGCGGCGGCGGCGGGTTGAGCTTGTTGGCGATCTGAACGATCTGGAAAATGACGAAGGCGATGATCAGGAAATTGATGATCAGGGTCAGGAAATTGCCCCAGGCCAGGACGGCGCCCTGTTCACGGGCGGCCGCGAGCGTGGTCGCGGTGACGGCCGAGCTCAGCGGGATGAAGTAGTTCTCGAACGACAGGCCGCCGAGCGCGAGCCCGACCAGCGGCATGATGATGTCGGCCACGAATGAACTCACGATCGCGCCAAACGCGCCGCCGATGATCACGCCGACGGCCAGGTCAAGCACGTTGCCGCGCATGACGAATTTGCGAAATTCTTCGAGCATGTTGGGATCTCCTTGAATGTATAAAGCCCTGGCGTCCCCCGGCTACAGACAGCGTGACTATAACGCAGGGCCGGCGATCGGACAAGCCTTGTACAGTTTAAGTTTGATCGATTTCTTCGGGAAAATACGATTGCACAGAGCTGCCTGCCCGGCCGTGTGAGACAGCCCAGGCGTCGGTGGCTTCAAGCATCTCTCGGCCGATCCGGCGTTCAAAACGGGTCAGGAGCTCAAGGCCAATGACCTCCTCTCCTTGGGGCTGCGCGGCCTGGCCCGGGTGTTTGCCTGGCCAGGCCGCGCGTCAGATTTCGTCAAGGACCTATTCGTTCGGGGGCAGCAGAACGACATCGATCACGTGGATGACGCCGTTGGTGGCCATGATGTCGGTGATGATCACCTGTGCGTCATTGATGAAGACGTTGCCGTCTTCGACGCGCACCGTCACCGACTTCCCGGCCAGTGCGGTCTCAGCCCCTGTCAGCGTCACCACCTGCTCGGCGGTCACGGCGCCTGGCACGACGTGATAGAGGAGGATGTCCGCCAGAGCCTGCTGGTTCTCTGGCAACAGCAGATCGTCAAGGGTGCCGGCCGGCAGCGCGGCAAAGGCATCGTCGGTTGGCGCGAAGACCGTAAACGGCCCCTCGCCCGACAGGGTCTCAGCCAATCCGGCCGCCTGAACCGCAGCCACCAGGGTCGTGAACCGGCCATCAGCCGCCGCGATCTCGACGATGTTCTGGGTCGGCTCCTCGGCCATGTCGCTCGCGGGCAAAAGGACCGCGTCGATCACGTGGATCACGCCATTGCTGGTCATGATGTCGGTGATGATCACCCTGGACTCGTTGATGAAGACGTTGTCGCCATCAACCCGGATCGATACCGTCTCGCCCAGCACTGTCTCGGCTTCGTTCAGCCCGACGACATCGGCCGCCAATACGTTGCCGGCAACGACGTGATAGAGCAGGATATCGGTCAAAGCCTGCTTGTTCTCGGGGAGGAGCAGTTCATCAAGTGTGCCCTCCGGCAGGGTAGCAAATGCGTCATCGGTCGGGGCGAACACCGTGAACGGGCCTGGTCCCTTGAGGGTGTCAGCCAACTCGGCAGCCGTCACAGCGGCTACCAGGGTCGTAAAGCGACCATCGGCGATGGCCGTGTCAACGATGTCGGGCAGTTCAGGCATCTCGGTCGGCGCCGGGGTGGGCTCCTCAATCACCTCGGTTGGAACCGCGGTCGGCGCAGGGGTTGCCGCCGGGGCGCAGGCCGCCAACGCCAGGGCGCCGGCGACAAATGCAGACAGGGCAAGGTACCGGGATTTCATTCTCTTTACTCCTTGTGTGTGCGAGTCGGATACCACGGCTTTGGCGCTTACTCGCAAGGAGTGTTTATCACCGAGTAACGGCGAAACGACGCATGCTTATCGACCCCTCAAGCCGCTTCAGCCATGGTTAGCCGTGGCTTAACGTCCTGGCGCGGAGGCCGCGGCAAACGAGCACCGCGCCTGAGAGGGGCATGAATTCGTTGAGGATCGTCTAATCCCAGAATCGCTGGGCCAGCCGGGTTAACAAGCGCCAGTTGTTCTGGCGCATAGGGTCGTCGTCGCAGGTGGTCGATCGACTACGCTACGTCTGCAAAGGCCTGTAATTCGGTCAGTGCATGGTGGGCAGTCAGATCCAAATCGAGCGGGGTGAGCGAGGCCTGGCCATGGGTAACGGCCCAGACATCGGTGCCCTCGATGGCCTCGCCGGTCGGCTCGTCGCCGCCGATCCAGTAGTACGGCCGGCCGCGCGGGTCCTGGCGGACGACGATCACGTCGTGATAGATCCGGCGGCCCTGGCGCGTGATCGCGAGGCCCCGAGCATCGCGTGGAACGTTGAGGTTGAGCAGGAGGCCGGCCGGGAGCCCGCGCTCCAGGATGCGCGCGACCACGCGCTGCGCCCAGGTCGCCGCCGGCGCGTACTCCGCTAGCGCGCGGGCCGAGGTCGAGACAGCCAGCGCCGGCACGCCCACGATCACGCCCTCCATGGCGGCCGTCACAGTACCCGAATAGGTCATGTCTTGAGCCAGATTGAAGTTGGAGTTGATGCCCGAGACCACAAGGTCGACCTTCTCCTGCAGGAAGCCCTTTAGCGCCAGCGCGACGGCGTCGGCGGGCGCGCCCGAGCAGGCCCAGGCCTGGGTGACGCCGTCGGCCAGCGTGGCCGGATCGATCCGCAGTGGTTTGTGCAGCGTCTTGCGATGGCCGACCGCCGACATGTTGTTGGCCGGCGCGACGACCGTGATCGTGTGGCCGAGCTCGCTCAGGCTGTGCCAGAGCGCGAGCAGGCCGGGGGCCGCGACGCCGTCATCGTTGGTGAGGAGAAGATGCATGGAGATCCGAGAGCCGTTCTTGAAGCAGTTTGAGGATGTCGAGCTTGAGCTGTGCGCCTTCGCCATGGCGTGAGCGCGCGATCAACAGGATCTCGACCTGGTCGCTGATCGGGGCGTCGGTTGCGATCAAGCGCCATGGCTCGAGCAGATCCGGCAGGAGTGTAGGCGCCTCGGCCGCAGCCGCATCGAGCGCTGGCAGGATGCGGGGCAGGTCGGCGGCCGGGTAAATCAGTTTCAGGCGAACGCCCGAGAACGCGCCTCGCGTGAAGTTGCGAACGACACGGATTTCGCCATTGGGCACCGTGAACTGTTCGCCGGTCGGGGCACGCAAAACGCAATCGCTGACGTTGATCCGCTCGATCACGCCTTCGATCGGCACGCTGGCGCCCAGGATCATGAATTCGACTTTGTCGCCGACATCAAAGGTGTCGCGAAAGATGAAGCTCAGGCCGGCCATCCAGTCGCTGACAACCGGACGGGCTGCAAAGCCAAAGGCTGCCGAAAACAGGCCGACGACCCAGAGCAACGTGTCGGGCGCGACATAGCGTGAGACCACGAAGACCGTCGCCAGCACGAAAGCCAGCAGACTGATCGCGCTTGAGCCAAGGGCTTCTACGGTCTTGCGGCGCTCGAACGAGGTCTTGCCATTGCGCCGCGTCAGCCCGCTGAGCCGCGAGGTGCGCCGCGCCAACCAGCCGCTCAGCAGCGAGATGACATACGCCAATACGAACGGCAGGGCGATGTAAAGCAAGAAGGGTGGGCTGTTTTCGGCCAGCCACGCCTGGAGATCGATCCAATACGCATCCATAGACACCGTTCAAGAACCGGGCGAGTTGAATGCACCGCCTGGCGCGGCATTACCGCGGCGCACCGATGTGCCCGCTCCAACCCTCATTCCGGGCTGTGGCTCTGCCGCAGAACTGCGCGGATCGCCTCAGGCGTCGACAAGGCGAGGGCGTGTTGAGCACGCGCGTGAGCTTCGTCGAGCGACAACGCGCGGACAAGCTGCTTCGCGCGTGGGATCGCTGGCGCCGACATGCTGAGCTCCGTGATCCCAAGGCCGACCAGCAACTCGACAGCCAGCGGATCGCCGGCCAGTTCGCCGCACACGCCGGCCCAGATGCCTCGGTCGGCGGCGGCCCGCGCCGTCTGGCCGATCAGTTCGAGCACAGCTGGTTGGAAGGCGTCGGCCAGTCGCGCGACACGCGCGTTACCGCGCTCGGCTGCGAGCGTGTACTGGGTCAGATCATTGGTGCCGACAGAGAAGAAGTCGACGACTTCGGCGAACTGCCGCGCGCGCACCGCCGCCGACGGGATCTCGACCATGATCCCGGTCGGGATAGTCACATCAACGCCGGCCTCGCGGATCGATTCGGCCAGTAGCGCTTTGGCGCGCGAGAACTCGTCGGGGGTGGCGATCATGGGGAACATGACGCGCACCGGAAATTCGGCCGCCGTGCGGGCGATCGCGCGCAACTGGGTCTTGAAGAACTCGGGCTGATCGAGCCCGACGCGCACCGCGCGCCAGCCGAGGAAGGGATTGGCCTCCTGGCCCATGTCGACGTAGGCCAGTGGCTTGTCACCGCCGACGTCGAGCGTGCGGATGATGACCGACCGACCTTCCATCGCCGCGCACACCGCGCGGTAGGCTTCGGTTTGCTCGTCCTCGGTGGGCGCGGTCTCGCGGTCGAGGAACAGGAACTCGGTGCGGAAGAGCCCGACGCCCTCGGCGCCGGCGGCCACCGCCGCGCGCGCGTCGGCCACCGAGCCAACGTTGGCAACCACCTCGATCCGACGTCCGTCGCGGGTGACCGCGGGCTCGCGCGCGGCCGATCGGGCGACGGCCGCAGCCTGCGCCGCGGCCTGCTGCCGGGTGATGACAACCGACTGCGTCTCCGCGTCGGGCCTTGGCACGATGTGGCCGGCGTCGCCGTCGACCACGACCAGATCGCCATCGGCCAGTTCGCGCAAGCCCGCGCCCAGGCCGACGACGGCCGGGATGCCCAGGCTGCGTGCCAGGATCGCGCTGTGCGACGTCGGGCCACCCAGGGCCGTGGCGATGCCCAGCACAACCTGCGGATCGAGCCCGGCTGTCTCGGCCGGGGTCAGGTCGTCGGCGACAAGCACCCCCGGCCCGGCGAGCACGGGCCGGGCATCGACACCGAGCAGGGCGGCGAGCACTTGCTGCTCGACATCTTCGACATCGGCGGCGCGAGCGCGCAGGTAGGGGTCGTCGAGGCCCCGATACTGCTCGGCCAGAGCGGTTGTAGCGGCGTGCCACGCCTGCGCGGCGTTGCGACCCTCGGCCCGGAGCGTGTGTTCGGCCGGGGCGCGCAGTGCCGGATCGTCGAGGAAGAGCAGGTGGGCGTCAAAGATCTCGGCGCTTTGCCGGTCGCCATGGGCGAGCATGGCCTGGCGCGAGCGCTCGATCCGGGCCCGGGCGCCGTCGAGCCCGGCAGCCAGTCGGGCCAGCTCGGCCTCGACTGCCCCCGGCGCATCATCCGGGGCCGTCAGGCGTGCCGCCGTGAAGCGGCGAACCGGCCCGAGCGCGATCCCGGGGCTGGCTGCGATGCCGGGATGAGGCTGGTTGTCGATCAGGGGCGTGGCCAACGTCTGGGTCAGCGCCTCGGTCAGGACGGTCGGCGCAGCCGGCGCCTTGATTGGGGTCGCCACATCGATGACTTCGTCGAGCGGGTCGCCGAAGTTCGAATCGGCCAACCGTTGCACGGCGGCCAGGGCGGCCTCGGCCTCAGGGCCTGTGGCGCGCAGCGTGATCGTATGGCCGGCGCGCACACCGAGCGTGGCGATGCCATTGATGCTCAGTGCGCTGACAGGGCCGCGTCCGGTCGAGTCGTTGATCACCGAGACGTCGGCCTGAAATCCACCGACCGTGCCCACGAAACGGGCGGCGGGACGGGCATGCAGGCCAAGTCGATTGCGTACGACGAGCGTCAGGGTGGGGCCGCCTGCGACAGGCTCGGCGGCGTTTGCCACGCCGGTCGTTTCGACCGGCGACGCCCCGAGTTGGATCTGTTTGGGCGTCAGGGCGGTGCGGGCCTCGGCCGCGACCCGGGATAGCGGAGCGCCCAGCCGTGCCTGGACCGCGGCCGCGATGGCGCCCTCGGTGAGCGGCGCGTCGCAGAGCACGATGCGATCGGCGGCGTCGGGCGCCAGCATGTCGCGGGCCATCTCTGTGCTGAGGATGGCGCTGCCCAGGTCCATCAGCACAAGTACGCCATCACCCTGATCCGCGGCGTCGAGCGCCTCACCGATCACGGCGATGTCTGTGCCGATGGCGCCGGCAGGCTCGCGCAAACCACCAGCGGCAATGATGGGCACATCCGGGCCCGCCATCTGACGTGCAAGTTCAACCACGCCCTCAGCCAGCTTTTGGCTGTGCGAAACGATTACGATGCCGACCATGACGTCGCCTTGTTACTTATGTCCGCCCG
>Ga0209573_1003598_pt1 | contig 16721 bp, 11 predicted proteins | sample TNRBio252014_DNA_FD_185870 | JGI IMG/M metagenome (GOLD analysis project Ga0209573, IMG submission 185870) | Wastewater treatment Type I Accumulibacter community from EBPR Bioreactor in Madison, WI, USA - TNR Reactor_6/25/2014_ DNA (SPAdes)... | ecosystem: Engineered > Bioreactor > EBPR >...
CTGCTGCGCGGTGATCGGGAACTGGCCGAAACCGTGCGCCGACGTGCTGAGCTGCGGGAGTGGCTGTTTAAACCGGATGCCCAGTAACGGCGGCGAAAGTAGTCTCGACAACTGATCGCATGTCGAATCGTACCGCCTATTTGACCGAAAGGTTCCGCAAGGCACGGGCGCAGTTGCCTCACCTGCCGTGGGCGTTGGGGCTGATCTGGCGCGCGACCCGTGGTTGGACGCTGGCTTGGGCGACGCTGACGGTGGCGCAGGGCTTGCTGCCCGTCGCAGTGGTGCTGTCGACTCGCGCTCTGGTGGATAGCTTGGTCGCCACGGTGCAAGCGCCGGGGGACTGGCCGGCATTGCGACAAAGCCTGGTCTGGGTAGCCTTGATGGCGGGGTTGCTGCTACTGGTGGAGGGTTTGCGCGGCATTGCCACTTGGGTGCGCACCGCCCAAGCCGAATGGTTGCGCGATTATCTCGACGATCGGATTCACGCCCAGGCCATCCATTTGGACCTGAGCTATTACGAAACCCCCGAATACTACGATCAGTTGCACCGGGCGCGGGTGGACGCGCGTGACCGTCCTCGGGCGCTGCTGGAGAATCTCGGTAGCCTGGCTCAGAACGGCCTGACCCTGTTGGCGATGGCCGGCATCTTGTGGGGATACGCGCCTTGGCTGCCACTGGTGTTGATCGGTGGCGCGCTACCGGCGTTGTGGGTAGCGGCTCGCGCCATCATGCGCTTTCATCGATGGCGGATTCGCAATACCGGCAACGAGCGCCGCGCCAGCTATTACGATTGGATGCTGACTTGGGATCGGGCAGCGGCGGAACTGCGTCTTTTCGACCTCGGCGACTCGTTTCGGAGCGCCTATCGCGCCGTGCGAGCCAAGCTGCGCGGCGAGCGTTTGCAACTCGCCCGCCAGCAGATGCTGGCCGAACTGGGCGCGGATGCCGCCGCATTGCTGGCAATGGGCCTGACCATCGCCTGGATGGTCGGACGGCTGATGCAGGGCTTGGCCAGCCTAGGCGATTTGGCGTTGTTTTATCAGGTCTTCAGCCAGGGACAACGACTGTTGCGCACCGCGCTGGGCAGCGTCGGCGAGATGTACAGCAACCTTCTGTTTCTGGAAAACCTGCACGAATTTTTGGCCCTGTGTCCCCGTGTCACGGAGCCAAGGCATCCCGTGTCTCCGCTGGCGAGTGCGCCGGGAACGATCCGCTTGGAAAACGTGAGCTTCCGTTATCCCGGCAGCCCGCGCTTGGCGTTGGATGGCTTCGATCTCACGCTCCCCGCCGGCCGGATCGTGGCTATCGTCGGCGAGAACGGCGCGGGCAAGAGCACACTGCTCAAGCTGCTATGCCGGTTTTACGACCCGGAGGGGGGCCGAGTCAGTTGGGATGGGATCGACCTGCGCGAACTGGCGCTGGCCGACTGGCGCCGGCGGATCACGGTGCTGTTTCAGGAGCCGGTCCATTATCACGACACCGTCGCCTACAACATCGCCTGTGGCGATTTGGCGGTCGTGGCGGATGAGGCGGCCATCGCCGTTGCCGCCCGCGCCGCCGGCGCCGAAGGGTCGATCCAGCGCTTGCCACAAAATTATGCGACGGTGCTGGGCAAATGGTTCGGCGGTGCGGAACTGAGCGTGGGTGAATGGCAGCGGCTGGCGCTGGCGCGGGCTTTTCTACGGCAATCCGCGCTGCTGATTCTGGACGAGCCAACCAGCGCCATGGATTCCTGGGCGGAAGCCGACTGGCTGGCGCGGTTTCGCGATCTGGCCGCCGGACGAACCGCCGTCGTGATCACCCACCGCTTCACCACCGCCCTGCACGCCGACGTCATTCATGTGATGGGGCAGGGCCGCATCCTCGAATCCGGCAGTCACGCCGAATTGCTGGCACGGGGCGGGCGTTACGCCCAGTCGTGGGCGCAACAACTGCGGGAGACCGAGAAGGGTTGGGTGGAGGACGCCTTGTGATGGTGGGCTACCGGTTACGTGATCTGGCTGTACGATATTCATCTGTTGGCACAAGCCATGACCGCCGGGGAGTGGTGGGAGTTTGCACAATGCGCCGATGCCAAGCGCATGCGGCGAATCTGTCTCGATGCTCTGACATGCACCACGGTGCCTTGGGTGCCGTTTTCCCCAATGCTGTTTTGGGGTGGTTGGCGGCGCCAGCGACCGACGAACTATCCGGTGCCTATCTACTCTACGGGTTGGCCGCTGGTCCCGTCTGGCGTTAAGTTTACGCGTACTCACTACTTGGCGAGAACAAGTGACCTTGCTGTGGGAGCTGTGCGTTCCGCCGACGGATTACCTGCTGGCCAAATATCAGGCAAGACACCACTAGTTACTGCTGTGGCTGTACGCACGCCGGATCGTGGCGGGCATCTGGAAATTTCGAAAATTCTGAGAGGTGCTGTTTAATGTCGTTTGTTTCCACTCGTATCGCCTGCGCGCTGCGCGAACTGGCGGCGGAGATGCCGGTGAGTTTGCGGGTCAGCGGCGAGTGCATGGCTCCCCTGCTCGCATCCGGGGCGATGATCCAGGTCGTTCGGCGGCGATTTTACTGGCCCGGTGATCTGATGGTCGTCCATGCGCCGGACGGTCGCCTGCTGGTTCACCGGCTGTTGGGTTGTTATTCCAAGGGGTGGAGATGGCGCTGGTTGACTCAAGCAGACAATGCCATTCAGCCCGATTTTGCGCTGCCTCTAACCCATATCGTCGGTAGGGTGGTGGGCGGCGATGGTCATGCTTACGCCATCCGTATTCCCTTCCGGCATCGGCTTTGGGCGTGCGGGCGGTTTCTCCGTCACGCGCTGCGGGCCGTGCGTGAGGGGTGGTGAAATGGCTTTCGGCGATGCTTATTTGACCTACTCCCTGACGGGCGGTGATTTGCCGGCGGAACTGTGGGGTTCCGAAACGCTGGCTATCAATCTCGCCGGTGGCCCCTATCGATTCTCGGGTTTGGCGCCTGTGCAGGCCGGGTGGGTGCAAGCACGGTTTCAATCTTTGTGTGATGCAATTTCGGGAGCCTCCGCGCCTGTTTTCACCACCATACATCGCCTGTCCGAGAGTGCGTTCCGGGAGATTGATACCCGTGGCTGGGAATACACCTTTGACCGCAATTATTATCCTGGGTGCTTGCGCCTGGCGGGATGGGGTTTCGTGGCTGAAATTCGATTTGAGCCTGGCTTGCGGGGCCGGCTATGGACCTGTCGCACCGACTCGGAGCGCTTCGCCGGTGTGTTCGAGAATTTTTTCCGGATACTGGTCGCCTACCGGGTGATGCAATCGGGCGGGGTGCTGCTGCACAGCGCCGCGTTCGCCCGTGATGGCCAAGCCCAGGTAGTGTTTGGGCGCTCTGGCGCCGGCAAATCCACCAGTTCGCGGTTTGCCTTAAACGCTGGTTGGGAGGTGCTGTCCGACGACATGAATGCCTTGCTGCCCGATCCATGGCAAGTGGAGAAACTGCCCTTCGCCGGCGACTTGGGGCAGACGCCTAGTCGCAGCCGCACCTATCCCATCGCTGGGTTGCGCTGGCTGCAACAGGCCGCGACTCACGCCGTGCGACCCATGCCGGGAGCCTTGGCGCTGGCACGGTTGCTAGTGTGCGCGCCGGTTGTCAATGAAGACCCGTTCCGGGTGGACGGCCTATTGCATAATCTGACAAATTTGCTGGGACACGCGAGCGCGGAAACACTCGATTTTGCCCGCGACCCCGGTTTTCTTTCCTTGCTTGAAACTGATCGTTGAGGTGCGCCATGTCGGCTATTTCCCCCCCTTTCCGCCTTTGTGCCGATATCCGTTACCGGCAGATCGCCGATGAAGGAATCGTGCTGCGCCAGCAGGCGGGTGAAGTGCTCGTGCTCAATGAGGTGGGCGCGCGGGTCGTGGCGTTGCTGGATGAGGGTTTGGCGCCGCCAGGGATCGTCGCCCGCCTAGCCGCGGAATTTGACGCCGATCCCGGACGTCTTGCGATCGATGTCGCCGGCTTCGTGGCGGAACTCCGCGCCGCCGGTGTCATTGAGGAGGAGGCGTGCTCATGAGTTACCAGGCGCTGCTGGCCAAGGCGGTCAATGGCAACATCCCATTTTCTGTGCTGCTGGAATTGACCTACCGCTGCAATCTTGATTGCTACTACTGCTATAACGACCGGTCCAACGGAGGGCGGTCACTGTCAGTGGCGCAATACGTCAGTTTATTTGCCGATTTGCGCGAGTTGGCCACGATGAACCTGACCTTCAGCGGCGGTGAACCACTGGCGCACCCGCATTTTTTCACGCTTGGCGCACGAGCAAGGGCGTTGGGGTTCGTGATTCGGGTTAAATCCAACGGCCATCGGCTGAACGGACGATTGGCGCGACGGTTGCTTAACGAGGTCGATCCCTTTGTGGTGGAAATTAGCCTGCACGGTGCTAGTGCCGCGACTCACGAGCGCCAAACACAGGTGGCGGGAAGCTTCGGGAGGCTACTGACGAATCTGGAGCAGATGCAGGCCCTGGGCCTGCGGGTGCAGCTTAATTCGACCCTCACTGCCTGGAACGAGGCCGAGATGGACGCGATGGACGCGTTGGCCGAGCGGATGGCCTTGCCCTTGCGCTGGAACATGCAGATCACCCCACGCGATAATGGCGACCGCGCGCCGCTGGATATCGCCGCCTCGCCCCAGGCGATCAGTCGCCTGCGGGGGTTGTTGGAGCAACGACGCGGCACGGAAACGACCATTGATCTCGACCCGCCACCCCCGTGGGGCAAATACTGCGGCGCGGGTGCGTCGGGCTTGACGGTGGACCCATGGGGCAACGTGTATCCCTGTGTGCAGTGGCGGGTTCCGGCAGGCAACCTGCATCGGGAGAATGTGCGGGATATCTGGGAGCGGTCGCCGGTGCTGCAAGCGGTGCGCGTCCGTACCGAGGCGCTTGCTACTACCGTCAAGGCGAGAACGGCGGGAGCGGCGAAAGAATGGTTTTGTCCGGCGCTGGTGGAAGCGGGCAGCGGAGAGGGAAAGCTTCTTTTAGGTTCGATATAGGCGATTTATTCCGTAACACTATCATGATAAATTGACGGTACGATTTTACTGGTGTAGATAGTGATAAGGATAGGAATTAGAGATGATGCGGACAAATAACAACAAACCGAATGTAACCCAATGGGCGCTTCTGTACGTAATTTTGGTGTTGGGCTGGGCAGGACCGTTGGCAGCGGCGCCAGCGTATCAATCGAAAGCAGAGGCGTTTGGCACTACCAGTTCGCTCGCCATTGACAAGCCGACCGGCACGGTCCAGGGCGATTTCCTGTTGGCAACCATATCTGTACGGGGCAACACAACCATCACTCCACCAACTGGGTGGACCCAGGTTCTGCGTCAAAACAACGGAACCAACGAGACCCTCGCCGTTTACTACCGCGTGGTTACCGCCACTGATGCCAGTGTTACCAGCTATACGTTTGGGTCGAGCGTCAGCATCGGGACGACGGGTGCCATTCTGCGCTACACGGGTGTGAACCCGTCAGCGCCAATCAATGTATCAGGCTTTGGTATAGGCAACGACAATGCTCCGCTAGCCCCCGCCGTGACGACCACCGCCGCCGATACGACGGTCGTCTGGATTGCGGGAACCGCCGACGCTACACTTTCGTCGGGGCCATCGACCTCGCGTGTTTCCCTCACCTACAACCCGAGCGGGAGTGGAGACGATGTGTCTCTCGGAGTTAGCGATGCCAATCAAGCGGTCATCGGTACGACGGGAACTGGAACGTTCGCTGCTTCGCAGAGTGGCCCATGGGTCACCGCCACCGTAGCGCTCAGCCCGGCAACCATTGCCGTGTGCGCCGTGCCTGGGAGCGATGGTAGTCCCACCGCCCTGAGCGGGACGGTCAACACCTACTATCCCCCCGGTACCAGCACCATCAGCGCCGGGGCGACCAGCATCTCCGTCGGAACGCCAACGGGCGACACTTCGAAGAGCATCGCCGCCGGTGATCTGCTGCTGGTGATTCAGATGCAGGACGCGGCAATCAACTACACCAATACCAGCAGCTATGGCAATGGTGGTTCTGGCAGCGGCGCCACCAACTACAACAACGCCGGCTTATATGAATTCGTCAGGGCTACCGGGCCAGTAAGCGGTGGTTCCATGCCGATCCAGGGCACGGGTACCGGCTTGGGCTTGCGAAACACCTACACCAACGCCGCTGCTACCACCACCCAGGGCCAGCGCCGCTTTCAGGTGGTGCGCGTTCCGCAATATGACAGCGCCACGGTTACTGGCCAGATCACCGCCCAAGCCTGGAACGGTAGCACAGGCGGTATCGTCGTGATGGATGTGGCGGGTACGCTGACCTTCTCCGGTGGCGGCATCAATGTCGACGCCAAGGGCTTTCGAGGCGGCGGCGGGCAAGCGCTCGGCGGTGGAACTGGGACCAACACCGATTATCGCACCCGGATCACCGTGAACACCAACGGCAACAAGGCCGAAGGCGTGGCTGGCTCACCCAACCATATGTACGACGGCACCGCAACGCTGGCTTCGGGCAGTGGTTATCCTGATGGGACCAATCTCGACGCCAGCCGCGCCCGCGGCGCGCCGGGTAACGCCGGTGGAGGTGGGACCGATGGCAATCCCAGTGCCAACGATCAAAACAGCGGCGGCGGTGGCGGCGGCAATGGTGGCGCGGGTGGCACCGGGGGTAATACCTGGAGCAGTAATCTGCCTCGTGGCGGCTTCGGCGGCGCGGTATTCCCTTACGCCGCCGGTCGCTTGGCCATGGGCGGCGGAGGTGGCAGTGGCTCCCGCAACAATTCGACGGGGGTGCAGTCCAGTGGCGGCCGGGGTGGCGGTTTGATCATCGTCCGTGCGAACAGCATCACCGGCGCGGCCACTTTCAGCACCAACGGTGGTGTCGGTGTCACACCGACTAACGATGGCGGCGGCGGTGGTGGCGCGGGCGGCAGCGTACTGGTGTTTGCTCGCACCGGCGTATTGACCAGCCTGACGATCAGTGCCAAGGGTGCCAATGGCACGAATGCCGACCCGACCGGTTCCACGCATGGCCCCGGCGGCGGCGGCGCGGGCGGCGTGGTCTACCTCTCCAGCGCCGCTGGTTCCACCAGCGTCACCGGCGGGGCCAACGGTACCACGACGACGGCAGCGAACGCTTATGGCGCCACTTCCGGCACGGCTGGCGTAACCAACACCAACCTTACCGAAAGCCAGATTCCCGGTGTCACGTCCGGCGCGACCTGCAAGGCCACTCTGGCCAGCGTCGCTGAATTTGGGGCGACGGTCGAAGGCGGGCGGGTGGTGCTGTATTGGGAAACCGCCTTCGAACTGGGCACGGCAGGCTTCCACGTCGAACGGCTTGAACCCATCAGCGGCGATTACGACCGCCTCAACGATACGCTGTTGCCGGCGCTGATTACCTCGCCGCAGGGTGGTCGATATACCTTCGTGGACCCGAACGGCTGGCCCGACCAAAGTTATACCTACCGACTGGTGGAGCAGGAAGTCTGGGGAAGTACACGCGTTCACGGTCCTTTTACCGTGACGCCGGTCGAATCAGCCCAGCAAGTCGCGAAGGTGGCATTCGTGGCCGAATCGTCAACGGATTCCGGCGAAGGCTACGACGACCCGGCGCAAGGCTATCAAGCCATTCCTCATGCGCTCGATCACCGAAACGTTGAGCGGAGCGCGCAAGTGGCCGTCTCGACGGTGAGCAAGAAAAAGAAGGTGACGGACACGGCGCAAATCCCGGTGCGGCAGGATGGGCTGTTCTACGCCAGTGTCGCCCAGCTCGCCCAGGCGTTGGGTAGCGCCGAAGAGAACGTGCGCAAGTGGCTGCGCAACGAAAAATTGGAGTTGACCACGGCGGGCAAGGACGTGGCCTGGCTGCCGGCGGCGGACGAGGCCGGAATCCTGTTCTACGGCGAAGCCATCGACAGTCTCTATACGCTGGACAACGTCTACCGGCTGCGGTCGAACCAGAAGGGCAAGGTAATGGAAGAGTCATCCGCCAAGGATAAGGCCCCAGACCCGGTGGCGGCCGGCGACTTCGACGACACGATCACGGCTGAGCAGGATATCTTCGCCGCCACCGTCGTTTCTACCGACCCTGAAAGCGACTACTGGTATTGGGAAGGTTTCATCGGCGGCGGCGATCCCAAGTGGAGCGCCAAGAAGGTTTCCATTCACCTGCCTGATGTGGCCGATGGTGGCAAGCTCAAGGTTTTCCTGAAAGGCGCTGGTTCTGGAACACACTCGGTGCAAGTGTCGATCAACGGTCAGACACTTGGCGAAGGAACGTGGAACGATCTGGCGGATTACGAGCTGCGGTTGTCGGTAACGGGTGCGCAACTTCAGAGCGGTGATAACACTGTGGAAGTGCGTGCCCTGGGTGATTCGTCAAACATCTTCTACCTTGACCGCATCGAGGTGAAATACCGCCGCCTAGCGCGTGCCGCCGACAACCGGCTTAGCGTGAAAGCCGAGAACGATGGCCCCTTGGCGGTGGACGGTTTCAGCACGGCCGACATTTACGTCTTCGATATCGGCAACCCGAGAAAACCGGTCCATGTCACCAGCACGACTGTGACACCCGGCGCAATGGGTCAGAGTGTTACTTTCACCGCCGAGCAGGGCCGGCGCTACCTGGTGTTGACTGGCGCGGCGATTACGTCGGCCACGCCCGCGCCGATGACCGCCGCCGACCTTCAGTCTTCCAGCGACCCAGTGGATTATCTGATCATTGCCCCGCCTGCGTTGGTGGATGCAGCCCAAACGCTGGCTGACTACCGCCAAGGTAAGGGCCTGTCCAGCCGGGTAGTGGGTACTGACGAAATCTACGATAGTTATAATTGGGGCATCGCCAGTCCTCACGCTGTGCGCGACTTCCTCCGTGATGCCTTCCACAACTGGAGCGTGCGCTACGTGGTGCTTGTGGGTATCGGCAGCTTCGATTATCGCGAGGGCAGCAAGGGCGAACCGCAGGCACCCACCCTCATGACGTCCACGCCTAACGGCCTATTCGGTTGCGACAACTGCTTGGTGGACTTCGATGGAGACGGTGCACCCGACATGGCTATTGGTCGCATCCCGGCAGCAAGTGCAGTCGATCTTCAGACCTACTTGACCAAAGTCGAAGCTTACGAAAAAGGGACGGTTTCGCTAACCCAGGCCGGAGTGATGCTGTTGGCCGACAAGCCGGACCCCGACGCCGGTTATTTCCCTCAGGACAGCGATTGGGTGGCGGAGCGGTTGCCGTTCGGGACCAACATCAGTCAAATTTATCTCGACCAGTACGCCATCGGCGCTGCGCGATCGTTGCTGTTCGAAGGTATGAATCGAGGCATGGGCTGGGCCAACTACCTTGGGCACGGTGGCATGGACCGCTTCGGTGCGGCTGGTCTGCTTACTTGGCACGATATGGGTGCACTGAGCAGTACTGGCCCGCTGCCGGTGATCAGCGCGCTGACCTGCACAGCGAACCGATTTGAGGTTCCGGGCTATGCACCGCTGGGCGCACGCTTGGTATTGGACGCTGACGGTGGCGCCATCGCCGTCTGGGCGCCCACCGGGCTGTCGCTGAACGAACCTGCGGTGCGGCTCAATCGGAGCCTGTTCGCGGCGGTGTTCCAGCAGCAGACGCCGACGTTGGGCGAGGCGGTTCAGCAGACCTTGCGGGACAATACACGGCGTCAAGACGTGCCGGCGTATATGCTGCGCATCTACAGCCTGCTCGGTGACTCCGCCTTGCAGTTACACCATTAAACGAAACCGATATCCTCTGCCTCCTCCGGTCGAAGGGTGGTAGGGGATGCCGGCGGGTACCATCCAGAGACCGACACAAACGAGAACGCCATGCCTGATCCAACCCAAGCTACCCACGACACTGTCGACAAGCCAGTGAAGAAATCCTACGATCCACCCCGCATCCTATCCCGCGAATGCTTGGAAGCAATCGCCGGCCTCTGTGGCAAGGGAAATGCGGTTCAATGCTCCGCAGGCCCTATTAACTCCTAAAATGCCCGACCGGTGGTGCTAGAATTGGTGCCATCGGTACGCCGACTTGCGGCGAAGGCGCCACTCCTTGCCTCAGGTTCCGAGTAACTTGGCGATTCGCAGCTGAAGCGCCTGGATCGCCGATGCATCCACAAACTTCTGAATTGCGATCGTGATCGATGGCTAGGTCATTGACAAGCCGATAAATGTCGCCCATGGGTCAAAAAGACATCATCTCCGAGGGCATTCCTGGGCGACTTTGGCGACGATGACCCGCAAACAGTGTCGATGCGCCTATTGGAGAAATTGCGACGGCTGACCGACCCCGATGAAGGCGGGTTGCGCGACTACCTGTCCATGCTGGAGGTTCTGGCAGACAATCGCCATCTCACCCTCAACCTTCAAGAAGCCTACGCCATATTGCAAATCAACCTCTTGCCCTTGGCCGAAATTCCAAGGAAGTAGGCCCTGTCGGTCTGGCCCGCGCCTAGCCCTGACTCAGCCCACGCGATCATTCCGCCAACTGCGTCGTTTTGCCCGCATCCGGGTAACCTCATCTGAAAGGCTGATCTTGCAATACTCCCAATACCCATAAGTGAAGTTTGGTAATCGGTCGCCAAAAAACTCACAATGGGAGTGACCGGATGCTGATTGGAGATCTCCCGTGGAAAAAGTGTGGTTGAAACGTTATCCACCCCAGGTGCCGGCGGACGTCAACCCCGATGAATTCCGCTCGCTGGTCGAAGTGTTCGATCGGAGTTGCTGTCAGTTCGGACGGCGCAATGCTTTCGTCAACATGGGTTGCGGCATGACCTATGCCGAACTGGAGCAGATGAGTCGGGCGTTCGCCGCCTGGTTGCAACAGGAATTGGGGCTGGAAAAAGGTGAGCGGGTGGCGATCATGCTGCCCAACCTGCTGCAATATCCGGTGGCGTTGTTCGGTGTGTTGCGTGCCGGACTGGTGGTGGTTAACGTCAATCCGCTGCATACCCCGCGCGAGCTGGAGCACCAGCTCAGGGACTCTGGAGCCAAGGCGATTCTGATTCTCGCCAACTTCGCCCACCTGTTGGCCGAGGTCGTCGAGCGGACCGAGATCAGAACCGCCATCGTCACCGAGATCGGCGACCTGTTGTCGTTCTGGAAGGCCAAGGTGGTCAATCTGGCGGCCCGACACATCAAGAAGAGGGTGCATTACGCGCTGCCGCATACGGTCGGATTCAAGGAAACGCTGGCTGGCGGTACCCACCTAGTCCTGCGGCCGGTCGCGGTCACCGGCGAGGATCTGGCCTTCCTGCAATACACCGGCGGTACCGCCGGACTGTCCATGGGTGCGATGCTGACTCATCGTAACCTGTTGGCCAACATACGGCAGATCGTCGCCTGGGTGGGTTCGGCGATCCATGAGGGCGAGGAGATCGTCATCACCGCGCTGCCGTTGCACCACATCTTCTGCCTGACGGTGAACTGTCTGTGCTTTCTCTATTTTGGCGGCTTGAACGTGCTGGTCACCAACCCCCGCGACCTTCCGCTGTTCGTGCGGGAAATCCGGCCGTGGAAGTTCACGGTGATTACCGGAGTCAACGCGTTGTTCAACGCGCTGGTCAACAATGACAAGTTTGCCACGTTGGATTTTTCCTCGCTGCGGCTGACGGTCGGCGGCGGCGCACCGATGTGGCGGACCGTGGCCGATCGCTGGCGGACCCTGACCGGAGTGCCGATCCTGGCGGGCTACGGTTTGACCGAGGCCGCGCCAGCGATCTGCGTCAACCCGGTCGATATCGAGGATTTCACCGGTAGCATCGGTTTGCCGTTGCCGTCCACCGAGGTGCAGGTCCGCGACGAGGAAGGCAGGGAAGTACCGTCGGGGGCGCGCGGAGAATTGTGTGCCCGCGGCCCGCAGGTGATGCGCGGCTATTGGCGTCGGCCCGAGGAAACCGCCCGCATCCTCCGCGATGGCTGGTTGCTGACCGGCGATATCGCCACCATGGACAAACAGGGTTTCTTTTACATGGTGGATCACAAGAAGGACCGGATTCTGGTGTCCGGCTTCGACGTGTTCCCCAGTGAAATCGAGCAGGTGGTGGTGGCTTGTCCGGGGGTGCTGGAGGCGGCCTGTATCGGTGTGCCCGACGAGAAGAGCGGCTCGGCGATCAAGGTGTTCGTCGTGCCCAAGCCGGGGATGGAATTGACCGTCGAAGCCATTCAGGCGCACTGCCGACAGTGTCTCCCCGCCTACAAGCGGCCGCGCCAGGTCGAGTTCCGCGATAGCCTGCCCAAATCCAACATCGGCACGATCCTGCGGCACGAGTTGTGCTGAGGCGCTGGTAGGGGGTCGGCATCTCGCCGGCCAAGGCATTGATTCCCAACCGCCGGATATGAGCGATGCGATAAGGGCTCAAACTGGATCGGGCGGTCCGGCTTGCTGAAACAGTTCGTCCAGGTAAGCGTGAATTTCCTGCTCCAGCTTGTATTTCAGCGTCGCCAGGAGAAAGCCCAGGCGCACGTTGATCCGCAACTTGCCCGGCTCCAGTTCGATTTGGCCACCGACGCCGGAGCGTTCGAAGTACAGGGTGTCGTCCTGCCAGTGGTGGCTGAGGTCGTAACGCTCGGCCAGTTGGACGGCGAGGGTTTCCGCGGCTTGACGCGCCTCGTCGAGGGTGAGCGGATGGTCGCGGTGAATGACGATATGAGACATGGGAGTATGTTCCGTTGACCAAATCGCCATTCTCCCACCAACCGGCGCCGATGACGATGTGGTCCGACCTCGTCGCGGTCATGGGCGCCGATGAGCGGATGCAAGGTGGTGGAGTTTTACGCCAGCGTGGAGGGCCGATCGCCGATGGACATACGGATGATTGCGCTAAAGGTTTATGGGAGAAGTCGTCATTGGCGAGACACGCGGGCGTTGAATCGGCATGGCAATCCAAGGGAGCGTGCATGGACCGAATCAAGGGCATTCTGGAGATGCTGGCAAACCGGCTGACCCTGAACGTGGCGGGTGGGTTGCCGGGCTGGATCGAGCGGCAGGCGCCGGGTTGCGTGGGACGATCAATCCCAACGGTGGTTCCATTTGGTCCAGTTTCGAATCAATAGATTGACCGACGATACGAAAAAGCGCTATGGAGATGGATGCTGGAGCTTTAGAATGCTGGCAGAGGCAGTGTCGAGGAGGGGGAGGGTATGTATACCACCTATTTCGGTTTCGAAAACAAACCCTTCAAACCGAAAGATAGCAAAGATTATTATCGCAACGATAATTTCGACAGCGCTTGCGCCGATATCCTGAGCGGTATTCGGGAACAGCGCGGGTTCATTCTGCTGACCGGTGAGGCCGGGTTTGGCAAGACGCTGGTATTGCGCCGCTGCATGGCGGAAGCCGCCGATATTTTTTTCATTCTGCTGAATAACGCCAACCTCGATTTTCCCGACATCCTTAACTATCTATGCATCAGCCTGCAACTGCCGGCCGAAGGTCTGAACATCGAGCAACAGAGTCGTTTGTTGCTGGATACCGTGGCCGCGCACGCACGCCGCAACCAACCGGTTGCCCTGCTGATCGACGATGCACAGCATTTGCGTATCGGCGTGTTGAGCCGCTTGCTGGATTTCGTGGAAACGGCGGTGGAACCCGATCAGCGCCTGCGGATCGTACTGGCGGGCCTACCGGAGATCGAAGGCAAGCTGCGCCAACCCGAGTTGCGGCGGTTGCACGAACAGGTTCAGGTTCATTGCCACCTCGAACGGCTAAGCGGCATGGAAACCGAACTGTTCATCAACCATCAGTTCAAAGCCGCCGGCTATGCGGGCGAAGGGCTGTTCTCTCCCGCCGTTATCGAGCGCATCGACCACTACAGCCAAGGGGTCCCGCGCGCCGTCGCCATGCTGTGCGACGCCATGTTCCTGTTCGCCAGCCTGGAATCGGAGCGTGAGATCACGCCGGGTCTGGTGGATGAGGCCGCCCGCAATTGCTTTCTCGGCGAGCGGGCTCAATCGGGGTCCGGGACGGTTGGCCCGCTCTGGCAGGATGCCGTTGGCGAAACAGGGCCGGCGCCCGCTGACGGTGACGGGTTTGACCTGCGTCTGGATCTGGATCTGGATCTGCCGTTGGATTTCGATCTTGATCTTGATCTTGATCCCGATCGGACCTCGGTGGCCGAGCGACCGGTGGTCGCGGCCGAGGAAGAATTGAAACGGGCGCCGATACCGCCGCGCGAATCCGCGTCCGTGCCGCCAGTCGCCGAGAGTCCGACGGCGGTCGATCCGACGCCAGCGATGGAGTGGGCCAATACCGCGCCACCCGCCGAGCCGGCGGCGCCGCGCGAATCCATGCTCGTGCCGCCAGTCGCCGAGAGCCCGGTGGCGGTCGATCCGGCGCCAGCGATGGGGTGGGCCAGTACCGCGCCACCCGCCGAGCCGGTGTCGCCCGCTGTCGAGTCGACGGCGTCGATCCTGCGCGAGTTTGCCCAGTTACTGGGCGAACTCGCCGCCAAACAGGAATACCGGGAACCACGGGATCGGGAGGCGGTGGATTATTTTCGGAACCGGTATCTGCGCTGGGCGCGTGGCGGCCCGGTGCGGGCGGACGAGTACCAGCGACGCATCGCCCGGTTGACGGAAACCCAGCAGCCGGTACTGGTGAGTCTGGCGGTCGCCGTGAGCCCGGCCTCGGAACGGGAAAACACGCTTTGCGCGCTGCTGGTCAATCCCAGTTGGTGGTTGTATCGGGAAATCCGCCTGCGGCTGCGCAGTCCCGATCTGGTATTTGTCGATGAAGGGCGGGTCCCGCCGCTGCGGCTACTGGACGGCCGGGAAGCACAGCCGGTGTACATCGGTTATCGGTGTCCCCACGCTGGCCCGGTGCAAACCACCTTGTGGCTGGAACTCGACCTCTGCGACCATCGAGGGGAATGGCACGCCTACGACAACCGCTGCGAGATCCGGCTGGATTTTACCCGGCCGATTGAGAGCAAGCAGGAGCCGGTGGCGGGTGCCGCGTCGCGATCCGATCGCTTCTGGCCCGACCCGTTGCTGGACAAGACCGCTTCCAGCGGATGGCTGCTGAACGAGCCGGTCGCCGAGCGCGAGGAAACCGAGGCCGACACCCTGGCCTGCACCTTGCCGCTCGAACTGGAAGCCGATCCCGAGCGTAGCTACAGTCTGCGGGCGACCAGTCCCGCCAGCGGTCAGGCGCTCAGTCGCGGTACGCCGCTGACGCGGGCGTTGCTGCTACCGGAAAATTCAGCCCATGCGGTGGCGCGCATCGAACTGGTATCGCGTCCGCTGATGATCTTTGGCCGCCACAGCGCCGCCGCCGGCACCGGGTTCGGCGATTTCACCTTGGGTTTCGTGCCCAAGTACAATCGGATTTCCCGGCTCCATAGCGTGATCTGCGCGTTGGGCGATCAACTGGCGCTGATGTCGGCCAGCGATGAGGGATATACCTACACCGGTCGAAACGGCCAGCGGCTGGAGCGCGGGAGCTGGCAGTTGCTGGAAGTCGACGATGTGCTGGATGTATGCGATCTGTATCGGTTGAAGCTGTTTTTGGCCTGGGATCATAAGGGTGAACACGCACCGCAGGATTGGGACAGCCAGGAACCGCGCGACAAGTTCGGCCGCTATCTGCTCGAACTGGTCGATGTGCTGCACCAGCGCGACCGGCAAGCCAACGCCGATGCGCTGCGGGACAAGCTCAAGACTCGCTATCTCAAGCTGCTGCACATGCAGGAACGGGTGGCCCGCTTGAATGGAGTCGGCAACCCCGGCGCCCTGCTGTATGCCCGGTTCGAACGCGAGGACGCGGCTCGCCGACAGATCGTCCACTACTACGTCCCCAAGTGGCTGTCGCTGGGCAGTTCCCCGCAGGCTGGCCTGCGTGTCAGTGCCCCGGGCGTGGTGCCGCGGCACGCCGAACTGTTGTTCCGGGACGGTATGTACTGGATTCAGAATCTGGCCGAGCCGGGTTCGGTGCGAGTGGGTTGTCATTCTTTGGCCACCAACGAGGTGCTGGCCTTGGAGGCGGGCGACATGCTGAGGATCGGTACGGCGCGTTTTAGCTTCGAGGCGTACTGATTTCTGATTGGCGGGTGGTGGGTTGCGGCAGCGCCACCTCCGCCATCAGACCGCCCAGCGCCGCTGAGCGCTCCAGCCGTAGCGCGCCGCCATACTGCCGGACGATGTCGCCGACGATGGCCAACCCCAAGCCGTGTCCGGCGCGGGATTCGTCGATGCGCGCTCCCCGCTGTCGCAGCAGCTCCATTTGTTCCGGTGGGCAACCCGCCCCGTCGTCCTCGACCCGCAGACACAGTTCCCGTTCGGTTACGCTGGCGGTCAACCGTACCGTGGTCGCCGCCCACTGCCAGGCGTTGTCGAGCAGGTTGCCTAGCAGTTCCAGCAAGTCGTCCCGGTCGCAGGGGAAGGTGCTGGCGGGCGGGATGCGCAGTTCGACCCGCAAGCATCGGTCGCGATGGATGCGACGCAAGGTTTCGATCAGATCGGCGACCTCGCGTTCCAGCAGTACCCGCTGGCCGGGTGCGCCACCGCCAGCGATTCGCGCCCGCTTGAGTTCGCGTTCGGTCAGGGCACGGATCTGCTGGATCTGCTGGCGCAGCGCCCCCCAGCCGGCGCTATCCTCGGGTGCAAGCGGCTGCTCGGCGAGTTGGGCCAGCACGGTGAGGGGGGTTTTTACAGCGTGCGCCAGATTGCCGAGCGCATGACGAGCCCG
>Ga0209573_1003599_pt1 | contig 16711 bp, 20 predicted proteins | sample TNRBio252014_DNA_FD_185870 | JGI IMG/M metagenome (GOLD analysis project Ga0209573, IMG submission 185870) | Wastewater treatment Type I Accumulibacter community from EBPR Bioreactor in Madison, WI, USA - TNR Reactor_6/25/2014_ DNA (SPAdes)... | ecosystem: Engineered > Bioreactor > EBPR >...
GCTCGGCGCGGAGCCAAGAAGGCCATCGTCGCCGTGGCAGCCTCGATCCTCACCTCGGCCTTCCACATGCTCTCTCGTCAGGTGGCTTTCCACGACCTCGGTGGCCGGCACTTCGACCAGCACGACCGCGACCGAACCGCCAAACGACTCATCCGCCGCCTCAAAGACCTCGGCCTTAACATCCAGATCCGGTCAGCCGCCTAGATCGAGTTTCGTACCAGAAGGTAGACCTGACCCCACCCTCTGGAGGAGCCAGGTCTGGAGGAGGTCGGGGCCGGAGCCGAGGCCGGTCTTGACGCCGCGGTCGATGGCGGCGAGGCCGGCGAGGGCGGCGGCGAGGTCGTCGACGGTCCAGTCGAAGGAGGCGAGGTAGGCCTTGTGGAGGACGAAGGGGTGGCCGTCGACGGGGACGGGCGCGGCGCCGGGACGGGGGGTCTTGAGGCGCGGGAGGACGCGGTCGACGAAGACGCGGTAGTCGGCCCGCCGCGCGGGGGGCTCGGCGCCGGGCTCGGCGAGGGCCGCCTTGAGCGCGAGGATGCGCCGGATCTCGCCCGCGAGGAGGCCGAGGAGCGGGAAGAAGGCGGCCTCCCCCTTCGGACCTTTCTTCGCGGGGCCGGCGGGAGCGTCTTTGCCGAAGGCGCGGAAGGCGGTGAAGTCGTCGGCGGCGAAGAGGCGCTCGGCGATGCGGAGGGCGTCGAGGAACTTCTTGCGCGCGACGGCGTCGACGAAGTCGGAGCCGTATTCCTTGCGCTCGTCGGCAACGAGGCGGGCGGCGGCCTCGGCGGTGACGCGGGGGCCGGCGGCGGTGTCGACGAGGCGGTCGAGCTCGGAGAGGAAGGCGCGCGCGGTGAGGCGGCCCCGCTCGGTGAGGGTCTCGAAGACGTCGGCCTCGGCGCTCTTGCCGCGCTCGATGACGCGCTCGAGGCCGAGGGCGTGGAGGCGGTCGCGGCGCGCGGCGTCGTCGGCGGCGAAGAGGCGCGCCAGGGGCGAACGGCGCAGCTCGGCGAGGGCGGCGTGGTCGGGGTCGGGCGAGATGGCGCGCAGGAGGAGGACGTTGTCGCCCGCCCGGGCGCGCAGGACGTAGTCGAGGAGGCGGCCGAGGGCGGTTTCGGAGGCCTCGCCGTCGTCGACGGGAATGGAGAGGAGCTGCGCGAGCTCGGGGGCGCGGTCGCTGCGCTTGACGCGGCCGGTGAGCTTGCGCGCGGTCTCGGCGGGGTCGCCCTCGACGAGAGCGCCGGCGTCGCGCGCGAGGCCGCGGGCCTTGCGGGCGAGGCGGTCGAGGACGCGCGGCTCGGAGGGGGCGCCGGGCGCGGCGCCGAGGCCGGCGCCTTCGGCTTCGTCGAGGAGGGCGTCGATCTCGTCGGCGGTGAGCTTCTTCGTGCGAAGGAGGTCGGTGACCTCGAGCGAGACGAGGCGGTTGGTGGCGAAGAGGGCGATGGTGGCCGCGTCGGCCACGGCCTCTTTCACGCCGTTTCCGGTGCCGTCGTACTCGGTGACCTCACCGTCGGGGAAGGCGCCGGAGAAGACCTTCGAGACGCGGCGCGCCGCTTCGGCGACGAACCACTCGTCGTCGCCGAGGATGGTGAGCACCGGGGGGAGCGGGGCGCTCGCGGCGGCCGCGAGGAGCGGCGCGAGAGCGCCGAACGGGTCGCCGCGCATGGGGGGCTATTCCGGGATCAGAGCAGGCCCTTGTCCTGCATCTCCTGGCACTCGAGGCAGTGCCGGGCCCAGGGAACGGCCTCGAGCCGCTTGTCCTGGACGACGCCCTGGCAGTGGACGCAGACGCCGTAGGTGCCCTGGTCGAGCCGCAGGAGCGCCTGCTCGATGAGGAGGAGGGCCTTGCGGTCGGCCTCGGAGAGGGAGAAGGCGAACTCGCGCGTGTAGGCGGAGGTGGCGCGGTCGACCATGTCCTGCGCCTGCTCGTCGACGGTTTCGTCGGTGACCTCGCGGTTGCGCGAGATGTCGCGGATGAGCTCTTCCTGCCTCACGAGGAGACGGCCGCGGTACTTCTCGAACGGGTCCTTCGAGGATCTCTCGGCAGGCTTCGCCGGGGCCTTGGCGGCCGGCTTGGCGGGGGCTTTGACGGGGGCTTTGACGGGGGGCTTTGCAGAGGTCTTCACAGGGGCCTTCACAGTGCTTTTTGCGGCGTTCTTCACAGGCGGCTTGGCGGGGGGCTTGGCGGAGGTCTTCACCGGGGCTTTCTTGCCCGCGGCCGAGGGTTTCGTCACCATGGGTCTCTCCCTCTTCCAGAGTTCCCGATCACCGTCGGGGCGCCCGTCCAGAGTCGCGGGACTCTAGCACGGCGGGGCGCTGCCGGAGCGGGTTTCGTCGTTGGGGGTCAGGTCTACCTTCTACACTCTGCGGCGACGCCGCAGAGTGTAGAAGGTAGACCTGACCCCTTCCCTATTTCCGGGCGTAGAGGGTCTTGCGGGCGACGCCCAGGCGGCGGGCGGCCTCGGCGACGTTGCCTCCGGCCTCGGCGAGGACGAGGGCGACGTAGGCGTCGGTGAGGCGGCGGAGGGTCCAGCCGGAGCGGGAGGCCGCGGTGAGGATGGCCTCGGGGTCGGAGGCGGAGAGGAGGCCGAGGTGGGTCTCGTCGACGGCGACGGCGCCGCGGGCCCTCGCCTCGAGAACGGCGCGGCGGACGACGTTCTCGAGCTCGCGGAAGCTGCCCCGGAAGGTGTGCGCGCGCAGGGCCTTGACGGCCGCCGGGGTGAAGGCGAAGGGGCCGCCCGCCTCGCGCAGGAGGGCGCGGGCGGCGGGAAGGACGTCGCCCCGTCGCTCGGCGAGGGTGGGGAGCTTCACCGTGAGGACGGCGAGGCGGTAGTAGAGGTCTTCGCGGAACTCGCCCGTGCGGACGCGGCGCGGGAGGTCGGGCGCGGCGGAGGCGACGAAGCGGGCGTCGACGCGGTTCTCGCGGGTGCCGCCGACGCGCCGGAAGACGCGCTCTTCGAGGACGCGCAGCATCTTGCCCTGGGCGCGCGACGTGAGGACGTCGATGCGGTCGAGGTAGAAGGTGCCGCCCTCCGCGCCCTCGAGGAGGCCGGGCTTGCCCGCCACCGCGCCGGTGAAGGCGCCGCGCTCGTGCCCGAAGAGCTCGCTGTCGAAGAGGTCGTCGGAGAGGGCGGCGAGGTCGATGCGGACGAAGGGCGCGGCGCAGCGCCCCGAGCGGGAGTGGAGGAGGCGGGCGAGGCGGTCCTTGCCGGTGCCGGGGGCGCCGAGGAGGAGGACGGTGGCGTCGGAGTCGAGGCTCCGCTCGAGCCGCTCGAGCTCGGCGGCGAGGCCGCGGTGGCGCGTGGCGAAGAGCGTCACGCCTCTCGGCCCCGCAGCCTCAGGTGGTCTTCGTGAAGGCCTGGGTTTCTTCCGGGGCGTCGCCCCAGAGGCGCTCGAGACCGTAGAAGCGCCGGGCCTCCTCGTGGAAGAGGTGGAAGACGACGTCGCCGTAGTCGAGGAGGATCCACGCGCCCTTGCTGTAGCCCTCGTGGGAGTAGGTGCGCCGCCCTTCGGCCTTCATCGCCAGCTCCACCGCGTCGGACATCGCCTGGCACTGCCGCTCGTTGGTGGCGGAGGCGAGGACGAAGTACTCGGCGAAGGCGTTGAGGGTCTTCAGGTTGAGGACGACGAGCTTCTCGGCCTTCTTGTCGAGGAGCGCCTGGACGGACTTCTGCATCTGGTGCTGCACGCGCAGGTCGGCCTCGGCGTTGCGGTCGGCCCGGGCCTTCTCGGCGGCGGCGGTGGCCGCGGGGGCGCGCTTGCCGCGGCCCTTGGTGAGGGTGTCGGCGATGATCTCGTCGACGGCACCGGCGGGCGGGACGGGAGGCGGGCCGACGGGGGTGCGCTTGCCCATGCCGAGGCTGCGCGGGACGGCGGGGCGCCTTCCGGGCGCGGGCTTGCTGGCGGCGGGAGGCTTGCGCGCCGGGGCGGGCTTGCGCGCCGCAGCGGGGGCGGCGGGCTTCCTGGGGGCGGCGGGCTTGGCGGGCTTGGCGGCAGTCGCCGGCTTGACGAACGCCGACTTTGCGACGGCGTCAGCCGGTTTCGCTCCCACCGAAGGCTTCGGAGCGGGCTTGGCGCCCGTCAGGGGGCGACGTACAGGCGGTGACGCCTTGCGTACCGCTCCACCGCGGGGGGCAGACTTTCGCTCAGGCTTTGGACGCTCGGGAGTGCGCTTCTTATCCACGTGGACGAGATTGTAACCGGGGCGTTCCCGGCCCAGAAGATGGTCTGGTTCTCGGCCACTTCGTCGTGGGGGCGCGCCCCAAGCGGGGCGAGGCGGGCGGAGAGCTCGGGCGGGAGCGTTTCGCGCAGGGCCGCGTAGTCCACGCCTTCGCGGTAGACGACGACGATGCGGTGGTTGCCGACGATCTCGCGCCACTCGCGCCAGGTGCCGAGGCCGGCCATCGAGTCGGACCCGACGACGAGGAAGACCTCGCTCTCGGGGTGGTTGGCGCGGACGTGCCGGAGGGTCTCGATGGTGTAGGTGGTGCCGCCGCGCGAGGCCTCGAAGTCGGAGAGGACGAGGTGCGGGTACTCCTCGAGGGCGAGGGCGCACATGGCGAAGCGGTGGAACGCCGAGGCCGACGGCCCCTGCGGCTTGTGGGGCGGCGCGAAGGCGGGGACGTAGAGGATCTCGTCCAGGCCGGTGGCGGCGCGGGCTTCCTCGACGGGGAGAAGGTGGCCGAGGTGAATGGGGTCGAAGGAGCCGCCGTAGACGCCGAGGAGATGCGTGCGGTGCAGCATCGGGTGCTTACCCTTCGGCGGGCGGGGGGATCGACTCGACGGGAAGGACGTTCACGGGCTTGGCGCGCATCGCTTCGAGCCGGCTGCCGAGCCAGGTGACGAGGGCGTCGAGGCCCTTGTGGGCCGCGCCCGAGATGGCGAAGAAGCGCAGGCCGCGGCGTTCGGCGGCGGCCTTCATGGCGGCGATCTGCTCGTCGGAGGCGATCTCGATCTTGTTGGCGCAGAGGACGCGCTCGCGCGCGGCCAGCTCGGGGGCGAAGGCCAGCAGCTCGGCCTCGATGACGGAAACGGCCTTCTCGGCGGCGGCGTCGGGGTCTTCTGGGTCGAGGGCGGCGGTGTCGACGAGGTGGCAGAGGAGGCGCGAGCGCTCGACGTGCCGGAGGAACCGGATGCCGAGGCCGTGCCCTTCGCTGGCCCCTTCGATGAGGCCGGGGACGTCGGCCGCGACGAAGGTCTTGAAGCGCTCCCACGAGACGACGCCGAGGTTGGGGACGAGCGTCGTGAAGGGGTAGTCGGCGATCTTCGGACGCGCTGCCGAGATGGCGGCGATGAGGGTGGACTTGCCGGCGTTCGGGAAGCCGACGAGAGCGACGTCGGCGAGGAGCTTCAGCTCGAGCGCGAGGGCCCGGCGTTCGCCTTCGCCACCGGGATCGGCGCGGCGGGGCGTGCGGTGCGACGGCGTGGCGAAGTGCTGGTTGCCGCGCCCGCCCTTGCCGCCCTGGACGACGACGAAGGTCTGCTCGTGCTCGGCGAGGTCGGCGAGGACTTCGCCCGAGTCGGCGTCCTTGATGACGGTGCCGACGGGGACGGTGATGTCGACGTCGAAGCCCTTCTTGCCCTTGCAGTTCGAGCCCATGCCGTGCTGGCCGCGGCCGGCCGCGAACCGCTTCTTGAAGCGGAAGGGGTAAAGGGTGTTGAAGTTCTCGTCGGCGTGGAAGCGGACGCTGCCGCCGTCTCCCCCGTCACCGCCGTTGGGCCCGCCGTGCGGCTCGCCCTTCTCGCGGCGGAACGCGACACAGCCGTTGCCGCCATCGCCGGCAACGACCTGGATCGACGCCTCGTCGAGAAACATTTCCTAGAGACCCGCGCCGGAGGTTTCGGTTCGGGGCGCCGCGAAGGCGCCCCGGCCGGAATCAGCTGGCAGCAGGAGCCTCGGTGCCGGGCTGCGCGCCAGGCTTGACGCTGACGAAGCGGCCCATGCGACCCTTGTCCTTGAAGTCGACGATGCCGTCGACCATCGCGAAGAGGGAGTCGTCCTTGGCGCGACCGACGTTGTCGCCCGGCTTGAGCGGGGTGCCCCGCTGCCGGACGAGGATCGAGCCGCCCGTGACCCACTGGCCCGCGAAACGCTTCACGCCGAGGCGCTGTGCGTTGGAGTCGCGGCCGTTGCGGGAAGAACCCTGACCTTTTTTATGAGCCATAGCAGCGTCCTCGGGTTCGTCTCAGGCCGAGATCGAGTCGATCCGGACTTCGATGAGGTTCTGGCGGTGCCCGTGGGACCGCTGGTACCCCTTGCGCTTCTTCTTCTTGTAGACGATGAGCTTGGGGCCCCTCATCTCGCGCACGACGACGCCGTGAACGGCGGCGCCAGCTACGAGCGGAGAGCCGAGACGAAGGGTGTCCCCATCGCCTACGGCCAGGACCTCGGGCAGCTCGAGCGCATCGCCCTTGACGAAGGTCTTTTTCGGGAAACGCTCGATCTGGATGAGGTCGCCCTTGGCGACCCTGACCTGCTTCCCACCGGTGCGGATAACGGCGTACATCGATTCCTCCCCCGACCTCGGGTCAAAAGGGCCGATGAACATACCGCCGCCCGCCCGGAATGTCAAAGCCCAGGGATTGGCCGAGGTTCCCCCTTGGGGGTCAGGTCTACCTTCTACACTCTACGCGGCAGCGTAGAGTGTAGAAGGTAGACCTGACCCCTTCCGAGGAAATGAGGGTGACCCCTTAGGGGACCCCCGGGAGGGAGATAAGATTGCTGCAGGGCGGCAGAAGGAGGCTCTCGTGGTTCGTGCGATTCGCGCGGTCTGTGTGGCTCTTGCGTCCGTCGTGCTCGCCCTGCCGGCCTTCGGCGCCGGGAAGGTCGTCTTCTCGACGAAGCCGATCGACCCGGCCGCTCCCGCCGGGCTGACGACTTCCTTCAAGGCGGGCGAGCGGATCTACGCCCTCATGCAGTGGGAGAAGCCGCTGGCCGAGGTTTACCCGGGGAAGGACCAGGTGATGCTCCGGCTCGAGATCGACGGGCAGGCGGTGCACTACCAGTACCTGACGTTCAAGAACCCGGGGCTGATGAAGTCGAAGGCGCTGCGCGTGGACGTGGCGCCCGACCCGGCGCAGATGACGGCGTACAAGGACCCGGGGCTCGCGTGGGGCTCCGGCCACAAGAACCTCAAGGTGGGACCGGAGGCTTACACGTTCTTCCTCGGGCAGCTCTCCCCCGGCAAACACACTGTGGTGCTGCGCGACTTCGACTTCGGCGAGTCGCAGTCGACCGGGTCGTTCACGGTGGAGGGAAGCGACTATTCCGCCTACGCGAAGCTGCACGAACAGATGAAGGGGGCGGTGGCCGCGTCGGCCACGTTCCCCGAGGCGAAGATGAAGAACGCCGCGCTCGAGGCGGACATGAAGAAGCTCCTCGAGAACGCGGGCTGGAAGGGGATCAAGCGCCTCGCCATCGTCGACAAGGACTGGTGGATCGACCGGGTCTCCGGCGGCGACAGCCCGGTGGAGTCGCGCCACATGGCCGCCGCCGCCGAGGCGTGCGACGGCGCCGGCTGCTACTACAAGGTCTGCACCTTCCACCAGCGCTCGCTCCTGGGCGGAGGCTTCGACAAGCTGGAGCTGACGGACCAGGGCCAGAGAAAGCCGCTGCCGAAGTAGAGGGCGGGGGGGGGAGCTTGGGGTCAGGGAGCTTGGGGTCAGGTCTACCTTCTACACTCTACGCGGTGGCGTAGAGTGTAGAAGGTAGACCTGACCCCCTCCTGCTTGTGACAAGACGTTCGGGCGGGAACGTCTTACGTACGATGGAACTCGCTATGGAAGTCGAAGCTCCCGCCGGCCCTGGTCCGGATGTGGAGTGGGCCGCGGCGCTGCGGGGTCCCTTCCAGGCTCTCGCCGGGGGTGAAGCCGCGGCCCTCGAGACGATCTGGGAGGTGGCGAGCCGTCGGCTCTACGGGCTCGCGCTCTGGCGGACAGGGAACGCGGAAGACGCGAGCGACGTGGTGCAGGAGGTCTTCGTAAGGCTGGCATCCCGGCGGGCGGAACTCTCGCGAGTGACGACGCCGCACGTATGGCTCCTGACGGTGACCCACAACGCCGCCGTGGATCGTCTGCGGCGCCGCAAGCGCCGACGCTCCGAGCCGATCGAGAGCGCGGCGCTGGTGGCCGCCCCGTTGCACGACCCCGGAAGCAGGGTCGAGGCCGAGCGTATGTCGCGGCTCCTTGCCGAGCTGCCCGAGGCCCAGCGCGAAGCCGTGGCGCTGCGGCACGTCGAGGGGTGCTCTTACCGCGAGATCGGGCGCATCACGGGCGTGCCGACGTTCACCGCGGCGAGCCGCTGCCGGCTCGGGCTCGCGCGTCTTCGGCGGCTGATGGAGGGACTTCGATGAATGGCGACGATCTGTTCCGGGGCCTCGAGCCCCCTCCCCCGCCGCCCGGGCTGCGCGAGGCTGCGCTCCGGGCCGGGCGGAAGGCGATGGTGCAGACGCCCGCTCCGGACGTCTGCGAGCTTCTCTTTCGCAGTGGTTTCGTACGGGGAGCGTGGGCTCTTTCGGTCATTGCGCTCGTGGCGGCGCACGCGTTCGTGCCGGACCGGGCCGGCGGAAGGTCCCCCGCTCCCTCGGCACGCCTCGAACCGGAGATCGCCGGACTCGCCCACGCCCACGCTTCCGGCCTCGATGACCCCGCCGCCGCCCTGCGCGCGAGCGGGTTGGAAGGAGAGTCGCTTTGAGCCGTTCCCGTGTCTACGTTCTCGGCGGGTTCGCCGTCGTCATGATCCTCGGTGGCGCCCTCTGGGTCCGAACTCGCGGCGAGGGTGCCGGCGCGGGCTATCCGTGGCCCGAGACGCCGCGCCTGGTGCGCCTCGACACGCCTGCACCCGCCGCGAACGTCCCCTCGCCAGCCGCCTTCGAGAGGCTGGAGCTGCCGCGGTGGGGCGGGCCTGAGCACGACGCGAACGCGCCGATCCGGTTTCGGACCGACCTCGACGTGCTCGCACCGCTCGGCGACGGTCCCGCGAATGCCGCGCTCTGGCTCAAGGACTTCACGAAGGGAGAGAAAGGCCCACGCCTCGAGGAGGCCGAACAGGCGATGAAGCGCCGCGTGGACGGGCCGCCAGACCTCGGGAAGATTCTCCCGCCCGGCGAGCCGCTTCTTCTCGAGGCCGAGCGTTGGGCCGATCAGGCAACGATGCGCTTCTATCCCGACGTCTTCAGCGTGCGGGGCGCGGCCACGCCGATCCACAACCTCCTGTTCTCGCTGACTCTCGGGAAGTCGTGGGTGGCGCGGGCTCTCGCGAATCCCGATGCACCCGCGGCGCTGGAAGACTGTCGGCGGGCCATTCGCTGGGGCCGGCTTCTGAGGCAAGACGACGTGACGCTCATCCAGGACCTCATTGGCCTGGCGGTGATCCGTCAGGGGGCGCAGGCGCTGTACGACCTGGCGTCCCGTCGCGGCGATACGAAGCTGATGCTCGCCGCAGCGATCGTCGTCGGAGAGCACGGAGAGCAGAGGCTGCTGACGATGATGCGGTTGAACCAGCTCAAGCTCGCGCTGGCGAAGGATCTGGGGGTCACTGACGAGAAGCTCTCCGCCATCGTCGAGATGGCCCTGCGCTCGGCGGACCGCCGGTTTCGCTTCGAAGCCGTGACGATGCTCGGCGTCATCCGCTCCGAGGGAACGAAGGCCCACCGGGCAAAGGCCCAGGAGGCGCTCGACAGTCTCGCCGGAGAGAAGGACCCTATCCTCGCCCCGCTCGTGAAGTGGGCAAGGATCGCCACCTTGACGAAAACCGAGCGGGACGCCCTCGTCCGGACGATCAGCTGAGGGGGGCTGGGGGTCAGGTCTACCTTCTACACTCTACGCGGGCCGCGTAGAGTGTAGAAGGTAGACCTGACCCCGTCCTGGAGCCCCCGGCTCAGTGGGCGAGCCAGCGCTCGACGTCGATGGCGCTCTTGCAGCCCTCGCCGGCGGCGCTGACGGCCTGGCGGTAGATGTGGTCGGCGACGTCGCCGGCGGCGAAGACGCCTTCGACGGACGTGTACGTCGTCGGGTGCTTGACCTCGAGGTAGCCGACGTCGTTCATCGCGAGCTTGCCGCGGAAGATCTTCGTGTTGGGCTCGTGGCCGATGGCCGAGAAGTAGCCCTTCACCGGGATCTCGCGCTCGGCGCCGGTCTTCAGGTTCTTGACGCGGATGCCGCTGACGCCGGTCTCGGGCTCGCCGAGGATCTCGGTGACGGTGCTGTCCCAGAGGACCTCGATCTTCGGGTTGTCGAGGGTGCGCTGGGCCATGATCTTCGAGGCGCGGAACTCGTTGCGGCGGTGGACGAGCCAGACCTTCGTGGCGAACTTGGTGAGGAAGTTCGCCTCTTCCATGGCGGTGTCGCCGCCGCCGACGATGGCGACCTCCTTGCCGCGGAAGAAGAAGCCGTCGCACGTGGCGCAGGCCGAGACGCCGTGGCCCATGAGCTTCTGCTCGCTCGGGAGGCCGAGGTACTTGGCCGTGGCGCCGGAGGCGATGATGAGGGCGTCGCACGTGACCTTCGCGCCGCTCTCGAGGGAGAGCGTGAAGGGGCGCTTGTCGAGGTCGGCGTCGACGACGGTGTCGGTGGCGACCTCAGTGCCGAAGCGGACGGCCTGCTTGCGCGTGACGTCCATCAGCTCGGTGCCCTGGATGCCGTGCTCGAAGCCGGGGTAGTTCTCGACCTCGGTGGTGGTGGTGAGCTGGCCGCCCGGCTGGACGCCCTCGAGGACGAGAGGCTCGAGGTTGGCGCGGGAGGCGTAGATGGCGGCGGTGAGGCCCGCGGGGCCCGACCCGATGATGACGACCTTGTAGTGGCTCTTGTTCGGCATGGTTTCCTCGCTGTAGACCTGACCCCGGAAGACCGAAAGAGGAGTCTACTTCCTGCTCCCGAAGCACCCCTGAAGCACCCCTTCGCCTCCCGGCATTGCCCTTTGACTCGGAAACGTGATTAGAACTATTCTAAACAAAATTCACGGCAGGAGGGTCCAGATGGCCGATCTCAAGGGGACGAAGACTCACGACAACCTGCTGCACGCCTTCGCCGGAGAGAGCCAGGCGAACCGTCGCTACCTCTACTTCGCCGACAAGGCCGACATCGAGGGCTACCCCGAGGTCGCCGGCAACTTCCGCGACACGGCGGAGGGCGAGACGGGGCACGCGCACGGCCACATGGACTACCTCAAGGCCGCGGGCGACCCGGCCACGGGCCTTCCGTTCGGCACGACCGAGCTGAACCTCAAGGCGTCGGTGGAGGGCGAGACGTACGAGTACACGCAGATGTACCCGTCCTTCGCCAAGACGGCCCGCGAGGAGGGCTTCACCGAGATCGCCGACTGGTTCGAGACGCTCGCGCGCGCCGAGAAGTCGCACGCGAACCGCTTCGCGAAGATGCTCGCGAGCATCCAGGCGTAGGCCCCGCATTCGATTCACCGGAACCTCTCGTCGCCGGCGATGAGCGAACGGCGGGGCACGGAGACACCTCCGGCCCCGCCGTTTTCGTTCGAGGAGTGCGCGCCATGATCTCGTTGACCCCCGCGAAGGTCACGGACCCGAAGTCCCTCTCCACCGAGCTGTACCGCATCGCCGAGATCTGCCACGGGTGCCGGCGCTGCTTCTCGCTCTGCCCGTCGTTCGAGGCGCTCTTCAAGGGCCTCGACACCGAGGCGGTGGACGGCGACGCGGAGAAGCTGCCGAAGAAGGTCCTCGACGACTTCGTCGACCTCTGCTACGAGTGCAAGATCTGCGTCTCGCCGGCGCAGTGCCCCTACGTTCCGCCCCACCGCTGGATGCTCGACATCCCGCACGTGGTCCTCGAGAGCCGCCGCTTCCGGATGCAGGAGCAGGGGCTCTCGCTACGCGAGAAGCTGCTGACGAAGCCCGACCTGCTCGGGGCGATGTCGCGCCCCGTGGCGCCGATCGCGAACTTCGTGAACACGCTGCCGATCGCGCGCTGGGCGATGGAGAAGACGCTCGGCGTGCACCGCGAGAAGGCGCTCCCGAACTTCGTCTGGGAGAACTTCACGAGGTGGTTCGAGAAGCGCGGCGGATCGAAGGTGACGAGCCCGGTGGCGAAGGTGGTTCTCTTCCCCACGTGCACGGTCGAGTGGAACCGCCCGGAGATCGGCAAGGCCGCCGTCCAGGTGCTGGAGGCGAGCAACGTGGAGGTGCAGGTGGACTACCCGCACTGCTGCGGGATGCCGTTCTTCGACGTGGGCGACTTCGACGCGGCGAAAAAGGCGCGCGAGGGGATGGTCGGCGCGCTGAAGAAATGGGTGGAGAAGGGCTACACGGTCGTGACGCCCGGACCGTCGTGCTCTCTGATGATGAAGAAGGAATACCCCTGGCTCGCCCCCGACGACGCCGACACGAAGGCGCTCGCGGCCGCGACGCGCGACCTGTGCGAGTTCCTGATGGAGCTCGAGAAGGAAGGCAAGCTCAACACCGGGTTCAAGGCGGCGCCGAAGTCGGTGGCCTACCACCTGCCCTGCCACCTGAACGTGCAGCGGATCCGCTTCAAGGCCTCCGACCTCCTCGCCCTGACGGGGGCGACGGTGACGACGGTGGAGAAGTGCTCGGGGCACGACGGGACGTGGGCGATGAAGGTGGAGTACTTCGAGGAGTCGATGAAGGTGGGCAGGAAGCTGTTCGACCCGCTCCTGGCCGCGAACGCCGAGGTCATCGCGTCCGACTGCGCCCTGGCGAGCGTACAGATCACGCAGGGGACGAAACGTCCCGTGAAGCACCCCGTCGAGGTGCTGCGCGACGCCTACGGGCTCGCGCCCGCCTGAGGAGCCGATGAAGAAAATCCGGATTCCCGACCTGAAGAACCTGCACGAGTACGAGCTGATCCGCGACGACTGGCGCAGGGACATCATCGCGGTGAAGGCGCGCCGCCGCGTCCTCGTGGGGCCGGCGATGTCGTTCGTCTTCGAGAACCGGCTGACCGTGCTGAACCAGATCCAGGAGATGTGCCGCGCCGAGCGGATCGTGAAGCCCGAGGCCGTGCAGGCCGAGTGCGACGTCTACAACGAGCTGCTGCCGGAGGCCGGCGAGGTCGCCGCGACGCTCTTCATCGAGATTCCGAAGATCGAGGACGTGCAGCCCGCGCTCGACAGGCTGATCGGCCTCGACGACGGCAGGAGCCTCTGGCTCGAGATCGGCGGGACCCGCGCGTACGCGGCGTTCATCGAGGGCCAGGGGCGCGCGGACCGGATCGCCGCCGTGCAATACGTCCGCTTCCCGGTGGGGAGCGGCGAGGAGGTGCGCGAGGCGCTGCGCAATCCGTCGGTCCCGGTGGCGATCGTGGTCGACCACGCGAACTACAAGGCCCGCGCCGAGATCCCGGCCCGGACCCGCGGGGAGCTGGCCGACGACCTGGCTGCGGAATAGGGGATTCCGATTTCGCCGTGTGGTAGATTTTTCGGGATGCTTCTCTACATCCTGCGTCACGCCGAGGCGGAAGCCCTTTCCCCGAGCGGTCTCGACGCGGACCGCGCCCTCACCGACGCGGGGACGAAACGGATGAAGCTCGTGGCGCGCGCCATCGCGAGAATGGAGCCGGGGTTCGACGCGATTCTCGTCTCGCCGTTGCTGCGCGCCCGGCAGACGGCCGAGCCGGTGATTTCGGCGTGCCGGTTCAAGGATGAGCCGATCGTCACGGAGGCGCTGCTCCCAGGCTCGGACCCGATGAGCATCCTGGCGGAGGTGGAGAACGAGGACTGGAAGACGGTGCTCCTCGTGGGCCACGAGCCCCACATGGGGCGCCTCTTCGGCCGCCTCGTCTCGGGGCGGAAGGACGTCGAGGTGCCGATGAAGAAGGCCGCCCTCGCCGTCTTCGAGCTCCACCCCCACCTCGGCCCCGCCCACGCCGAGCTGAAGTCCTACCTTCCCCCCCGCCTCCTCGAGCGCCTCTAGAGCCTGTCCCCCAAAAGGGGGTCAGGTCTACCTTCTACACTCTACGCGCGGCGTTCCGAGAGGAGCTTCTCGAGCGCGGCGACCTTCCTGCGCACGTCTTTGCCCGCCCCTTCGAGCACGTCGCGCCGCGCGAGGATCGACGCGCGGGAGACCTCGACGCCGAGCGCCTCTCCGATGGCCGGGAGCGTGGCGCGGGCATGCTTCCTGAGCGCGCCCGCGAGAATCGACCGTTCCAGCGAGAGGAGTCGCGGACGCTGCCGAAGCTCGGCGAGGGTCAGCCCGAAGGCCTGCTCGAAGAGGCCGACGACCGCTTCGACCGACGGCGTGACGGGCTCGCGCTGCGTGCGGGGCACCTCGCGGCCGTCGTCGGGCGCCTTCGCCCCCGCCCGGGCCGCCTCCGCGAACGACACGGAGCCGAGGTAGATCTGGCCTAGAACCTGGCCCCAGGGATCGTAGGAGGCGGCGTCCTTGTCGAGGACGAACTCGCGGTACTTCGACGCGGCCGTGGCGCGGCGGGAGCCGAACTGCTCGAGCAGGAAGGACGTGTCGAGCCACTCGGGCGCGCTCTCCAGGCCCGCGGTCGCCCGGAAGCTGGACCACGGCCAGTCGCCCGGGGAAGCCACCATGCCGGCGCGGACGGGATTGCGGACGATGTAACGCGACACCTCGAGCAGGTGGGCGTCGCGCTGGACGAGGATCGCCTTGAAGCGCCCCTGGAACACGTGCCCGTCGCGCCCGTGACGCCGGTTGAAGTGCTGGGCGTAGTCGCCGTTGAGCTGGCGCATCCCGCGCGAGAGGGTGGCCTCGGGCGTCCCCACGAGGAGGTGGTAGTGGTTGCCCATGAGGACCCAGGCGTGGAGCTTCCAGCCGAAGAGCTCCACGGAACGGCCGAGAAGCTGCAGGAATTCGCGCCGGTCTGCGTCGTCGACGAAGACCTCGCGCCGCTCGTTCCCGCGGGAGGTGACGTGCCACAGGGCGCCGGCGTGGTCGAGGCGGAGAGGTCGGCTCATGCCGACAGTATAGTGTAGAAGGTAGACCTGACCCCCAGCCTATTCCGGGCGCCAGAGGGCTTCGGGCTCGGAGCGGACCTTGGCGGCCCAGCGGGAGAGGACGAAGAGGAGGTCGGAGAGGCGGTTGAGGTAGACGAGGCACTGGTCGCCGATCGCCTCGTGGCGGCCGAGGGTGGTGACGAGGCGCTCGGCCCGGCGGCAGACGGTGCGGGCCTGGTGGAGGTGGGCGCCGACGAGGCCGCCGCCGGGGAGGACGAACGACGTGAGCTCGGGGAGGCCGGTGTTCAGGTCGTCGATCGTCGCCTCGAGGAACGCGACGTGATGCGCCTCGATGACGGGCTGCTTCGGGTGGCGGTCGCCGGGGAGCGTCGCGAGGTCGGAGCCGAGGTTGAAGAGCTCGTTCTGGAGGCGGAAGAGGATGGCGTCGAGCTGTTCCTTCGCCTCGGGAGAGGCGCCGGGGAGGTCGCGGTTCGTGACGCGGGCGAGTCCGAGGATGGCGTTCAGCTCGTCCACGGTGCCGTAGCTCTCGATCCGAATGGAGTCCTTGGCGATGCGCTGGCCGCCGACGAGGCTGGTCTCGCCCTTGTCCCCTCCCCGGGTGTAGACGCGGTTGATCCTGATCGCCATGCCTGTCTCCTCTTTTCGCCTCGCTGCCGGACGGCTGCTACCCTCCGCCGTGATGGCCGTGACGGATTACCACGTTCACACCGCACGCTGCGGGCACGCGGGCGGCGCGACCCGAGATTACGTCCTCCACGGGCTTTCGCGGGGGCTCACGGAGATCGCGATCACCGACCACGTGCCGCTCTACTTTCTCCCCGGCGAGGACCCCGACCCGGGGCTCGCGATGACGCGGGGCGAGCTGCCGGGCTACGTGGAGGAGGTCCTCGCCCTCAGGGAAGAGTTCCGGGGGCGGATCGACGTGCTGCTGGGGATCGAGGCGGACTACGCCGAGGGGCACGAGGAGGATCTGCGCGCGCTCCTGTCGCCGTACGCGTGGGACGTCGTCCTCGGGTCGGTGCACTTCGTCGCCGGCGGGTGGATCGACGCGCCGGGCGCGGGCGCGCGGCACGAGAGCGAAGGCTCCGCGAACCTCTGGAACGAGTACTACCGGCTCGTCGCGAAGGCGGCGGCGTCGGGCCTCTTCGACGTGATGACGCACTTCGACCTGGCGAAGAAGTTCGGGCACCACCGCCCGCCGGAGTGCGAGGCGGCCGAGGACGCCGCGGTGGAGGCGGCGCGCGCGGCGGGAGTGGCGGTTGAAGTTTCGAGCGCAGGGATCCGCAAGCCGGTGGGCGAGGAGTACCCCGGCCCGAAGCTCCTCGGCAAGCTCGTCGCCGCGGGGGTGCCGCTCGTCTTCTCCTCCGACAGTCACGCCCCCGCGGAAGTGGCGTGGGGCCGGGAGCAGACCGTCGCCGCCGCGAAGGCCGCCGGAGCGACGGAGCACGTCACGTTCCGGAAGCGAAGGGCCACGCGGCACCCGCTCGGCGGCTGAGCCCCTGGAAGGGGGGGGTCAGGTCTACCTTCTACACTCTACGCGCGCGTAGAGTGTAGAAGGTAGACCTGACCCCCTACCCTCGGAGCTCGACCTTGAAGGCGGGGGTGAGGGTGAGGGTGAGGGCCGCGAGGCGGCAGGGCCAGGCTTCCTTGCGGAGGCGGGCGTCGACGCGGTCCCAGATCCAGTGGGCGAGGTTCTCGGCCGTGGGGACGGTGTCGCGGAACCCGGGGATCTCCTCGTTGAGGTTGCGGTGGTCGAGGGGGCGGTCGACCTCTTCCTTGAGAAGGCGGTCGAGGTCGGTGAGGTTGACG
>Ga0209573_1003600_pt1 | contig 16710 bp, 13 predicted proteins | sample TNRBio252014_DNA_FD_185870 | JGI IMG/M metagenome (GOLD analysis project Ga0209573, IMG submission 185870) | Wastewater treatment Type I Accumulibacter community from EBPR Bioreactor in Madison, WI, USA - TNR Reactor_6/25/2014_ DNA (SPAdes)... | ecosystem: Engineered > Bioreactor > EBPR >...
GGTGACTCCGGCCGGCGCCCACGGCGCGCATCGCTGCTCCGGCTCGGTATGGCCCACGCCCCCGTCGGGGCAGTGGGATTATACAAAGTTTGTACGCAACAGTTGTATTACGGGCAGGGGCGCGAGTCAACGTCTCTTCATCAAATGCTCATCGCCGTGGATACAGACCATCGTGGCTGAAGACGGGCGCTTGCAGCAATTCGTCTCATTTTCTGCTGTTTGCTGCAGCGTATAATCTGCGCTACAGAATGAGGCCGTTGTGAGAACACGAGGTCATTGCGATGTCAGGTCGATGGGTTAAGTGCGTCAAGTTGGGGCAGGAACTGCCGGGGCTTGTTCGGCCGCCGTTCCCGGGCGCGCTCGGACAGCGCGTCTTCGAGCACGTGTCGCAACAGGGCTGGGCGCTCTGGCAGCAGCAACAGACGCTGCTGATCAATCACCACGGCCTGTCGCTGTTCGATAAACGCGCCCAGACGTTCCTGATGCAACAGCTCGAGGAGTTTTTCTTCGGCCAGGGTCCGCAGGCGATCGAGGGCTGGGCGCCTGAGCCGTCACCCAAGGACGGTTGACGACGGGTCACCCATCCTTCGTCATCCGTCCTTCAAGCACATCCACCAGCGCCGTCGCCCGATAGTCGGGCATCAGGCCGATCAGGTGGGGGAAGTGCTCGAGCTCCTCGACGGGGTGGCTTGTGGTGAGCGCCACGGCGCGCATCCCGGCGCGCTGTGCGGCTTCCAGCCCAAAGGGCGAGTCCTCAAAGACCAGACATTCGGCCGGCGACACGCCAAGTCGCGCAGCGGCGGTCAGGAAAGGCTCGGGGTGGGGTTTACCCTGTTGGACGTCTTCGGACGAGATCACGGCATGGAAGAAGTGCTCGAGCCGCAGCGCCTTCAGTGTGAAATCGAGGTTGACGCGGCTGGCCGATGAGGCCAGCGCCCGCGGTAGTTCGGCTGCCGCGATCTGATCGAAGAAGGCGCGGAGCCCGGGCAGCGGCTCGATCGCGCCGCTGGCCAGACGCGCGCGGTATCGATCCTCTTTCTCCGTGGCCATGGCGATGACCTGGTCGGGCTCCACTTTCGATCCAAAATACATGCGGATGATCTGCGGGTTCGGGAGCGACGCGGTCTGCCGGCCGATCTCGATCGGGGTCAACTGGATCCCGCGCTCGGCGAGGTATTCGGACCAGATGGTGTTGTGGACGTGCATGTTGTCGAGCAATGTGCCGTCCATATCGAAGATCAAGGCTTTGAAGGTCATCGTGTTTCCCTGGGCCCCTCCACGGGCCCCATTCGCTCGCTGAAGGCCTGCAGAAAACTGGCCGTCGAGCGCATCAGGTTTTGCAGCCCCCGCACCGAGCACCACTCGTCCGGGCCGTGGCTGCCGCCGGCCCAGCCCAACCCGCCCCAGACGAACGGGATGCCGAGCACGTCGGTGTACAGGTAATAGGGCGTGGCCGACGGTTCGATCGGGTCGACGACCGGTTCCACTCCCAACGCGCGATAGGCGTCGAGCATCGCCTGCACCACAGGGGCCTCGAACGGCGTGCGCGCGGCCGGATACCCCGAATCCATCACCACCTCGATATCGTTGAACCCGCGCCGGTCGAGGTGCGCCCGGAGCGCGCCAAGCACCGCCTCGATCGTGAATCCCGGCGGCATGCGGAAGTCGGCCGTCGCCCGCGCTTCGTTGGGCAGGATGGTGTGCGAGCCCTCGCCCAGATACCCCGACTTGAGTCCGTTCAGGTTGAGCATCGGCGCGAACGACAGCCGACGCACCAGTTCCTCCGGCCCGGCGTCGTCTTTCAAGCGCTGGACGCCAAGCAACCGACGCTCTTCCTCAGTGTCGAGCCGTTCAGCCGCCGCGCAAAGCAGGGCGTCATCGCTCGGCAGGATCGTGCCAAAGGCGGGCAGGCCATCCACGGCCAGGTGTTGCTGCGCGTCGACAAGGGTGCTCAGCGCCTGGATCAGGCGCCAGGCGGGCGAGGCCACCCAGACCCCGAGGCTCGAATGGATCACCTCGCGCGAGCCGCCCCACGCGCCCGAGCGCGCGATGAACTCGAGCCCGAGCACGCCCTTTGTGCCGAGGATGATGTTGGGCGTGTCGCCGGGTTGGCTTTGGCTCCAGAACGGCTCAAAGGCCGCGTCGGCGCTCAGCCGCTCGCGGTTCCGCTCGTAGAAACCGGGCAGCTCGAGCGAGCCGATCTCCTCCTCGCCCTCGATCGTCCACTTGATGTGGACCGGGAGCCCGCCGTTCTCGCGGAAAGCCTCGATGACGTGCAGCATCGCCATCAACGGGCCCTTCGAGTTGCAGGCCCCGCGCGCGACGATGCTCTCGCCGCCGAGCGGGTGGTTCCAGATCTCGGCCGCGAAGGGCGGGGTGGTCCAATCCTGATCGTCGACCGGTTGCACGTCGTACATGCCGTAGAGCAGCAGCGTCGGCGCTGCGGCACGGGCCGCGCGCCACTCGGCGTACACGATCGGGTGGCTCTCACGCCCGTGCAGTTCGACGCTGGCGCCGCGTTCGCGCAGCCAGCCGACCAACAGCTCCGCGCACTCGCGCACGCCCCAGCCCTGGGCTGAGACGCTGGGTTGCCGCAAAAAGGCCTGCGTCCGCTCCAGGTGCTCGGGCCAATGGGCGTCCAGATAATCCAGCGCGGCGATGGGCAGCGACATAGCTCCTCCCAAGATGGCGAATGGGCAGTGGCTTCCGCCAGGTGCCCAATCAGCAGTCACAAATGCGTGAGCGGTTTGAACCCCTCACCCAGCGCCTCATGCGCCTGGCCGATCACGACGAAGGCCGTCGGGTCAACAGACTGGATGATGGCTTTGAGCTGGCTGATCTCCGAACGGCTGACGGCCACGAACAGGATGTGGCGCTCCTCGCCCGAGTACATACCGGTGCCGGCCCAGCCGGTCACGCCGCGGGCCATGTCCTCCATCACGCGGGTCGCGATCGCGTCCGGGCGGGATGTGATGATCGTCGCCGCGCGGACGATGCCCACGCCCTCGGCGGCCAGCTCGGCCGCCAGCCCGCTGACGTAAAGCGCGATGACGGCGAACAGCGCCGCCTCCCAGCCAAAGGCCAGGCCGGCGACGAAGACGATGGCGGTGTCGGTTAGCAGGTAGCTTTGGCTCAGCGGCACCCCGCGCCAGCGGCCGAGCAGCCGCGCGAGGATGTCGGTGCCGCCCGTCGTCCCCTGCGCCCGAAAGACAAGGCCCATCCCCAGCCCGCCGATCACGCCGCCGAAGACGGCATTGAGGATCGGCTCGCGCGTCACGCCATCCTTGGGCAGCCAGAGCATCAGGGCGTCGACCATCAGCGAATAGGCCACGACGGTCACGATCGTGCGCACCAGGAAGCGCCGGCCCCCCAGAAAGCGCCAGCCGATCACGAACAGCGGGAGGTTCATGATCAGCACAAGCGTGCCGACCGGCCAGCCCGTCAGGGCGTTGATGATCTGGGCCAACCCGCTCACGCCGCCGGCGGCGAGTTGGGCCGGGATCAGGAAGACATCCATGGCGACAGCCTGGACCAGGCAGCCGATCAGGATCAGGATGTAATCGCGGAGGAGGGTCGTGAATGGTTCTGGGGTGCGCACAAGGTTTGATTCTACCGGATGCGTTCGCTGATCTGTTCTAGGGCGTTCGGTTCTCTTCGATAGGACAAGCGACGCACTTGCCGAAACGACAATCCCGATCATAATGCGTTGGAAATCAACTCGAGATTGCGTTGATTCCGGCAGTTGTCGATCTACGGAGAACCGATGTCTACGCCTCCCCTGCGCACCCTGACCTGCCCGACCTGTGGCGCCCCGATCAGTTTCGCCGACCAATCCCGGGAGGCGACCTGCCGCTTCTGCGGCAGCGTCATCGAGCGCTCCGATGAAGCGCCAACGGCCGCCGACGAGACCCAGGCCCTGCGGATCGACATGACCGGCGACCATATCCGCGTCGACGCGCCCTCGGGCGGGGCGCGCTCGGCCCACAAGTTCGTGATCAAGATGGGGCAGGGCGGGCCGATGGTCATCGACATGGGCGACCTCGCCAATGCCCGGTCGGCGGGCCAGGTCTTCATGGGCTCGAGCGCCAGCACGGGCGCCGCCGGCCCGATCCGCGCCGATGTGTTCACGGGCACGCTGCCGTCGACGACGGGTCGACCGGCGGGGCGGCGGGGCGGCGGCTGTGGCCTGTTCCTGGGCCTGGTCCTGGCGGTCGGCGGCATCGGCATCGCGGCGCTCGTCGCAACAGGCGCCGGTGCCTGGCTCCTTGGGCGTTTCGTGCCGGGCGGCACGAACGGCGACGGCCCAGAGCTGCAGGAGATCTTCGGCGACGCCGTTGATGACGTGACCAGCGCATTCACGAACGTCAGCCTGTATGGCGCCAACAGCATCGTCCTGGGCAACGGCGAGTTCGCCGGAGCCCTCGCCGTACCGGGTGTCGAGTACGGGGCCTCCGGCGACCAGCCGACCGCCGTGTATGTCATCGACGGCGAAACCGGGAAGCTCGCCTGGAAATCGGAGCCGGTGGAGGACGCCGAGGAGGCCTACCGCGTCGCACTGGCCGCCGATGATCAACACGTCTTTGCCGTGATCGACGACAACCTGTACGCCTATCGGCGGGCCGATGGCTCGCTCGATTGGCGCGCGTCCTTGTCGGATAAGCTCCCGTTTTGCGATGAGCCCGGCTGTCTGGCCGCGGTCGATGGCAAGGTTATCGCCCTCGCGGCAGACGGTGTCGTCCAGGCCTTCGACCCGGCCGGTGAAGGCCGCGAGCTCTGGCGCGCCACACTCGAGAACACGCCGCGCCAGGTGTTCGTCGTGGGCGATCAGGCCGCCATCCTCGATCGCGACAGCGACAACAACGGCCTGCTGCGCGTCTTCAACGCCCAATCCGGCGAGGAGACCGAGGTGCGGCTGAGCTGCGCCGGCGGCGGTTCGCCGCAGGATCTCGACGACAGCCCGACGATCCACATCGATGCCGAGACCGGCGACCCCGTGATCTTCTTCGGAACGTATCAGCTGTGCGCCGCGCGCCTCGACGCCGTGACCCTGCAACCGGTGTGGGAGCTCGATCTCGGCGACACGATCTCGCGCCGCAGCTTCGGCTTCGGCGGTGGCACATTGCTCGACGAAGGTGTGTACGTCGGTCTGACCGACACCGGGTTGGTGTTGATCAACACCGATGCCGGCGAGCTCATCGCCACGGCCGACTTCGAGGATGTCGAGCTCATGCCGGTCTTCGTGCGCGACGGCCACGTCATCATCCGGGCCAAGACCACACGCGGCACGGCGAAGTTCGAGCTCTGGAGCCTCGCGGTGACGACGGGCGAGCGCGAGTGGTCCTACGTGATCGGCGAGGCCGAGCCGATCGACCCGCCGGATGCCTCGGGCAGCGCGGCCTGGGACGGCGATCGCCGCTTCTCGATCGCGACGGTCGGCGACGACCTGGCCGTCACCGTGTTCTCGGTCTCCGACGAGACCGGGCTGACGGCCGAGATCAGCCGCCTGAACCTGGCGAGCGGCACCTCGAACGCCGATAACCGGTTGGAATTGATCAAGCCCGACTTCGTCACGAGCTACGTGCTCAGCGTGGTGGATCGCTCAAACGGCCGGATCGCGCTGGCCGAGACCTCGAAGATCTACTGGATCGACCTCGAGAACGGCGCGCTGGCCAACGCCTGGCCCTGATCGCGGCGCCCGGGCTTCCCGAACGTCGACGGAGGGCCCCGGCCCTCCGTCGACGTTTTCGCTCACAGGAGCGCAGCATGATCGCGTACTGCAACGGCGATAACGACCGCGGCCTGACCTGCGCGCCCTCGCATCTCGTCCTCGAGCGCCGCCTGACAGAAGATAGCGGCGCCGGATACGTCAACCGCCAACGCGTCTATCGCTGCTCGGTGTGCGGCGGTTACTACAAGCACGTGTACGCCGAGCGTTCCGAGCAGCGCAACTTCGACGCCGAAGGCGGCTTGCACATCCTCGAGGATCTGTACCTGAAGGTCGGAGACGTGCGGACGTCGACGCTGCGGTTCACGTTGGCCGAGGCGCGGCTCTATGGCTATCGCGGCGGGCTCGATGAGGGCTGAGGGCCACGCCTGACGGGCGCGTCAGGGCTGACGCGCGCATCAGGCGTGACGTGCACGTCAGCCCTGTCCCCGACGGCCGCGTCGGCGCGATGCGGCCTGGGCCTGCCCGATAGCGGGTGGCAACACATCGGGCAGGGCGGCGCCTGCGGGAAGCCCTGCCGCCACAAGCGCGCGCAGTTCGGCGTCCAGCGCGGGATCCAGCGCCGGAGATGTATACGCGGCCAACAAGCGCTCGACCTCGGCCCGGGCTCGGGCCTGCAGGTCACGCCCGCCGGCGCGCGCCCACTGTTCGCGGTTGGTGCGGTCGACGACCTCGCCGGGGAGGTAGAGCTCGCTCGGCCAGTGGGCCAGCGTGTGCTCGGCCGTCAGCAGATGTTGATCGGCCAACAACTGGCGCACCAGGTCCAGGGTCGGCAGGTCGTCCTTCACCCGGGTCTCGCGCGCGAAGTGCAGGGCCTGGCCGCAAAGCTCGTCGTCAAGCACGAGCTTCTCCAGGCTGAACGTCAGCACATAGTCGAGCATGCCGGGGCCGCTGACCGAGTTGACGCCGGCCAGCACGGCGAGCAGCGCGCCGCCAAAGGTCTCGGCACCGGCCTGGGCGTCGAGGAACTTGCCCTCGCCGAGCGCCATGTAGCTTTGCGTGGGCAGACCGAGCGCTCGCGCCACTTCGACGTACGCCACGTCGAGCCCCAGCGCCTCGACAGCCGCCATCGGGGATTGCGCGGTCTGCATGTGGAAGGCCGCCGGCGCGCCGCCGAACAGCACGGGCGCGCCGGGCCGGATCAGTTGCGCGAGCGTGATCCCGGCCAGCACATCGGCCACGTGCATGACCGTCGCCCCGACCAGCGTCACGGGTGCGATCAGGCCCATCAGCGTCACGGGCACGATCTCGACCGGGATCCCGGCCTCGACGCAATCGATCAGGTTCTGACACGAGTCCTCGCCGTATCGAAAGAAGCCCGTGGCCGTGATCGTGAAGATCGTCATCGGCCGGGCGCGCAAGTCTGCCGCATCGCGGCGGAAGAGCGCCTGCATCGCGGCCATACGCGGCACGCCATGCTCGGTGAACGCTCCGGTGACGACCGGCTTGAGCGACTGGGTCAACGTCAGGTAAAGGCGCCAGGCGTCGCTGATCTCAGGGGCGATGTCGTCGGTCGAGAACGCCGTGGCCAGGTAGGCGAGATGCGGCAACCCATCGGCGACGCGCACGTACTCGCAGAAGTCGCGCGTGGTGGCGGCGCGCACCGCGCCCGTGCGATGATCGAGCACCTTGAGGCCGCTCGAGCCCGGGACGAAGTGCACGCGGTCGCCGCCAAGCTCGGCATGAGGGCGGCCGTCGCGGTCGTAGAGCGTGAAGGCGCGTGGCGCAGCGGCCAGGGCGGCGTCGACCACATCGGGCGGGAAGAGCACGCGTGGCCCATCGCCGACCGTGTCGCGCACCTGCAGGCCGTGGTCGCGCAGCCGGGCCAGCAGCGCCGGGCCGCGCACCTCGATGCCGATCTCGGCCAGGATGCGCCTGGCCTCGTCCACAATCGTGGGGATCAGTTCGGGCGGCAGCACTCGGACGGTTGGGCGCATGGCGGATCCTCCTCGTGCGTCGGGCCGATCGGTGCCCGGTGGTGGTCGTGCCCGTCCGACCCTCACGGGCCGTTCGTCGCGGCTTCAGCCCTGGTGCGCTGCGGCACGGCATCGCCGCGCCAGCGATCAGGCGCCCGTATAGCCCAGCGCAGCCGAGACCCGGGCGGCAGCCGCGACGACCACGGCGCCGAGCGCGTTCAGCCGCGTGGCCGTGAGACGGGCGCTTGGCCCGCCCAGGCTGAGCGCACCGACGGGCAGGCCGCGGTGATCGAGCACGGCGGCGCCGCAGGCCGAGTAGCCGCGTTCGAGCTCGTCGCGCACGGTCGAGAATCCCGTGCGCCGGATGAGGTCGAGGCTCCGTCGCAGGGCTGGCAGGCGGGTCTGAGTCCGCGGGGTCAGGGCGCGCAGCCGGCGCGCGCCCGCCAGCCACGCCGCGCGGACCTCGGCGGGCAGGGCGGCCAGATAGGCTTTGCCGGTCGAGGTCGCATGCATGGGCCAGCGCGTGCCGAGCGAGGGCGCCGAGCCGAGCAGGTGTGCGCTGACCGCCTCGGCCGCGATCAGCATGTCGGCCTCGACCGGGATCTCGAGCGTGGCGGTCTCGCCGCTTTGCGTGGCGAGCGCCTGGAGCTCGGCCTGCGCGGCGCGCTGGAGCGGGTTGGCGCGCATCGCCCGCGCCCCGAGCGCGATCGCGCCCGGGCCGAGCCGGTAGAGCTCGTCGCCCGGGTCGCGCGCCAGCAGACCCACGTCCTCGAGCGCGCTAAGCAGGCGATAAGTCGTGGTCCGGTTGAGGCGGGCGGCGTCGGCGGCGTCGGCGGCGCTGAGCGTCGGACTCTGGTCGGTGAAGAGCTCGAGCAATCGAAGCGCGCGGGCGACGGCCTGTGCGCCGGCCTGGGGTTTGTTCATATTGTGAACATCCTCTTCACGATATGAACATTGTAGGCCGAGGACAGGCAGCCTGTCAAACGGTTGCCGGCCATGGTACCAGACCTCGTGGAGGCCAGGGCTTCCGGGTGTTCCGCCCGGACGGCAGGGCTTCTGCGGGCTCTACTACAATTCCGGTATGACCCTCTACATCACCCGTCGTCTCCCCGAGCCCGCGCTGAGCGCCATCCCCGCCGATCTGGTCTGGAAGATGTGGCCGGAGAGCGGCACGCCGATCCCGCGCGATGAGTTGCTGCGCGCCGTCGCCGGCGTGGAGGCGCTTGTGGCCCTGGTCAGCGAGCGCGTCGACGAAGCGTTGCTGACCGCCGCGCCGCGCCTGCGGGTCGTGGCCAACATGGCCGTGGGCGTCGACAACATCGATTTGGCCGCCTGTCGCGCGCGCGGCGTGATCGTGACAAACACGCCCGATGTGCTGACCGAGACCACGGCCGATCTGGCCTGGGCGCTGCTGCTTGCCGCGGCGCGGCGCGTGGTCGAGGGCCAGAAGCTGATCGAGGCGGGGGGCTGGGGCGCCTGGCACCCTCTGTTCATGACCGGCCAGGACGTCCACGGCGCGACGCTGGGTGTGATCGGCGCCGGACGGATCGGCGGGGCCGTGCTCCGGCGCGGCGCCGGGTTCGGGATGCGTCTGCTCTATCACAACCGTCGGCCGAGCGCCGCGCTCGAGGCAGCGACTGGGGCGGCCTATCGTGATCTCGATGCGCTGATGGCCGAGAGCGATCACGTCGTGGTGTGCGCGCCGCTGACGGCCGAAACCCGCGGCCTGATCGGCGCGCGCGAGCTGGCGCTGATGAAACCGACCGCCGTGTTCGTCAATGTGGCGCGCGGCCCGGTCATCGACGAGGCGGCGCTTATCGCGGCGCTGCGGGCCGGTCGCCCGTGGGCGGCCGGGATCGATGTCTTCGAGCGCGAGCCGATCACGCCCGCTCACCCGCTGCTGGCGCTGCCCAACGTCGTCGCGACCCCGCATGTCGGCAGCGCGACTGTGCAGACCCGGATCGCCATGGCGCGGCTGGCCGTCGCCAACGCCCTGGCCGTGCTCCGCGGCGACGCGCCGTTGACGCCGGTGGGTTGACCGGCGCCGTCGACGGCCTACGGCTCAGGATAGCACTGCTGCAGGCCAGGGATGAAGATCGGATACTCGGTCGCGAACGGGATCCGCGTCGGACCGGTGGTCGTGATCGGCGATGGGCTGTTTCCGCAGCCCTGCGGCAGTTGAAAGACCGGTGTCGGGGCGGTATACGCTGCGTCGATATCGGTGACGTAGAGCTGTCCGTCCTCGTCCGAGATATACACCACGGCCGTGCCGTCCGGGGTGATTGTCGGGCCGGAATAGTAATCCACGGGCGTATGGCTCACCCTGATGAGTGCCGCTGCGGGCCCGCCGGCAGGTGCCGTGTAGAGGTGACCGTCCGCATGGTTGCGGATCAGGATCCGGTTTGCGCCTGCTCGGCGATATAGCCGAGAATAGTCGGTGGCCGGGAGGCCGAGCGAGAGAGACGACGACGAACTCGAGCCAAGCTGCAGGCTCCGGAGCATGCCACCGGTCTCCTGATAGATCAAGTAACGGCTGTCGGCCGAGATCAAGGCGTAGGAGCTGGCCACGTGATTCGTCGTGACCAGTTGAGGTGAATCGCTGGCCCACGTCCGGGCGGCAACATACAACGCTGTGCCTGACGAGAACGCGAGCCAATCGCCGTTTGGCGCGTCACCGACCAACTGCGGGTCGACCCCGGATGGCGAGCCGCTCTGCACAAGATGGATCGCGGAGCTTGGGCCGGTCAGCGGGGCGATGTAGAGGTCACGTACCGTTTGTTGATTGACCGTATGGGGAAGCGTATAGACGACAAAGCGTTGGTCTTCGGTGATGAACGTGGTCTGAGGTATACGCGTGTCGCCCGCCGGCGACAGGCGGGTAGCAGCGCCACCCGTGATCGGCAGGCTGCGCAAGACCCCGCCGCCATCGCAATCGCTGCCGTTCAACACGATACGCTGGCCATCCTGGCTAACGACATAGCGGTTGACGAGGATATGAACCGGGCCGCACGGATTGAGCTTGACGCTCTGTGAGCTCGGCCCGGCGATCGGCACGCGATACAGATCGACCAGCCCCATACTCGGGCCGTAGGGATAGGTATAGCTCAGTGCACCCAGGCCATAGACCACGTAACCGCTAGGCAGGATCGAGAATCTATCGAACGCCACAGATTGTCCGGTCGCCAGATCGATATTCAGGCGCTCGGCGGTTCCGCCCGCGATGGGTTTGCTGTAGAGGTCGAACCGATAGATCTCGCCCGGCGCGTTCGTGGTCCCGGTGCCTGTCGCATAGATCGCGCGCTGCGCATCGGGGCTAAAGCCAAAGGCGTGGATGTTCGGATCGTCGACGATCAGTGAGCTGGCCGTGGAGCCATCGATCGGGACGCTGTATAACCCGAATCCCGGATGCTCGACATAGGCGCCACCCGCAGGGGGAGTCGGCGTCGCTGCCGGGGAGGGCATCCCAAAATACAACACGCGTTGACTATCGGGCGAGATCGCGTACATCGTGCGTATCATCGGAGCCAGTCGAGCGTAGCTGAGGATCGGCGACGCCAGGCGCCGCGCCGGCCCGCCCTGGATAGGGACGCTATACAGGCTGACTGTGTCGTTGCGGAGCAGACGAAACAGGACCCATTGGCCGTTTGGCGAGAGCCTGAAGTCGATCACGCCGCCTGCCAGGGCCGTCAACTTCCTGACGGAGGCATACGCGGGCGCGGTGTGACCTAGCGGGTTGAACAACAATCCACAGGCGGCAACGATCGCAAAGAGGAGTGCCAGTATTGGCTTGCGCAATCAGTACCTCGATCCTTCAAAAATAACGTTGAGCTGTAGCTCGCCATCGGCCCTCCGCCGCCAATGACATCGCAGCTCAGGCCGTAGCGTGGACGTTTATTCATCGACCACCCTCAGGCCAGCGCAGTACTATGAAACACGATCTCGCCGCGGCGGTTCAAGTGAAAGGTGTCACTGCCCGTGAGTGCCGAGTTACGGCCCGGCGCCAGAACCCAACGGACCACATAGATCTCGCCGGCGGCTGCGGCGTCGAGCACGGCCAGCGTATTCAGGTCGGGCCGCCAGAGCAATTCCTTCAGAAACTCCGCGATGGCCTCGAGGCCGTAGCGAGTCTGGTGCGCCGACAATTGGGCGGCATCGGCTGCGTACAGGCCAATCAGGTCCGGCAACTGCCCACGACGGAGAGCGCCAAAGAAGCGGCGCAGCGTCGGTGGCATCTGGGCGTTGGCCTGGGCGAGGTCGGCTTCCATGAACACGCGTTGGATCGCCGGCCCGACCCGGCGCTTGTCGGCCCGGGTTGCTACAGGCCAGTCGAAGCCCGCCACGACATCCCAGTGCTGCCGCAGATCGAGGCGTTGGCCGTTGTAAGGCTCATTGCCGCGCAGGCCAAGCTCGTCCCAGCGCCAGATGCTGGCGCCGGGCAGCTTGCTGTTCCGAGCCTGCGCCAGGAACTCGACCAACTCGCCGGGCTGCGGCTGCCAGAGAGCTGAGCCAACGGCGCAAAACGCTCGACGTGGGGCGAGCGCGGCATACGCGTTTTGCGATGTCGCGAGCTGCCGGGCCGCCTCGGCCGGCTGGCCTACCCAGAAGATATGCGGCAGATCGAAATCCGCGAGACGCCTGAACTCGTACCACGGGAAATTGGGATGCTCGAGCGGGGACTTCCAACTCGAGACGCCGAGCGGCAGGTGCGGCAGGCCATCGCGGAGGCGGCGCATCGTCAGCTCGGCCTTGTGCGCGGCGCCATCCGAACGTTCATACTCAACTCGCGCCTCGAGGATCAGTCCGACCATCCCATGCGCGCGCAGCGCCTGGGCGCGCGCGACTGCGTACTCGGCCTCGCGCAGGTGATAGTCGTGTTCATGAGCCTGACGCGCGTTGGGCGGGTCTCCGAAGAGGTGGTGCCAGCCCCAGGCCGCCAACCCGGCCTCGGTCAGCCGCTCGATCAACTCGGCCGCCAGGTCGGCGCCATCGGCGCGCTGGTTGGCCGGCGCCGACCCTTCACCGATACGCACGATCACGTGCCCGAGCCCGGCCGCCACCGCCCGGGCGACGATCGCCGTCGGGTCACCGCCCTCGCAGGCCGCGATCCGCTGTATCCACACACCCTTGCCCTGGGGCACGTTCATCACCTGATCTTACCAAGCCCTTTGGGGGCCGGGACGGTAGAGTTCGGTAAGAGCGGAGGAGGGGGCGGAGGGCGCGGGTCGTGGAGCGGAGAGCGAGAGGCGAGAGGCGGGGAATGAGAGGCGTTTAGGCCTACCCGAACAACGCACAACGCACAACGCCCTACGGGTTATACTCGGAGTCCGATCGACCCAAAGGTGCCAGGTGGCTAAGTGACCCTCGAAAAGCGCTCGTATGCTGATGACCCGCCGACCCACCCGGCGCTTGTGTTGCTGCTCGAGAAACTTCCGGCCGATCTCCTGCGCCGCGACCGCCAGTTGATCGAACGCGCGTTCGCGATCGCCGATCGGGCCCATGTCGGCCAGCGCCGCGCTTCCGGTGAACCGTACGTCACGCATTGTCTGCAGGTCGCCATGATCCTGGCCGACCTGCACATGCCGCCCCCGGTGATCATCGCCGGCCTGCTGCACGACACAGTCGAGGATACCGAACTCACGCTCGACGAGATCCGGCGCGAGTTCAGCGACGAAGTGGCCTCGCTCGTCGACGGTGTCACGAAACTGGCTCAATTGCCGCGCGTTTCGAAGGACGGTAATCAGCCGATCGACAGGCACGTCGAGAGCCTGCGCAAGACGTTCATGGCCATGAGCGATGACGTGCGGGTCGTGCTCATCAAACTCGCCGACCGTCTCCACAACATGCGCACGCTTGGCTACAAACAGGCCGAGAAGCAGAAGCGTATCGCGCGTGAGACGCTCGAGATCTTTGCGCCGTTGGCGAATCGCCTCGGCATCTGGTCGATCAAGTCGGAGCTCGAAGACCTCTCGTTTCAATATCTCGAGCCAGACCGTTGGCGCGAGCTCTCGGCGCAGATCGCCGAGGTCCAGGCCGAGCGCGAACAGACCATGACCCGGATCATCGACGAGGTCAAGACCGCGCTCACCGCCGAGGGGATCGCCGGCGAGATCAGCGGTCGGCCAAAGCACATCTACTCGATCTACCGCAAGATGCAGCGCAAGGGCGTGGGCTTCAACGAGGTCTACGATGTGCGGGCTGTGCGGATCCTGGTCAAGGACAAGCCAACGTGCTACTACACGCTTGGCATCATCCACAACATGTGGAAGCCGATCCCGCAGCAGTTCGACGACTACATCGCGACGCCGAAAGACAACCTGTATCAGTCGCTACACACGGCCGTGCTCTACACCGACGGGCGACCGCTCGAGGTGCAGATCCGCACACCCGATATGCACGAGGCGGCCGAGTTCGGCATCGCCGCGCACTGGCGTTACAAAGAGGGCGGGAAGCGCGACGAGGCCTACGAGAAGCACATCCAGTGGCTCCGGCGGCTGATGGACTGGCGCTCCGAGGTCTCGGATGGCAGCGAGTTCGTCGATGCGCTCAAGCGCGACGTCTTCAGCGATCGCGTCTATGCCTTCACCCCGCGCGGCGACATCATCGACATGCCGGCCGGGTCGACGCCGATCGACTTCGCCTATCACGTGCACACCGTGGTCGGCCATCGCTGCCGCGGGGCCAAGGTCAACGGCAAGCTGGTCAGCCTCGATCATCGATTGACGACCGGCGATCAGGTCGAGATCCTGACCGCCAAGCAGGGCGGGCCCTCGCGCGATTGGCTCAACCCCGACCTGCAGCTCGTCAAGTCGCAGACCGCGCTGGCGAAGATCAAACTCTATTTCCGCAAGCAGGAACGCGAGACAGTGGTCCAGCAGGGCCGCGCGATCCTCGAGCGCGAGCTCAAACGCCTTGGCGCCTCCGAGTTCAGCCATGAGGCGCTGGCGCGGGCGCTCGGACACAAGAAGCCCGAAGACCTCTTGTATGCGCTTGGCACGGGCGACGCCTATCCCAAGCACGTCGCCGCGGTCGTGCTCGAAGAGGAGCTTGGCGCTCAGCCGCAAGTCGCGCCGACGCCGACCGCGCCTGGGCGGCCGATCACGCGCGAGGGGGGCAGCGACGAGATCTCGGTGCTGGGCGCGCGTGGGATGCTCACCCGGCTGGCGCCGTGCTGTCGTCCGGTTCCGGGTGATCCGATCGTGGGCTATGTCACCCGTGGCCGCGGCGTGACGATCCATCGCGAAGATTGCCCCAACGTCCGTCATCGCAATGAGCCTCAACGGCTGATCAAGGTGACCTGGGGCCAGATCGAGCGCACCTACCCGGTGCCGATCCGAATCAACGCTTACGATCGGCCCGGTCTGATGCAGGATGTCTCGACGCTGATCAGCAATGAGCGCATCAACATGTCGTCTGTGACCTCGGTGACCAAGGGCTCGCTGACGACCATGGACCTGACCCTCGACATGTCCGATATCTCGGTGTTGCCGCGTGTGCTGGCGCGGATCGAGCAGCTGCCCAACGTCATCGAGGCCTTCCGCCCGAAGGCCGGCTAAACCTGAACCCCCATACGGAGCCGCCCACATGCTTTCCGTTCAAGACGCTCGTGAGCGCATCCTGAGCCACTTCGCTCGTCTCCCGGCGGAGACCGTCGCGCTACTCGAGGCGCAGGGCCGGATCCTGGCTGACGATGTGGCAGCCGACGAGGATGTGCCGCCGTTCGCGAATTCGTCGATGGACGGCTACGCCGTGCGCGCTGCCGATGTGCTTTCAACGCCCTGCCGTCTGCCGGTCTCTGGCGACATCCCGGCGGGCAAGGCCCCAGCCGCACTTGCGCCCGGCACGGCCATGCGCATCATGACGGGGGCGCCGATCCCGGTTGGCTGTGACGCCGTCGTGCCGGTCGAGGACACTGACGACCAACGCGCTTCGGGGCACGGCCAGCCGCCGCCGCCGTTTGTCACGATCCAGCGTGCGCCGGCTCAGGGCGACAACGTGCGCGGCGCCGGGCAGGACGTTGCGCGCGGCGCTTGCGTGCTGGGCGCCGGGGCGCGGCTTGGGCCCGCGGCGCTCGGCGTACTGGCGGCGCTGGGCAACGCGTCGGTCACCGTGGTCCGCCGGCCGCGGGTCGCGCTGTTGTCGACGGGTGATGAATTGGTGCCCGTCACGGTGCGGCCCGGCCCGGGGCAGATCCGCGATATCAACGCCTACACGCTCGGGGCCTCGCTGCGCGAGGCGGGCGCCGAGGTGATCGGGCTTGGCATCGCCCGCGATGTTCAGGCCGACGTCGAGGCGCGTCTGATGCAGGCGCGCGACCTGGGCGCCGATCTCGTCCTCAGTTCGGCCGGCGTCTCGGTCGGTACGTACGACGTCGTCAAGACCGTGGTCGAGGCGCACGGCGAGCTCGGTTTTTGGAAGGTCAACATGCGCCCGGGCAAGCCGCTGGCGTTTGGGCGGGTCTTCGACCGACCGTTTATCGGTCTACCCGGTAACCCGGTCTCGGCGCTTGTGGGGCTTGAGGTCTTCGTCAGGCCCGTCGTCGCCCGTCTGCTGGGACAGCGCTGGGCGCCAAGGGCCGTATCGGCCTATTTGGCGAAGCCATACCACTCGGACGGCCGCGAGACCTATCTCCGCGTCAGGCTGATTGACGATCCGGCGGGTTTCTTGGCTGAGCTCACCGGAGCGCAGACGTCCAATCTGATCACGTCGATGGTGCGGGCGGATGCGCTGCTCATCGTCCCGGCGGGGGTCACCCACGTGCCGGCCGGGGCGCCCCTGACGGCCTGGATGCTCGATCGATAGCGAGGAAGTGGGTCGAAAGACGTGTCTTTCGCGATCCTGAACTGAAAACACCCGTGACACCTTGAACCGCTTCATGTCATGTTTTGAAGGTGGTTTCGCCAGTTGACAAAGCCGAAACAAACGGTTTATCTTTAGCCAGGTTATGGGGCCAAGTGCCCCATTCGCTTGAAATCTGTGGGCAAACATCGGCCCATCGGTCTGTGGGAGGAACAGAGGGGATGCCGCGTATTCGCTGCCACTACGACGACTGCGTGTTCTTGGAGGACGGCC
>Ga0209573_1003601_pt1 | contig 16688 bp, 17 predicted proteins | sample TNRBio252014_DNA_FD_185870 | JGI IMG/M metagenome (GOLD analysis project Ga0209573, IMG submission 185870) | Wastewater treatment Type I Accumulibacter community from EBPR Bioreactor in Madison, WI, USA - TNR Reactor_6/25/2014_ DNA (SPAdes)... | ecosystem: Engineered > Bioreactor > EBPR >...
GCGACTTCACCCGGCGCTTGCGCGCCCGCTGGGCAGCCTATTGCGACGGCGAAATCAGCTTCGCCGAGTTCGACGCTACGGTTCAAGGTTGGATCAATTACGTCCGTTACGCCGATACCTGGGGCTTGCGCGAGCACGTCCTCGGACAACCCTTGCAAGTCCGGTAGCCCTCTCGAAAAAAACGCGAAGCGCGCTGCGCGCGCTTTTGCCGCTAACGCGGCGATCAGTGACCAGTGTCCCGGATGGGGGACGCGCACGCCAAACGAAACCCGACGAAGTTGAAGCGGTAGCCGGGCGCGAAGCTGTAGCGGTAGGCAGCGCGCGCGTAGGCCTGGTAGAGGTTCCAGGAGCCGCCGCGCACCACCCGGCGGGCCTCGCCCGCCGGGTCTTCCCGACCGTCATCGGCGACGTAGGGATAGGGTTGATAAAGACTGCCGGTCCAGTCCCAGGTGTTGCCGGTCATCTCCACCAAACCCTCCGGCGTCGCGCCGCCGGGAAAGACGCCGACGGGCGTGGTCCGGCGAACGTGGGTCTCGAAGGCGTTGCAAAGACTCGCGTCGAACTCGTCGCCGTAGGCGTGGCGCCGTCCCGTTCGTCCTCGCGCGGCGGCCTCCCATTCCGCTTCGGTCGGCAGGCGGAACGGTTGGCCAGTTTGCGCGCTCAGCCAGGCGCAGTAGGCGCGGGCCTCGAACCAGCAAACGCCCACCACCGGCTGGGCCGGGTTGTTGAACGCCTCGTCGTTCCAGTAATCGGGTTGGGTTTGCCGGCCGGGGGGATACCATTCTTCCAGTTGCGCTTCGAACGCGCCGTCGTCCATGCGGGCGATCCGCTCCCAATCGTCGGCTTGCTTGGACGTGATGCCCCCCTGCCGCTGCCAGTTGCGGATGTCGTCAAACTGTGCCTGAAGAGTTTGGCGCTCTTCACGCCACTGCTGCTTCGCTCCTTCCGCCGTGCCCTCGCCGCGCCGCCACGCTTGGGCGGCTTCCGTCTCCCACCAGCGCTCGTCCTCGTAGCCGTCCGCTTTCATGAACAGTGCCCATTCGGCGTGGGTCACCGGAAACTGGCCGAGCTGGAAGGGTTGGAGGTCCACGGCATGAACGGGCGCTTCGTCCTCGTACAGCCCTTCGTCGCTGCCGATGGCGTAGGCGCCGCCCGCTATGGCGATCAGCGGGGGCAACAGGTAGTCACCGTGCGGTCCTTGGCGCCGATGAAAGCGCGGATCGCCCAACTCGCCCAGGGCCAGCCCTGCCGCGATCCGCGCCCGCAGGTCGGCGGCGGGATCCCGGGTGCGTTCGATCAAAGCTCGGCGAAGGCGGTCCTTCACGCTTTCGGAAACTTGCACATCCGGTTGCGCCACGCAGCGCCCGGCCAGCGCCAGGTTGACGGCCACGAGGTCGGTGACGAAGGCGTCGGGCCGGTCGGCCATCGCCGCCGCCAGCACGGCGGTTTCCTCCCAGCCGGTGCCGGGCAGCGGCGGCAAGGGGTCGGAGTCGGCTAGGCCGGCGAGGGTGTCCTGGAGGTTGGGGGAGACTCGGTCGGCGCGCCATTCGACCTGGACCCAGCGCGGGTCGGGATGGGCGGCCAGCCAGCGGGCGGCGAAGTATTCCTGCACCAGTTGATGGACGTAGAGCACTTCGTCCCGGCCCAGGTCTTCTTCCAGCACGCCCAGCGCTTCCCCGGCTTTCAGCACGTCGTCGCCGCGCTCGTGCGCGAGCAGGTCGAGGGCGTCTTGGTAGCCGATGCGCACTTGGGAGGCTTCGCCCGGCTGGCGGCGGGCTTGCATCTCGAAGGCCAGCAGGCTCAGCTTGTCGAACAGAACGCCGTGCCGGGGCAGCTCGTGGGGCGTCTTCCACTGGCGGGGTTCTTTAAAACGCACGCGGTCGCGCTCGCCGAGCAGGGCGCCCGGCTGAAACAGCGGGTGATCGGCCTCGATCTCGCGTTGCAGGGCGTGCCGGGCGAAGCCACCGAACAGGGCGGCGCGGCCTTCCGGGATTTCACCGGCGGTGGTCTGGGCGACCAGCAGCTTGAGAAAATAGGGCGAGCGCAGCACCTCCAGTTGCGGCGAGCCGGCCAGGTTGCGCCAGAGCGCGGCGTGGTGGTCGGGGCAGTAGAGTTGCAGAAATTCCTGGATTTGCGCGTCGGACAGCGCCTCGATGCGCACCTGCGGCACCGGCAGGTCCTTGGAGGACAAGGTGGCGCTGTAGTCCAGGCTGCGGCAGGAGAAAATGACCCGGTTGCCGGGGTGACGCCGGGTCAGGTCGGCCAAAAAGGCTTTCCAGCACCGCAGGGGCTCCGGGCCGGCCTGGGGCATCTCGTTGAGGGCGTCCAGCAGCAGGGTGACGCGCCGTTGCCGCAAGAGGGTGTCCAGCGGCGGCAAGTCGGGGTTTTCGGCCGCCCACCGTTCGCGCAGCCAGTCGAGCGGGCGGGGAGGGGGGTCGGCGCCGCGCGTGCCGTAGCCGTTCAGCGCGACGAAATAGGTCACCGGGCTAGAAGTCGGATCGTCGTCCGCGCCGGCATCGAGCGCGGTTCGGGCGTTGTCCAGCTCGAAGTGCCGCAGCAGCGTGCTCTTGCCCGAGCCTGGCGGTCCCAGCAGCACCAGCGCCGGGTCGGGCGCTGCCGCCAACACCTCGCGCAAGTCCTGGAACGTGCGGGCTTGCGGCGCCCAGCGCGGGCCTTGCGCCTCTTCGCCCTGATCGAGCAGCAGGGTCAGATGGACGAAGCGTTGGTCCAAGGCATAGCGCCATCCCGACCAGCGCTCGGCGCACGCTTCGTAATAGCGCCTGAAGGCAGGCCCGACGGAATTGGCGTCGTTATCCGGCGGGCCTACCGAGGGCGGTCTAACAGCTCCGCGAGGTCATCCCGGCCGATATAGCGCAATCCTTCAGCCAGCCTGGCGAGTTTTCCACGGGCCTCCAGCCACTCCCACACCCGCTGCGGTTCCCAGCCTTTGTCGAAGCGGGCGCGGTCGGCGGGTTCGATGCCAAAGTAGTCCGCCAAGAGTTGCCAGTCCGCGCCCAACCGTCGGCACAGGTCGATTTTCACCGGGCCGAAGTCCGGGTCGGCGGCCGTTTTCGCCGAGGGTTGCGAGTCCATGACGTGGTCCTTGAGCGGTGGTTTCGCCACCGGCGGACGAGCCGCATTGACGATGTCCTCGACCAGGCGCTTTACCCGCCGATAAATCTGGCTGTCCTTCGAGGCGGGCTTGCAGATGGAGACGTGGTCTTCGTGCACCGAAATGGGTATGACCCCGACGATGCCTGGATCGGCGGTGGTTTCGTTGACCACCAGGATGCCGGCGATGGGGCGCTGCTCGCAGTACACCACCGTTTTGAGGTCAAAATCCGCGACGTGGTTGCGATACCAGAGATTGAGTTCCCGCAAGCGCGGGTGATGGGCCTCCAGTTCCGCTACGCTGACCGTGGCGCGGAGCAGGGTGCCGACGTACTGGACCCAACTGGCGAGGTCCGCGCCGGAATGCGGGGTGGACAGAAAGACGATGGCCTGGGTTTGGGTGGTGATCGCTTTCCAGGCGGGGTTGCCGAAGTCGCTGGCGCTACGCAACAACTGCTTGACCAACAGCCCGCCCAAGCTGTGGCAGACGAAGACGATGGGCCGGCGACCGATCCCATCCAGTTCGAGCAGGTCCAAGACGTTGGTCGCCCGGTCGGCCAGCGGCATGGTATGCCCTTTCCAGGCCGAGGCGCTGACCGCGTAACCCAGGGACCAGACGCCGACCGCCGGCACGTCTTCGCCCAGCCAGGCGGGCCAGAAGGCTTCGGGATGATCCTTGGGATGCCAGGTGGTGCGAGCATCGCCGTCGAGACCGTGGACGAAGATCACGTCGGCGACGCGGGCAGGGTCGTCACCGCCGCTGATTTTCAACAGACCGTCCATCGTGCTATTCCGTGTCGGGCGAGGAGACTTTTATCGGCGAATCATAGCCGGTGCGGCCCCGGGAAAACAAGCGCATCGCCGGCGATCTGCGGCGAAGTCGAGCGGGCTTGGCGGTCGTTCCGGTTCGGTCGGTACGCTGGTTGCGGACCGAGTTTATACCATCATCAATTCTGCAACTCACTGCCCAGCCCAAGCCCTCGGACAGCTCATCAAATGATGGTATAAAAAGGACGCTCCACCGAGGGAGCGCGATCCAGCGTGAAAGCGGTTGGCCCCGCACCGGAAACCGGGCGCCGGGCGCCGGCTACCCCACCGGCCACTGGCGCATCACCACCACGCCGGGCTTGGGCAAGGTGGCGGCGAACGGGTTGAACCGCGCGGCCGGTCGGGCAAGCTCGTCCAGCGTCGGCACGCGAAACGCCTTCTGTCCCAGCGGGGCGCCGTAATCGACCTCGATAGCCCGGATCGCGCCCGGGTCGCGCAGGTACAGGATCTGGGCGGACGGCCGGTTGCCGTCCGGGGCTTCCGCGCCCGGCAGCGTCAGCACGACCGCCTTCAGGTGAGCAAACTCCGGCTCCGCCAACACCGGCTCCAGCAGCTCGGGATGCCGGCTGATTTCGGCGAACCGCAGGGGGGTTTCGGGCGGGTCGTCGCGGCCGGCCTCTCGTAGGTAGCGCAGCGCGTGCATCTGCAGTCGCTCGGCCGTTTCCCGGACGCAATGGATCCGGTTCAGCCAGAGCACCTCCACCTCGGGCAACCGCGCGTGGAGCAGCGGGCGGCTGGCCTGCTGGACGCGGTCGAACGCGGCGAACACCCGCGCGCCGATGCCGTAGTAGCCCTGCCGCTGCGCCCGCTGCAAGGCTTGCCCCATCAGCCCCGGCGCGTTGTTGCCGTAAAACAGGGTGAGGCCGCCGGCGGGCAGCCGCAGGCTCGGGTTGGGGAGCGGCGCGTCCGGCAGAGGCGCCTCGACCGGCGGCGGCGTCCGGGCCGGCAGGAACAGCGCGGTCAGCAGGGTCGGGGAAAAGGCGCGCAGCGGCGCATCGGATCGGGTTTCGTTCATGTTATGATTATACGCGCTTTCGAACGCGGTTTGCCAACGGGGACCGCGCCGCGTCGCATGCAGCCCCGCAACGCGCCGCCCGACGGCCCCAAACGCCCGCGCCGCCGCTGCGAGCGCCCCCTCGATCTCGACATAGATAGCAGGATAACGATAGAAGGATAACAAAACCGATGGCCGCCCTGTCTTCGCCGCTCCCCGATTCCGCCGCGCTGAACCTCGATCTGGACCACCGCCCGGTCTGCGGGCAGGACCTGTTGTTCCTCCAGCAGTGGTACGAGCTGTCCCGCCTGGACATGTGCTACCTGCTGGGCCTCAGCGACCTCAAATGGTGCGCCTACACCCACCCGGACCGCATCCGGGAGCCCTTGGGCGATCCGGCCGTGGCGCTGCTGGTCTGGCTGCTGGTGCGCTATCCCGAGGCGTTCTTCCTGCCCGCCTTCCCCTCGCCCCGCGAGGTCTACCCCCTCTACGACCGGCTGGCCGCGCGGGCGGACTCGCCGCTTTATCTCGGCAAAACCGCCTTCGGCCTGCTGCTGGGGCGGGAGATCGGCAGCGCGACCCGCTGGCTGGCGCCCACCGGCTCGCCCGTGATCGCGCCCACCGTCGCCCGGCTGCTGTTCGTCTTCCAAAGCCGGCTCCAGACCCACGGGGTGGTCGGGCTGGAGGAGTGGGTGGCCGACGCGCAGCGGGAGGCCGAGGCGCGCGGCCTGGACTTGCGGGGCAAAATGACCTCGTGGTTTCGCATGGACGCCCGACCGCCGAAACGGAGCCGCCGCCCGCGAACCCGGAAGGCCCGGACCGCGAGCGCCGCCGCCGTGCCGAGCGCGCCGGCGGACCCGGCGAACTGAGGGGGCGGTGCGATGGCGTTGACCTTGCCCGATCCGAGCCAGATCGAATCCCTGAAAGACCGCGCCTTGCGCGGCAAGGATTTGCTGTTCCTGCGCCAGTGGACCGGCCTGAGCATCGCGGACTGCTGCTACCTGCTGGGGATGCCGGTGGTGCGCTGGCACCATTACCAGAAGCATCCCGACCGCCTGATCGACGACGCGGGCGTGGCGCTGCTGGCGCGGGCGCTGCTCGTCCACCCGGCGGCCCATTTCCTGCCGCGCTTTCCCGAGTTCGCCGAGGTGGAGCCCGCCTTCCGCCGCGCGCTCCAGCAAAGCGCCCGCCCGTTGCCCGAGCCGGACACGGCGCTCGGCCTGTTGCTGGGACGCGACCGGTCCAGCGTCGCGCGCTGGCGGCGGCGCACCGGCCAGCGGCCGGCGCCGCCGCCGGTGCGCCGGCTGCTGCTGGTGCTGCACGCGGTGCTCGCTGACCACGGGGTGTCGGGGTTCGAGAGCTTGGTGGAGCGCGCCGCGCTGGAGGCCGCCGCGCGCGGTTTCGACCTGGATTCGCCGGCGATGGTCACTTGGACGCGCCGCGCCCCCTACCGCCGTTTGCGCGGCCGCCCGCCGGAATCGCCGCCGCCGGCCGCGGAGCCGGCCGATGCGCCGGAGCCCCTCGACGCGCGCACCTCGCCGCCCGGCGTCGGGCTGCAACGCCGGCGCGGCCGGCCGCGCAAGCGGCCGCCGGACGCGACCGGCCCGCGCGGCTAGCGGTCAGGGCGCCGGGCGGCGAGGTGCGCGCCCGCCCGTTGAAGGACCGCCGGCGGTTCGGGGTCGCCGAGCGGCAAGCCGCACTCCGCCGCCACGCGGGCGCACAGCGCCCGGTACTCGGCGTCGCCCTCGACCTGAAACCGCCCCCACTTCTGCGCGGCCAGTTGCAGCGCCGCCCGCACGGTGTCCCGGTCGCGTTCGGCGTGCACGACGATTTCGTGGCCCCGATCCGCGAAGCCGGCCGGCCCGTCGGGGTCGTCCGCCCGGCGGTAGTCCACCCGCCGGTCGTAGACCACGGCGACGAAGGCCCGGATGTCGCGGGCTTGGAGGGCGACGGTCTCCTCCTCCAGGAGGATCAAGGCGATCAGCCGCGCCCGGCGGCGGTCCGTCGGGTCGCTCGGTTCCGCCGACCGGCTCTCGTCCTCGGAGGACTCGGAAAAGCCCCACCGCGCCCGCGCGAGCGCCCGTTCCCGCCGCTGGCGCTCCAGCAGCGCCGCCCGCTCGCCGGCTTGTCGGGCCGCCAGCAGGCTGCGTCGCGCGTTCAGCTCGCCGCCGCGCCCGCGCCAGCCGCCCGGCGGAACCGACCGCCACAAGGCGTCCCGCTGTTCCCGGTAGGCCGCGCCCAGCGCCGCCCGCTCTTCGTCGTGGCGCTCCCGGACCGCCCGCGTCGCGGCCCGCCGGTCGGCGCGGTAATCTCCTCGCGCCGCGACGGCCGACCCCGCCGGCGCGGGCTGGTAGGGTCCGAGCCGCTGCTCCAGCGCCGGCAGGCTGCAATCCCGGCTGGCGTTGGAGGCTTTCACCGCCACCGCGCCCACCCACAGCAGCGCCCCGCTGCCCTTGCGCACGTAGCGCAGTCCCCGTGCGGCCAGCCCCGCGTGCAGCTCGGCCCAGCTCGCGGCCGCCCGGATCGGCGGCGCGCCGTCCTCGGCGGCGATTTGCACGGCCGAGCGCGCGCCGCCCCCGTGGCGGTGGGGCCAGCGGTCGCGAACCCGTCGCGCGTCGGCCGCCGCCGGGTCCAGGGGCGGGTGCCGGTCGCGGCGGAGCGTCCCGTCGGCCTGCACCCGGTAGCGCCCGCGCGCCTCCCGCCGCCAGCCCTGGACGTACTCGATGCGGGCCACCGCCCGGTGTAGCGCCTCCAGGTCGAAGCCCTGGTTGATTTCGACGACCTTGCGGGTGACCGGATGCACCCGGTTCACCATGATATGCAGATGCCGGTTGTCGGTGTCGGCGTGCAGGCCGTAGATCGTTTGATGGCCGGTCAGCCCCAGCGTGTCCAGCAGCAGATCGACCGCTTCTTCGATCTGGTCCGGCGTCGGTTGCTCGCCCTGCGGCCAGCTCAGCACGTAATGGTTGATCGGGTCCTTGCTGTGCGCGGATTCTTGGGCCAACGCCAGCATCTCCGCTTTTCGAGCGGCGTGGGACGTGGTCTGAAAACCGCGCGCGCCGCCGTAAACGCACTTCTCCCGCGCCGGCTCGGCGGCCGACGCCCACCCCGCGTAATCGGCCAGTCCCTCGACCCGCGCCGCCTTGGCCGCGTCGGCGGCCGCGCGGGCGTTGGGCGGGGCGTTTTCCGGAGCGACGATGTAGTCGGCCAGTCGTCGGACGCGCGCGCTCGGCGCGTTGGATTGGACGGGATTGGGAACCTTCTTGCCGATCATCGCCGGACGCCGCACCGCCTCAGTCGGAACGCTCCGGCCCGCCCAAGGCGTCCATCGCCGCCCGCTGCGCCGCCAGAATCGCGGCGATGTCTTCGCCGTGAGCGCCCCCGCTTTTCACTGCGAGCGCCTGCGCCAGCACGCACGCCTGGCGTAGGTGTTCCATCGCCGCCAGCGGCGGTTGGAAGGTCGCCTTGAGACCCAGCAACCGCCGCCGCGCCAGGGCGCTGGCCGTCATCCGCGCGCGGTCCGCCAGCGCCCAAATCGCGGCTTTCTCCCAGCTTGACAGCCGCACCTTCATCACGGCGTCCAGCTTGACCGCCGCCGCAGGGTTCTTCGCCTTTTTCTTCACCGCGATAGCCCTTGCCCGATGGCGGCCGCCCGCTCGGCGTTCGCCGCATCCGCCGCGCCGGCGATCCCTTCCAGCAACGCCCTCACCGGCGCCGGCTCGATCTTCTGGCCTCGCCGGAGGCGCGCCTCGAACGCTTTCATCAACCGTTCCCGCTTGTCGATGGCGTCCGGTTCGAATCGTTGCCAGGCTCCCAGCTCGACGGTGAAGGCCGCCGGGCGGTTCCCCGCTTTCCATCGGTCCGTATTCCGCATCGTTCCTCCTCATGCGCGTACCGCAAAATGGGCGATTGAACCTCCGCTCAGGCAACCCCTCTCGGCCCGCCCGCGAGAAGCGCAGCGCCGAGCGGGCGTTTGCGAGTTGTGGACACAACTCCCATCCTGTAAACATTTTGGACCCCCTTTTTCAAAGGCCGACCCAATCCTAGGTGGCCGTTTATCCGAACCGCGTTCCCTGTCGCGCCGGTCGTCGCGGAAAACACCGATGAAAACACCGATGAAAACACCGATGAAAGCACGCAGACCGTTTTTGCTACCCCCGCAAAGGCCGACCCAATCCTAGGTGGCCGTTTATCCGAACCGCGTTCCCTGTCGCGCCGGTCGTCGCGGAAAGCCCTGTGGAAAACATCGCTCCGACCCACAAGGCGCTTCGCGACCGCACGCGATGATCGGATTATTGCTTTGTTATGATATTTTATATTAATATAAACCATCAATCTATCGTCGCGTCGTTGCGCGGCGCATTATCGCGCCGCCGCCGGCCAACATGGCCCCAAAGGATCGTGGAGTTTAAGTTGATGCCCCGCGCGCGAGGTTTCCTCGCCGAACCGAAACTCGTTTAAAGTATTATTTAAATTGTGTCTAACAAAATAGTAAGGAAAACGACCGGTCGGCCGCCCGAACTTGAAGTCGAGCGGCTGGAGCGAGTGATCGGCGAGCTGCCGACGCTTCCGCCCCGCGCCCGCACCGATACCAAGCGGTACCTGATCGAGCGGCTGCGCGGGCCGTTGCGCCAGGCGATGACCCAGCGCGGTTACTCGTTCGCGGAGCTGGCGGCGGTCCTCACCCGAGCGGGCTTGACCGTTCACGCATCGACCCTCCGCCAGTATCTCGGGCCGATCAACCCGCGCCGGGTCGCCCCGCCCACGGATAAACCGGCCACGGACGATCCGTCGCCCGCGCGAGCGGGACGGGGAGCCGCGTCGAGCGAGCGGCCGGGGGCTGGAGCCGTGGGATCGCCGGAGGCGCTGGCCCGGCTGGAATCCGCCTTGGCGGATGTGCCTTCGGGACCGCCGCCCGCCCAGCCCGTCCAGCCCACCTCTCCCGCCGTGCGACCCAGGCCGGACGACCCGCCGTATTGCCCGCCCGGCACGTTCGTCCCCCGTCCCGACCTGCCCATCGACTGGTATAAGCCGTCCTCCTGAGGGACGGCCCGAGGGAGATCCCCATGAGCACAATCGAAACGAACGAGCAGACCTTACCTATATTCCTGATCGGCGGCTGCAAGGGCGGCGTCGGCAAATCGATGGTCGGCGAAGCGCTGGTGGACGACCTGCTGCGCCGCAGCGCGCGGGTGCTGCTCATAGAAACCGACATCTCGGTGCCGGACGTGTGGCGGGCCTACGAACCCATGCCGGGCGTCGAGGGGCTGACCCTGGACCTGGACGACGTGGACGGCTGGATCGTGCTCGGCACAACGCTGTCCCGGCACCCCGGGCATGTGGCGGTGGTCAACACGGCCGCCCGCAACGACCGGGGCATCGTCAACTACGGCTCCATGCTGACCCGGGCGCTGGCCAAGCTGGGCCGGCCCCTGATCACGCTCTGGGTGATCAACCGCCAGCGGGACAGCCTGGAGCTGCTGGACGACTACCTGCGCGTCATGCCGGGCGCCCTGACCCATGTGATCCGCAACGGGCATTTCGGCCCGACCGGGAAATTCGAGCTGTACAACGGCTCGCGCTTCCGGGAACGGATCGAGGCGGCCGGCGGCCGGTCGCTGACTTTCCCGGACCTGGCCGACCGGGTGAGCGACGCGCTGCGCCTGGGGCGGCTGGCCATCGCCAAGGCGCTGGACGAGCGGGAGGCGCGGATCGATTTCGGCAGCCGCATCGAGCTGGAGCGCTGGCGCGAGGAGACCCGCGCCCTGTTCGACGAGATCGTGCCGCCGCTCGCAGGTCGCCCGGGCGACGCGCCGCCCGACGAGCTGAGGGACGCGCCGCCCTCCGTTTGAGGGGACCGCGCGATGGCCGCCTCCCCCGATCAGGCATCGCCTGCGTCCGCGCCGACCGCCGGGCAATCCGAACCCTACGAGGCCGCCTTTCGGCGGATCGTGGGCCGCTGGCCGGATGAGGCCGCGCGGGCGCGGTTTCACGCGGTCCGGAGCGAGCTGCGGCTGCGGGACGACGACGCCCTGTGGGCGCTCTTCGTCGCGCTGGAGCATTACTACTCCCTCTACGAGCGCTTTCCCGCGATGATCCGGGCGGCCGCCAGCGAGCTGCTGGTCGAGTGCAAGACCGGGACCGACACGGCGCTGGCCGAGGCGGAACAGCAACTGTGGAACACCGCGCGGGAACAGACGAACGCGGCCGTGCTGGAGGTGACCCGAGCCGGCGAGGAGGCCAAGACCCGGCTGGAGCAGGCGATCCGGCAAGCGGCGCGACGGATCGCGCTCCAGGCGGGGCTGGCCGCGCGCTGGCCGTGGGTGTTCGGCGGGGCCATCGGCATGGCGCTGGTGCTGCTCCTGACCGGCGCGGTCGCCCTGGGCTTCGGCCGCCAGCAGGGCTATCACCTGGGCTTCGTCGAGGGCCAGCGGACGGCGACCGCCCCCGCGCCGGAGCGCCCGCCGGACCGGCCGCCTGCACCGCCGGCGCGCGGGCGTTGAGCGCGGCGGGCGCGATCCGCCGAGATCGTCGCCCTGCTTTGCTTGCGGGAGGGATGCATTGACGCAAAAAACCCGCATCGAATGGACCGAGCAGACTTGGAACCCGGTGACCGGCTGCACCAAAGTGTCGGCGGGCTGCAAACACGGCTACGCCGAACGGATGGCGCGGCGCCTCCAGGCGATGGCCGCGCCGGGCTACGCGCGCGGCTTCGCCTTGACCCTGCACGAGGACCGCCTCGGCCAGCCCCTCGAACGCAAGAAACCGACGGTCTACTTCGTCTGCTCGATGGCCGACCTGTTCCACGAGGGCGTGCCCGACGCCTTCATCGACCGGGTGCTGGCGGTCGCTCGCCAAACGCCCCGGCACACCTATCAAATCCTGACCCAGCGGGCCGAACGGCTGCCCGCGTTCTTCGCCTCCCGATCCGTCCCGCCCAACGTCTGGCTCGGCGTCACGGTCGAGGATCACCGCCACGGCCTGCCGCGCATCGACCACCTCCGACGGATTCCGGCCCGCGTCCGTTTCCTGTCGGTGGAACCCTTGCTGGAGGACCTGGGGCCGCTGGACCTGGACGGGATCGGCTGGGTTCTCGTCGGCGGCGAATCCGGCCCGGCCGCCCGACCGATGCGGCCCGAATGGGCGCTGGCGGTGCGGGATCGGTGCCGGGTCGCCGGCGTGGCGTTCCTCTTCAAGCAATGGGGCGCCTGGGGCGCCGATGGCGTCCGCCGCGACAAGCAAGCCAACGGGCGGTGGCTGGCGGGGCGGCTGTGGGACGAGCGGCCGGAGTCGAGCGGGGCGCTGCTGTAGGGTGTGAGATCAACCTGTCGGGTTGAATGGATTCGTGTTCGCTCGGTTGGCGCCGGATGGAGAGCTTCTGTTCTCGGGCTGTGCCCGGGATCGCCGCGCGGCGATCCTTTCCATAATTTCTTCAACGCCGAACCGAACCTTGGCCGGGATGCGGGACGCCGGATAGAAGGCTTCGACCAACGATAGCGCCGACCCGGCATCTTCGAGGCCGATCTCGTCCGCCAAGATTTCAATATCCGAAATGTCGTGCGAGCCTTCCCACCCTTCAGGCCGCATCGCCATGCACTTCATGGCGAACAGGTATTCGGGCGCGGGCGTGTAGATTCGCAAACCGCCGGCGGGCGATGCCTGAAAGCGCTCCATGAGGCGCATCTTCTCGTTGGCGGAGATAAAGCCTTTGACCCCATCGTTGAGCCAGTCCGGCGGCCAGCCTTCCTCGGCCGCCACCCGGGCCGCCGCCCGCCTCAAAAAATCGGGCGCGCCATGCACCACCGCATCGACATCGCGGGTCGCGCGCCGAGTATCGAAGGCCAGTATCAACGCGGCGCCTCCGTAAACGGAGAGGTCGACGACGACACTCGCCTCTCTGGCTTGAAGGTCGATCTTGGACAAGCCGCGCAAAATATCTTCTTTTTGGAGTAGGGCCATCAGTCGCGCACCTCTTTCCCGCCGTCCGGTGATTCCCCGATCCCCCGACGATCCCGCCGGGGCCGGTAGAGCGGGTCGGCGCCCACGAAAATCAGCCGGCGCCGGAACGCCGGGGGGCTCTCCACGAGCAGCGTCGCCTTCAACGATTCCAGACCGCACGGATAATACGGCCGTTTCAGGAAGCGGCACTTCGCCTGGGTCCATTCGGGGATCGGCAGATGGTGGCGCAGCGCTAGATGCTCGGCGACGGCGGCCAGATAGGCGTTGCCGCGCTCGTAATCGACGAGCGGCGGTTCGTCCGCCAGCATGGCCGCCCGCGCGTCCGCGTCCGGCTCCAGATAGAACTCGTCCAGAAACTCTCGCAAGAAGCTGTCCGTGTCGCCGGATTGCTGACCCCACCGCAGGACCTCTTGCAGCGAACGCGGGCGGCGGCGGGTGGCGGGCGCGTCCGTGGTCATGCAAAGCGCCACACCGCAAGGGCGGGAACGTGCCCGATGCGGGCAAGGTCGAGCCGATAATGCCAGCTCGCCAGCAGCCTCAAAGCGTCTCGGTCGATCCCTTCCACGGCGGCCTCCAAACGGTTGCGGTATTGGATAACTCTATTATATATGTGCCTCGTCGATCCGAGCGCTCAGGCGACCTCCTCGGCGTCGATCCCGAAATCATCGTCCTCGAACTTGTCGTCTTCGCCCTCCTCGCCGGCGCCGTCTTCAAACTCGCCGTCCTCGCCCTCGCCGGTCTCGTCCTCGTCCGGCCCGAAGCGCACGCCCGCAAACGGTTCCTGGAACTCGGCCGACCCGTCGAGGATCGCCGCCAGCGCGTCGCAGCCGGCGCGGACCTCCGGCGCGGGCCGGTCGGGCGCGTAGCCCTCGAAGGGAAACTTCAGGTAGCCGGGCAGCCAGCCGGTCGCCGCCTTGCAGCCCTGGCCGTCCAACCGCTGCCGGATGGCGGCGCGCAGATCCTTCCCGGTCGCTTTGGCCGGCGGCGCGGCGCCCAGCTCGGCGGCGATGGCTTGCAGCGCGGTTTTGTCCGAGATCAGATCGACGAACGCCGCGTCGGGCGTCCAGGTGTCGCGCAGGTCGATCTGGAGATACCGACCCAGCAGCTCGGCGAAGGCGCTCCCGGCCACCAGGGTGTCGGCCACCGCCACCGCCAGCAGCGCGTCCACCTCGGCGTCGTCCAGCGCCAGCGCGCTCCGCAACAGCGCGGCGGTGCGGCCTTCGCTCGGATAGCCGACGCCGCCGGTCAGGGGCCGCGCGCCGAAGCGGTCGGCGCACGCCAGCGCCTCGGGCGAGAGCAGGCGGGCCTTGGCGTCCGCGCGCCTTCGCTCGACCTCGCGCGTTCCGGCTTGCGCGGCGAGGCTTTCGGCGATCTCGGCCTTGAGGGGGCGCGTCTCGTCGGCGCGGACGTTCCAGTTCGCCGCCCCGCCGACCAGAAAGGCCACCGCCAGCCGCTTCGCCAGCGCGGGGTCGTCCATCACCGCCCGCCGCACGGCGGCGGCCTTGTGCAGGCCGAGGTCGTTCAGCATCGGCCCGGTCACCTCGCCCCGCGCCGGTTTGGCCGGTTCGTCGTCCGTCGCCTCGCCTCGGGCGAGCCGCTCGCGCCGCCGGACTTCCTCGGTCGGCAAATACCCCTCATGCACCTCGACCGCGCCGTCGTGGCGCACGTCGATCCACGCCCAGCCGCCCGCCTCCTGGGCGACCGCCCGGTGCTCCCATTCCCGAAAGGATTTGTCCGTCTCCAGCACAATGACCCGCTCCCATCCTTCGGCTTTCAGCGCCTCTTCCCGGATGGCGACCGCCTTGTTCTGGTGGACCCAAAACAGGCTGGCGTCCTCGAAATAGCGCTCGGTCCCGAACAGATCGGTGACGATCGCGCCGGGGTAGTCCTCGAGCGAAAACAGGGCGACCTGGGTGGAAATCGTTTGCCCGCCGAACAGCCACTGCCGTAAATGCCAGCCGCGCGAGCCGCGCCCCGCCCGCTCGGCGTCCAGCCACGCTCGCTGTTTCTCCGCCGACACCAGCGCCAGGGTTTGCGCGTCCTCCGCGCTCAACCGATTGTCGCGCGCCAGCGCCTTGATGGGGTCGAGCAGATGGGCCAGCGCGAGACGCTGTTTCACCCGCTTTTGCGGGATGCCGAAGCGGTCGGCGATCTCCTGGATCCCCAGGCCGTGATCGGTCAAGCGCCGGAACGCCTCGCACGGGTCGAACGGCTCCATCGGCAGGCGCTCGACGTTTTCCGACAGCGAGACCGCCGTCGCGCCCGCCGCGTCCACGTCGACGATCTGACACCTCGCCGTGGGCGGCTGGTCCTTTTGTTCCTCGGCCAGCCGGCGCAGGGCCAACAGCCGCCGCTGGCCGGCCACCACCTCGTAGCGGTCCTCCCCGGCTGTGACTTTCATCGATAAATGGCGCGGAATCTTCAGCGCTATATGGCGCGGGTGCAAGACTTTCCATTCACAGGCTCATCGGGACGCGGGCCAGTGTGCGGTACACGGTAGCCCGGGAGACCGAAAATAATTCGGCGAGATCGCCGATGGAATAGCCGCCGGTATCGTACATACGGCGCAACTCCTTCTGTTGTTTGTTGGATAGCTTGGGTTGTTTGCCCCGCAGTTTTCCCTTGGCCCGAGCCAAGGCCATGCCTTCCCGGGTGCGCATTCGGATCAGGTCGACTTCAAACTCGGCGAAGGTGGCCAGGATATTGAAAAACATTTTGCCCATCGGGTCAGATGGATCGTACACGGTCGTGTTGAGCGCCAGTTTCACCCCACGGGCGACGAGAGCGTCGGCGATAGCGCGGGCATCCGGGACCGAGCGGGCCAGTCGGTCCAGTTTCGGCACGACGAGCGGATCGCCAACACGGACGGCGGCGAGTGCCTGGTCCAGTCCAGGCTGGGAACGGTGGGTCCCGGTCAGGCCGTGATCGGTGTAAATCCGCTCGGGTGCGACACCGAGTTTGAGGAGCGCGTCCTGCTGTCCTGCTGCGCGGCGAGGTCCTGCTGATCCATGGAACAGCGCGCATAACCGATGAGTATCATGCTAAAAAGTGTACGTTAAGTGGATCGACATGTTGAACGTGCGGGGGATTGATCTGTTCTGGCCCTCGCCGGTGCGGTTGGTGACCCCAGGGAATCGGAATTGGCGTTTCGCCGTGGGCAGCAAAGGGGAAATGGTGTTGCTGGCGGGACTGCTGGCGCTGACGGTCGCGCTCTATCCGCTCAGTCACCTGGGCTTTCGGGACGCGCTCCAGGCGCTGCTCAAGAGTTTCGATATTGCCGTCGAGCAGTACGCCCGCGTGTCCGGCACCCACTGGTACGACCTGGAACTGACCGCGACGGACCATCTCACCCTGGAGCGGATTAACTGCCGTTGTCCGGTGGTGGGGACCTGGAAAAACGGCTTCATCATCCTGCACGAGGGACAGGCGTGGGCGGTCGGCAAGAGTGAGGCGCAGCATAACCTGTATCCGGTCCGGGGCCGGCTGATCCAGGGCGAGCCGTTAAAGGTAGTGGCCGAACGGGTGGCGATGCAGGGCCACACGCTGCGCTGGCTGGTGAGCCGGATTGACCAGAACCGCCCCTACTACCTGCTGGGGGAGGTGGAGATCGCCGATGGCCGGGGCCGGCCCTGACCGGGCGGCTCGATAGCGTGGGCACCTATAACCCGGCCAGTTACCGGGGTGGGATTCTGCGGTTGCACTACGCCCGCGCTACGGAACTGGAACCGTGGCTGGATCTCGTGGCCGTCCGGGGCGAGGTGGTGCAGTTCTGGCTTAAGCCGGGCGATGCGGCGGT
>Ga0209573_1003602_pt1 | contig 16686 bp, 11 predicted proteins | sample TNRBio252014_DNA_FD_185870 | JGI IMG/M metagenome (GOLD analysis project Ga0209573, IMG submission 185870) | Wastewater treatment Type I Accumulibacter community from EBPR Bioreactor in Madison, WI, USA - TNR Reactor_6/25/2014_ DNA (SPAdes)... | ecosystem: Engineered > Bioreactor > EBPR >...
CGGCCATTCGCGAAGCATGCGAGTTGGCGGGCGTACAATTGATCGAGACCTCAGCAGATCAATAGAGCGGTGTTGCTCCGGAATCATCCGATCGCGCATTTCGTTGGACGCGCGATACAATTTCATATTAACTGCGAGATACTTTCGGTATTTAACTAAGCGAACGTCCGGCTCTGGCCGAAAGTAGTGGTGACAGCCTTGCAGCAGGTCGACGTCTTTGTCATTGGCGGTGGTATCAACGGTTGCGGCATCGCCCGCGACGCGGTGGGCCGCGGTTTTTCAGTCGCGCTGGCGGAAATGAATGATCTGGCCAGCGGCACATCTTCCGGCTCCACCAAACTGATCCATGGTGGGTTGCGCTATCTGGAACACTATGAGTTCCGTCTCGTGCGTGAGGCTTTGATGGAGCGCGAGATTCTGTGGAAAAATGCGCCGCATATCATCTGGCCGATGCGTTTCGTGCTGCCCTTTTTCAAGGGTGGACCGAGGCCAGCCTGGATGCTGCGGCTCGGCCTGTTTCTGTATGACCATATTGGCGGGCGTAAGCTTTTGCCGGCGACGGCGACGCTAGATATGCGCACCGACCCCGCTGGCAAGCCACTGAAACCACTTTTCACAAAAGCATTTGAATATTCCGACGGCTGGGTGATCGATGCCCGGCTGGTGGCGCTCAATGCCCGTGACGCTGCCGACCGCGGCGCAACCATCATGACACGCACCAAGGTGGTCGAGGCCAGACGCGATGGCTCGAACTGGCGAGTTACCGTCGAAAAAGCAAGGACCGGCCAGCGCGAAGAATTCTCGGCGCGGCTTCTGGTCAATGCCGGCGGCCCCTGGGTCGACCGTGTGCTCGGCGAAGCGCTGGGCGTTGAAGATCGCAGCGTGCGGCTGGTGCAGGGCAGCCACATTGTGGTGCGCAAGAAGTTCGACGATCCGCGCGCATATTTTTTCCAAAACAAGGATGGGCGCATCATCTTCGCTATTCCATATGAGGATGACTTCACGCTGATCGGCACAACCGACAGGGATTACTCAGGCGATCTGGCCGAGCCGGCGATCAGCGTCGCTGAAACGGACTATCTGTGCAGTGCGGCCAGCGAATATTTCGCCGAGCCGGTGCGGCGCGAGGATATTGTTTGGACCTATTCGGCGGTGCGGCCGCTGTATGATGATGGCGCGTCGAAGGCGCAGGAGGCCACGCGCGACTATGTGATCAAGGCCGATGGCGGCGGCGGGCGCCCGACGCTGGTCAATTGTTTTGGCGGCAAGATCACTACGTATCGGCGGCTGGCGGAATCGGTGCTGGAAAAGATTGAAGAGGCGCTTGGCCCCAAGAAACCCGCCTGGACCGCGGTTGCGCCGCTGCCGGGGGGCAATTTTGGCGTGACGCAGTTTGACTCCGAAGTAGCGCGGCTGGCGGCGGCCTATCCGTTCCTGGGGCCAAAATTCGCACGACGGCTAGTGCGCCACTATGGCATGCTGGCCGCGAAAATTGTCGGCGATGCGCGCAGCCTGGCCGATCTAGGTCAGCATTTTGGCGCCGACCTTTACGCGGCCGAAGTGCGCTATCTCGCGGCCCGCGAGTGGGCGCGCACAGCCGAAGATGTGATTTGGCGGCGCACCAAACTTGGTCTCAAACTGACGGACAATCAGGTGACTGCGCTTGCAGTCTTTATGCACGATCTGCCTGAGAACTCGACTGCCGCCTGAAGCCAGATGAAGACTGGAGGCCGCCATGAAGCAGAGCTCTCGCATGTTGGTGACCGCCGCGGCATTGTTTGCAGGCGGCGTTCTTCCGGCTTCGGCGCAATATATCGCAGACAATCATAGCTGGAACCTGACCTGCAATGCGTCCGGGTATCAGCTGAAATCGAAATACCCGGTTTCGCGCTTTGTTGAAGCGGGCGCCAATTCCTCAACCACCGAAGCCATCGAGACGATCTATCTGGGCAAGAGTTGCGATGCGCAGCACAAGCTGTTCGGCAAGGGAAAGTGGTGCTGGGCCAATGGCGGCTTTACTGTTGAGTTTGCGAAGAACTCGATTGGTTTTCCGCGTCAGGAACTGGCATGTTCGAATCCTGCTTTCGACATTGACGGGTGCGGTTGCTGATTTTGGCGGAGGGGCGAATGGCGGTGGGCAATATTCTGGCGATCGATCAGGGCACGACATCGTCGCGCGCCATCGTGTTCGACAATTCGATGAAGATCGCCGGGACCGGACAGCAGGAATTCACCCAAATCTATCCCGCGTCCGGCTGGGTCGAACATGATCCGGAAGAAATCTGGTCGACGGTTGTCGCCACCTGCAAGGCGGCGCTGAAGAAAGCCAAACTGACGGCGGGCGATATCGCCGCGCTTGGCATTACCAATCAGCGCGAGACCGTTGTGATCTGGGACAAGGCGACGGGAAAGCCGATCCACAATGCGATTGTCTGGCAGGACCGGCGCACCGCGCCGCTATGCTCCAAGCTGAAGAAGGCTGGGCTCGAACCGCTATTCTCACGCAAGACCGGGCTGCTGCTGGATCCATATTTTTCCGGCACCAAGATCGCCTGGCTGCTCGATAAGGTAAAGGGCGCGCGCAAGCGGGCCGAACGCGGTGAACTGCTGGCCGGCACCATCGACTGCTTCCTGATCTGGCGGCTCACCGGCGGCAAGGTGCATGCGACGGATGCGACCAATGCGTCGCGCACATTGGTCTACAATATCGCGACCAACCAGTGGGACGAAGAACTGCTGGACCTCCTGCGCATACCCGCCACGATGCTGCCTGAGGTGAAGGACTGCGCGGCGGATTTTGGCGTTTGTGACGAAAAGATACTCGGAGCCGAGATTCGGATCTGTGGTGTGGCTGGCGACCAGCAGGCGGCGACAATCGGGCAGGCCTGTTTTCTTCCCGGCATGATGAAGTCGACCTATGGTACTGGCTGTTTTGCGATCCTGAACACCGGCTCCGACATCGTCCGCTCAAAGAACCGGCTGTTGACGACGATTGCCTATCGCCTGAAAGGCAAGACAACCTATGCGCTGGAGGGTTCGATTTTTATCGCGGGCGCTGCCGTGCAATGGCTGCGCGATGGAGCCAAAATGATTGACCGAGCAGCCCGCAGCGGTGATCTCGCCGCCGAAGCGGACCCGACCCAAAATGTGTATCTGGTGCCAGCCTTTGTAGGGCTTGGCGCGCCATACTGGGATGCTGAGGCGCGGGGCGCAATTTTCGGCCTGACCCGCAATTCGGGTCCTGCAGAATTCGCCAAGGCCGCGCTTGAGTCTGTGGCGTTTCAGACCCGCGATCTGCTGGAAGCAATGCGCAAGGACTGGAAAAGCGGCGGCGCGCGCACCGTTTTGCGCGTCGATGGCGGAATGGTTGCCTCTGACTGGACGATGCAGCGGCTGGCCGACATTCTCGATGCGCCGGTGGACCGGCCGACGGTGCTTGAGACGACAGCGCTGGGCGCTGCCTGGCTTGCAGGGTCATATGCCGGAGTGTGGCCGAGGGAACAGGAGTTCTCGGCCAAATGGGCGCTTGATCGACGCTTTGAGCCGGACATGGACGAGAAAGAAAGGCGGGCCAAGGTCGCCGGGTGGCGCGACGCCGTACGGCGAACGCTGACGCATCCGAAAAATTAGCCTTTGCCATCTTCGTGGCGGACTAACCGTCACTACGACCTGGCCGAACCTTTTCGTCCCCGGGGAGAATGACCGCACGCAGACGGAAATGAGATTCTTGCATTGAAGCGTGGTGGACCTCGCAACCTGGCCGTCCGGCGCCAAAATCGTCCTGTTTCAGGGAGTTAGAATATGTGGCTCGCTTGCCGCATTGCTTGCGAATCCTGCGTCTTTCGATATTAAGACCAGATTATGGCTCCTACCGTCCGTTTTGCTCCGTCCCCGACGGGAAACATTCATATTGGCAATGCGCGAACCGCATTGTTCAACTGGCTGTTTGCGCTCAAACATAACGGACGCTTTATTCAGCGCTTTGACGATACCGATCGCGAACGCTCCAGGCAGGAATATGCGGACGCAACGCTTTACGACCTGCATTGGCTTGGCATCTTCCCCGACTATGTCGCCTACCAGTCACAGCGTTCGGATCGTTATGAGGAAGCGCTAGAGAAGCTCAAGGCGCATGGCGCGGTCTATGCGTGTTATGAGACGCCGGAAGAACTCGAGCGCAAACGCAAGCAGCGCATGGGCCGTAAACAGGCGCCGGTATATGGCCGTGAGGCCTTGTCCCTGACTGATGAGCAGAAGGCCGCCTATGAAGAGGAAGGGCGCAAGCCGCACTGGCGCTTTCTGTTGCCAAATTTCGCGACCGATCCGAAAAAGATGCGACGTTCGCTGGTGACATGGAACGACATCATCCGCGATGAGGAAAATGTCGACCTTTCATCGGTTTCGGATCCTGTGCTGGTGCGTGAGGATGGCACATTCCTCTACACATTCACGTCGGTCGTCGATGATATCGACATGGGCGTAACACATGTTTTCCGTGGCGATGACCATGTCACCAATACGGGTGTGCAGATAGCGCTGTTTCTGGCCCTGGACGCCGATCCGCCGCAGTTTGGCCACCACAACCTTCTGACCACCGCAAGCGGCGAAGGCCTGTCGAAGCGCACCGGGGCCCTTTCGCTCGCAAGCCTGCGTGAAAGCGGCATCGAGCCGATGGCGATTGCGAGCCTCGCCGCATTGACCGGCACGTCGGAGGACGTCAGGCCAATGCACTCGATGAACGAATTGTCCGAACATTTTGAACCGGCGCTGGCGTCGAAATCGGCCGCCAAATTTGACCCCGAGGATCTCGTTTCGCTCAATCGCGCTATCTTGCGCGATATGCCGTTCCGGGATGCGCAGGACAGGCTCGGAGCGCTGGCGATTTCAGGCGAGATTGCCGAGCCGTTCTGGAATGCGGTGCGTGGCAATATTGACAAGCTGACCGATGCATTGGGCTGGTGGCGGATCGTGCGCAACGGACCGAATGGCGATGTGGAACTGTCGCCAGAAGATCGCGAATTCGTGCGGGCGGCGTTTGAGTCCCTGCCCGAAGAGCCATGGGGCAAGGACACCTGGAAGAGCTGGACGAGCGCAGTGCGAGAGGCGACCGGCCGCAAAGGCAAGAACCTGTTTATGCCCCTGCGCGTTGCGCTTACCGGACTTCAGTCGGGCCCGGAGCTTGCGGAGCTTCTGCCGTTGTTTGGTCGGGAAGGAACACTGGCCCGACGACCCTGACGCGACGCTTGTTGACGACCCCGTCGCTGCGTCCCGATAAAAGGCCGCGCATCGTTTCAAGTCCAAATCCGCCATCCGCGTTGGCGAGCGTTTCCGGATCTGTCGCGGGATCTGGCCGCCATTTCGGCGTAGGCGGAGGGGCTGGTGCGGCGACTTCCCGTCTGGCAGGCTGGACCGCCATCGGGCGCGCACCACAACCGCATTGTGGCGTGCTGTCCTGTTCGCGGTAGTTGAAGGCCACCGACATATTCTCATAAAGCTTGCCGGAATTTGCCGACACCATCAGGCCGGCTTCTTCGTCGCCATCCTTGTGGAAATACACCTCCATGGAGGCGCCAGGGCAGGCGACCTGGCAGTTTTGCTCGTCGCGGGCAAAGTCGTCACGTGATGAAGATGGTGACATCGGGAAATAATAGCCATCGCAACTGCGCACGCAGTAGGTTCGATACTTGCCTGCCTCGCCGACATAGATTGACTGGCTGTCAGGCACGACCCTGTCCCGCGATGCGCCCCTGGAGGTTGCCCGTTGCCGAATGATCTTGGCGCCGCCTTCACTGCGACTGCCGCCAAACAGTTGCTCAAGCAGGCCGGGTCCACGAGAAGCGACCACGGCACCGCCGTTTTCGCGGCATTTATTGGCTTTGAGAGCTGCCATAATGCGCGCATTTGATTGTCGGCCGCCGCCACCCAGGCGAGAATAGTTCCTTTCCAACGAGGCGAGGTTGCGCTCCATACTGCGAACCTTGGCGTTGAGGCCCGCGCATTGCCCACCAACGGCAAAGAAGCCGCAGCCAGCTGATCGCAGCATGCCGCGCGCTTTGGTGATCTCCTTGCGCTGTCGCTGGATTGCCGCCAGGTATTTTTTGGATGAAGCGCTGCTGACATTTCCGCCGGATCGCGACAATTGCGCTTCCAGGCCGCGGCAGACAGCACTGCCTGACGCAGCAGATGCGTCTGCTGCAAACAAACTCATGACCAGACCCAAGGCGGCCGTCTGCCATACTACAATACGCGGCATAACTACCCCTGCCGGCGGCACTCCCCGTAGGCTGCCGGAACGCATTCATAGTACAGTTTTGCGTTCCACGGTAAATCTGCAATGCAAATTAAGGTTACAATGGTAACGTCGCCTGCGCACGATGGGTCGCTTCTACAACCGCAAGCGCCGTCATGTTTACAATGCCGCGCGAGGTGACAGACGGCGTCAGAATGTGCGCTGGCTTGTCCGTTCCGAGAAGAATGGGCCCCACGTGCAGCGCGTCCGTCATCTGCTTTACGGTGGTCAGCGTGATGTTGGCGGCGTCAAGATTGGGGAAAACCAGCAGGTTCGCTTCGCCCTTAATGGCCGCATGCGGAAAGACGCGCTGGCGCAGCGCCTCCGAGATTGCGCTGTCGCCATGCATCTCGCCGTCACATTCCAGATCCGGCGCATTCTCCTTCAAGAGTCGTGCGGCTTCGCGCATTTTGCGCGCGCTGGGCGAGTCGCGTGAACCGAAGTCGGAATGCGACAGGAGCGCTGCTTTCGGGTGTATGCCGAAGCGACGAATTTCCTCCGCCGCAAGGACGGTCATTTCCGCTATCTCCTTGGCGGTCGGGTCAACGGTGACATAGGTGTCGGTGAAAAAGGTGACGCCGCGGGTCGAAATCAGCATTGATAGCGACGACAGATCCTTGTCGGTGATGCCCGGCCGGGCGCCGATGATCAGGCGCACATTGCGCAGATTGCGCTCGAAACGCCCTTCCAGCCCGCAAATCATGGCGTCCGCGTCGCCGCGTTTGACGGCCAGCGCTGCAATTACAGTCGAATCGGTGCGGACCATGGTTCGCGCGGCTTCCTGATTGACACCGCGCCGGCCAGCGTAGCTTACGAGTTCCTCGACATAGTGCCGGTAGCGCGGGTCGTCTTCCGGATTTATCAAAGTAAAGTCGGTCCCCGCTACGATCTTCAAACCATAGCGACGCAGCCGTACGTCGATGACATGGGGGCGTCCAACGAGGATCGGCTGCGCCAGTCCTTCCTCCACTACAACCTGTGCGGCGCGCAAGACGCGTTCGTCCTCGCCGTCGGCATAAATAACCCGCTTGTTGACTGCTGACTTCGCGGCAGAAAAAATCGGTTTCATGACCAGACCTGAACGGAACACAAACCGGTTCAACCGGTCTACGTATGCGTTCATATCGGTGATGGGGCGCGTTGCGACGCCGGTTTGTTCGGCCGCCAAGGCCACGGCCGGCGCAATGCGCAGGATCAGGCGCGGATCAAATGGCGATGGAATGAGGAAATCCGGCCCGAATGTCGGTGTTTCTCCCGAGTAGGCGCGCGCCGCCACATCGGAGGGTTCCTCGCGGGCAAGTCCGGCGATCGCCTTGACCGCCGCCATTTTCATCTCTTCGTTGATCGCGCTGGCGCCACAATCCAGAGCCCCGCGAAAGATGTAAGGAAAACAAAGCACGTTGTTGACCTGATTGGGAAAATCAGACCGTCCGGTGCAAATCATTGCGTCTGGTCGCGCCTGCCTTGCCAGTTCCGGCATGATTTCTGGCGTCGGGTTGGCTAATGCCAGCACCAGCGGCTTTTCCGCCATGCCCTTCAGCAGTTCCGGCTTCAGGACGCCAGCTGCTGAAAGACCCAGAAAGACATCGGCGCCGTCAATCACGTCGGCCAAGGTTCGGGCCGCAGTGTCCTTGACGTAAGGATCTTTCCACCGGTCCATTTCTTCGATGCGGCCTTTGTAGGCGACTCCGAAACGGTCCGTGACCCAGATATTTTCGATCTTCGCGCCGAGCGAGACGAGCAGGTTGAGGCAGGCAAGCGCGGCTGCCCCTGCGCCGGAAGTCACGATCTTGACGTTGTTGATGTCCTTGCCGGCCAGCTCAAGCGCATTCAGCACGCAAGCGGCGACGATAATCGCGGTGCCGTGCTGATCGTCGTGGAAGACCGGGATGCCCATCCTGGCCTTGAGTTGCTCCTCAACGTCGAAACATTCTGGTGCCTTGATATCCTCAAGGTTGATGCCGCCAAAGGTTGGCTCCAGCGCAGCGACGGTGGAGACCATTTGATCGATCTGCGGAGCATCGATCTCGATGTCGAATACGTCGATGCCGGCAAATTTTTTGAACAGCACTGCCTTGCCTTCCATGACTGGTTTGGAAGCAAGCGGCCCGATATTGCCAAGACCCAGCACGGCGGAGCCATTCGACACGACGGCCACGAGATTGGCGCGGGCCGTATAGTCAGCGGCGCGGGCGGGATTATCGTGGATTTCGAGGCAGGGCGCGGCTACGCCGGGTGAATAGGCCAGCGCCAGATCGCGTTGATTGCCCAACGGCTTGGTCGCCTGGATTTCGAGCTTTCCAGGATTCGGATGCTTGTGGAAATAAAGCGCCGCCTCCTCAAGATCGCTCAACTTCCTGTGCTTCTGCTCCTTGTCGGCCATGTTCCCCCCCAATTTTATGGCCCTTACGAAAGAGCAAGAAAGCGACCCCGCCGCAACCCCGAAAAGACCTTGCAGCGGTCAGCGGCGCGTGAGAGCCCGCTGCGCGGCATAGAGCGCAACGGCGGCCGCGTTGGACACGTTGAGCGAACGAATGACCCCCGGCATGTCCAGACGTGCAAGGGTGGTGACTGTCTCGCGTGTGCGTTGCCGCAGACCCTTGCCTTCCGCGCCCAGCACCAAGGCGATCCTGTCGCCCGAAAAACCGGCCTCAAGCACTTCCGGTCCATCGGAATCCAGGCCGATGGAAAGAAAGCCTGCTGCGTGCAGCGCTCCCAGCGCATCTGCCAGGTTGCGCACTTCAATGTGGTCGATGTGCTCCAGCGCCCCCGAAGCGGCCTTGGCCAGAACGCCGCTTTCGTTCGGGGAATGCCGCGCCGTGGTGACAAGCGCGCCCGCGCCAAAGGCCACCGCTGAGCGCAGAATCGCGCCGACATTGTGCGGATCCGTGACCTGATCCAGAACCAGCACAAGGTTGGTCGCGCCAAGCTGGTCGAGACGTTTTGGTTTCAGCGGCTCCGCTTCGACAAGGACGCCTTGATGAACAGCGTCCGAGCCGGTGAGCTTGTCGATATCTTTCGGCTCGACAAGTTGTGCGTTGAAGGGCAGGGAGGCGAGGTCCGGCAGTTCGAGCCGCTCTGCAGCGTTGCGCGTCACCAGCATACGGCGGATCTTGCGCTGTTTGTTGTCGAGTGCGGCGCGCACTGTGTGTAGGCCATAGAGTCGCACCAGCCCGTCAGGCGCATTGTCGCCCGGAGGCAATGCCGGGCGCGGGCGAAACGCCGGCTGACCGGTAGCAGGGCCACCTGCTTTCTGGTCGCGGTGTGTGCGCCGCAAGCGCGCGTAGTGGCTGTCTTTGGGTGTTCCAGGTTTTTTCGGGTCGGTCATGTTAGCTCCAGGCCGGGCCGAAAGTGATGGCGCGCGGCCACGAGAATGTAAACTGCCGCTATGTTTGTTTTCCTTTCTCCGCGGCTGGGGCCTGCGGCGGGCCAGGCGCTGGCGCGCATGATCGAGCTTTCATTTGTTGATCCGAAAGAAAGCGCCGGCTCCGTTTCCGGAACCGGCGCCTGGAGGTCAAGCTGGCTTTACGGCGCTGCCTACATCTTCAGCAGCTGCGCATCGCGATTCGCTGCAAAAGTTGCAGCATCATAAGCTGTCGCCGCTTCGAGCTGCTCCTTGGTGAAGGTGGTGTAGAGATAGCGGTTGTTGTCCTTGTCGGTCAGGAAAGCCAAGTTTTCCATCGCGACAGCGACCTTCTTTTCGCCTATGCCAAGGAAACCGCCTACATCGAGCACAACGGCGTCCGTCTTGTTTTCGGCAGAAACGACGACCTCACCGATCTCGCCAATGTTCTTGTCGTCTGCGCCATAAACGGTTGTCCCGGCCAGGTTGCCGGCGGTCAAATCAGCTTCGGGAACCGGCGTCAGTGTCGACTTGTCAATCGCCGCGGTTTCTGTCTCATCGGCTGCGGCAGGCTGCTCGGCTGGAGCCTGCGCGGTTTCAGACGTAGCCGCCGCCGGGGCGTCAGTGGCCGGTTGCTCAGCTGGAGCCTGGGCGGCTTCAGCCGGGGCTGCAGGGGCGACGTCCGTCGTGGCGGCAGGCGCTGCAGGAAGATAAGGCGTGCGGTCAAATTCTGGCGCAGACTGAAGCTCTTCCTTCGTCATGCCGACAACCAGCCAGCGATCTCCATTGCGTTCGGCCCATTCGGCGCGGCCGTATTCGATGGCGACGTTCTTCTCTCCAATGCCAAGGAATCCGCCGACGCCGATCACAAGTTGCTCAACCTTGCCCTCGGCGTCGATGACGAGGTCATTGACGTCACCGATCTTTGGGGCGTCAGTCGCCGGGCCATTGTAGACATTTTCGCCAATCAAGCTGGTGGCCAGCACGCCATCTGGCTTGACTATCGTCGCCTCAGGGGCTGCCGGCGCCGCTTCGGGGGTCGCAGGCGCCATAGGAGTGGGGGCAGGGGCCGTTTCGGCCGGCGCAGGCTGGGTCTGGGCGAATGCCGATCCGCTCATCAGTGCGATGGCGGCGGTGGTGATCATAAGCTTGCGAAGCATCGTGGTTCTCCCTTTTGCTTGCCGGACGACAGCGCGCCGTCCGCGAAAATTCCCTCTGCTTGCAAACGGCGCCGGCGCGCAGCAGTTCCGAAAAAAGCGGATTCCAGCCTGGTAACGGGAAAATGATGGCCGACTTGTACAATTCCGGAACCGACGGCCGTGTGATGCGTTAAACTGTGTCATGGAGCGGTCTGGCCGGTGGCCGAAGATGTTCAGCACGCTCTTGTCACAAGTGTGCGTTAGTGTCGCATAAGCATCGCATCTCAGTACGCATGAGGGGCACTCTCGTCGTTGAAGGGATGGATTCATGAAAACCAACATGTCTGCCCTGGTGGCAAACTTGCGCCAAACCGTCGATCTGCTGCAAAGCGCTGCCAGTCGCGCCGGTACACAGTCGAACGCCGGTGCGCAATCAAATGAAGGACCAGATTCGTCGACAATGGTTGCCCGGCCGAAACAGATGCGGCCCGAGTCGCGGCCGATCCTACGTCGTGCAGCGGCCGATTTTGAACGCGCTTCCAATATGTAAGCGCCTGTCACGGCCTTCTATCTGAAAAACCCTGCGTCCGGATTGCGCATTCGGGCGCATCGCGGTTGACACCATTCCGCCCAATCGCCATAAGGCGCTGCGCGTTTGCAGCCAAGGCGATCTGCCTGGACGGGCGGCGGCGCGACATGCCTCGCAGCAATGCTTGCCAACGGCAGTATGGAGGGATGCCCGAGTGGTTAAAGGGGACGGACTGTAAATCCGTTGGCTATGCCTACGTTGGTTCAAATCCAACTCCCTCCACCACTGCCGCGCAAGCCTGCGAGACACAAGGCCCGACCGGTTGGCCGGGCCGGTAACCTGATCAGTCTGGCGCCTGGACGCAGACAGTGACAGGGTTGATCGGTGCGGGTGTAGCTCAATGGTAGAGCAGCAGCCTTCCAAGCTGAATACGAGGGTTCGATTCCCTTCACCCGCTCCAAGTTTCGACTGTTTCGTTAAAGCGGCAGGCCTGAAATTGTTGTCGGTAACTCGCCCAGGTCGCGGATTCGGCGGTAGCGCGGATTCGTGATCGGCTCGTCGGCTTCTTCCAGCGCCCAGTCGATCTCGTGTGGCACATAGACCGAAAACGAACCGGCCTCCAGGGCTGGCACGATGTCGGATTTCAGCGAATTGCCAACCATGACTGCCCGCTGCGGGCCATCGCCATGCCGCGAAAAGATGCGCCGGTAGGTATTGGTGTCCTTTTCGGAGACAATTTCGATTGCGTCAAAATTATCGGCCAGACCAGAGGCGGCAATCTTTCGCTCCTGATCGAAGAGGTCGCCCTTGGTGATCAAAACAAGCCTGTGATGTTCCTTCAAAGCCCGGATCGCCGATTCGGCGTGCGGCAGAAGGTCGACAGGATGAACCAGCATTTCTCGCCCAATCGCCAAAATCTGCTCGATGGTTTTGGCCGGTAGGCGGCCATCGGTGACCTCAAGCGCTGTCTCAATCAGCGACAGTGTGAAGCTCTTGATGCCATAGCCATAGATAGCAAGATTGCGCCGCTCAACAGCGTTGATGCGATCGGTGAGGTTTGGCCCCTCAGCATAGTCTGCCAGAAGGGCTGTGAATCGCTCTTCCGACAGGCGGTAGAAATGCAGATTTTGCCAAAGTGTGTCGTCGGCGTCAAAACCGATCGTCGTTACCGGCGCCATGACGCCGTCTATTCCGGCGGCTCGAGCATTTCCTTCACCACCGTCGCCAGTTGCTTCAACGAAAATGGCTTCGGCAGGAAGCCGAACTTCGCGTCAGCCGGCAAGTTCTTTGCGAAGGCGTCCTCAGCGTAACCAGAGACAAAGACAAAGCGGACGTCGGGGTCGAGCTTGCGCAACTCGCCAAGCAGTGTCGGACCGTCCATCTCAGGCATGACTACGTCTGAGACAACAACATCTATCTTGCCGTCGAGTTCGCGGTAGATCTGAAGCGCTTCGACGCCGGAAGCAGCCTCATGGACGGTGTAGCCGCGCGAGGTGAGCGCGCGCACGCCGCCCATGCGCACGTGATCCTCGTCTTCGACAAGCAACACGGTGGCGGAGCCGGAAAGATCCTTGGTCTTGGCCGGAGGCTTGGGCGGCGCAACAGGCGTTTCCGCAGGCTGGTGGGTTGGCCGGTTCAAATCAACGGCAGGCGCGCTGGCCACATGACGCGGCAAGAAAATGCGGAAGGTCGTTCCTTTGCCAACTTCCGAGTCGCAATAAATATAGCCGCCGGTTTGTTTGACGATCCCATAGACCATCGACAGACCAAGTCCGGTGCCCTTACCGACTTCTTTGGTCGTGAAAAAAGGTTCAAAAATCTTGGCCAGAACGCCCGGCTCGATACCAGTGCCGCCGTCTTCCATCTCAACCAGCACCCAATCGGCGGTCGGGAGCTCGCGGTAGCCATACGATCTGACGTCTGACGCTGACACATTGCGGGTGCGTAGTGTCAGGTCGCCGCCATCCGGCATTGCGTCACGCGCATTAACCGCCAGGTTGACGACAACCTGTTCAAACTGGCCGATATCGGCCTTGATCGGCCAGAGGTCCCGTCCGTGGTCGATCTTGAGCTTGACGCCGGTTCCAAGCAGGCGGGTCAACAGCATACGCAGATCGGCTAAAACGTCGGTGAGACTCAGGACTTCGGCGCGCAGCGTCTGCTTGCGCGAGAAGGCCAGCAGCTGCCTGACCAGCGAAGCGGCGCGGTTGGCGTTCTGCTTGATGTTCATTATGTCTGGGAAGGACGGGTCCGAAGGCCGATGATTGGCCAGAAGAAGGTCCGACGCCATAATGATGGCGGTCAGCACGTTGTTGAAATCATGCGCAATGCCGCCGGCCAGCTGGCCAACCGCCTGCATCTTCTGGCTCTGGGCCATCTGGCCCTCAAGCGCTTTCTGTTCGGTTGTTTCTACCGCGTGGATTATTGCAACCTCTTCGGCGGCATCGTCTGCCGAAGCGTTGGTGACGGCGTTTACATAGACGCGGATATGGCGCTCGTCGCTATTGGGCAGCACCGTGTCAATTGGCGCAATGTCGGCTTGACGCTGTTGGGCGGCTTCAAGCGCCGCAGCGAGGGCAGGGCGGTCGCGCTCATGAATAACTGTGTCGAGTCGCACCTTCCGGTCGAGCGCATCGCGATCGACGACACTCGAAAATAGTGACAGGAAAGGCGCGTTGGTGCGCGAGATGCGCCCCTGTTTGTCGATGCCTGCGATCGCCATAGGGGTGGAGTTGAAAAAGCGGGTGAAACGGACCTCGGCAGCGCGCAGGTCCGCAGACGCGTCTTCGCCACGACCGCGGTTCAGCACAATTGTGCGCGAGGTGCCGGCAATTCCGTCTCGGCTTGCCGTAACGCGGTGCATGAAGCGCACCGGCAAGGCCTCGCCCTTCACCGTGGCGAGATCCAGATCGATAACCGCGTTGCGGGTGGTGCCGGCATCAGCCTTGACAGCGTTCACCAGCGCCATGCCGTCGCCGGCCACAATCTTGCGCAGCGAGGTGGCGCCTGGCGTAAAACTGGCGAGATCGATACCGAGCCAATCAGCCAGCGTTGCGTTGAGATATGTTATGCGGCCGTCGCTCTCAGCGGCAAAAAAGCCAGCCGGGGCCTGGTCCAGATGATCGATCGCCTTTTGGAGATCGAGGAAAAAGCGTTCCTGCTCGGCGCGTTCGCGTGAGATATCCGTTAGTTGCCACGCGTTCAAAACGCGGTTCTGCGATGGGATCATGAATGGCCGCGCACCAACGCGATACCAGTGTGCGCCAGGCTCCGAACCCGGGCGGATCGATTGGGAAAGACGGAACTCGCCTTCGCCGGCTTGTCCGTCGCGCAGGCCGCTCGCGAGCCGGATCATGATCGGAGTCGCTTCCGAGACGTCCGACAAAAGGTTTTCGACTGTGCGGATATCAGTATCCTTGGCTGCTCCAGTCATATCCGCATAGGCGCGGTTAGCGTAGATGACGCGCCCTTTGGCGTCATCTACAAGTACCCCTTGCCCCATTGTGTCGACGAACGCCTTCGAAAGGTCTTCGCTGGAAGAGCGGGGCACAATCTGGATGAAACCGACAGCCGTAGCGAACAGATAGCCGACGCCGATCATCGCCAACACGCCAAGCAGGCCGAGAAGAAAAGGTTCGCCCAGCCGATCGCGGAAGAGCCCAAAGAGCACAGATGCAATCGCCAGCACGACAATAAAGGTGATCAGCCGGACAATCGCGCCCGGCCGGGCGTTCTGGCTGACAACCGGGGAAGGGTAGAAATCCGTGGGGTTCTCCCGCTGCATGCCTTTGCTGTCTCCACCAACGGGGCGCGCCGGTCTGCTTCCCCACCTGCGGGCATAGCAGAATCTGTACGTTCGCATTGCTTGAATCACATTGTGGCAGTCCAACACAGCCCTTCTCAACAAAAAATGCGCATTGCCGGTCATTCTTGCCAGCTGACAAAAGATGCGGGAAGTTCGGCGGCAAGCTTGCGGGGGCGGACCGGTGCGGTTAATGCTCCGGGCAATGTCCCGCGCGGGGCGGCGAGAGGACCGGCGAATGCAGGAGTTTTTGGCGCGGATCGTGGGTGAGCAGTGGGCGTTCCCCGTGCTGGTCGCGCTCGGGCTCATTCTGGCGCTGATCGTACTTTATGTGATCCTGCGCCTGTTCAGGGGCAGGGGCGACGGCGGCACATTTGTCGTGGGCGGCCGAAACCGCAAGCCGCGGCTTGCCGTGATGGACGCCACTGCAATCGACAATTATCGCCGTCTTGTTCTCGTACGCCGTGACGATGTTGAACATCTGATCCTGATCGGCGGTTCGGCGGATGTGGTCGTAGAGCGGGATATCCGCGCTGCGGGTCAGGTTCGCCGCCCTCAGCCACCGGGTGAGACCGTGGCCGAACAACTCGGGCCTGCTGCGCCGGAACTGGCTTATGCGCCGCAGCCGCGTCCGATACCGGCGCGCCCTCCCAGACCGCAAACGCCGGTGACGGAACCGCATAGGGCGCCACAACGTCCCGCACCGCCGCCGACGGTCCGGCCGGCGCCGGCTCAAGTTCGTCCGGCTGCCCCCCCGGCGGCTGCGGTTCGACAGCCGCAATTGCGCCCGGCGGCGCCGCCTGCGCCAAGCGATGAGGATTTCGACGACGATCTGCTGCGCGAGCTGGAAGTCGAGCTTGACGCCGATGTGCCCGCAGCCAAGCCGCAGCCTGTGTCGCTAGACGACGAGATGGCGAAATTGCTTGGCGAATTGTCGAATAATAACAAGCGCTAACGCTTCTTGTATAAGCGCGGCAGCCAAACGGACTGTCACTCCAGATAGCGCTACTATTCCAATTCCGATGGACGCTTGTCCCGCAGCTTTCGTTGCATGGGTTCGGTGTCGACACCAAATAGTCGTAGCCGATGCCAGTAGCGTCGGCGCAGCGACTGGTACCATTTGGTGATTTTTGGCGAACTGAACAGACCGAGCGCACGCTCATGTGCGAAAGTGCTGCGCTCATCGCCGATGTGGCGCACGCCGCCTCCGCACAACCATGCCATGTCCCAACCCTGGCGCTTGTAGAAACGGCTGATGTCGCTTTCGACACCAATCGGCGTATAGCCGCCAGGAAGCTTGCGGTAGTCGGCCGTGCGTTTGAGCGTCGGATTGAAAGTGAATGTGTGCCAGATGAAGTGGAGCTCCGGAAAGGACCGCTTGTAACGGGCGTCGCCAGCGCTCTGCGTCTTGAGGCTGCGCATGTAGTAGACCATATCGGCTTCTTCGCGCAGCAGGACGATGATCGTATCCCGGTTTGCCTCAAGTACCTGAATGGCCTTGCGAACGACGCCTGGTTCGGTGAATTCCCAGTCATCCTCCATATGCAGGATGTAAGGCGTCGCGACCTGGGCGTAGGCGCGGTC
>Ga0209573_1003603_pt1 | contig 16685 bp, 16 predicted proteins | sample TNRBio252014_DNA_FD_185870 | JGI IMG/M metagenome (GOLD analysis project Ga0209573, IMG submission 185870) | Wastewater treatment Type I Accumulibacter community from EBPR Bioreactor in Madison, WI, USA - TNR Reactor_6/25/2014_ DNA (SPAdes)... | ecosystem: Engineered > Bioreactor > EBPR >...
AAAACATCAGCACGCATAAGGCCAGGGCGAATTGAGGATGGGTTTGCGAAAGCCCCGACAGATCAGATATTTGCTCCAGATATTTTCCGCGACGACGCAACATCAGCAGGCACCCAAATACCCCTACCGTCATGAACAAATACAGCGTCAGATAGACCAGCAGCGCCTTGGTTCCCGCCTCGCCGCCTGCGGCCACCCCTACCAGCGCATACCCCACATGACCAATAGAAGAATAGGCGAGCAGCCGCTTAAAGCTTGTTTGCGTCAACGCCCCCAGAGCACCGACCAGCATCGAGCCCACGGAAGCAAAAATAATGATCTGCTGCCAGAATATTTTAAGCTCCGCAAAGGGCTGCTCCAACACACGCGACAGAAGGAACAGGGCGGCGATTTTCGGAGCAATCGCAAAGAAGGCCGTCACCGGGGTGGGCGCGCCTTCGTAGACATCCGGCGTCCACATATGGAAAGGCACTGCGGAAATCTTGAAGCAGAACCCTACCAGCAAAAACACCAGCCCCGTTACCAACCCATATGACACCAGCAGATTTGCCAGCTTACCATCGCTCAGCAGGGTCAGCACTTCGGCGATTTCATAAAAATGAATAGTGCCGGTAAAACCGTAAATCAGCGAAATACCGAAAAGCATCATGCCGGAAGCGAGCGAGCCTAAGACAAAATATTTCAGCCCGGCCTCCGAGGAGCGCACATTGTCCCGCTGAATCGCCGCCAGCACATATTGCGCCAGCGCCGAAAGTTCCAGCCCCATATACAATGCGAGCATATCGGCCGCTGAAATCATCAGCATCATCCCCAGCACCGCAAACAATATCAGCACGGAATACTCAAACCGCTGATGCTCCTCCGCCGCCAGCCATTCGTTACTGATGACCATCGCAAAAATAGCCCCTGTCAGCACCAGTATTTTTCCATAGCCGGTAAAGCGGTCGGACTCAAACATGGCACGGAACATCTCGCGCCCTTCGGGCATGTTTATCATCACCATATAGATCGCCATCAGCATGGCGAACACAGCGGCCACTCCCATGACAGGCGTAGCGCGATTGCCGGTGAACGCTCCCACCATCAGCAGAAACACCGCGGAGACGCAAAGAAACAACTCCGGAAGAATCGGGCGAATTTCAGCAATAGCCAGTATATCCATGTCTTTCTCCCTACCTCATCGCCACCAGCGTCGAGGTCTCACTCTCTATATGCTGCAGTAAATGCTGCAGCGACGCCTCCATGGCATGGAGGAACGGCAACGGATAGATACCCATCCACAGCACCAGCAGCACCACCGGGGCAAAGATAGCCATTTCCCGGGGGGTCAAATCCATGATTTTCTTCAGATCCGCCTTCTCCAGCGCACCGAAAATAACCCGCCGGTAGAGCCACAGCATATAGGCCGCGCCCAGCACCATGCCCGACGCCGCCAGCAACGCCACCGTGTGATTCGCCTTAAACGCCCCCAGCAACACCAGAAACTCACCTACGAAACCGCTGGTTCCCGGCAGCCCCACCGAGGCCATGGTAAAGAGCATGAAGACTGCGGCGTATTTGGGCATCCGCTCCACCAGCCCGCCATAGCGCGCAATTTCGCGTGTATGCATCCGGTCATAAATCACGCCCACGCAAAGAAAGAGCGCACCCGACACCAGCCCATGGCTGATCATCTGCACCATCGCGCCGGAAAATCCCTGCATGGTGAAGGTAAAAAGCCCCAGCGTCACAAACCCCATATGCGCCACGGAAGAATAGGCGATAAGCTTTTTCATATCTTCCTGCATCAGCGCCACCAGCGAGGTATAGATGACCGCAATAATACTCAGCACATACATGAAAGGGGCGAAATAAAGCGACGCATCGGGTAGCATCGGCAAGGAAAACCGCAGGAACCCATACCCTCCCAGCTTCAGTAGAATGCCCGCCAGAATAACCGACCCCGCCGTAGGCGCCTGAACGTGCGCATCCGGCAGCCAGGTATGCACCGGCCACATGGGAACCTTCACCGCAAACGACGCCAGCATGGCCAGCCAGAGATATCGCTGCGTCTCCAGCGGAAGCTGCGGAGCGAACCGGATAAGCGCCGGGATTTCCGTCGTCCCAAAATTAAAATACAAATACAGGATCGCCACCAAAAACAGCACTGACCCCGCCAGCGTATAGAGAAAGAATTTATAGGAGGCATAGACTCTGTTGGAGCCGCCCCATATCCCAATAATCAGGAACATCGGAATCAGCATCCCTTCAAAGAAGAGATAAAACAGCATCGCATCCAGCGCGCAAAAGGCTCCGATGACGAACGCCTCCAGAATAAGGAACGCAATCATGAATTCACGCACGCGCCTGGTGATGGAGTGCCAGCTCGCCAGAATACACAGCGGCAGCAGAAACGTCGTCAGCAACACCAGAAAGAGCGATATGCCATCAATACCCAGATAGTAGAAGATGTTAAAATCCTGAAACCATGCCGTTTTTTCAACAAACTGAAAATCCGCTGTATCCGGCTTGAACTCCACCCACAAAGAGAGGGATACAAAGAAGGTCACCAATGTCGTCCACAAAGCCGCGTTTTTGGCGTTGCGTTGGCTGACCTCGTCATCCCCCCGTACAAAAAGGAAAATAACCGCCGCGCCGATCAGCGGCAGAAGAATAAGCGTTGAGAGAATACCAATATCCATCCTATTTCCCTACCGTCACCATCAGATAGACATACCAGCTTACCAGCCCCACCAGCCCCAGCATCATGGCGAAGGCATAATGGTAGAGGTAGCCGCTTTGCAAACGGCTGGCCAGCTTCCCGCCCACCAGCGACACATAGGCCACGCCGTTGGGGCCAAGCGCATCAATGGTTTTTTCGTCGCCGCGTTTCCAGAAAAAGGCTCCCAGCGTGCGGGCGTTATTTACAAACAGATCGTCATACAACTCATCGAAATACCACTTATTAAGGAGGAATAAGTAGAGGGCGCGCAGTTTTGCAGCCAGACGCTCAGGCAGATGGGGCAGTTTTACATAAAGCAGCCAGGAAAGCCCCAGCCCCAGCACCCCCATGGCCAGCGGCAATACCTGCACCCAGACCGGCACATGATGCGCCGCTTCCAGCACATCGTGCCGGTGCTTCATGACCACGGCTCCATCCCAGAATCCGCCGTGAGGGTCTACCATTCCAAATGCATAATAACCGATGGCTCCTGCAAAGAGCGCGCCCGCCACCAGCAGCAAAAGAGGCGCCAGCATAATACGCGGCGACTCATGCACATGCTCCATCACATGCTGCGAAGCCCGCGGCTTGCCGTGGAACGTCATAAAAATCAGCCGCCCCGAATAAAAGGCCGTCATGAACGCCGCCACGATCCCTACCCAAAACGCATAGCCGGAAAAACCGCCGTGCGAAGCATAGGTGGCCTCCAAAATCACGTCCTTGGAATAAAACCCGGCAAAGAAAGGCACGCCCGCCAGCGCCAGCGACCCAATCCAGATAAAGGCATAAGTATAAGGAATCAGCCGCCATATCCCTCCCATTTTCCGCATATCCTGCTCATCGGACATCGCGTGAATGACCGACCCGGCTCCCAAAAAGAGCAGCGCCTTAAAGAAAGCATGGGTCATGAGATGGAATACCGCCGCCGCATACGCCCCTACCCCGCAGGCAAAGAACATATACCCTAATTGCGAGCAGGTGGAGTAGGCGATCACGCGCTTAATGTCGTTTTGCACCAGCCCGACGCTTGCCGCGAAAAAGGCCGTGGTCGCCCCGACGATCGTGATAATCTCCAGCGCATTGGGGGCGTATTGATACAGCGGCGAACAGCGCGCCACCAGGAACACCCCCGCCGTTACCATGGTCGCCGCATGGATCAGCGCCGACACCGGCGTCGGCCCCTCCATCGCATCGGGCAGCCATGTATGGAGGAAAAGCTGCGCTGATTTCCCCATGCAGCCCACAAACAACAGGCAGCCAATCACGTCCAGCAAGGGCAGATCGTACCCTAAAAACAAGAAACGATCCTGCGCGAGCGACGGTGCCTGCGCAAACACCGCGTCGAACTGAATCGTCCCCATCACCATAAAAATCAGGCAGATGCCCATCGCCAGCCCGATATCGCCCACCCTGTTGACGATAAACGCCTTCATCGCCGCCGCATTCGCGGAAGGTTTATGATACCAGAAACCGATCAACAGATAAGAGCACAGCCCCACCCCTTCCCAGCCAAGGAAAAGTTGGGCGAAGTTATCCGCCGTCACCAGCATCAGCATGAAGAAGGTAAAAAGCGAGAGATACGCCATAAAGCGCGGCTTATGGTGGTCGTGACTCATATAGCCAACGGAATAGATATGAACCACCGAGGAAACCCAGGTGACTACCACCAGCATCACCGCCGTCAGCACATCCACCTTCAGCGCCCAGTTTACGGAGAAATCATCCACCGCGATCCAGGGAGCAAGCTCTACGGTTTGCCCCTGACCGTCAAACACAACTCTATAAAACACATGCGCGGCCAGCAACGCGGCTGTGATAAGCGCGCCGCAGGTAATCACCTGCGCGGCACGGTCGGAGATCACCCGCGCATTCATTCCCACCACGAACGCCGCCATCAAAGGGAGAAACACAATCAGCGCAATTTCCGTCACCATGCCCCTACCCTTTCATCAAATGCACGTCATCCACCGCGATAGAACCACGGTTACGGGCATAGACCACCAGGATGGCAAGCCCGATAGCGGCTTCCGCCGCAGCAACGGTGAGGATAAAGATGGAAAATACCTGGCCGGTAAGATCGCCAAGCTGCACGGAAAACGCCACCATATTGATATTGACGCCCAGCAGCATCAACTCAATCGACATCAAAATGGTAATGATGTTTTTTCGATTAAGAAAAATCCCGCACACCCCCAGCGTAAACAGGCCGCTGGAAACAATCAGGTAATGAATAATGGTAATATGCCCGTATAGCGGTTCCATCACCCCCCCTCTCCTGGCTTCACTTTTACCAGCGTCACGGAATCCTTGCGGCTGCGCGCAACCTGCCGCGCAATACGCTGACGACGCACACCCGGGCGATGGCGCAGTGTCAGAACGATCGCACCGATCATCGCCACCAGCAGAATAATCCCCGCCAGTTGGAATGCATAAATATAGTCCGTATAGAGTATCTGGCCAATCGCCCGTGTGTTGGAGACAACGCCTGCGTCGGGCACCGGGAAGGTGGGCAACATTTTGGGCTGGTTTTCCGCGCTGGACGCCGAAAGCAACGCCCCCAGCTCTACGAACAGCAGCACCGCGATACTGACCCCCAGCGGCAATTGCGCAATGAAGCCCTGGCGCCACTGTGCAAAATTAATATCCAGCATCATCACCACGAACAGGAACAATACGGCCACCGCCCCCACATATACGATCACCAGCGTCATGGCGAGGTACTCCGCACCAATCAGCACGAACAAACCGGCGGCATTAAAAAACGCAAAAATCAGAAACAGCACCGAATGCACCGGGTTACGCGACGAAATCACCATCACCCCGCTCATTATCGTCAGAAAGGCGAATACATAAAATAACAGCGTTGGCAGATGAAATTCCATTATAGCTCCTTGTTAGCGCGCACCATGAGCATTGGCAAACAGCTTGCGCTATAGCATGGAAGATGGAGCATGAACAAGCGGCGTCTCTGTGTCATTCCTGCCTCTTACCTATAGGCCGAATCCGCCGCGATATTGGCGGCAATTTCCGCTTCCCACCGCTCCCCGTTCGCAAGAAGCTTCTCTTTATTGTAGAATAATTCTTCCCGGGTTTCGGTGGCATACTCGAAATTCGGCCCTTCGACGATGGCATCCACCGGGCAGGCTTCCTGACAGAATCCGCAATAAATGCATTTGGTCATGTCGATGTCGTAGCGGGTCGTGCGGCGCGAGCCATCGTCACGCTCCTCGGCTTCAATGGAAATGGCCTGGGCGGGGCAGATCGCTTCGCAGAGTTTGCAGGCAATGCACCGCTCTTCCCCGTTGGGATAGCGCCGCAATGCGTGCTCTCCCCGAAAACGCGGGGAAAGAGGGCCTTTTTCATAAGGGTAGTTGATGGTAACGGGCTTCTTGAAAAAATATTTCAAGGTAAGCACCATACCGGAGAAAAGCTCGCGCAGCAGCAGAGAATTCAGAACCTGAAAAGCGGCATTCATGGCGTAGGCTCCTTGGGAAGAATAACTTTCTCCACCTTTTCTTCCATTTTATCAACATCCTGTATAATGACTTTTTCTTCTATTTGCAGCTGATTTCCATACACCATATAGGCGGAGGTAAGCACCACCCATAGCAGAGAAAACGGCAGAAATACTTTCCATCCCAGCCGCATTAACTGGTCGTAGCGATACCGTGGGAACGTCGCCCGCACCCAGATGAAGACGTATAGCAGGAACACGACCTTAAGCACGAACCAGATAACGCCGGGAATGAAGTCCAGACCGAACGGCGCCAGCCAGCCGCCGAGGAACAAAATGGCGGTCATGCCGCTCATCAGGATCATATTGGCGTATTCGCCGAGGAAGAACAGCGCAAACGGCATGGAGGAATATTCGACGTTATACCCCGCCACCAACTCGCCTTCGGCCTCGGGCAAATCGAACGGCAGGCGGTTGGTTTCCGCCAGCGCCGAGACGAAGAAGACGATGAACATCGGCAGCAAGCCGGAGAAAGCGAACCAGCCGTCTTCCTGTGCACGCACGATGTCACTCAAATTCAGCGACCCGACCATCAACAACACCGTCACCATCACGAAGCCGATGGAGACCTCGTAGGAGACCATCTGCGCCGCCGAGCGGATAGCGCCGAGGAAGGCGTATTTGGAGTTACTCGCCCAGCCCGACATGATGATGCCGTACACGCCCAGCGAGGAAATGGCGAAGAGATAGAGAATGCCGACATTGATATCCGCAATGACAAACTCTCCGCTCACGGGAATCACCGCCCAGCCCAGCATCGCCAGAGAAAACGTCAGCACCGGCGCCAGCAGAAAGACCCCTTTATTGGCGCGGGTGGGAATCACCAGCTCCTTGAGCATCAGCTTCACCCCGTCGGCCAGCGGTTGCAGAAGGCCGAAAGGCCCCACCACGTTCGGGCCTCTGCGCAACTGCATGGCCGCAATCACCTTGCGCTCCATCAGCGTGAGATACGCGACACCCAGAATCAGCGGCACCACCACCATCAGGATGCGCGCCAACTGCTGAAGCGCCGGAAGCAGGAAGTTATATATCTCTACGATCTCATGCCACATGTCACGCCGCCTTTTTCAGTTCATGAAGCACCAATCTTGCGCATTCGGCCATCGTCTTGGAGACGCGGCTGATGGCGTCGGTCATATAGAAATTGCGGATGACCGGCTCGAACGGCGTTTTATCGATTTTCGCAGGCTTCGGCGCGCCGGGCTGGAGCGTCCAGGCCGCGGGCACGATCTCATCCACTCGCGTCAGATGCGGCGCACGCTCGGCAATGCATTGGCGCACCTCTTCCAGCGTATTGAAAAAGAGCGGCATCCCCAGACGCTCGGAGAGAGCGCGGATAATCTTCCAGTCTTCCTTCGCTTCTCCCGGGGGGAAAACAGCCTGGATGGCGCGTTGCGGGCGGCCTTCCAGATTGACGTAGGTTGCGTTTTTCTCCGTATAGGCCGCGCCGGGGAGAATCACATCCGCCCGGGACGCTCCATGGTCACCATGATGCCCCTGATAGATAACGAATGCTTCACCGAAATAGCGCGGGTCGATTTCGTCCACGCCCAGCAGGTACAGCACCTCGATCTCGCCTTTGTCGATTGCCTCTACAATTTCCACGATTCCTTTACCGCCCTCTTGCGGCACGAAACCGATATCCAGCCCCCCTACACGCGCCGCCGCCGTATGCAGTACGTTAAATCCGTTCCAGTCGCCCTGTACGATGGGCGTGCTCGCCGCCAGATGTTGCGCGGCCGCCAGAATCTCCGCACCGTCATCCCTCGCCAAGGCTCCCATCCCTAAAATGATAACCGGACGTTTGGCCGCCTTGATAGCATCGAACACCTCATGCTTGCCGGAGGCGATTGTCGCAAGCAGCGCCGGGGCGTTGCCCAGTTCCTCCACCGGATAGGTGAGGTCATGCGGCGCGCCAAGATTATAAACCTTCAGCCCGCCCTTCAGATACCGCTTGCGGATGCGCGCATTGACCAACGGCGCTTCCCAGCGGGGATTGGTGCCCACCAGCAGGATCAGATCAGCCTCTTCCAGCCCGGCGATGGTGGTGTTGAACAGATACGAGGAGCGGTCGGATGCGTCCAGCTTCGCGCCGTCCTGACGGCAATCCATATTGCCCGAGCCGAGCTTTTCCATCAACTCGCGCAGGGCTACCATGCTTTCCGTGCAGGCGAGATCGCCCGCCAGCGCCGCGATTTTCTCGCCCGGCACGCCTTCAAGACGCTTGGCAATCGCCTCGAACGCTTCGTCCCAGCTTGCCGGTTTCAGCTTCCCGTCCACGCGAACGTAGGGCGTATCCAGACGCTGACGCTGCAATCCGTCGCAGGCGTAGCGGGTTTTGTCTGAAATCCATTCCTCGTTGATGTCCTCGTTCAGGCGCGGCAGCACGCGCATCACGGCATTCCCACGCGAATCCACGCGGATGTTGCTGCCCACCGCGTCCATCACGTCGATGCTCTCCGTCTTCTTCAACTCCCAAGGCCGCGCTACGAACGCATACGGCTTGGAGGTCAGCGCACCCACGGGGCACAAATCGATGATATTGGCCGACAGTTCGGAGGTCAGGGCTTTCTCGATATAAGTCGTGATCTCCATATGGTTGCCGCGGCCGGTCGCGCCGAGTTCGGTCGTCCCCGCCACGTCCTCGGTGAAGCGGATGCAGCGCGTGCAGTGGATGCAGCGCGTCATCTCGGTTTTCACCAGCGGCCCCATGTATTTATCTTCCACGGCGCGCTTATGCTCATGGTAGCGGCTGGTGCCGGAGCCGTAGGCCATCGCCTGATCCTGCAAATCGCACTCACCGCCCTGATCGCAAATGGGGCAGTCCAGCGGGTGGTTGATGAGCAGGAATTCCATCACGCCTTCCCGCGCCTTCTTCACCATCTCGGACTTGGTGAAAACTTCCATCTTGTCCCCGGCGGGCAGTGCGCAGCTTGCCTGCGGCTTGGGCGGCCCGGGTTTGACTTCGACTAAGCACATGCGGCAGTTGCCCGCGATTTGCAATTTCTCATGATAGCAGAAACGCGGAATCTCGATCCCGTTCTGGTCACAGACCTGAATCACCGACATCCCGGGTTCGAATTCGTACTCTTGTCCGTCTATTTTAAGTGTGGGCATGGCTGTTATTTCTGTATTTGATTTCCATTTTGTTGAGAAGGAACAAGCTTTTTGACTTCTCGGTTACATCTATCCATCAACGCTTTTAAAACAACTGTATCTCGTCGATCAAAAACTGCAGCTTTTAGTAGTCGTGCGGATTCCTTAAATTCTTTTTCTACGATTTGTGCGCCGTCAACGGCACCATATATATTTTTAGCCAAGGCCATAGCAGCAAAGTACATCATCATAGAAAGATCATTATTTGCCTGAACTATTTTTTGAGTTTCTGGAGTGCTTGCATTGGTTTCATGTATTTCTTTGCCCAACAATCCATAATAAGCGGCACAGCTAGTGTAGTTTCCTGTAGGAGAGCCTTGGGCAGTTGTTACACTTTTGGATGGCACGTTAACCACCTGCTTTTCTTGGCAAGCACCTAAAGAAAGCACAACAAGCACAAAAGAGATTTTTTTATACATCACGCCGCCCTCCGCATGAGGTGGTCATTGCGAGGAGGCGTACACGAGCGGTCGGCGTTAGCCGGAGCGAGTGGAAATAAGGCCGACGAAGCAATCCAGTCAAACAAGCATTCTGGATTGCTTCGCTGCGCTCGCAATGACGTGAAGGGGTTGGATTCCCGCGTGCGCGGGAATGACAGGAGGAGAGAAAAACAGCGTTTCATTCTCAAAGCAGTACGCGAAGCGCGAGGCGAGCCAGATATTGTCACCCCGTCGTATGACGGCATCCGGTATTGACCAGACCCCGTCATGCGACGGGGTGACATAAAGAAGCCTGACACCTGAATCCCGAATCCTGCCCCCTGCATCATGCTGCTCTCCGTGACCATTCTTCAATCCGCCGCTCCAACTCCGGGCGGAAGTGGCGGATCAGCCCCTGCACCGGCCATGCGGCGGCGTCGCCCAGCGCGCAGATAGTGTGGCCTTCGATGCGTTTGCTGATGTCCCACAGATAGTCGATCTCGCCCTTGGTCGCCTCGCCCTTCACCATGCGCCACATGATCTTGGCGAGCCAGCCGCAGCCTTCGCGGCAGGGCGTGCACTGGCCGCAGGATTCATGCTCATAGAAGGTGGAAAGCCGCGCAATGGCTTTGACGATGTCGGTGGATTTATCCATCACGATCACCGCCGCCGTGCCTAGCCCCGACTGCACGGCGCGCAGGGAATCGAAATCCATCAGCACCGTATCGCATATTTCCTTCGGGATGACCGGCACGGAGGAACCGCCCGGAATCACCGCCAGCAGATTGTTCCAGCCGCCGCGCACCCCGCCCGCGTGCTTCTCGATGAGTTCCTTGAGCGGAATGCCCATCTCTTCCTCGACGTTGCAGGGATTGTTGACGTGGCCGGAGATGCAGAACACCTTGGTGCCCGTATTATTCTCACGCCCAAGACTCGCGAACCATTCCGAACCCCGGCGCAGGATGGTCGGCGCCACAGCGATGGACTCCACGTTGTTTACAGTGGTTGGACATCCATACAATCCCGCCCCTGCCGGGAAAGGCGGCTTCAGGCGCGGCTGGCCTTTCTTGCCTTCCAGCGATTCGATCAGCGCGGTTTCCTCACCGCAGATATACGCCCCCGCCCCGCGATGGACGTAAATATCGAAATCCCAGCCCGAATTGCAGGCGTTTTTGCCCACCAGCCCGGCCTCGTAGCATTCCTTGATCGCGTATTCCAGATGATCGGCTTCCTCGCCGAACTCGCCGCGAATATAGACGTAGCAGGCATGGGCGCGGATGGCGAAAGAGGCGATCAGGCAGCCCTCGATCAGCTTGTGCGGATCATGACGCATCAGGTCGCGGTCTTTGCACGTCCCCGGCTCGCCCTCGTCGGCATTGACCACGAGGTAATGCGGACGGTCTCCCACTTGCTTGGGCATGAACGACCATTTCATCCCTGTGGAGAAGCCCGCGCCGCCGCGCCCGCGCAGGCCGGAGACCTTCATGCGGTCGATGATAGCGTCCTGCCCCAACGCGATAATGGCCTTGGTATTGTCCCAGTCGCCACGCGCCTGTGCGCCCTTCAGCTTCCAGTCCTCAATGCCGTAGAGATTGGTGAATATGCGGTCTTCGTCCTTCAGCATCGCTTACGCTTTCTTCCGTTTCTTCTCCCAGGCTTTCTTCTGCTCCTCGAGCGTGGTCAGCCCCTCCGCTGGCTCAGAGGAGACGCGCCCCGTCATCGAGCCGAATTTCGGCGGCTTGCCCTCAGAAAGCAGCTTCAGCACCTCCACCACATTGCTGGGGGTGAGGTCTTCGTAAAACCCGTCGATCTTAGGCGAGGTCACCTGGCACATCGGCGCATTGACACACGCACCAAGGCACTCGACTTCCGAGAGCGTGAACATCCCGTCCGGCGTGGACTCCCCCACATTGATCCCCAGATACTCCTCGCACGCCTTCACAATAGCGTCCGACCCACGCAGCCAGCACGGCGTGGTGGTGCAAAGCTGGATGTGGAACCTGCCCATCGGCGTGAGATTATACATCGAATAAAACGTCGCCACCTCGTAGACATGCATGGGCGGCATATCCAGCATCCGGGCGATATAGTCCATGGCCACCTTAGGCAGCCAGTTTTCATGCTGCTTCTGCGCCAGCGCCAGCAGCGGCATTACGGCGCTTTGCTGACGGCCTTGCGGGTAGCGGGCGATAATCTCCTTTGCCTTCTTGGAGTTGGCGGCATTGAACGCGAACTCATGCGGCTGAGGGACGTCTTCTACTTTTGCGCTTTTTGCTTCCATATCAGTATATCTCCGAAGGAGTCGGGAGTCGGGGGACAGGATTCAGGGAAAAACGCTTCCTGAAGCGTCTTGTTTCCTGAATCCCGCATCCTGAATCCTGAATCCTCACCTGTCAATCTCCCCAAACACTACGTCCAACGTACCGATAATGGCGGAAACGTCCGCCAGCATATGCCCCTTGCTCAGGAAATCCAACGCCTGAAGATGCGCAAATCCCGGCGCCCTGATTTTGCATCTGTAGGGTTTATTGGAACCGTCCGCCACCAAAAACACACCGAATTCGCCTTTGGGCGCCTCTACCGCCGTATAGGTTTCTCCTGCAGGAACATGATACCCCTCGGTATATAGCTTAAAGTGATGAATCAGCGCCTCCATGGAGTGCTTCATCAACCCGCGCTTGGGAGGGGCAACCTTCGGGTCTTCGGTCACCACCGCTCCGGCGGGCATCTGGCTCACCGCCTGTTCAATGATGCGAAGCGACTGGCGCATCTCCTCCATGCGGCAGAGATAGCGGTCATAACAATCGCCGTTCTTGCCCACGGGAATATCGAAATCCATTTGGGCGTAGACTTCGTAAGGCTGGGACTTACGCAAATCCCACGCTATCCCTGAGCCGCGCAGCATCGGCCCCGAGAAGCCCCACGCCATCGCCTGCTCCGCGGAGATCGTGCCGATATCCACCGTCCGCTGTTTCCAGATGCGGTTTTCAGTCAGCAGCCCTTCCACATCGTCGATGATCTGGCCGAACCCCTTGCAGAATGCCAGAATATCCTCTTCCATCCCCGCCGGAATGTCCTGATGCACGCCGCCCGGACGGATATACGCCGAGTGGAAGCGCGCCCCGGAAGCCCGTTCGTAAAATTCCAAAATCTTCTCGCGCTCCTCGAACATCCACAGCAGCGGCGTCATCGCGCCCACGTCGAGCGCCTGCGTGGTGACGTTCAGCGTGTGGTTCAGAATCCGCGTCAGCTCGCAGAAAATCACGCGCAAATACTTGGCACGCAGCGGGATTTCGCACCCCAGCAGCTTCTCCACCGCCAGCGAGTAGCAGTGCTCCAGCGACATGGGCGAGACATAATCCAGCCGGTCGAAATACGGCAATGCCTGCAGGTAGGTCTTATGCTCGATGAGCTTTTCCGTGCCCCGATGCAGCAGGCCGATATGCGGGTCGGCGCGCTCCACCACCTCGCCGTCCATCTCCAGCACAAGGCGCAGCACACCGTGCGCCGCCGGGTGCTGGGGGCCGAAATTGAGGGTAATGTTTTTAATATCGCGTGGTTCGGTGGTCATAGCGGAACCGGGAATTTAGAATTGAGAACCGGGAATCGGGAGCTTATCATCATATCGACATACACTCTGCTACAAAAATCGAGGCTTTGGGAGCATTGTTGATTGCCGTGTTCATTAAAGCAAATACCAAACGCCCTTTACCATTACCATCTAACTTAAACGTATAATGTTCTAGGGAAGAATCTTTAGGGTTATTAGCCCAGATAATTATATTACCGTTTTCTGCTGTGATATTTGTGATACCAGACATACCTTCGTCAACAAGAGATTTCTTTTGGCCTTCTGTGGTCTCGCTTTGGTAAAGCACCCTATAAACTGTTTTGTCTCCAATACGCATCTTATCAAGAAAAAATACGCCGTTACCCCACATGCCTTCTTTAACCCAGTCACCATCCGTAACTTTAGTATCCAACCTAGAGTCATACATATAATGACTCCAGCCTTTTGCACCTGAACACTTGGTGACAATCTCAGCTGATGCCTCCTGCCTACATAATACAAACGCAGCTAAAGCAAGCGTGATAAATAACGGAACAATGCGCATTACGAATTGTCTCCGCCTTGAGATTTTATGGTGTTTCGGAGCTTTGCCAACATACGCTCAACCACAGAATATTGTTCCGTCCACTGCGTAGATTGCTCTGCGCTGATATACCCCAGATCACGCGCATAATCCAACCATACAACCGACTCGCTGCATGAACCAATAGCTATCGCTATGAACCGCTTGAACTCTGCGGATGACTGGCGCTGCCGTGCGTAGCCTTCGGCAAGGTTAGCACAGATCGACTTAGTAGAACGCCGCAGCTGATCGGCCAGAGTATATTGTTCAATTTTTGGCATCCCAAGCGTAACTTTATGTATTTCCAGCGACAGTTTATACGCACGCGCATAGACTTCCATATCCTGAACTTTACTTACATAGGATCGCTTCTCAGGTAACGCCACCACGTTATTTTCTCTCAATTCCCGTTTCCCGTTTCCCAATTCCATCATCACCCCGCCGCCTTCTCATCCCCCGGCAGCATGACGTCCGTCATTCCTTCCCATGGGGAAAGGAAATCGAAGCTGCGGTAGGCCTGCGGAAGTTTTACCGGCTCATAGACCACGCGCTGCTTTTCGGGGTCGTAACGCATTTCGACATACCCCGTCAGCGGGAAGTCCTTACGCTGCGGGTGGCCGTCGAACCCATAATCGGTGAGGATACGGCGCAGATCGGGATTCCCCGCAAAAAACACGCCGTACATGTCCCACACCTCGCGCTCGAACCAGCCCGCGGTCGGAAACACATCCACCACGGAGGGCACGGGCGTGACTTCATCGGTGACAACCTTCACGCGGATACGCTGGTTGTGGCGAACGGAAAGCAGGTTATACACGACCTCGAACCGCTCTGCGCGCTCCGGATAATCCACGCCGCACAGATCCATCAGCAATTTGAACTGGCACGCGCCATCGTCATGCAAAAAGCACATGGCTCTTACCAGCGCATCGCGCTCCACGAGCAGCACCAGCTCGCCTTTATAAACGTAAAACTCGCGCACAGGCTTTTTGAGCGCCGTTTTAATATATTCACCAAGCTCGAGCAGGGAATCTTTCATCGCTTAAGCGTCCCCGTGCGCCTGATTTTCTTTTGCAGCTGTAGGATGCCGTAAATCAGCGCCTCGGCTGTAGGGGGGCATCCCGGCACATACACATCCACCGGCACGATACGGTCGCAACCGCGCACGACGGAGTAGGAATAATGGTAATAGCCGCCCCCGTTAGCGCAGCTTCCCATGGAAATCACATAGCGCGGCTCCGCCATCTGATCGTAGACTTTGCGCAGGGCGGGCGCCATTTTATTACATAACGTACCTGCAACGATCATGACGTCCGACTGGCGGGGGCTAGGGCGAAACACCACGCCGAAACGATCCATATCATAACGGGAAGCCGCCGCCTGCATCATTTCCACCGCACAGCACGCCAGACCGAAAGTCATAGGCCATAGCGAGCCGGTACGCGCCCAGTTGACCAGCGAGTCCAGCCTGGCCACCACAAAGCCGCGCTCCTCAAACTCGTCCATCACGTTCTTCAGCAGCGCATCCTGCTCCATGCCAGCAGGGATGACAGCCCCGGGATGCTGCACACTATGAGCGGTTTCCTTACCTATTCCCATTCCAATGCCCCTTTCTTCCATTCGTAAATAAACCCGATGGTAAGAATGCCCAGAAACAACATCATCGACCAGAATCCGAAGACGCCGATATCTCCCAGCGCCACCGCCCACGGAAAAAGAAACGCCACTTCGAGGTCGAAGATGATGAAGAGGATGGAGACAAGATAAAACCGCACGTCGAACTTGCCACGCGCATCGTCGAACGGCTCGAACCCGCATTCATAGGAGGAGAGCTTCTCGTTGTCCGGCCGCCGGGGAGCCAGAACCACGGGGATAATCACCATCACCAACGCAAGCGCGAAGGCAATGCAGAGAAAGATCGCAATGGGAAAATAGGATGCAACGACAGTTTCCATGGGAGGATTTAATCTCCCTTCCCTTGCCCTGGCAAGCAAAACATTGCACAAAGGGGAGACAAAGAAAGAAACCCTCGGCGCTGTTGCACGCAGGCGTATGCCGCGGGAACCTGTAAGGGACTGATTCTACTGCTTAACGGGAAGCGCCTTTATCGGGAGATGGCGTTTTTTCTATTTTCTCCGCCCAATCGTTCACTTTATCGCAGACCTCATCCACCTGATGATGCACTTCTTCCACCCCTTCCACCAACGAATGCCGGAAGGCGCTCAGGCGCCTGGCTTCTTTCATGCCAAAATAGCCGCCAAGTGCGCAGCCCCCCACCATGGCGAACGCATTGCCCACCGAGGCGGCGCGGGGAATTTTCCAGCCCGTGATATCGTGGTAGAGTGCCATGGCGACAAAGGGTGCCGTCCCGATCATCATCCCGTTGCCAATGCCATTGAGCACCGTGCTGGCGCTTGCCTCTTTCTTCGGCATGGTCTGGCGAATCTCATCGAGGGAGTGAGATGTTTTGTCCTTTTCCATTCCTTTAAGTATAGAGGCAAGATATGACGGTTTTATGACGACGTCGCGTTAAATATACCGTTTTCATGAGTAAATATGCGTATGACGTTAGCAACTTCCTGCAGCCCGCCCGAAGGAGCCCCCCCCTTCGGCCTGATGACGCTCAAGGATCGCCCATATCTTTGGGTGCGCATCGGACACGGCGGGGCGGGAGTCGGATGGAATGCTGGTTCGCCAGCGAAGAAGACGTACGGCGCTCAGGCCAGGAGATGGCAGAGGCCAAGCATAGGCGCGGGTACCAG
>Ga0209573_1003604_pt1 | contig 16682 bp, 14 predicted proteins | sample TNRBio252014_DNA_FD_185870 | JGI IMG/M metagenome (GOLD analysis project Ga0209573, IMG submission 185870) | Wastewater treatment Type I Accumulibacter community from EBPR Bioreactor in Madison, WI, USA - TNR Reactor_6/25/2014_ DNA (SPAdes)... | ecosystem: Engineered > Bioreactor > EBPR >...
GGCCTTCGGACCTTGAAACGTCTATGTGAGCGGTGCGACGGCGGCGGCAAATGACCGACCGACCCGTCAGGGCAAGGACGCCCCCCTCGCCGATGTGACCGTCCGAGGGTCGATGACCTTTCAAGCTCCCGGTGCTGGTGGCGGCGCGGGGCGGTTTTGCCGTTGGTGGCCGATGTGTTTGCATCCGCCCCGGTCCGGTACCCGTCCAGATGCCTTCCAACGCTCGGGATCCAGACTGGATCGACCGCGCCAGAATCCGTCCGTGCGGACCATCAAGACCGGGGCTGACGGTCGGATGATTTGCATGGTTCTTGCATGACCGGACCCGTTCCGGCCGGAGACTTGAATGACCGCCAAAGCGGATACCCAGGACCAGGACCAGGCCAACGACGGCCCCCTGCTCGACCTCACCGACGCCGGGGTCAAGAAGTTCATCAAACAGGCCAAGGCCCGCGGCTACGTCACCATGGACGAGCTGAACAAGGTCATGCCGTCTGAAGAGGTGACCCCCGACCAGATCGAGGACACCCTGGCGATGCTGTCCGAGATGGGCGTCAATGTCGTCGAGGCCGAAGAAGACGCGCCCGAGGGCACCGAGGTCGTCAACCGCGAAGAAACCGCCGTCGTCGAGACGGAATCGAAACCCGCCTACGACCGCACCGACGACCCCGTGCGGATGTATCTGCGCGAAATGGGCTCGGTCGAACTGCTCAGCCGCGAGGGCGAGATCGCCATCGCCAAGCGTATCGAGGCCGGCCGCGACACCATGATCCGGGGCCTGTGCGAGAGCGCCCTGACGTTCGAGGCCATCATGGTCTGGCGCCAGGAACTGGAAGAAGGGCGCATCCTGCTGCGCGAGGTCATCGACCTCGAAAGCACCTATTCCGGCCCGCCGGTCGACAATTCGGTGCCGCGTCCCGAAACCGAGGAAGAAGAGCCCGAGCCCGAGGCCGCCAAGGAAGAAGAAAAGGCCGAAGAGTCCGACGACGAGGACGACGACGACTTCGACGACGGCGCCGGCCTGTCGGTGTCGGCCATGGAGGCCGAGCTGCGCGACGGGATCATGGAGATCCTGGATGGCGTCGCCTCTGACTTCGGGGCCTTCCGCAAGCTGCAGGACAAGCTGGTCAGTGCCCGCCTTGAAGGCACCGACCTGTCCGACAAGGACCGCAAGGCCTACATCGCCCTGACGACCTCGATCTCGGACAAGCTGAAGTCCCTGACGCTGAACAATGCGCGCATCGAAGCCCTGGTCGATCAGCTCTATGCCATCAACCGGCGCCTGATCGGCCTGGAAGGCCGGCTGCTGCGCCTGGCTGACAGCTACGGCATTTCGCGCCCCGAATTCCTCAAGGCCTATTTCGGTGCCGAGCTGAACCCGGCCTGGACCGATCAGGTCAAGGACATGGGCGTGCGCTGGACCAAGTTCATGGAGAACGAGGCCGCCGCCGTCACCGCCATCCGCGCCGATGTCGCCGCCATCGCCACCGAGGCCGGCCTGCCCATCGACGACTATCGCCGCACGGTTCAGACGGTTCAGAAGGGCGAACGCGAGGCGCGTCAGGCCAAGAAGGAAATGGTCGAGGCCAACCTGCGCCTGGTCATCTCCATCGCCAAGAAATACACTAATCGCGGATTGCAATTCCTTGATCTTATTCAGGAAGGCAACATCGGCCTGATGAAGGCCGTCGACAAGTTCGAATACCGCCGCGGCTACAAGTTCTCGACCTATGCGACCTGGTGGATCCGTCAGGCCATCACCCGCTCGATCGCCGACCAGGCCCGCACGATCCGCATCCCGGTGCACATGATCGAGACGATCAACAAGATCGTCCGCACCCAGCGCCAGATGCTGCATGAGATCGGCCGCGAGGCGACCCCGGAGGAGCTGGCCGAACGCCTAGCCATGCCGCTGGAGAAGGTCAGGAAGGTCCTCAAGATCGCCAAGGAACCGATCTCGCTCGAAACGCCTATCGGCGACGAGGAAGACAGCCACCTGGGCGACTTCATCGAGGACAAGAACGCCATCCTGCCCATCGACGCGGCCATCCAGTCGAACCTGCGCGAGACCACCACCCGCGTCCTGGCCAGCCTGACCCCGCGCGAAGAGCGGGTGCTGCGAATGCGCTTCGGCATCGGCATGAACACCGACCACACCCTGGAAGAAGTCGGCCAGCAGTTCTCGGTCACCCGCGAACGCATCCGTCAGATCGAGGCCAAGGCGCTGAGGAAACTCAAGCACCCGTCGCGGTCACGGAAGCTGCGTAGCTTCTTGGATAGCTAGGAATTTCGCGCTAGGATTCAGATATGGCCAGACCCGCTAAGCGTCGCGCGCATATCCAGATTCGAGACGACAGTGACGGCGACAGGATCGTCATCAATTTCGGTCGGGTCGAGGTTGAGGCGATCCGGGCGGATGGTCGGGTTTTTGAAGCCAACGTCATATCCGGCCAACAGGTCATGGAACGCGCGGTCAGAAAGCTCGCCGAGCCGGGCGTTCGTTTCCAGAAGAAGCGGGGCGTCGCCAGCTATCGCGCCGATCCGAAGAATCCCGGCCTGGTTATTCGCGAACTGCTCGGTCGGACAGAATCCGGGACCTTTGTGGACGGCGAGTTCAGAGCCGTCCCGTGATCGGGTTTGATGCTGCGCTGCAGGTCGCACTCGAGGCCCATCGCAGATCGAACAAGCCCCTCGCAGTCGTCCTTGCCGGCCACAATGGCTCGGGCAAGTCGACATTATGGTACCGGCATCTGGCTGAGACGCTCAGAATACCCTTGGTCAACGCCGACCGGATGATGCTCTCCATCCTGCCCGAACCCGGGGATGACGGCTTTCTGGCCGACTGGGCCGCTAACCTTCGAGACACCGACGAAAGCTGGATGCGCGTCGCGCAGAACGGCGTCCAGGCCTTTGTCGCGCAGGCGCTGGCCCAGGGCGTCCCCTTCGCTATGGAAACCGTTTTTTCGCATTGGGTTGAGCACACCGACGGTGCCGTCGAATCCAAGGTCGATCTCATTCGCCAGATGCAGGCGGCGGGGTATTTCGTGCTGCTTCTTTTCGTTGGCCTCACAAATGAACAGGTGTCGATCGGGCGCGTGGCGACGCGCAAGGACGAGGGCGGACATGACGTCGAGGTGAGAAAGCTCGTCACCCGCTTCCCAAAAACGCAGAAGGCCATTCGCCACGCCGCACCCGTGGCCGACGCCACTGTCTTCATGGACAATAGCCGCACCAAGAAAGAGGCCTTTACAGTCGTTCGCGTTCAGATCGGCTCCGAGCAGCGCTTCGATATTCGGGATGTGTCGACCGGTGCGCCCGCCGAAATCGCAGAATGGATGAGCAAGACTTGCCCTGATCTGTCTCAACCGCGTTAGGCAAATGCGTCGCGACAGTCCCGGTCGGCCTAGCCTGAAACGAGCCCCACCAGCTCCCGACCCGCCAGCACGCAGAACAGCACCGCCGCCGCCGCCATGAGGGCGTTGGATACCCAGCCGTTGCGCCATTCCGGGGCCACCCGGTTTGAGTTCAACAGCCAGATCAGCGTCCCGGCCAGAAACGGCATGAACAGGCTGCCCAGCGCCCCATAGGCGATGATCAGGGCCACGGGGCGGTCCATGAACAGCAGGGCCATCGGCGGGAAGGTCAGCCACAGGGCATAGACCTTGAAGGCCGGGGCGCCGTCGGCCCCGACGCCGTCGTCTTCGGGCCGGCCGCGCATGTGGGCCCAGAAGTCTGCGAACATCAGGCTGACGCCGTTCCACACGCCGATCAGGGACGAGAAGCTGGCGGCCCAGAAGCCGATCAGAAACGCCGTCGCCACCACCGGGCCGAAGCGGGCCGCAAGCACCTCACCCAGATCCAGCAGGCCCCGATCCCCGCCGGCCAGGGCCACGCCGCCCGCGTGCAACAGCTCGGCCCCGACGATCAACATGGCCACCACGAACAGGCCGGTCATGCCATAGGCCACCCGGTTGTCGATCCGCATGACACGGATCCAGCCCGCCCCACGCCAGCCCTTGGCGCGCAGCCAGTAGCCATAGGCCGCCATGGTGATCGTTCCGCCGACCCCGCCGATCAGCCCCAGCGTATAGAACAGCGCCCCCTCCGGCAGGGTCGGCCACAAGCCGGTCAACAGACGCGGAATATCCGGGGCCACCACGACCGCCAGCCCGACCACCGTGACGAACATCAGCCCGACCAGGCCGGCCATCACCGTTTCGAACACGCGATAACCGCCCCACCACGTCAGCCCAAGGCCGATCAGGCCCGAGGCGATGGCGAACACCTTCAGGTCGACCGCCGGGAACAGCGCCGCCAGCGGCAGGGCCGAGGCCGACATCGCCGCCGCCCCGTACACAAAGCCCCAGACCACCACATAGACCGCGAAATAGGCCGTGGCCCAGTTCAGCCGCCCGCCGGTTCCGATACGCCCCGGCAGGCTGGACCAGCCGTCGAACACGGTGCGGCCCGACGCCAGGGTCCAGCGCCCCACGCCCTCGGCCAGGGCCACCTTGATCACTGTGCCGGCCACCGCCGCCCACAACAGGGCGTAGCCATACTGGGCACCGGCCACCAGCGTCGCCACCAGGTCTCCGGCCCCCACCCCCGTGGCGGCCGCCACCAGCCCCGGCCCGATGAGGGTCCAGCGAGGCATGGAGGATGCGTCAGACGGCGGTGGCGTGGCGGTCATGCGAGGTATTCCGGTTCGATGTTCAGGCCTGAACCCTACACCGCACAGCCGTCCTCGTCGCAGCCGGCGGCGGTTGATTGTGGGCTGTCTTCGGCGGGCAGCTCCGTCTCGGCCACCAGGCTGCCCAGGATGATGCCGAGCCTCAGGTCATCGACCGAGCCGAACCTCTGAAAGCGCCGCCGCCCCTGCCGGTCGATGATGATCAGGGTCGGGGTGCCCTGCATCTGATAGGCCGCCATGGTGGCCGGCAGCCGGCCGTCCTGACGGTCGATGCCGATGGGAAAATCCAGCTTGTACTCGTGGGCAAAGGCGGCCAGGGCCGCGCGGCTGCCTTGGGCCTCGCGGTGTTCGAACACCGTATGCAGGCCGATCACCGCCACCTGATCCGAGGCAAAGGCTTGGGCCACCCGCTGCACCTGCGGCAGACCGTGCGAGACACAGCCCGGACACAGCATCTGAAAGGCCTCGATCACCAGAACCTGCCCACGAAAGTCAGGTATATCGAGCGGCCGGTCGGTGTTGATCCACTCGCTGGTGATCAGGGGCGGGGCGGGATCCATGCGCTCAATCCTGTCGTGCTGTGGTCGTCGTTCGTCATGCGGCGCGGCGGGTGACGTATTGGCCGTTGGGCAGGAGCGTGATCTCGCCGTAGCGGACCAGGGTGGTCAGGGCCTGATGCACGCGCTGTTCGATACGCTTGCCGCCGCCCTTGAAGCCGCGCGAGATGGCGGCGGCGTCGAGGGGGCGTCCCGTCTCCAGCAACAGGGCGCGAATGGCCATGACCTGTTCGCCCTTGTCGGTGGGGAAGCGCGGCAGGCCCTTGTCGATGGCCACCACGGCCTCGCCCAGGTCCAGCTTGTCGGTCTGGGCCACGGCGCCCCTGGCAAAGCGCGGGATCTGATAGTCGGGCCGCAGCCAGCGGACATGGCCCGCCGCCTCTTCCGCCGCCCGCTCGGCGTTCAGGGCGACCAGCCGTTCCAGGATCTGTTCGTCGCTGAGGTCGTGCGGCCAGCCATAGGCGTCGGCGGTCGCCCGGTCGATCTGGTCGTGCAGATCCTTCAGGATCAGCACCCGCCCGCGATCCTTGATGTCGACCTCCTTGTCCGACAGGGCCTCGCCGGCCTTCAGCTTTTCCAGCACATTATACAGGCCCGTCAGGGTCAGATCGGGATGCTCGGCCTGAACCGTCTTGCGGGTGGCGTCCAGCTCCTCGCCGAGCTCGCGCAGCCGGGTGCGGGTGGTGTCGGCAGGGTCCGGGAAGGGGAAGGGGTCGAAGGTCCGGGATTTCACATAGACGGGGTCATTTCCAAACCCCAACCAACCTCCCGCCGTAGTTGCCCAATGAACGTGCAGTCGGGAACTGAGGACCGCCAGCACGCCCGCGTCGGCGTCTGCCAAAGCAATCAACTTATTGTCCGGCAGGATGCTCTGATCGAGGAACTGAAACACCCGGTGCTTGGCCGTCTCAACCGTCGCGATGTAACGCGGCAGGCCCTCCAGCGCCGGGCGCAGCTCCGAGCGCGGCTCCCCGAATATCCACCAATTGTCGCGGTAGGACGCCCGGTTGTTGGCGTCGCGTTCCGGCCTCACGGTCGCAAGCACGTGCTGATAGACCTCGGGGTAATCCCGCCGCACCGTTTCCGCCGTCAGGCCGAACAGGTCGATGACCATGACGCCGCGCGGATGGGCCGTCAGGTCGCGCCCGTTGCGATAGGTGCGGATATGCCGCTCCAGCCCCGGTCGGCGACCCAGACCCAGATGTTCGGCCTCCTGTGGCGTGACGATGAAGCCCGCGCCGTGCAGCTTCACCCCCGGCGACGACAGCCCCTCATTGGCCATCAGAGGCCTCGCCTTGGTCACATCCACGCCCACCGTCAGGTCCGAGTTGATCTTGCCGGAGCGGCGGACGAATTCGATGTCGGGCGCATCGGTGTCGAGGTCGGCCTCTGACGTCACCTCCCACAAGACGCCGTCGTATGATCCGGCCTGACCCACGGTCATTGCGATGCGGACCGCCGCACTGTCCTTTGTGGCCTTGGTCCAGGGATGGTCGGGGATGGCGAAGGTCAGGCTGATCGGGGCCTTGGCGTTCAGATGCCGCTCCATCACCCGGCGCTGGAACACCTGGCTGATGGAGTTGGTCGTGACCAGGCCGAACCGGCGCAGCGGCGTCTTCTTGCGCGTCAAAAGCTCAGCAGCCCGATCCCACCAGTACATGACGAAATCGGCGCTTTCGTTCATGTGCGGATGGGCCCGCCACAGGGCCTCGGCATAGCCCGGCATCATCCGCGCGCGAATGTCCTTGCCGCCAATAAACGGCGGGTTACCCACGATGAACTCGGTCTGCGGCCAGTCGGGGCGACGGGCATTGGGATAGACCTGCACGGCGCCTGATCCTCCCCCATTCATGGGGGAGGGGGACCGCGACGCGGTGGAGGGGGCGGGACCGGGGGCTGAGGTCGACGGAACGGGCGCGGTGGCGTCCGCCGCCCCCTCCACCCCTACGGGGTCCCCCTCCCCCGCCTTGCGGGGGAGGATTTGAAACTGCAGCTCGGGATAGCCGTCCCAGGTCAGGACCGCGTCCTTTTGCTGGATGTTGTTGAACGCCTTCAGGATCGGCTCGGCCGGGTGTTCGGCGCGGTTGCGGTAATGCTGCTGCAGATAGCCGATCCACAGCACCAGCTCGGCAATGGCGGCGGCCCGCACATTCAGCTCGATGCCCAGGAACTGGTGCGGATCGACCGTTTCCAGACCCAGGGTGTCGGCCTGGCCCAGCTCGACCAGGGCCTCCAGAACCTCGCCTTCCAGCCGCTTCATCAGCTCCAGCGACACATACAGAAAGTTGCCGGTGCCGCAGGCCGGGTCCAGCACGCGGGTGGCGCACAGCTGTTTGTGGAAGGCGCGGATGATGGCCACCGCCTCGTCGTTTTCGCCGCGCGCCCGCGCGTCCTCGGCCTTGAGCTGGGCGGTGTCCCAGTCCTGACGCAACGGCTCCATCACCGTCACCTCGACCAGCCGCTCGACATAGGCGCGCGGCGTATAGTGGGCCCCCAGCTTGCGCCGCTCCGCCGGGTCCAGCGCCTGTTCGACCAGGGTGCCGAAGATGGCCGGCTCGACATAGCGCCAGTCGTGCTTCGACGCCGCCAGCAGCTCGCCGATCTCTTCCCGGGTCATCGGAAATGCGCGCGGGTCGTGGAAAAGGCCGCCGTTGAAATAGCGAAGATGCGTCTTGAACAGGGAATAGAACCGATCGTCGTGGTTCGGCTTGTCCATCTTCTGCCAGAGCTCCTTGAGCAGCGGCGCGAAGCTGTCGGGGCCGTCGAGGCACTCGGTCAGGAGTTCGGTGAACTTCCCCTTGGGCAGGAGGTCCACATCCTCGGCGAACATGGTGAAGATGCAGCGCATCAGGAAATGCGCGACCTCCTCCGGCGGATGGGTGCGTTCCAGCCGACGCGACACCGCCGCCAGGCGCTCGGCAATCTGGCGCGTGACCTGGGCGGCTTTTTTCGACGGATCGAGCGACTGGGGGTCTTTCCAGATCGCCTCCAGGCGATCCTGGATCGCCTCATCGCGCAGGTCCTCCAGCCGGATGCGATAGCCCTTGCGGTCCGGGAACGGCGAATAGGCCCGGCCGGAGCCCGAAAAATCGGCATAGACCTCGAACACATAGCCGACGTCGCACACCAGGATGAATGGTGGGGCCGGATGGCTGGCCGGCAGGCGGAACACATAGTCCTCGGCCTGGCGGCGCGCATGACGCATCAGCACGTCCCACTTGCCCTCGGCGGCGGCGGTCGAGGCGGCTTCCTGGTCCGTGAACAGTCGCGGCTGGTCCGGGCGGTCCGAAGCGCGGGACTGTTTGGCCTCCAGGATGAAACAGCCGCGCTTGTAGAGGTCGATCCTCAAGGTCGAGGACAGCTCTTCGCTGTCGCGCCGTTTGACGCCGCGTTCGAACACATAGTCGTTTTCGGCGGTCTGATGGCTGGCCGGATCAGGCCGCGGCAGGTTCAGCGCCTCGCACAGCTCTCCCAGAAAGATCTGATAGTTGGCGCGTTCGGCCCCGCCGCGCGCGTCCTTCCAGCGATCAAAGGACTGTTCGACGTCCACTCAGGGCCTCCCGGCCCCCACTTGGCCCAGTCCGCCCGGCCCACGCAACGGTTTTTCCCCGTGCGGTTGCGGGGGTGCCACCGCTTTCGCCGCCGGGGGCCGCCTGGCACGACAGGCCCCTCCACGCCGTTGTGCGAGCCGTCGCCCCCTCCACCGCAAGCGGTCCCCCTCCCCCGTGAACGGGGGAGGATCAACTCTCGACAAGCCGGCGCAACCGCGCGAACCTCTTTCCATGACCCATCAGCCCACGCCCGCCTCCGGGGATCGCTTCAGGAGCTTTTCAGAGTTCTATCCCTTCTACATCCACGAGCATTCCAACCAGATCTGCCGGCGCATCCACATCGTCGGATCGGCCCTGGTTCTGGGGCTGCTGGCGACGGCCGTCATCACCCTGAATCCGTGGTGGTTGCTGGCCATGCCGTTTGTCGGTTACGGTTTCGCCTGGGTGGGGCATTTCGTGTTCGAGAAGAACAGGCCGGCGACGTTCAAATATCCCTTGTGGAGCCTGATGGGGGACTGGCGGATGTTTTTCGAGACGGTGACCGGCCAACGCCGGTTCTAGGAGGCCCTCGTGCTTGAGTCCCTGCCCTCGCCCGACATCCTTCAGACCTGGATCCTGCCGGCCATGCTCGGCCTGGGTCTGGCGGCGGCCTCGGGCCTGCGGATCTTCATTCCGCTGTTGATGGCGGCCCTGGCAGCCCGGTTCCAGCTGTTCGGCATCGAGCTGAACGAGAGCATGGCCTGGATGACGTCCAACACCGCCATTGCGGCGCTAGGCCTGGCGACGGTGCTGGAGGTCGTGGCCGACAAGATCCCGCTGCTGGACAATGCCCTGCACGCCGTCGGCATCGTCGCGCGCCCCATCGCCGGGGCCGTGGCCGCCGGTTCGGTCTTCGCCGGGCTGGACCCGACCGCCGCCGCCGTCGCCGGCATCATCGTCGGGGCCCCGACGGCGCTGGCCTTCGGGGCGGCCCAAGGCGGGACGCGCGCGGCCTCGACGGCCACGACCGGTGGCCTGGCCAATCCCTTCCTCAGCCTCATGGACGATGTCCTCAGCATCGGCACGGTGCTGCTGGCCTTCCTGATGCCGATGCTGATCCCGGTGGCGCTGCTGCTGGTGTTCTGGGGCGTGTGGAAGCTGTATCACCGCTGGCAGCGCGATCGCGGCCCGAACTCCAACCGGATCGAGCCTGCGGGGGGCTAAACCTCGAACCTGACCCCTTGCGCCAGCGGCAGGGCGTCGGAGAAATTCACCGTCTGGGTCTGGCGGCGCATATAGGCTTTCCAGGCGTCCGAGCCGCTCTCGCGCCCGCCACCGGTATCTTTTTCCCCGCCGAAGGCCCCGCCGATCTCGGCCCCGGACGGGCCGATGTTGACATTGGCGATGCCGCAGTCCGAACCCCAGGCCGACAAGAAGCCTTCGGACTCGCGCACCGAGCCGGTGAAGATGCACGAGCTCAGCCCCTGCGGTACGGCATTCTGCAGGGCGATGGCCTGTTCCAGGTCGCGATAGGTCAGCACATAGAGGATCGGGGCGAAGGTCTCGTGCCAGACGACTTCTGACTGACCCGGCATCCGCACCAGCGCCGGCGTCACATAGTTGCCGGGCCGGTCCAGGGCCTGACCGCCGGTCAGCACTTCGCCGCCCTCGGCCCGCGCCTGGTCGAGCGCGCGGGCAAAGCCCGCAGCCGCCTCGGGATCGATCAGCGGCCCGACCAGGGTGCCCGCCTCGCGCGGATCACCGATGGGCAGGGTGCCATAGGCCTTGACGAGCCGCTCGATCAGTCCGGCGGCGACATCCTCATGGACGATCAAGCGCCGCAGGGTGGTGCAACGCTGACCCGCCGTTCCGACCGCCGAAAAGGCGATGGCCCGCACCGCCAGCTCGAGGTCGGCGGTGGGGGTGACGATCATGGCGTTGTTGCCGCCCAGTTCGAGCAGCGAGCGGCCCAGCCGCCCGGCCACGATCTGGGCCACCTGTCTGCCCATGCGCGTCGAGCCGGTGGCCGAGATCAGAGGGACGCGCGGATCGCCGGCCAGGGCCTCGCCCAGCTCGCGCCCACCGATCAGCACCTGTGACAGGTGGGCCGGGGCATCATCGCCGAAGCGGGTCACGGCCCGTTCGAACACGGCCTGGGTCGCCAGGGCGGTCAGGGGCGTTTTCTCGGACGGCTTCCAGATCACCGGATCGCCGCTGACCAGCGCCAGGGCCGCATTCCAGGCCCAGACCGCGACGGGAAAGTTGAAGGCGCTGATCACAGCCACCGGGCCCAGCGGTTGCCAGGTTTCGCGCATGTGGTGGCCGGGCCGCTCGCTCGGCAGGGTCAGGCCATAGAGCTGGCGGCTGAGGCCGGTGGCGAAGTCGCAGATGTCGATCATCTCCTGAACCTCGCCCAGGCCCTCGGAGGTGACCTTGCCGGCCTCCAGGGTCACCAGCATGGCCAGATCGTCCTTGGCGGCGCGCAGTTCCTCGCCGAACAGACGGACCAGTTCCCCCCGGCGCGGGGCCGGAACCCGCCGCCAGGCCTCGAACGCGGTGACGGCCCGCCCGACGGCGGCAGCGGCCGCGTCGGGCGTATGCTCGGCCAGGCGGGCTAACTCGCTGCCGTCGATCGGCGACTGGACGCGCAGGGTGCCCTCGGCGGGCGAAAGACCGAAGGCGGTCAGGATCCGGGCGACTTGATCGTGGGGTGTCTGCATCATGGGCGCGGCATAGCGCCCGGCCGACACCCGCACCAGAGGGGCAACCTCTTGTTCACCCTTTGGCTGAACCCGACGTCAACCGCCGCGTGCCAGGATGCCGCGTCCTAGAATGGGAAGATCGCAATGGCGCGTGCTCAATTTCAACCCGGCCAGAAGGTCTGGATCGATTGCGTAGGGGCCTGGTCCAAGGTCGAGAAACTGAACCCGGTCTGGGCCAAGGGCTTCGCCGAGCCGGTGCGGGTGACCTATGATGTGGGCCTGGGGCGCGAGTTCCTGGCACACGAACTGGCCGCGCCCGAAGAGGACCCTGCAACCGCTTCAGACCTCGGGAACTGGCGGCTGATCCGGGCCAAGAACAAGTGGCAGATGGCCGAGGACGTCCCGCATCATCCGTTTCCGGGTACCTATCCGGTGGTGGTCACCGATACGTCGGACTGGGGCGGCTGGCGCGTGCCGGGGGCCGAATATGACCGCGATCCGCACCGAATGGAGCTACAGGCCCGCCTGATTGCCGCGTCGCCCCGACTGATGGACATCGCCGCCCAGCTGGTGGCCAGTGTCGACGAATGTGCCAGCGATGCTCCACCCGAGATGGTCCGCCTGGCGGGTCTGGCCCGCACGGCCCTGAAGTCGATCACCGACATCCTGGTGGCCCCTTCGGATCCGCGCGCAAGGCCGGGCGTCGAAGCGGCCTAGGGTCTGGCTTCATCGGGCCAGGCCTGAGAGCGGGCCCACCCGTCGGAACCGGCTCTGGAGGCCTCGCGCGAATCCCTGATGGTGGCTAGGATTCCCCTTCGTGGGCGAATCAATGGGAGTGACGCGTGGAGCGTCCCGACCGCAGGGGAAAACAGCCAGGACGCCGGACCGGCGATCTCAGCCAGCGCCACCGCACAGCGGTCGTGCCCGCTTGGCTGCGGTTGGGCGTGCTCGCCGCCGCTATCGTGCTGGTCGCCTATTCGGCCATCTATGTTCGCGAGATTCGAGACCGACCGCGGGATGCGTCGAACGAGGCGGCCCTCCAGCTTCGCCATGATACCGAGATCGCGTCGGCCCGGCTGGCGGCCCGGCTGGGCCGGACCGAAGCGGCGCTGACCGCCGCCGGCGAGCGCCTTGAGGACAACAGGCAGAGCCCTCTGGATGCGGCGGAGATGGGTCAGCGCCTGGCCGGCGACGATGCGCTCGCCGTCGCCGTGCTGGCGGCCGGGGGCGACGTCCTGGCGGTGACCCGCCGGGCGGGTTCAGGCCCGTTCGCGGGGACGCAGATCCCGGGCCAGGACGGGCCGGCCTGGCAGGGCGCATCGGAAAATCGCGTCATCGCGGTCGAGCGCGTCAGCGAGACCCTGGCGATCGCGGCCCTGGTCGCCGTCGATGATCATCTGGAAATCGAGGGCGGGACCACGGCGGCCCTGGTCGCCCGCGACGGAACCGTCCTTTCGGGCACCGACGCAGCGGCCGGCACCCTGGTCAGTGCCACCTTCGGCGAGAGCATTGACGCCCTGACCGAGGCCGCCGAAACGGGATCCACGGTCACCGGCCAGGTCGACGGCAATCCGCTCGGCCTAGCCGCCTCGCCTGTCGGCGACACCGGCCTGCTGCTGGTTGCGGGTCGGTCCGGCCTGTCCGGCCTCCCCACCTTCGAACAGATGATCGATCAGGGCTGGATTCTCCTGGGACCGCTGGCTCTGGGGATCGGCCTGACCGGCCTGTTGCTGTTTCAGGGCGTGCGCGCCCGGCGCATGCAGGCCGATTCCGAGCACCGCTTCATGATGGCCGTCGAGGCGGCCCGGTGCGGGGTCTGGGAATGGGACCTGGATCGGGATCGGGTCCAGCTTTCGGATCAGATGGCCGCCATGCTGGGCTGGAACCAGGGGTCTTCGGCCTCCGGTGACGACATCCTGGGACTGCTGAACCAGGAGCATCAGCAGCATCTGCTTCATGCGCTCCGGCAGGCGTCGGCCTACGGCCAATTCGAGGCGACCTTCCGCATCTCGCACAGCGGCGGCCGGTCACGGTGGATCGAGGTCCGTGGCCAGGCTTCCAGCCCGCGCCAGGCACACGGCTATGACCAACTGGTCGGCGTCGGCATCGACGTCACTGACGAACGCCGCTCCAAGGCCCGCGCGATGGCGGCGGAGGGTCGCCTGCGCGATGCCATCGACAGCGTGTCGGACGCCTTCGTCCTGTTCGACCGTCAGGACCGACTGATCCTGTGCAACTACGCCTTTGCCGACACCTTCGGCATCAAGGAGCAGGCGCTCAAGGCCGGCGCCCGCAAGGACGAACTGATGCAGATCGGGTCACTGGCGATCAAGTCCCAGGGACCGGCCCAGGACGGTCGCGCCGGCGTGCGAGAGTTCGAACTGCATGACGGTCGCTGGCTTCAGATCAGCGAGCGGCGCACGGCAGACGGCGGCTCGGTGATGACCGCCGCCGACATCACCGCGATCAAGCGCCAGGAGGCCATGCGCGCGCGCAGCGAGTCCGAACTGAAAAAACTGGTTGAACAACTCGAAGCCAATCAGGTCGAGCTGTCGGACCTCGCCCGCAAATATGAGGTCGCCAAGATCCGGGCCGAAGCCGCCAACCAGGCCAAGTCGGAGTTCCTGGCCAATATGAGCCATGAGCTACGCACCCCCCTGAACGCCATCAACGGTTTCTCGGAAATCATGGCCGGCGAAATGTTCGGCCCGCTCGGGGACGCGCGCTACAAGGAATACTGCCAGGACATCCTGAACTCGGGTCAGCACCTGCTGGCGCTGATCAACGACGTCCTCGACATGGCCAAGATCGAAGCTGGCAAGATGCAGATGCACTTCGAGTCGGTCGACCTGGCCGAGCTCTGCGACGACGGGGTCCGCCTGATGCGCGGCCGCGCCGCCGAGGCCGACATCGAGCTCCTGGCCGAGGTGGCTCCCGAAAGCGTCATCCAGGCCGATTATCGGGCCCTGAAGCAGGTCCTGCTCAATCTAGTGTCCAATGCCATCAAGTTCACGCCGCGCGGCGGCCGCGTGGCCATCAGGGCCGGGATCGAATCCGGCTGGGCCTTCGTGAGCGTGTCCGACAACGGCATCGGCATTTCAGCCGAGGACCTGCCGCGCCTGGCCCAGCCCTTCGAACAGGTCGAAACCAAACACGCCCGGGCCACCCAGGGCACGGGGCTGGGGCTGGCTCTGACCAAGTCCCTGATCGAGATGCACCAGGGCCGCTTCGAAATGGCGAGTACCCCCGGCGAAGGCACCACCGTGACCGTCATCCTGCCGGTGCGCCGGACCCGCGATCACGCCGAAGCGGCCTAGCCTTCGCCCCCACCGCCGCGCGCTTCGCCGCCACGGGGGGCCCCGCGCTCCCGACGACCCTCCCGCCCGCGCCGGGACAGGCCCGGAGCCAGACGCTGGCGATCTGCCTGATCGAGGCGTTCCATGACATCCAGCAGAGAGCCCTCCAGGCGGCCCCGGCCACGCGCTTCGGCCTCGCGGGACTGCGTCAGCGCCGCCTCGACGGCCGCGCGGTCAAAGGTCTCGGCCCCTGCCAGGTTGATCGCTTCGGAGCGATGGCTGCGGGCCGTGTCGAAATCCTCGCGGGCCGCCAGGCCGGCGTCGCGCAGAGTCTGCTCTGCGGCCGCCTGATCGGCCTGATCCAGTGACTGGATCATCTGGATGACCGGCGGGCGTTGCCGGTGCGGCGGTTGGCCCAGCCCCCGCACGCCCGTTACCATGACACCGGCCACGGCCCCGATCACAAACACATTCAGCGCCACCGAGAGACCCAGGGCGATCTTGAGACCCCGATCTGTCATCCGAAATACTCCGCCTCATCGACGCTCCAGGTCATCGCCTGTTCCAGCCCTTCGTCGGCCTGGTTGGCAACCTGCGCCTGATTGCCGAATGACAGCCCCAGCACGATGCCCGCCGCCGCCGCCGCCGCCCAGCCGGCTCCCGAACCCCAGCCCAGGACGCGCGATGAGCCAGGGGCCCGTTTCAGGATCCGGCGCGTCGTCAGCTCGGACACCTCGGGCGTCGTCGCCTGGTCGAGCCATGCATCCAGTCGCGCCGCCTGGTCGCGCAACGCGCGGGCCTCGGAACTTGCCGCCAGCAAGGCCTCGGCCTCGGCCCGCTCGGCCTCGGGCCAGCGCCCGGGGTCCGCTCCATAGGCGTCGATAATCTGCTCAAACCGCTTCAGCCCCACGGTCATTGCACTGTCCTTTCCGGTGCCAGATCCGCCAGGGCCACCTTCAGCCCGCGACGACCTCTCGCCAACAAACTCTCCAGCGCCTCCACGCTGACTTCCATCAATCCGGCCGCCTCGGCCTGGCTCAGGTCCTGATAGTGACACAGGACAATCGCCTCCCGCTGCCGCTCGGGCAGGGCCTGCAGGGCGGCCTCGACCTGGCGCGCCCGGTCCCGATCAATCCAGCCCTGATCCGGCCCCGGACCTTCATCGGCCCGCTCCGGCAGGACGTCGCTCAGAACCTCCCGCCGCCGCCGCAGCCGGTCATAGCAGAGGTTGATCGCCACCCGATGCAACCAGGTATCGAACCTGGCCGCGCCGGGCTGCCACAGGGGGGCCTGTTTCCAGGCTCGCAGCATGGCTTCCTGCGCCACGTCCTCGGCAGCCTGACGATCACCCAGCATGCGATAGGCCAGACGCATCATGCGCGGCAGCTTGCTGGTGACCAGCGCACGCGACGCGGCGGCATCGCCGCGCCCCGCCCGCAGAACCAGGTCTTCGTCCGGATCTTTCGTCACTGACGACAAACTGCCTCATGGTCCTGTGAAGGAGCAAGGCACCAGGCCTCTGACCTACCTCCCTGTCAATCAGTCCTGGTCGCCGCGCCGGCGGTCACCCCGACCCTGGCGATCTTCCTGGGTCAGGAAGCCGTCATCGTTGCTGTCCATCCGATCGAAGCGAGCTTCGGCCCGGGCCTGGGCTTCGGCGCGCGTGACGCCGTCCGCATCCATCTCGCCGCCGCCGCGACCGTGCCCACCACGACCGCGACCGCCGTGGCCGCCGCGACGATCACCGCGCTCGGCGTCACCGTCCCCGCGCTGCGGACGCGCATCGAACTCGGCGCGAGAAATCGAGCCATCGCCGTTGGTGTCCATGCGGGCAAACATCTCGCCCCGACGCTCAGCGCGGCGCGCTTCCATGCCGGCGCGCATTTCCTCGGCCGTAATCGTCCCGT
>Ga0209573_1003605_pt1 | contig 16673 bp, 18 predicted proteins | sample TNRBio252014_DNA_FD_185870 | JGI IMG/M metagenome (GOLD analysis project Ga0209573, IMG submission 185870) | Wastewater treatment Type I Accumulibacter community from EBPR Bioreactor in Madison, WI, USA - TNR Reactor_6/25/2014_ DNA (SPAdes)... | ecosystem: Engineered > Bioreactor > EBPR >...
GATGAAGGCCTGCCGCAGCAGCGGCGGGATGTCCTCGATCGGGGTGAACAACCGGCGCTCGCGGGCGAATTCGTCGATCAACTGGCCTTCGCCCGAATAGATCCGGCTGATCATCGGCGGGCTGTAGTTCGCCAGTTGCTCGGTCGAGGGCAGGTCATGCGTATAGACCCAGACCACCCCGCCCACCGTCAACGCGCCAAACAGACCGGCCATCAGCACAAAGCTGAAGATCGCACCGAAAAAGGAGAGGAACGCTCGGGTCACACAGGGGCTCCGCTGGACTCTGCTGTCGCTCTATACGGCTTCGCGCCCGCGGTCAAAACCCGGCTGCGGCGCAGGGCGGGAAATCGCGCAGAGGTGAAACGCGTGGGGAAGCGGTTTCGCCCTCGTTGGCCCGCTGGCGCGGGCGCCTCGGGCGACCCGGGCGCGGGCGGACGCCCGCGCAGGGGGGCATTCTGCCCCCCTCGGCCTGCGGCCTCACCCCCCTGAGGATAGTTGAGGCACAAAGATGGGGTTTGACGTGTCTTGCGCCACGCTGGATGACCTCGGGCGCGCTGCCGCCCTCAGCGCAGGCGCAGCGGGTGTTGCGCGGCTTCGCCTTCGACCCAGGTGTCCAGCCCGGTCAGGATCGCCTGCGCCATGCGGGCGCGCCAGCGGGGATCGCGCAGGCGTGTGCGGTCGCGCGCGCTGGACAGAAAGCCGATCTCGAGCAGCGCCGAGGGCACCGAGGGCGACTTGAGCACCGAGAAGGCCGCCTGTTGCCAGGGATGGCGGTGCATGCGCAGGTCGGCGCCGCGGATCGCCGCCACCAGATCGCGGGCCAGCCGGTCGGTGGCCGGGCCGGTGTCCTGCCGGGCCAGTTGCATCAGCACCCCCGCCACCGCATCGTCGGTGCCACGCAGATCGACGCCGCCGCCCAGCATGTCGTCGCGGTCGTGGCGCTCGGCCAGCGCGGCGCTGGCGGCGTCGGTGGCCTCGGCGGCGAGGGTGTAGAGCGTGGCCCCCGTCGCCTCGCCATCGTCGAGCGCATCGGCGTGCAGCGACAAGAACAGGTCAGCCTGCGTCGAATGCGCCACAGTGATGCGCCCTTCGAGCGAGACAAAGCTGTCGGAATCGCGGGTCATCACCACCTCATAGCGCCCGCTGCGGCGCAGCAGGTCGGCCAGTTCGCGGGCAAAGGTCAGGATCACCTCGGCCTCGGTCAGCCCTTCGTGCACCGCGCCGGGATCGACGCCGCCATGCCCGGGATCGAGCACCAGCACCGTCGGACGGCTGCCCAGCGGCAGGCGCCCGGCGTCGGGCGCCCCCGTGTCGCCGGGGCCATCGGTGGCCGCCAGCGCCGCCGCCTGCGCGGCAAACTCGGCGTCGGACAAGGGCGCCAGCCGCAGGTCCAGCCGCGCGGCGCCGGTCAGCGCATCGGTGCTCATCCCGGCCTCGACAAAGCCCATCGGGCGGCTGAGGTCGAGGACCATCCGGCTCCAGCCGCCGCCCGCCTCGCCGACCCTGACCCCGGCCAGCCCGCCTGTGGGCGGCACCGTGGCCGGATCGAACCCTGACCAGTCGACGGTGCGAAAATCGATCACGGCGCGCGGCGGGTCGGTCAGCAGCCGGGTCCGCCACGGCACGGGCTGGCTCAGCGGCAGGGTCAGCGTCAGGTCGCGCCACCCCTCGACCACCGCCAGCGCGCCGCTGATCCGGGCGCGCGCGCCCAGATCCTGCGCCGCCAGCGGGCTGGCCAGCAGCCCCAGCGCCAGCGCCAGCGCCATCAGCAGCCGTGCGCCAACCCCTCGCCCCCTGCCGATCCGCGCCATCGCCTGTTCTCCTGCCGTTTGGCCACCTCTAGCGCGAAAGCCCTGCCGGGGGAATCCCCTGCCCACCCCTCCGGCGGCGCGGCGGGCTTCACGAATGGGTCAAACCGTCGCAACCGGCAAAGTCCGGGGTTGATCTGCCCCGGCCTGCGCCCTCATTGTGCCGCAGTCCAGATCCAAGGAGCCCCAATGGCCCGCCTGCCCCTTTTCGCTGCCGCCCTTGTGGCTGCCCTGTCGCTGACCACTGCCGCCACGGCGCAGACCCCGCCGATGAGCGACGCCGATCGCGCCGCCTTTCGCGCCGAGGTCCGCGCCTTTCTGATGGAGAACCCCGAGGTCATCTTCGAGGCCGTCGCCGAGTTCGAGCGCCGCAATCAGGCCTCGCAGGCCGACATGGACACCACCCTTGTCGAATTGAACGCCGACGAGATCTTTCGCGACGGCTTTTCCTGGGTCACCGGCAACCCGGAGGGCGACATCACCCTCGTCGAATTCATGGACTACCGCTGCAGCTATTGCCGCCGCGCGCAGGAACAGGTGCTGAGCCTGCTCGAAGGCGACGGCAACATCCGGCTGGTCATCAAGGAATTCCCCATCCTTGGCCCGCAATCGGAGCTGATGAGCCGCTTTGCCCTCGCCGTGCAACATCTGGGCGGCGAGACCGCCTATGCCCAGGCGCATGAGCAACTGATGACCTGGGAGGGCGACTTCTTCGAAGAGGACGTGCGCACGCTGGCGGTCGGGCTGTCGCTCGACGGGGCCGAGGTGCTGGCGCAAATGCGCGGTGATGTGGTCAACGACATCCTCGCGGCGAATCACGCCCTCGCGCAGCGGCTGCAGATTTCCGGCACGCCGACCTTCGTGATGGGCGCGGCCGAGGGCGGCGAGATGCTGCGCGGCTTCCTGCCCGCCGACGCGATGGCCGGCGTCGCCACCCGGTTGCGCGGATGACAGGCCGGGGCGCCCGGCCCTTTGGCGCCGCGCGCCCCGGACCTTGGCGCGGCCTCTGGCAGGCGCTGGCCGTGATGCTGGCGCTGCTGCCGGGCCTTCCCCTGTCGGCACAGGCGCCGCTGCCGGGGGCGCAGGCCCCTGGGCTGCAGGCGGCGCTGGCCGACTGGCTGGCCGATGACGAGGCGGCCGCGCTGCCCGCCCTCGCCACGCTGGCGCACGAGGGCAACACCGCCGCCCGCCTGCTGCTGGCGCGGATCGACACCACCCCTGCCCTGCAAGGCCCCGTGCTGTCACGACTCGACCGCGCCGGGCGCGTCGCGCTGATGCGGGCGCCGGGCGGTCTGTCCGGGCAGAACTGGCTGGGGCTGATCGAGGGCAATCCGCTGGCCGATCTGTGGCGCCTGACCCGTCAGGTCGAGGCCCGTCCCAGCGTGATCGCCGGTTTCACCGCGCTGGGCGAGACCCGCGCCGCCCGCTTTGCGCTGGTTGCGCTGGCCGCGCGGGAACATCCCGGCCTGCAAGACCTGGACCCGGCGACGCTGGACCCCGAGATGCTCTATCTGCTCTGGCGCGGGGCCGACCCGGCGCAGCGGGACCGGATCGCCGCCCTCGTGCCCGCCGACCACCCGCAGCGCGCCCTGATGGGCCAACCCGCCGAGCCGCTGGCGCTGGACCTCTGGCTGGCCTCCAGCCCGGCCGCCGCGCCGCTGGCTGCGCTTTGTGACGCGCGCTGCCCGGCTCAGGCCGCGCCCGCCTGCCGCAGCGCGGCGATGCACGCGCTCGACAGCCATGACGCCTTGCTGACGCTGGGCAGCCCGGTCGAGGCGCTGGTGCCGCAGGCGACCTTCCTCGCCAGCCCGCGCGGTCAGGCCAGCACCCTGCGCCGCATCCTGCTGGCGGTGCCGATGCGCGGTCGCCGCGCCATGGTGGCGCAGGTGACCCGGCACTCGGCCTGCCTTGGTGAGGCGCTGCAGGCCGAATCACTGCGTCACCACCCGCGCAGCCCCGCACTGCAGGGCGGCTGAACGCAAAACGCCGCCCCGGATGGAGCGGCGCCCTGTCTGGCAAACCCCGACCGCGTCAGCGCGGCGAGATCATCATCACCATCTGCCGGCCTTCCAGCTTTGGCATCTGTTCGATCTTGCCCTGCTCGTTCACATCGGCGGCGACGCGGTTGAGCAGTTCCATCCCCAGTTCCTGGTGCGCCATCTCGCGGCCACGGAACCGCAGGGTGATCTTCACCTTGTCGCCCTCTTCGAGGAACTTCAGCACCGAGCGCATCTTGACGTCGTAATCATGGTCATCCGTGCCGGGGCGGAACTTGATTTCCTTGATCTCGATGATCTTCTGCTTCTTGCGCGCCTCGGCCTCGCGCTTTTGCTGTTCATACTTGAACTTGCCGAAGTCCATGATCTTGCAGACAGGGGGCACCGCCGTCGGGGAAATCTCGACCAGATCAAGCCCGGCCTCGGCGGCGAGTTGCATCGCGCGCAAAGGAGTCACGACTCCGACGTTTTCGCCATCCGCCCCGATCAGGCGGATCTCGGGCGCGCGGATCCGGTCATTGATGCGGGGGCCGGTTTCGCGGCTGGGCGGGGCGTTATGGGGTCTGCGAGCGATGGCGGGATTCCTTCTGCGATTCAACGCGCGGAAAATAGACGCCATGCGCCCCGCGCGCAAGGGGCGGCGGACCGGCAGGTTCCTGCCCGTGGGCGTGCAGGCCATTGCTTTTGCGCCGCCAAGGTGCGAAATGCCTGTCAAACTTGGTTCACAGGGGCAAAGCCATGAAGAAAATCCTCCTCATCGCCGTGATCGTTCTGGCTGCCGGCGCCGGCATCTGGATCTCGCAAAGCCGTCAGGCGCAACAAGCGGCCGAGCAGGCGCAGGTCGCCGCGCAGGCGGCTGCCGCCGAAGCCGCCGCTGCGGCCGAGGCCGCACGCGTCGCCGCCGAGCAAGAGACCGCGCGTCTGGCCGCCGAGGCCACAGCCGCGGCCGAAGAAGCCGCCCGCGCCGCCGCCGCCGAGGCCGAGCGCCTCGCCGCTGAAACCGCGGCTGCCGCCGAAGAAGCCGCCCGTGCCGCTGCTGCCGAGGCCGAGCGCGTCGCCACCGAGGCCGCCGCCGCCGCCGAAGAAGCCGCTCGCGCCGCTGCCGCCGAGGCCGAGCGTCTGGCCACCGAAGCCGCAGCTGCCGCCGCCAATGCCGCTGCCACCACCACCGAGGCCGCGACCGGCGCTGTGACTGCCACCACCGAAGCCGCAACCGAGGCCGCCGCTGCCACCACCGAAGCCGCAACCGAGGCCGCCGCTGCCACCACCGAGGCCGTGACCGCTCCGGCCGAGGATCTGGCGACGCTGTTCACCGCCGAAGGCTTCGACTTTGACCGCGCCGTCGCCGCTGTCGAGGCCTCGAACCTCAGCGCGCTCGCCAAGGGCGCCGCCACCCGCGCGCTGCAGGGCGCCCGTGACAACCCGGCGCTGCTGGAAGGCGCGCTGACTCAGGTGCGCGCGCTGATGGGGCTGTAAGCCCCCTCCCCCGACGACAAAAAGGCCCCCGCCGGACGGGGGCCTTTTTCATGCGGCGAGGATCAGCGCCCGCCAGCCGTCGATCCCCTCGGCAAAGGCCTGCGGCGTCAGCGCCGCCAACTCGGCCTCGCCCTCCGGGCCCAGCGGATGCCAGTCATAGACCACGCTGACCGCCGTTCCCGCGCCCTCGGCCCGGCAGGTCACGCCAACCCGCGCCACCTTGACCCCCGGCGTCAGCCGCAGATAGCGCACCGCGCCGCCCTGCGGGTTCCAGTCCAGACAGGTCCACCAGACCGCGCCGCCTTCGGTCGAAAAGATCATCCCCGCCACGGTCTCGCCCTCCGGCGGGTCGATATAGCGCGGCGCCCAGCCGGGCACCCAGCCCTCCTCGCCGCGCGGCGTGAACAGGGCCAGCGCCACCTCGGGCGGCAGCGGCAGGGTAAAGCCGTGGCGAAAGACGGCCATCTCAGCGCGCCTCCGGGTGCAGGTGGCTGTCACCCGCCCGCCAGTCACAACCGTAAACCGCGCGCAATTGCTCGATCACCGCGCGGGTCTCGGGGCTGAACGGGTCCTTGCCGTCAAAGGCATGCAGGACGATGCCCTCCAGCAGATCGCCCAGCGACAGGTCGGTGTATTCGGCCAGCGCCTTGAGGGTTTTCAGCATCGGCGTCGACAGCCGGACGCCGGTTTGGGTGCGGTGGGTCTGATCTTGCGTCATGTTACCGTGGTAACAAAACACCCCCCGCAGGTCAAGCCGCCCTCAGATCCCGTCGCCGACAAAGGCCTTTTCGATGACATACTCCTGCGGCTCGCTATTCGCGCCCTCGCGCAGGCCGAACCCCTCCAGCACCGCCTTGACGTCATGGTTGAACGCCAGCGAGCCGCAGACCATCGCGCGGTCATGCTCGCGGTCCATCGGCGCCAGCCCCAGATCGGAGAACACCTTGCCCGAGGTCAGATTGTCGGTGATCCGGCCCATCCGGGGCGACTCCTCGCGCGTGGTGGTCGGATAATACAGCAACTTGCCCGCCACCATCTCGCCGATCAGCGGGTCATCGGCCAGACTCTCGACCAGTTGGCGGCCATACTCCAGTTCCGCCACCTCGCGGCAGGTGTGCATCATCACCACCTGCTCGTATTTCTCATAGGTCTCCGGGTCGCGCATCAGGCTGGCAAAGGGGGCAATGCCGGTGCCGGTGGCCAGAAACCAGATCCGCTTGCCCGGCAACAGCGCGTCATGCACCAGCGTGCCCACCGGTTTGGGCCGCAGGATGATCTCATCACCCGGCTGGATATGCTGCAATTTCGAGGTCAACGGGCCGTCCGGCACCTTGATGGAATAGAATTCCAACTCCTCGTCCCAACTGGGCGAGGCGATGGAATAGGCCCGCAGCAGGGGTTTGCCATTGTCGCCCATCAGCCCGATCATCACGAACTCGCCCGAGCGAAACCGCAGGCTGCGCGGCCGCGTGCAGCGAAACGAGAACAGCCGGTCGGTCCAGTGTTGCACACTGGTGACACTCTGCGCGTCGGGCAGCGTCTTGATCGGCGGGATCGGGGCGGCGTCGGGCATGGCGGAAACCTTTGTCTGGATGGCCGTATGTAAGGCGGCTCAGGGAAAAACGAAACCCCGGCCGCGGGGCCGGGGCATCCGATGCGGCACCTGACCGCAGCGGCTAATGCGTCGGTGGCGCCGAGGCAGGCTGCGGCCGCCAGAGCGATTCAAACTGCCAATGCTCGGCCGGTTGCCGCCGCGCCTGCTCGCGGTCCAGCTCGACCTCGTCAAAGCCCGCGCGCCGCAGCAGCGTGTAAAGCTGCGCCAGCACCGCGCCATGCGCCCGGATCCGCCCGGCAAAGCCCTGCGCCCGCAGCGCCCGCGCCAGATCCAGCGACGCGGTATCGCCGAAATGCCGCAGATGCACCCGCACCATCGACAGTTGCGGCAGGTGGTGGCGCAACTGCGCCCAGTCGCGCCCCGACAGTTCGGGCGAGGACAGGTCCACCGCCACCGGCCCGATGTTGCACGGCTGATCGGACAGCGCCGCCAGCGGCACCAGCCCGTTTTTCCAGTTTTCCGGCCCAAAGCCCGCGTCAGTTACCAGAACACTCATATCCGGCCCCTATGGCTGCACGCGGCCAGTTTGCGCGGCTTTCTGGCAAGCTGCCATGACACGGATCAAATCACCGGCGGCGCAGGATCCGCTCGGCGCCCAGCCACCCCATCAGGATCGCCGGCGCATTGGTATTGCCGCCGATCAGCGTCGGAAAGGCCGAGGCGTCGCAGACCCGCAGCCCCTGCACCCCACGCACGCGCAGATCGGCGTCCACAACCGAACTTGCCGCATCCGCCCCCATCCGCGCCGTGCAGGACGGGTGATACACCGTGCCCGAGCGCTGGCGGAAATCGTGGATCAGGTCGGCGTCGCTGGCCACCTGCGGCCCTGGGCGCAACTCTTCGGCGATCAGCCCGGCAATCGGCGCCTGTGCAGCGATCGTGCGGACAAATTTCACCGCCGCCAGCATTTCCGCGACATCCTGATCGGTCGAGAACGCATTGGCGATGATGCGCGGCGCCGCCGCCGGGTCGGCGCTGGCCAGTTCGATGCGGCCACGGCTGGTGGGGCGGCAGTTCGACAGGCCGATCGACAGGCCGGGGAACGGGTCGGGCGACAACACGGGCCGCTCGCCCTCGCGCGGCATCAGGGTGGAAAACGCCTGAAAATAGAGCTGCATGTTCGGGCGGCTCAACTCGGGCGAGGTGCGAAAGAACCCGCCGCCGTGGTTGATCGACACCCCCAGCGGGCCGCCGCCGGTCAACAGATAGCGCATCCCCACCAGTGCCTTGCCCCACCAGGGCCGCAGGATGTCGTTCATCGTCGGCACCGTCATGCGGTAGGTATAGTTGATGCCCTGATGGTCGTTGAGATGCGCGCCGACATTCGGCTGATCGACCAGCACCGGCACGCCCTGCCCGGCCAGCATCGACGCCGGACCGATGCCCGACAGCATCAACAACTGCGGCGTATTGATCGCGCCACCCGACAGGATCACCTCGGCGCCGCGCGCCTGATGCAAGGCCCCCTTCCAGCGGTATTCGACGCCGACCGCCCGCGTGCCCTCGAACAGCACCCGTGTCACCAATGCGCCGGTGCGCAGCGCCACGCGGCCACTCTTCAGCGCCGGTCGCAAGAACGCCCGCGCGGTCGAATTGCGCCGCCCGCCCTTGATGGTCAACTGATAGGTGCCCGCCCCCTCCTGCACCGCGCCGTTGAAATCGGCGTTGCGCGGCAGGCCCGCCGCCTCGCAGGCGGCGAGATAGGGTTCGACCAGCCGATGCGCCGGCTCCTTGCTGGACCGGATGTGCAACGGCCCGCCGACCCCGCGCCAGTCATCGGCGCCGTCCTCATTGTCCTCGATCGCGCGGTAGGCGGCGCGCACGGCCTCGGCCCCCCAGCCCGAATCGCCGCAGGCCTCCTGCCAGTCGACGTAATCGCTGTCATGGCCGCGGATCCACACCATCGCGTTGATCGCCGACGAGCCGCCCAGCACCTTTCCACGCGGCCAATAATCGCGCTGGCCATTCAGCCCCGGATCGGGCTCGGTCCGGTAACACCAGTTGACGGCCGGGTCATAGAACAGCTTGCCGTAACCCAAAGGCATCTGGACATAGAACCGCCGGTCACTGCCGCCCGCTTCCAGCAGCAGCACCCGCCGCCCGGCCGCCGACAACCGCTCGGCCAGCACCGCGCCCGACGATCCCGCCCCGACGATCACATGATCGAAGTTCCCGTCCATCCCCGCCCCCATTTTCCCCATGCCTTGCACAGCGCCGCGCCCGATGCTGGACGCGCCGCGACATGCCCGATACAACCGCGACATCAGCAGGAAACCGTCATGCCCCGCCCAGAGACCGCACGGACCGACATCGACAGCCTCGATCGCAAGATCCTGAAGGAACTGCAAGACGACGCCAGCCAGTCGCTCGACGATATCGCGCGCAAGGTGGGATCGTCGAAAACCCCAGTCTGGAACCGCATCCGCAAGATGCGCGAGACCGGGATCATCGGGCGGCAGACCGTGATCCTCGACCCGGAGGCGCTGGGGCTGGAGGCGTGTTTCTTCGTGCTGATCCGCACCTCGGAGCACGCGCCCGACTGGCAGGAGAAATTCCTCGCCTCGGTGCGCGCGCGCCCCGAAGTGCTCGAGGCGCACCGGCTGGCGGGCGACATCGACTATATCCTCAAGGTGCGGGTGGCCAATGCGCGGGCCTATGACGTGTTCTATCAGGCGCTGATCCGCGACGTGAAGATCCACAATGTGACCGCGCTGCTGTCGATGGAAGAGATCAAGTCGACGACCATTCTGGCGGTGTGAGGGTCGCGGATCGCGCAAGGGGGGCGCTCGCGCCCCCCTCGGCCTGCGGCCTCACCCCCCTGAGGATAGTTGAGGCACAAAGATGGGGGGCGGCGGCTGGCGTTGAACTGCGCGGGCTTTGGGGTTATCTGCCGCTGACACCAGTGCAGGAACGCAAATGACCCCGCCGAAGAAGCTGTTCATCAAGACCTATGGCTGCCAGATGAACGTCTATGACAGCGAGCGCATGGCCGAGGCGATGGGCGGCGCGGGCTATGTGACGACCGAACACGCCGACGAGGCCGACATGATCGTGCTCAACACCTGCCATATCCGCGAAAAGGCGGCGGAGAAGGTTTACTCCGAACTGGGCCGGCTGAAGCCCTTGAAGGACGCCAATCCGAACCTGAAGATCGCGCTGGCGGGCTGTGTCGCGCAGGCCGAAGGCGCCGAGATCCTGCGGCGGGCGCCGATGGTCGATCTGGTGGTCGGGCCGCAGACCTATCACCGGCTGCCCGAGATGGAGGCCGCCGCGCGCGCCGGGGCGCGGCCGGTCGATACCGAGTTTCCCGCCGAGGACAAGTTCGACCATCTGCCCAAGGGCCCGCGGGCCGGGCGCGGGCCGGTGGCCTTTCTGACCGTGCAGGAAGGCTGCGACAAGTTCTGCGCCTTTTGCGTGGTGCCCTATACGCGCGGCTCCGAGGTCAGCCGTCCCGCCGCGCGCATTCTGGCCGAGGCGCGGGATCTGGTGGCGCGCGGCGTGCGCGAGATCACGCTGCTGGGCCAGAACGTCAACGCCTATCACGGGGCCGGGCCAGACGGCGACTGGGGCCTCGCGCGGTTGCTGCGCGAGTTGGCGCGGATCGAGGGGCTGGTGCGGCTGCGCTATACCACCAGTCACCCCAACGACATGGACGACGACCTGATCGCCGCGCATGGCGATCTGCCCGCCCTGATGCCCTATCTGCATCTGCCGGTGCAATCGGGCAGCGACCGCATCCTGAAGGCGATGAACCGCAAGCACCGGGCCGAGGAGTACCTGGCGCTGATCGCGCGGTTGCGCGCGGTGCGGTCGGATCTGGCGATTTCGGGCGATTTCATCGTCGGCTTCCCCGGCGAGACCGAGGCGGATTTCGAGGCGACCCTGGCGCTGGTGCGGGCGGTGGGCTATCACTCGGCCTTTACCTTCAAGTATTCCGCCCGTCCGGGCACCCCAGCCGCCGAGCGCCCGGTGCTGGACGAGGCCACCCTCGACGACAGGCTGCACCGCCTGCAGGCGCTGGTCACCGAACAGCAGCGCGCGGCGCAAGAGGCGATGGTCGGGCGCGAGGTCAGCGTGCTGTTCGAAAAGCCCGGCCGGATGCCCGGGCAATGGATGGGCAAGTCCGAACATCTGCACGCCGTCAACGTGGTGGCGCCCGACCTGACGCCCGGCGACCTACGCCGGGTCAGAATCACTGCCAGCATGACAAATTCCCTCGCCGGGGTTCTGGCCTGAGCCAAGCCGGACATTCGGCGCAGAGCGACCACAAAATGTGGCCCATTCGCCCGAAAGAACACCGATCTGTGACTCTAGGTGGGAATCGCTCTTCCAAAGCCGGTTCGATTTGCTAATGTTTCCGCTGTGGTAGGCATTGGCCCGTTCGCACCTCCTTCTGCCGGGGGTGTCAGGCAAGTGGCGGGTTCTGCCAGGGGGTAACAACAAAGGACAATGGCTGTGGTCAAGTCTGTCTCAAAAGCCGTCCGGCTGATCGTCGGCGCCGCTGCCATGGCGCTGATTCTGATCGGACTGATGACGCAGGATGCATCGGCGCAGCGTCAGCGCACCATCGTCGGCGAACGCTATGTGCCGACCATCTGGATCGACCCGGACGGTTGCGAACATTGGGTGATCGACAACGGAATCGAAGGCTACATGGCGATCAACCGCACGCCCGACGGGCGCCCGGTCTGCCATCGCACCAACATCTGCCTGACCGAAAGCTCGGACACGCTGTTCGACACCGGCAGCCACCGGCTGCGTGCGGGTGCCGAGGCCCGGCTGGCCTCGTTCTTCCGGTCGCGCAACGATACGGCGGTCGTGGTCTACGGCCATACCGATCCGCGTGGCGGGTTCGAATACAACATGAACCTGTCGGAAAACCGTGCCCGTGTGGTGGCCAACGTGGCCATCGCCAATGGCATCCGGGTCAGCTCGGTGCGCGGCTTTGGTCCGATGTATCCGGTGGCGTCGAACAACTCGGCCGCCGGGATGCAGCAGAACCGGCGCGTCGAAATCCTGTGCGTTCAGTAAGGGGCGGGGAAGCAAGATGAAAACCACCAAATTCGTCCTGATCGGCGTGGCGGCTCTGGCCCTTTCGGGCTGTGTCGGCGGCGGCGCTGGCGGCAGCTTTGTCGAGATCAATCCGGTCGACAACACCTCGGACCGCCATCTGGGCGTGCCGAACCACTCGTCCAACCTGCGCGATGCGGGCATCTGGGTCGACCCGCAGGGCTGCGACCACTGGATGATCGACGAGGGGATCGAGGGCTTCATGTCGCCGCGGCTTGACCCTTACGGCAACCCGGTCTGCTCGGGCATCGCGCCGCCGACGGTGGCCGTCGGCCGCTATCGCCGCAGCACCTGAGTCTGTCGGCAAGACCCTTCAGGCGGCCCCCCACCGGGGGCCGTTCTGCGTTTCGTGCCCCCAGATGTGGCATTCGTCCGCCGCCCAGCCACAAGAAGTGGCGCAAATCTGCCACAGGCGGCGCTGTCACCGTTTCTTTGCTTGCCCCGCGCCCCGGTGCGAGTCAGCATGGGGCATCCCTCCGGGGCCCCTCGATCCATCAGGAGAGCCATTTGGGCATCAGCGCGCTGACCCCCCCGCCCGCCGCCGGCGACCCGCTGCAGACGCTGCTGGAATTCGCCGACAACCGATTGCTGGTCACCCTGTGCGGCGAATACGACCGCAATCTGGTCAAGCTGGAGAGCGAGCTGGGCGTGCAGGTCATCCACCGGGGCAACCAGTTGCACATCATGGGCGAACCCGCCGCCCGTGCCCGCGCCGCCGAGACGCTGAAATCGCTCTATGCCCGGCTGTCCGACGGCAAGGTGGTCGAGGCGGGCGACGTCGATGGCGCGCTGCGGCTGTCCGCCGGTGAGGCGGGCGAAAAGCAGCTCGAAATGTTCCGCTCTGGGCAGATGGAAATCCGCACGCGCAAGAAACCCGTGGCGCCGCGCACCAAGGCGCAGCAGGACTACACCCAGTCGCTCTTTGACAACGAGTTGAACTTCGGCATCGGCCCGGCCGGCACCGGCAAGACCTATATCGCCGTCGCCGCCGCGGTGCATTTCTTTACCGAAGGCCACGTCGACCGCATCATCCTGTCGCGCCCGGCAGTCGAGGCGGGCGAGAAACTGGGCTATCTGCCCGGCGACATGAAGGAAAAGGTCGATCCCTACATGCAGCCGCTCTATGACGCGCTGAATGATTTCCTGCCGTCGAAACAACTGCCCAAACTGATCGAGGAACGCCGGATCGAGATCGCGCCCCTCGCCTTCATGCGCGGGCGCACGCTGGCCAATGCCTTTGTCGTGCTGGATGAGGCGCAGAACGCCACCGACATGCAAATGAAGATGTTCCTGACCCGTCTGGGCGAGGGCTCGCGCATGGCGATCACCGGCGACCGCACGCAGGTCGATCTGCCGCGCGGCGTGCCCTCGGGGCTTGCAACCGCCGAACGTATCCTGCAAGGGATCAAGGGGATCGGGTTTTCCTATTTCACCTCGGCCGATGTGGTCCGGCACCCGCTGGTTGCCCGCATCGTCGAGGCCTATGACAGGCAGTCGCCCTCGCAGGTATGAGCGTTTCGCTGGACATCAACGACGAAGACCCGCGCTGGGGCGATCTGACGCCCTTGGCCCGGCGCGCCATTGACGCGACGCTGGCGCATCTGGGCCATGACCCTTCCTGCTTCGAGGTCAGCCTGCTGGCCTGCGACGACGCCCGCATCGCCGCGCTGAACGCCGAATTCCGCGCCAAGCCCGCGCCGACCAATGTGCTGTCCTGGCCGACCTGGGACCTGTCGCCCGACAGCCCCGGCGACGCGCCCGATGCCCCCGAAACCGGCACGCCGGACGACCCCGAGGCGCTGGGCGACATCGCGCTGGCCTATGACACCTGCAGCCGCGAGGCCGCCGAGCAGGGCAAGACACTGGCCGACCACACCACGCATCTGCTGGTGCATTCCACCCTGCATCTGCTGGGATATGACCATGTCACCGACCCCGATGCCGAGCGGATGGAGAAAACCGAGGTCGCGATCCTTGCAATGCTGGGGATCGACGATCCATATGCAGGCGACGAGACCGGCGCGCCGACAGGCGTGACGGCACTGGACTGAACCAACGGAAAGACCCCATGAGCGATTTTGCCACCGGCCCGGCCCCGGACCCCACCCCCGCCACCGAACCGGACCGAAGTAACGACAGCGGGCCGCAACGCGGTCTGCTGGGACGTCTCTTTGACGCGCTGAGCCCCAATGACGAGGCCTCGGACAGCGAACGCCAGCTCAACGCCTCGATGCGCCAGGTGCTGCCCGGCCTCGCCAACCTGCGCCGCTTGCGCGTGGCGGATGTGGCGGTGCCCAAGGCCGAGATCGTCGCCGTCGCCCGCGACATCGACCGCGACGGGCTGATCGGCGTGTTCCGCGATTCCGGCTTCTCGCGGCTGCCGGTCTATAACGAGACCCTCGACAAGCCGATGGGCCTGCTCTTGCTCAAGGATCTGGTGCTGTCGCAGGGCTTTGACCTGACGCACGGCGATCTCGACATCGCGACGATGCTGCGGCCCCTGCTCTTCGTGCCGCCCTCGATGCCGCTGGTCGTGCTGCTGCAAAAGATGCAGACCGAGCGCATGCACATGGCGCTGGTGATCGACGAATACGGCGGGGTCGAGGGGCTGTTGACCATCGAGGACCTGCTGGAACAGGTGGTCGGCGACATCGACGACGAACACGACACCGAGGACGAGGGCCTCTGGTCCGAAGAGGCGCCCGGCGTCTGGCAGGTGCAGGCGCGCGCCCTGCTCGACGACCTGCGCGAGGCGTTGGCGATCGACCTGCGCGACGAGGTGGGCGACGACGCCGTCGATACGCTGGGCGGGCTGGTCTATCTGCTGGTGGGCCGGGTGCCCGCACGTGGCGAGGTGGTCGCCCATCCGGCGGGCCATGAGATCGAGGTGCTCGACGCCGACCCGCGCCGGGTGAAACGCCTGCGCCTGCGGCTCAAGGGCGGCGAGGCTGCGGCGGTCGTCGAGGCCTCGTGACCCGCGCCCTGCTGCTGGCGGCGGCCTTCGGCGCGCTGGCGGCGCTGGGTCAGGCGCCCTGGGCGCTCTGGCCGCTGACGCTGCTGGCGCTGGCCGGGCTGTCGCTGCTGCTGACGCGGGCGACAACGGCGCGGCGCGGCTTTGCCCTTGGCTGGGTGGCGGGCACCGCGCATTTCGCCGTCGCGCTGCACTGGATCATCGAGCCCTTTCTGGTCGATGCTGCGGTCACCGGCTGGATGGCCCCCTTTGCGCTGGGGCTGATGGCCGCGGGCCTCGCGCTGTTCTGGGGAGGTGCGGCGGCACTGGCATGGGCCGCCAGCGGCCGCGCGGTGCCGCGAATCTGGCTGTTTTCCCTGCTGATGCTGGGCGCCGAGGCGCTGCGCGGCATCCTGTTCACCGGCTTTCCCTGGGCGCTCAGCGGGCATGTCTGGATCGGCACGCCGCTCGATCAACTGGCCGCGCTGGGCGGGGCCTTGCTGCTCAGCGCGCTCACCCTCGGGCTGGCGGCGGCGCTGGCCACTGCGGCCCTGCGCGCCACACAGCGGCACCATGCCCGCGCGGCCACGGCCCTCGTGCTGGCGGCACTGGCGCTGGCCAGTGGCTGGGGCTGGGGCCTCGCCCGCCTTGCCCAACCCGCGCCTCAGGCCCCCGGCACCACCCTGCGCCTCGTGCAGGCCAATGTGCCGCAGGCCGACAAATGGCGCCCTGACCTGATCGAGGGCTTCTTCCTGCGCCACCTCGACCTCAGCACCGGCGCGCCGGTCGATCTGGTGATCTGGCCCGAAACCGCAGTGCCGTTTTTCCTCGACCGCCCCGGCGACGGGCTGACGATGGCCGCCGAGGCGGCCCAGGCGCCCCTGGTGATGGGCATCCAGCGCCGCCATACCGATGTGTCGGGCGTGCGGCACTATTTCAATTCTCTGGTGCTGCTCGACCGGGCCGCACAGGTGCAGGCGATCTATGACAAGCACCATCTGGTGCCCTTTGGCGAATATATCCCGCTGATCGGCCCCTGGGCTGCGGCGCAGGGTCTCGGCGGCCTCGCGGCGCAGGCGCTCTCGGGCTATACGCCGGGGCCGGGGCCTGCGCTGCTTAATCTGGGACCGGCCGGCATCGCCCTGCCGCTGATCTGCTATGAGGCGGTATTCCCGCGCAACCTGCTCAGCGCCACGCGGCCCGACTGGGTGCTGCAGATCACCAACGATGCGTGGTTCGGCTCGGACTCCGGGCCCTGGCAACATCTGGCGCAGGCGCGGCTGCGCGCGGTGGAAACCGGCCTTCCGCTGGTGCGCGCGGCCAATACCGGCGTCTCGGCGGTGATCGACGCGCGCGGGCGACTTACCGCCAGCCTCGGGCTGAACCAGACCGGCGCGCTGAACGCCGCCCTGCCCGGCGCCCGCCCGGCCACCCCCTATGCCCGCATGGGCGACACCCCCTGGCACCTGGCCCTGACGCTGGCGGCCCTGGGTGCGCTGCTCGCCGCCCGGCGACGACGCAAAGCCATTGACGCCGCGCCCGCAACGCGCTAGCGCCGGGCATTCCCGTCACAACGGCTTCCTGGCGTGACGGCTGACCCAATGGAGCACCTTTCATGACCCGCCAGAGTTACGTTTTCACCTCGGAATCCGTTTCCGAGGGGCACCCCGACAAGGTCTGCGACCGCATCTCGGATGCGGTGCTTGACGCCTTCCTGACCGAAGAACCCAATGCCCGCGTGGCCTGCGAAACCTTTG
>Ga0209573_1003606_pt1 | contig 16671 bp, 8 predicted proteins | sample TNRBio252014_DNA_FD_185870 | JGI IMG/M metagenome (GOLD analysis project Ga0209573, IMG submission 185870) | Wastewater treatment Type I Accumulibacter community from EBPR Bioreactor in Madison, WI, USA - TNR Reactor_6/25/2014_ DNA (SPAdes)... | ecosystem: Engineered > Bioreactor > EBPR >...
TCAAGCGCACCGCCCACCGCATCGCGCTGGACATCCCCCCCGGCCTGGAGCTGGACAGCTACCCCGGCCCGCTGGAGCAGGTGCTCGCCAACCTGGTCGGCAACTCCCTCGCCCACGGCTTCGCCGGGGTGGAGGCCGGCCGCATCCAGCTTCGAGCCCAGGCGCTCGATCCGACTCAACTCGTCCTGCGTTACGCCGATAACGGAATCGGTATCCCCCCCGCTATCCTCAACCGCATCTTTGAGCCCTTCTTCACCACCCGGCTGGGTCAAGGCGGCAGCGGGCTGGGCTTGTACATTGTTTATAATCTGGTCACCGGGGTGCTCGGCGGAACCATCCGGGTCCACAGTCAACCCGGCCAAGGCACTGTCTTCACGCTCGCTCTGCCCCGCACCGCGCCGGACTACTAAAACGTGGGGATGGTTTCGTGAACGATGATCTGATCAACTCGCGGAGGCCATTTAAAGGGCTAAAGTCGAATATTACCAAAAACGCCTAACGGCCTTTGCAAACTTTCTGGAGGAGTTATGTCGCTCCTAACCAAGATACTACTCATCGTTATCAATACGGTCGTGGCGTCAATCGTTATTCTCTATTTAGTTTCACGGTTTACCTTGCTGGATGGTTATCAAAAAATCGAGCATAACGATGCCCGCGCCAATATCTTACGGGTTGTCAACACTTTTCACGACCAGTCGCGAAACATTATTCCGACCGCGCGAGCCTATGCGGTTTGGGACGACATGTATCAATTTGTCCAGGAGCCCAAGCAAGCATTTTTGGATTCCCTGGGCCTCACCCCCAGCCTCTATGCGACCCAAAAGGTTAATTTGATAGCGATTCTTGATGTCGATTACCGCCCGGCTTTTCTTGGGATGTACGATATTCAAACGCCCAAGCCCATTGAAATCCCTCCCGATTTGCTGGCTTATTTAAAAACCGACAGCCCGTTGCTGAAGCTTTCTCGAGATCATGCGGAAAAAACCGGCGTTATTTTGCTGGAGGGTCGGCCCATGTTCGTCGTCTCGCTGGGCAGTTTGCGCACCGATTTTTCAGGCGACCCGCGTGGCGCGCTGATTCTGGGGCGTTTTCTGGATGAAAAGGTGGTCGCCAATCTGGCTGAAGCGATGCAATTCCCGGTGTTCGCTTACCGGTTGGATGATTCGAAAATGCCGGGCGATGTCCATCAAGCTCATCTGGAACTTGGATCATCATCAGCCGCGCCATCAATAAGCATCAAAAATCTCAATGAAGAATTCATAGCCGGCTACACGTATATCAGGACATTGGAGGATCAACCGGCATTCATAATCAAGGCCGTACTGCCACGCCACATTTATGCCCAAGGATTGACCAGCTTGCGTTATTTCTCGGCCATGGCTGCAATAGCGGGACTGGGTTTCATCATCTTGACTACGTTTTTGCTGCGCTGGCTGGTCCTGGCGCCATTAACAACCTTGAGCCGACAAATCAGTTGGATTCGGGTCAGTGGCGATCAATCGCAGCGCCTATGCGTGCGGGGCAGGGATGAGCTGGCAAGTCTGGGCATCATCATCAATCAAATGTTGGAAGCGCTCGAAACAGCATCCGCTGAAAAATACCGTACTCTTGTCGAGAACATCAACGACGTCGTTTTTGCCTTGGATATCAAGGGCTGCTTCTCCTACATCAGCCCGGTGATCGAGCATTTGATTGCCTATACGGACGCTGAAATGGTCGGCCAGCCTTTCGCCAAATTTATCCATCCCGATGATCTTTCTGGCCTCATCTCCAACCTGGAGCGGACTCTGGCCGGGACCTCGCAGCCTTTCGAGTTTCGCATGGTGGCAAAAGATAAGGCGATCCTGCATGCGCGCATCCACGGCCGCCCACTGTCGGAAAGGGGTGAGACGGTTGGGATTGCGGGCGTCATGATGGATATCACCGAGCGCAAGCGGGCGGAAGAGGCCCTCAAGCACAGCGAGGCGACGCTGCGCAGCCTGTTCAGTGCCGTGCCGGTGGGTTTGGTCACCCTCCAGGATCGCGTCCTGCGCTCGGTCAACGAACGATTTTGCGAGATCGTCGGCCATTCCCGTGCGGCGCTGGTGGGACACGGATCGCGCCAGTTCTACGAGACCGATGAGGAGTATCAACGGGTTGGCCACGCCGTGTACGACCCGCTCTGGGACGCCGGCTTCAGCCACGTCGAAACGCGGTTTCGCCGGGCCGATGGGACTTGGCGCGACGTATCCCTCCACACCGCGCCCCTGCAACCCGACGACCGGACGGCCGGAGCCGCCACGGTCGTCCAGGACATCACCGAGCAAAAACGAACCGAGGCGGCGCTGCGGGCCAGCGAGGAACGGTTGCGGGACATCGCCAACAATGTTCCGGGAACCGTCTATCAGTTTTACGCCCGGCCAACCGGCGAACTGGGGTTTTATTACATCAGCGAGCGCGCGGACGAACTCTTCGGCATCGACCATCGTTTGGAAGATGCCTTTGCGCGATTCGCCGCGCAGGTCGCTCCCGAAGACCGGGAATCGTTCCTCGCTTCGATCAGGCAAGCCGTCGCCACGACGAGCCCTTGGGATTTCGAAGGCCGGCTTATCAAGTCGACCGGCGCGGTCATCTGGTTCAAGGGCGTCTCCAGCCCTACGCAACGCGCGCAGGAGCTGGTTTTTACCGGAATTATCCTCGACATCACCGACCGCAAGCGGGTGGAAACGGAACTGCGGCAACATCGGGAGCGCCTTGAGGAACTGGTGACCGAGCGCACCGCAGAGTTACAGCGAGCCAACGCCGAGTTGCGCCAACAGCATCGGATCGCTCAAATGGTCACCGAAGCGCTACAGCGAGCCAACGCCGAGTTGCGCCAGGCGATGGAGCAACTGGTGCAAGCCGAAAAGCTGGCCGCGCTGGGCCACTTGGTGGCCGGGGTGGCCCACGAACTCAACACCCCGCTGGGCAACGCCCGCACCGTCGCCGGCGCCTTGGGCGAGGACCTGCGCGCCTTCGCCACCGCTGTGGGTTCCGGCGCCCTGCGCCGCTCCCAGGTGGACGCCTTCCTGAGCCGGGGCCGGGAAGCGGTGGACCTGCTCGAGCGCAACACCGCCCGCGCCGCCGACCTGATCGCCCACTTCAAGCAGGTGGCGGTGGACCAGAGCAGCGTGCGGCGCCGCCGGTTCGACCTGCGCCAGACCGTCGAGGAGCTGCTGGTCACCTTGCGCCCCCAGTTCAAGCGCACCGCTCACCGCATCGCGCTGGATATCCCCCCCGGCCTGGAGCTGGACAGCTACCCCGGCCCGCTGGAGCAGGTCATCGCCAATCTGACCGGCAACTCCCTCGTTCACGGTTTCGCGAGGGTGGAGGCCGGTTGTATCCGGATCGAAGCCGCCCCGTTGAACGCCGGCCACATCCGGCTGCGCTACGGCGATGACGGCTCCGGCATCCCGGACGCGATCCGGCATCGTATCTTCGACCCCTTCTTCACCACCCATCTGGGCAGCGGCGGCAGCGGGCTGGGGCTGTACATCGTCTACAACCTGGTGACGGGCGTGCTCGGCGGCACCATCCAGGTGGATAGCTCGCCCGGTCACGGCGCGACCTTCAGCCTCGTCCTGCCGACCGTCGCGCCGGTCCCCGCAACCCCCGACTCGCGCCGCGCGTAGGTCAACTTCAGAGAGGCGCCGTCCTTGAACCCGTTCGCCACCGCCCAGACTTCGAACGCCATGCTGTACTGGATCAGCCCGGAGGGTCACTTCCTCAACGCCAGCGACCATGCCTGTCGCGCGCTCGGCTACGTCCGGGAGGAACTGCTGACCCTGGCGATATGGGACGTCGATCCGAACTTCCCTCCCGACCGCTGGCCCGACCATTGGCGGGAATTGCGCCACGCCAAAACTCTCCACTTCCAAACCACCCACCGCCGCCAGGACGGCTCGCCGATCCCGGTCGAGGTTTCGGCCCACCACGTCGAACTCGCCGGCCGCGAGTACGACTGCGCCCTGGCTTGCCCGCTCACCCCCCAGCGGCAAACGGAAACCGCCCTGCGCGAGAGCGAGGAGCGCTTGGCGCTGGCGCTGGCGGTTTCCGGCCAAGGTCTGTACGACCTGAATCTCGCCACCGGCCAAGCCCTCTTCAGCGACGAATACGCCCGGATGCTGGGTTACGAGCCGTCCAAACTCGACTTGACCGTGGCAACCTGGGCCGGCTGGCTGCATCCGGAAGATCGGGAACGGATTCTGCAACTTTTCGAGGCTTGCGCCATCGGACGGCAACCGAATTACCGGGCCGAGTTTCGCCTGCGCGCCCGTTCCGGCGAGTGGGTGTGGGTGCTGTCGGTGGGCAAGATCGTGCAGTGGGACGCCGCCGGTCGCCCCCTGCGCATGGTCGGCACCCACCTGGACATCACCGAGCGCAAACGAACGGAAGCGGCCCTGCGGGAAAGCGAGGAACGCTTCGCCAAGGCGTTCCACGCCAGCCCGGCCCCGATGTGCATCACCGACATCGAAACCGGCCGCTTCCTCGACATCAACACGCGGTTGCTGCGCATGCTCGACTATACCCGCGAACAGGTGATCGGCCACACTTCCACCGAACTTGGCGCCTGGGCCGATCCGGGAGCACGCGAACGGATGATCGCGCGACTCCGCGCGGATCGGTGTTTCCGGGAAGCGCCGATGCGCTTTCGAACCCGGACGGGCGATATTCGCCAGACGCTCTATTCGGCGGAAATCCTCCGGCTGGGCGCGCAGGATGTCTTGCTGTCCCTCCTTTACGACATCACCGAGAATAAACGCGCCGAAGAGGCCTTGCGGGAGAGCGAAGAGCGTTTTCGCTCCATCTTCGATCATGCTCCCCTGGGCATCGCCCTGGTCGACGGCGCGGACGACCGCATCACCCTCAGCAACGCCGCCTTTCAACGCCTGCTGGGCTATGGCGGGGAACAACTGCAACGCCTGACCGTGACGGAGATCACCCATCCCGACGATATCGACAAAGACCTCGATCAGTATCAGGCGCTGCTCGAGGGTCATACCTCCAGCTATCGCTTGGAGAAGCGCTATTTGCGCCAGGATGGCGCGACGGTTTGGATCGATCTGACCGTCTCGGCGATTCGGGATGAGGCGGGCAAACCCGTTTACGCCATCGGGATGGTGGAGGACATCAACGCGCGCAAGCAGGCGGAAGAGGCGCTGCGGGCGTCCGAGGCGTTTCTGGACAGCGTGATCGCCCAGAGTCCGCTCCCGATCGTGGTCTTCGACGCAACGGGAACGTTGATCCGGCAAAATCAGGCGACCCGCGATCTGTTTCAAGTCGACGACGAGGAGTTGGTGGGGCAGTACAACCTGTTTCGGGACGAACAACTGCGGGAGCGAGGCTATTTACCGTTGCTCGAACGGGTGTTCCATCCCGGGGAAACGGTTCGATTTCACAACCGCTTCAACCCGAAACGATTTCAGGTCCGGTCGCCAGCGCCTCCATCGGCTTGTTTCGATCTGGATTCCACGGTTTTTCCCATCAAAGACGCCCTCGGCCAAGTCACGCACGCCGTCGCTTATCATCTTAATATCACCGACCGCAAAGCCGCCGAAACCAAATTGCGCTATCACCTGGATTTGGAGCAGGCAGTGGCCGAAATCTCGGCGCTGATGATCAAGCCCGACTGGGAGGATTTCGACACCCGCGTCAACTGGGCATTGGAGCGCATCGGCCGCTTGACCCAGGCCGACCGCAGCTATCTTTTCGTCGTCGCGCCGGATGGCCTGACCATCGGCAACACCCACGAGTGGTGCGCTTCGGGCATCCATTCCCAAATCCAGGACTTGCAAAACCTGCCGATCACCAACTACCAGCTTTTCTACGACTGGCTGCAACGCGATGAGGTCGTCTTCGTTCAAACCACCCACTTGCCGGATGAGACCCCCCTCAAGGCGCTTCTGCTGGAGGGCAACGTCCGCGCGATGGCCTGCGTCCCCATCCATTGGGGTGGAAACCTGCGTGGCTTCATCGGCTTCGACGCCGTGACCACCGAGCGAACATGGCAGGAAGAAGAAACCCGGCTGTTGCGCATGGTGGCGGAGATCGTCGCCCACACCCTGCAACATATCGAATCCGACCGGGCCTTGCGCGATAACGCGCGCTTTTTGGAGAACCTGGACCGGATTTCGCGCATCCTCACGCAACGGGAGCAAGGCGCCGACATTCTGGCCGAGCTGGCCGCCGCGATCCTGGACATCTTCCAGGCCGACCGCGTCTTCTTCCTGCATCCCTGCGACCCCGACGCCGTTCGTTGCCATATTAAGATGGAGGTGACCCGGCCCGAATATCCCGGCACCTTTGCCGCCAATGAAGATATCGTCGTCGACGACACCTTCAGGGCCATCCTCCAACAAGCGTTGCGCCACGCTGGGCCAGTGGTCGCCAAGTTCGCCGGCGCATCCAAATTTTTGGGAATCGCTCGCCATGGCATTCAAAGTCAAATGGCCATCGCGCTCCATCCCCAAGGGGACCGGCCGTGGCTGCTGGGCCTCCACCAGTGCGCTTATCTCCGGTACTGGACCGGCGCGGAGCAACGGCTGTTTCAGGCCATCGCCGAGCGGGCGGGCGACGCCCTCGCCGGTCATCTGCTGCTCAAGCAACTTCAGGAAAGCGAGGAACGCTATCGGGTGGTGTTCGAGAACGCCCACGACGCTATCATCGTGCATGATTTCGATGGGGCCATTCAGGCGGTCAACCAGACCATGCTGGCCCTGTACGGCCTGGAATACGAGGAGGCATTGACAGTCAACATTACCGATCTGTCCGGGCCGGACAACCTGCCGAATCCACCAGACGATCATTGGCCGCGCGTCTTGCGAGGGGAGATTCTGCGCTTCGAATGGAATGCGAGAAGACCCAAGGATGGTGATTGCTTTCCCGTCGAAGTCATGATCAGAGCCATCCAGTTCGGGGGTAGGAACTGCATTCTCTCCAGCGTTCGGGATATTAGCGAACGCAAGCGGGCGGAGATGGCCTTGCAACACCAGGAGCGGCGCTTCCGGGCACTGATCGAAAACAGTTCCGATTTGATTGCTTTGTTTGATCCGGAAGGGACGATTCTTTACGTCAGCCCGGCGACAAAACAGGTTCTGGGTTACGAATCCATGGAACTCTTGGGCCAGAGCGCTTTTGCGTTCATGCGGGCTGACGAACAAGCATTCGTTCGAGACCGATTCGCGGAATCGTTGCGACATCCGAAGCGTCCTGTCGTGGTGCAGGCCGAAATACGGCGCAAGGATGACTCCTGGAGCTTCTTCGAAGGCTTTTTTACGAATTTTCTGGACGAACCCAGCATCGCCGCCATCGTCGTCAATTATCGCGACATCACCGAACGCAAGCGCGCTGAGGACGAATTACGGCAATATCGCGAGCATTTGGAGGAACGGGTCGCCGAGCGCACCGCCGAATTGCAACGGACCACTGCCGACCTGCGCCAAGCGATGGCGCAACTGATTCAGACGGAGAAGCTGGCCGCGCTGGGCAGTCTGGTGGCCGGGGTGGCGCACGAACTTAACACCCCGCTGGGCAACGCCCGCGCCGTCGCCGGCGCCCTGGGCGAGGACCTGCGCGCGTTCGCCGCCGCCGTGGACGCCGGCGCCCTGCGCCGCTCCCGGGTGGACGCCTTCCTCCATCGAGGGCGGGAAGCGGTCGAGTTGCTGGAGCGCAACACCGCCCGCGCCGCCGACCTGATCGGTCACTTCAAGCAGGTGGCGGTGGACCAGACCAGCGCCCGCCGCCGCCGGTTCGACCTGCGCCAGACCGTCGAGGAGTTGCTCGTCACCTTGCGCCCCCAGTTCAAGCGCACCGCCCACCGCATCGCGCTGGACATCCCCCCCGGCCTGGAGCTGGACAGCTACCCCGGCCCGCTGGAGCAGGTGCTCGCCAACCTGGTCGGCAACTCCCTCGCCCACGGCTTCGCCGGCCGGGACGCGGGCGCGATCCGCATTCGCGCCGCGGCGCTCGACGCCGGCCACGTGCGGCTCGACTACGCCGACGACGGGATCGGTGTTCCGGAAACGATCCAGAACCGCATCTTCGACCCCTTTTTCACCACCAAGCTGGGCAGCGGCGGCAGTGGTCTGGGCTTGTACATTGTTTATAATCTGGTCACCGGGGTGCTCGGCGGGACCATTCGGGTCCACAGCGCCCCCCAGGCGGGAACGACCTTTACCCTGACCTTGCCCCGCAGCGCCCCCGACCGGCCTACCCTGGAATTGCCCTCATGATCGACGAACTGCTCGATTGGACCGACGCCGCCGAGCCGGCTGCGGCGCCCCCGCCGGCCAACGCCCCGCCGTGGAAGCTGCTCGTCGTCGACGACGACCCCGAGGTGCATGGCGTCACCCGCTTCGTCCTGCACGACCTGCGCATTTTCGACCGCCCCTTGTGCCTGCTGTACGCCCACAGCGCCCAAGAGGCACGCGCGCGGTTGCGCGAACACCCCGACGTCGCCGTGGCCCTGGTCGACGTGGTGATGGAAACCGACCGGGCCGGCCTCGACCTGGTTGAGCACATCCGCGACGACCTCGGCCTGGCCGAATGCCGCATCATCCTGCGCACCGGTCAACCGGGCTACGCGCCCGAACTGACCGTCATCCACCAGTACGACATCAACGACTACCGCACCAAGGCCGAACTCACCCACACCCGGTTGATCACCACGGTCAGCGCCGCCCTGCGCGCCTACCAACAACTGCATGCCCTCGCCGAAAACCGCCGCGGTCTGGAGCTCATCATCCACGCCGCCTCGCAACTGATGGAGCAGCACGCCATCGCCAGTCTGGCCGAGGGTATCCTCACCCAACTGGCCGCGCTGCTCAAGTTGCCCCTGGACGGCGTCGTCTGCACCCAGAGAGGCTCGCCGGTCGGCGTCGATGCCGAGCGCTGCTACGTGGTCGGCGCCGCCGGCCATTACGCGCCCTACATCGCCCAACCGCTGGAGCGCTTGCCGAACCGGCGGATCGTGGCCGCCATCCTGGATAGCGTTGCGAGACATCAGCACGTCTTTGGAAACGACTACACCGTGCTGTACCTGAAAGCCGCCCCGCACCAGGAAATCGCCATTTTTCTCGATTCCGGCCAAGCACTCGCCAAATTGGACCGCCCGCTGGTCGAAGTCTTCGCCGCCAACATCACCGCCTGCTTTCGCAACGTCAAACTGGTTGAGCACCTCAACTATATCGCCTATCACGATCCGCTGACCCGGCTACCCAACCGCCTGCGATTTGTCGCCGACCTCGATCAGGCCGCTCAGGCGCGGATCGACGCCGTGGCGGCGCTGCTGGATATCAACCACTTCGCCGATCTTAACGATAGCCTCGGCGAGGACATCGGCAACCTGCTGCTGGTGGCGGTCGCCGAGCGGCTACGGACCCGGCTGGAGCCCGCCTGCCGCCTGGCCCGAATTGGCGCCGACATCTTCGGCGTGCTGGGGCCAGAAGCCCAGGTCAATCCCTCCAGCCTGCTGGCGCTGTTCCAGACCCCCTTCAAGGTCGGCGAATACCAGTTGCCCGTCGCCATCACCCTGGGCCTGTGCCGCACGCTGGATTGCGCCGACTCCGGCATCGCGTTGCTCAAGCGGGTCACCGTCGCACTCAACCACGCCAAGCGCAGCCTCTCGACCCACCACGAGTACTATCTGGCGGAAATGGAAGAAAACACCCGCTGGCGAGTGGAGATCATTCGGCGCCTGCGGCTGGATTTCCAGTCGGAAAAATTGCAAGTCTGGTACCAGCCGCAAATCGCCCTGGCGACCGGCCGCGTCGTCGGAGTCGAGGCGCTCCTGCGCTGGCCGGACGAGCAGGGTTTCGTCCAACCACCCGGTGTCTTCATCCCGCTCGCCGAATATTCGGGCTTGATCATCCAAATCGGCGCCTGGGTGCTGGAACAGGCGTGCGCCCAGCACGCGCAGCTCGCGGCGGCGGGATTCGAGTTGCTGAAAATAGCGGTCAACGTCAGCATGCCGCAATTCCGCAAGGCCGACTTTGTCGAGGAGGTGGCCTGCATTCTCGCGCATCACCAGATACCGCCGCCCCTGCTGGAGTTGGAAATCACCGAGAGCATCGCCATGGACGAGCCGAAGGTGGTGCTGCAACGTCTGGGATCGCTCAAGCGGCTGGGCATCCTGATCGCCATTGATGACTTCGGCACCGGCTATTCCTCGTTGGGACACCTGCAATCCCTGCCCATCGACTGCCTCAAGATCGACCGGCGCTTCATCGAGGAGATTACCCGAGACCAGGGCGGCCTGTTCGCCGAAACCATCGTCGGGTTGAGCCAAAAGCTGCGGGTGAACTCGGTCGCCGAGGGGGTGGAAACCCCGGAACAAGCGGAGTTTCTGCGCGGCTTGGGGTGTACGATGGCCCAAGGCTATCTGTACGCCCGGCCCATGCCTCCCGACCAACTGGTGGCGTGGCTGCAAGCACGAGTACTCCAGCCGCCGAGCGAACCGTCATGAACACCTCCATCGTTTTCGATTCCGCCTTGATCCGCAAGTACGACAAGGCTGGCCCCCGTTACACCTCGTATCCGACCGCCGTGCAGTTCCACGCCGGTTTCGGCGAGGTCGAGTACCGCGAACAGGCTCTCGCCAGCAACGCCAGCAACCGGCCGCTGTCGCTGTATTTCCACATCCCGTTCTGCGACACGGTCTGTTTCTACTGTGCCTGCAACAAGATCGTCACCAAGAACCGCCGGCACACCGCACCCTATCTCGACCACCTTTACCGGGAGATCGCCTTGCAGGGCGCGCTGTTCGACCGGAGTCGGCTGGTGACGCAACTGCACTGGGGCGGCGGCACCCCCACCTTCATCGACGCCGACGAAATGCGCGAGTTGATGCGGGTCACCGGCGAGCATTTCCGCCTGCTCGACGACGATAGCGGCGAGTATTCCATCGAGGTGGACCCGCGCGAGACCGACGACCATACCATCGCTCTGCTGCGGAAACTGGGTTTCAACCGGCTGAGCCTGGGGGTGCAGGATTTCGATCCCGAGGTGCAAAAGGCGGTCAACCGTATTCAGTCCCGCGAAATAACCCTCGAGGTGATGGACGCGGCGCGGCGCGAGGGCTTCAAGTCGATCAGCGTGGATTTGATCTACGGCCTGCCGTTCCAGACCGTCGCCAGCTTCGGCCGCACCGTGGACGAGATCATCGCCCAGAGTCCCGACCGGATTTCGGTGTTCAACTACGCCCACCTGCCGGAATTGTTCAAGACCCAGCGCCAGATCGACGCCAGCGCCCTGCCACCGCCGGCGGTGAAGCTGGAGATTCTCAAGACCGTGATCGAGCGGCTAGCTCGAGCGGGCTATGTCTACATCGGCATGGACCATTTCGCCAAGCCCGACGACGAGCTGGCGCTGGCGCAGCAGACCGGCACGCTGCATCGCAATTTCCAGGGCTACAGCACCCACGCCGACTGCGATCTGATCGGACTGGGCGCGACCTCCATCGGCATGGTCGGCGATAGCTACAGTCAGAATCTCAAGGGACTGGAAGAGTATTACGCCCGCATCGACGAAAACCGGCTGGCGGTGTTCCGGGGAGTACGGCTGGACGCCGACGACCGGCTGCGGCGGGCGACGATCACGGCGCTGATTTGCCATTTCAAGCTGGAGTTCGCCTCCATCGAACGCCAGTTCGACATCCGTTTCCGCGACTACTTTGCGGTGGAGTTGGCGGAGTTGGCCGACATGCAGGCGGACGGGCTGCTGGCGCTGAGCGAAACCGGCATCCGGGTATTGCCGGCGGGACGGTTGCTGATCCGTAACATCTGCATGGCATTCGACCGCTATTTGCGGGAACAGGCGACCCGGCGCTTCTCGAAAGTCATTTGACGCGCGCCTGCGCCGCGAAACCCTATTTTACGCATTCGGCTTGTTCTATCCGAGAATTTCAGCTAATTCTTACCAGTTAAAGCCCATTTCCAGCAAACTCGCCCGGTTACAGCCATCGTCACGAGGAGAGGAGTCATTTGATGAACACATTCAGCCGCAGTGCCCTGAGTGCCGCCGTCGGCGCGGTCATCCTGAGTCTGGGGGGTCTGGCGCAGGCCCAGGGCACCCTCAAAATCGCCATCGCCGGCCCTACCACCGGCCCCGTCGCCCAGTACGGCGACATGCAAATGATGGGCGCCAAGATGGCGGTCGAGCAGATCAACGCCAAGGGCGGCGTCAACGGCAAGAAGCTGGAAGCGGTGATCATGGATGATGCGTGCGAACCCAAGCAGGCGGTCGCCGTCGCCAACCAGATCGTCAATCAGAAGATCAAGTATGTGGTCGGTCACCTGTGCTCCGGTTCCACCCAGCCCGCCTCCAAGCTGTACGAAGACGAAGGCATTTTGATGATCACGCCGGCGGCCACCAACCCCGCCATCACCCAACAGGGCTACAAGATGGTGTTCCGCACCATCGGCACCGACGACCAGCAGGGACCGACCGCCGGCAAATACATCGCCGGGACGATCAAGCCCAAGAAACTGGCCATCCTTCACGACAAGCAGCAGTACGGCGAGGGCATCGCCAAGGAAGTGAGGAAGACGGTCGAGGCGGGCGGGATCAAGCCGGTGCTGTTCGAGGGCGTCAACAAGGGCCAGACCGACTTTTCCGCCCTGATCACCAAGATGAAGAAGGAAGGGGTGGAGTTCATCTACTACGGCGGTTATCACCCGGAACTGGGCCTGTTGCTGCGGCAATCGAAAGAGCAGGGCTTCGACGCCAAGTACATGGGTCCCGAAGGCGTGGGCAACAAGGACATCAGCGCCATCGCCGGCCCGGCGTCGGAAGGCTTGCTGGTCACGCTGCCCGCCGACTTCAGCGCCGATCCCGCCAACGCCGATCTGGTGGCGGCTTTCAAAGCCAAAAATCAGGACCCCACCGGCCCGTTCGTGATGCCCGCTTATGCCGGCGTGCAGATCATCGCCGACGCGATCAAGGGCGCCAAGACCGAAGATGCGATCAAGCTGGCCGACTACATCCGCAAGAACAGTTTCGACACCCCTATCGGCAAGGTGGCGTTTAAGGAGAATGGCGATCTGAAGGAGTTTGAGTTCGTCATCTTCACCTGGCACGCCGACGCCACCAAGACGCCGGTCAAGTAAAGGATTCAGGGTTCAGGGGACAGGTTGTTTTACCTGAACCCTGTCTCCTGTCTCCCGTCTCCTGTCTCCTTGCCCCCCAGATGCGGCGCCCATGTCCGGTTTCTCCCTCCTCGAATTTATCCAGCAGATCATCAACGGTCTGACTCTGGGCAGCATCTACGCCCTGATCGCCATTGGCTACACCATGGTGTACGGCATCATCGGCATGATCAATTTCGCCCACGGCGAAATCTACATGATCGGCGCTTATGTCGGCCTGTTGGTGATTACCGCGCTGGGGCTGTTCGGTGTGGACAGCATCTCGGCGATCCTGCTGGCGACGCTGGCGCTCAGCATCCTGGTCACCGGCTCCTACGGCTGGACCGTGGAGCGGCTGGCCTACCGGCCGCTGCGTGGCAGTCCCCGGCTGGTGCCGCTGATCTCGGCCATCGGCGTCTCGATCTTCCTGCAGAACTACGTTCAGTTGGGCCAGGGCGCCCGCGATGTATCCATGCAGCCGGTATTGACCGGCGGCTGGCGCTTTGGGCCGGAAGGTGACTTTCAGGTCTATCTCTCCTACATGCAGGTGCTGATTGCGGTGGTCACGGTGGCCTTTATGACTAGCCTGACCCTGTTTATCGGCCGTTCGCGCATGGGCCGCGCCTGCCGCGCCTGCTCCGAGGACCGGGCCATGGCCAATCTGCTCGGCATTGACACCGACCGGGTGATCGCCGTCACCTTCGTCCTGGGCGCGGCGTTGGCAGCGGTGGCCGGAGTGCTGGTCAGCATGTACTACGGCCTGGTCAATCCCTTCATCGGCTTCATGGCGGGACTGAAAGCGTTCACGGCGGCGGTGCTGGGCGGCATCGGCAGCATCCCCGGCGCGATGCTGGGCGGGGTGGTGTTGGGGCTGGCCGAAAGTTTCGCCTCGGCCTACCTGCAAACCGAATATAAGGATGTGGTGGCGTTTGGCCTGCTGATCGGCGTGCTGCTGGTGCGGCCCACCGGCCTGCTGGGCCGACCGGACGTGGAGAAGGTGTAATGCGCCGCACCCTGGCCGATGCCTTGCTGGCGGCGCTGTTGACCGCCGTATTGCTCATACCGATCTTTGGCCTGCGCATCCACGTGGACGGCGTCAACGTCTCGTTGAGTCGCACGCCGACGCCGGTGATCGTCGCCGTCGTAGCCGTTTTCCTGCTGCGGCTGTTCGGGCAGCCGTTGCGAAGAGCCTGGGCCGCGTTGCGCGTCCCGGCTTCCTGGCGCGAGAACGTTCTTACCGTGACCTTCAGCCAGGTCAAACAGCAACCCCGCTATCAATGGGCGCTGTGGCTGTTGCTGCTGGCCGCAGCGGTCGTGTGGCCGTTCACCGCCTCGCGCGGCGCAGTGGACGTGATGACGCTGGCGTTGATCTACGTGATGCTGGGGTTGGGCTTGAACATTGTGGTCGGTTTCGCCGGCCTTCTCGTGCTGGGCTACGCCGCCTTCTACGCGGTCGGCGCCTATACCTACGCCCTGTTGGCTCAGCACTTTGGCCTGTCGTTCTGGCTGGGCCTGCCGGTCGCCGGGGCGCTGGCGGCCTTGACCGGCTTCCTGCTCGGCCTGCCGGTATTGCGGCTGCGCGGCGATTATCTGGCCATCGTCACCCTGGGTTTTGGCGAAATCACTCGCCTGCTGCTCAACAACCTGAATTTCCTCACCGGCGGCCCCGACGGCATCGGCAACATTCCGCGTCCCACCCTGTTCGGGCTGGAATTCAGCCGCCGGCCCAGCGAGGGCGGAACCACGTTCCATGAGTTTTTCGGCATTGATTACAGCGGCGACTATGGCGTGATTTTCATGTATCTGCTCGGCCTGGCGCTGGTATTGCTGATCCTGTTCGTCATCAACCGCCTGCTGCGGATGCCACTGGGCCGGGCCTGGGAGGCGCTGCGCGAGGATGAAATCGCCTGCCGCTCGCTGGGCCTGAGTCCGACCGCCATCAAGCTGTCGGCGCTGACGCTGAGCGCCGCCTTCGCCGGACTGGCCGGGGCCTTTTTCGCCGCCCGCCAAGGCCACATCAACCCGGAATCGTTCACCTTCATCGAATCGGCGATGGTGCTGGCGATTGTGGTTTTGGGCGGGATGGGTTCGCAGCTCGGCGTGATGCTGGCTGCCATCGCCATTACCGCGTTGCCCGAACTGGCGCGCGAGTTCGACGAATACCGGATGCTGGCCTTCGGGCTGGTGATGGTGTTGATGATGATCTGGCGACCGCAGGGCCTGATTCCCGCTGTCCGCCCCCGGCTGGAACTGCCGGAACATGCGGGGGCCACGCGATGAGCCTGGCATTGGCTAAAACGCCCGCCGCCGAACCGGCGCTCCGGCCGTTGCTGGAAGCCCGCGCCCTCAGTATGCGGTTCGGCGGCCTGCTGGCGGTGGACAACGTCCAATTTGATGTTCGCCGCGACCAGATTTTCGCCATCATCGGTCCCAACGGCGCGGGCAAAACTACGGTGTTCAACTGCATCGGCGGTTTCTACCGGCCCACCACCGGCACGGTGATGCTGGACGGTCAGCCGCTGCACGGCCTGCCCAGCCATCGCATCGCCCGGCTGGGGCTGGTGCGCACCTTTCAGAACGTGCGCCTGTTCAAGACCATGACCGTGGTCGAGAATCTGCTGATCTCGCAGCACACCCAACTGGAAACTCGGTTGCTACCCGGCCTGTTCAAAACGCCGAAGTATCGCCGCGCCGAGGGGGAGGCGCTGGACCGGGCGGCGTTCTGGCTGGAAAAGGTCGGCCTGCTGGCCGTCGCCAATCGCGAAGCCGGCAATCTCGCCTACGGGCAACAGCGGCGCTTGGAAATCGCCCGCTGCATGATCACCCACCCCAAGCTGCTGATGCTGGACGAGCCAGCGGCGGGTTTGAACCCGCAGGAAACCCGCGATCTGGACCGACTGATCAACGAACTGCGCGCCGAGCACGGCGTGGCGGTGCTGTTGATCGAGCATGACATGAGTCTGGTGATGGGCATTTCCGACCAGATTCTGGTCATGGAGTATGGCCGGCCGATTGCGCTGGGGGATCCTGCCGCCATTCGCCGCGATCCGCGCGTGATCAAAGCCTATCTGGGAGAAGAGTGATGATGTTGAAACTGGACAACGTCCACACCTTCTACGGCCAGATCGAAGCGCTCAAGGGTGTGTCGCTGGACGTGCAGCCCGGCGAGATCGTCACCCTGATCGGAGCCAACGGCGCCGGCAAAAGCACACTGCTGCTGACCATCTGCGGCTCCCCGCACGCCGCCAGGGGCAGCGTGACCTTCGAGGGGCAGGACATCACCCACAAACCGACCCACGTCATCATGCAGTGCGGGCTGGCGCTGGTGCCGGAGGGGCGGCGCATCTTCCCCGGCCTGACCGTGCGGGAGAACTTGCAGATGGGCGGCTTTTTCGCCGACAAGGCGCGGCTGGACACCGACCTGGAGCGGGTGTTCGCGCTGTTCCCGCGCCTTCAGGAGCGCCGCAATCAACGCGGCGGCACCCTGTCCGGCGGCGAGCAGCAGATGCTAGCGATCGGCCGGGCCTTGATG
>Ga0209573_1003607_pt1 | contig 16664 bp, 12 predicted proteins | sample TNRBio252014_DNA_FD_185870 | JGI IMG/M metagenome (GOLD analysis project Ga0209573, IMG submission 185870) | Wastewater treatment Type I Accumulibacter community from EBPR Bioreactor in Madison, WI, USA - TNR Reactor_6/25/2014_ DNA (SPAdes)... | ecosystem: Engineered > Bioreactor > EBPR >...
CTCGGGGATCAGATCCAGCCTCGGCCCGTCGGTCCACAGCAGGGCGGCATGCACGGGACGCCCCGGCCACAGGCCGCGCAGCACCGCCACATAGGCCGCCAACTGGGCGATATAGGCCGGGTCGGTGGCGTCCACCGAGGACGGGGCCGGCCGGTTGGTCTTGAAGTCACAAACCAGCACCTGGTCATCTGTGACGATCAGTCGGTCCAGCCGCCCGGCGATCTTCAGGCCCTCGGGCAGGCCCGGTCCCCAGCCGGCGATCGAGGCCTCGGCGCGAGACCCTGGCCCAAACAGGATGGCGAACTCCGGCTCGGCCAGAACCGCCAGCACCGCCTCGGCGATCTCGCTGCGCTGGGTCGCCTCCAGATCCGCCTGACGCGCCAGATAGGCCTCGGCAGCCTCGCGCCGCTCTCCGGGCTTCAAGTCGGGCAACAGTTCGAACAGCTTGTGGATCAACTCACCGCGCCGGAATCGGCCCAGCCCATCCTCCCGCGCCAGGGGGGATGCCGCCGCCAGCCGGGGCCGTCCCGCCAGGGCCGAGGGCGAGGCCCAGCCGCGCCGCGTTTCGGGGGCCGGAATCCCATGGAGCCAGGACGGCTCGGTGTGCTCCACCAGGGGCGCGACGGCTCGAGCGCCCAACGCCTGCGGGGCCTCGCCCAGACGCAGGGCCGACCCTTCCGGCACAGCCCCGGCGGCCCGCAGGCCCTGTTCGACCAGGGTGTACCAGCTGGTTTCGGATGGGGTCTTGCGATCTGCCCGCAGGGACCCCGCAATCACCAGCCGATCGGCGGCGCGCGTCAGTGCCACATAGAGCAGCCGAAGCGCCTCATCGGCCTCACGCTCGTCGCGGCGTTCGCGGGCCAGTCGCGACGCCGCACAGTCGCGGGTCGCGCTTTGAGCCCAGAGAAACCCGCCGCCCTCGGTTCTCAACAGGGCCGATCCCTGCCCTCCCATACCCTCGACCGTGGTTTCGGGCAGAAAGACGATCGGGGCCTCCAGCCCCTTGGCCCCATGCACCGTCATCATGCGGACTTCGCCCTTGGGCGCATCCATCTCGCGCTTCACCTCGATCTCGGCGCGCCCCATCAGATCGATCACGGCCTGCAGGCTCTGGCCCCCCCGCCCCTCGCAGGCCAGCACCTCGGCCAGGAAGGCATCGGCGGCATCGGCGGCCTCCGGCCCCAGCCGCGTCAGCATCCGCGCCCGCATCGAGCGGCCCTCATCGTCCACCTGGGCCAGGAAGGTCGCATACAGGTCGTAGGGCGTCTGGTTGCGCGCCCGATCCATCAGGTCCTTCAGCCGATCCGCCGCCTCCCGCCACAGCGGGGTTTCGTCGGCGCGCAGCCTGAGTCGACTCCACAGCGAGCGGCCCTCCCGTCCATGGCCGAGCGCGAACAGGTCCTCGTCTGACAGGCCTAAGAACGGCGACTTCAACAGTGCCGCCAGCGACAGATCGTCCTCTGGCCACAGGATCACCCGGCCCAGCGCCAGGAGGTCATCGGACAGGATATGCTGGGACAGCTTCAGCCGATCCGCCCCGGCCACGGGCACCCCGCGCCGCTTCAGGGTTCGAAGAATTTCCGTGAACAGGGCCTTGCGCCGCCGCACCAGGATCAGGATGTCGCCATAGCCGGCCGGTCGCTGCCGGTCGCCCTCTCCGACCGCGTCGCCCCGCGCGACGAGGGCCTGAATCTCGTCGACGACCTGGCGCGCGATGATCTGGTTGGCGGTCTCGGTCGGCCGTGCGCGATCGGGACGGTCCCATGCTCCCGGCTTGGCGGCGGGTGCCTCCTGCACCAGCGGCCACAGATCGACACAGCCTTCGGCCTCTCGCGTCGGCGGATGCACGACACGATCCTCACCCAGGGGGGGCGGCACCCCGCGTCGGGCCGATTCCGGCTCAAAGACCTTATCGACCAGTTTGAGCACGGCCTGGGCCGAGCGCCACGAGTGCGCCAGGGCCGGCGCGCGGAACAGCCGGTCCGCGCCCTCAACCCGCGCCTGATAGGCATGGCTTTCTTCCAGCACCCGATAGGCGTCCGCGCCCTGGAACGAGAAGATCGACTGCTTGACATCGCCGACCACGAACAGGCTGCGCTGAACCCGGCGCTCGGCCTCGTCCGCCGCTGTCGCACCGCTGAAGAAGTCGCCGGTCAGGCGCTCGACCAGGCCCCACTGTTCGGGGGCGGTATCCTGGGCCTCATCCACAAGGATGTGGTCGATGCCACCGTCCAGCTTGAACAACACCCAGGCGGCATCGTCGCGTTCCGCCGTCAGCCTCAGGGCCTTGTCGATGAGGTCTTCGAAGTCCAGCGCCCCGCGCCGGCGCTTCTCGGCCTCATAGGCCTGGGCATAGGCCAGGCCGAGCGTGAGGACCGCCACCGTCATCTCGGCGATGACCGCCGCCCGCAGCCGTTCGCGCGCGACCTCCAGCCGCGCCTGTTCGGCGATGACGCGAGTCTGCAGATCCGGCCGCTTCTTCAGGCAAGCGGCGTTTTCGGTCCACTTGGCCGCCGGACCTTCTGCTGGAACGCCACTTACCTTGTTGAAGAAGACCTCGCACAGTTCGAGAATCGGCGGCGTATGACTGGCCTCAAGCCAGGCTCGCATCTGAGCCGCGTCATCCTGGTTTCCCTGAGCCCCGGTCGCCAGGCAGTCCGCCATCTCGCGCCAGAACTCCCGATCGAAATCACCCGCCGCTTCGGTCTCGACCGCCTCGACGCTGGACGCTCCTGCGAACCCGACCGAGCGCCAGACGGCCTCGCCCCAGCCCTCACCCTGGGCTTCGATCCATCGAGCGATGGCGAAGCGGCGCGCCGACAGGGTGCCGAACAGGCTCTCGAACCTGCGATGATCCAGGCTTTCCGACAGCCGGTCATAGGCCGCCTGGATCGCCGCAGACGATCCGTCCATCGACCAGCGGGCGACCTCGGCCCGCGCCTCGACGGCGACCAGCGAGGCTTCGGCGTCATCCAGTTCACGGAAGTTGGGCGACACCCCGGCCTCCACCGGGAACCGCCTCAGAAGATGGGCGCAGAAGGCGTGAATGGTCTGGATTTTCAGCCCGCCCGGCGTCTCCAGCGCCTCGGCGAACAGCTGGCGCGCCCGCGACAGGTCCAGGTCATCCGCCGGCGATCCGCGCAGATGTGTCAGTTCCTCGGCCAGCGCCCCGTCGGCCATGACCGACCAGTCGCCCAGCCGCTTGAACAGGCGACGCTTCATCTCTGCGGCGGCCGCCCGGGTGTAGGTGATGCACAGGATACGCTCCGGCTTGACGTCCAGCAGCAACAGCCGCGCCACCCGGTCGATCAGCGTCTTGGTCTTGCCAGACCCGGCATTGGCCGTGACGAAGACATTGATGTGCGGATTCGACGCCTCATCCTGCAGGCGCGCCGCCATGGCGCGATTGGCGGCGCTCATTCGTCGCCTCCGTCGCTGTCGGCCGAACTCCATTCGAAGACCCGCGCCAGATGCGCGTAGTCACCTTGCCTGTCCTTGAAGAACTCCGGGGCCGTACGCGATGCATAGGGTTCGGACGGGTCCTCGAAATGGGTCAGGCGCGCCACCATCCCCGCCCAGGCCTTGGTCGAGGCCGACACCGGGTCACCACCGGACCTGTCGGACCACGCCTCCTTTTCCACGATCGGCGGATTGCGCCCGGAGACCTGCACATAGGTCAGGCCTGCTGGGACAAGCTCGCGGTCCTCGAACCCACCCTGCATGGCCAGCGCCCCGGTCAGGGTCAGCTGGGGATTGAAGCCACGATCCACCTGGGCCGGGGACGGCGGCGTCCCCGTCTTGAAGTCCATCACATAGATGCGGCCCCCCTCGACCTCAATGCGGTCGGCCCGGGCCGACAGGCGATGCGTGCGCGCGCCCGCCGCGAAGGGTCGTTCGGCGCGCTGCTCGACCAGCACCCGGCGGCCATCGGCCCGGCGCCGGGTCTCGAAGGCCGTCACAGCCTCGGCGGTGTTGCGGGCCAGGGCGCGCTCGCGGGCCAGTCCGGCATCTTCCATGCCGCCGGCCTTCAACTCGGCCATGTAGCGAGCCTCGAATACCGCCGGATCGGCTTCGGCCCCGGCATTCAGGGCCTCGGCAAAGTCCTCGAAGGCGGCATGGATCGCCGTGCCGCGCAGCCGCGCGTCGATGGGCTCATCAGGCGGGGCCAGTCGCTCCAGCCTCAGGATCTTGCGCGCCCAGATGGCGTAGGGATCGCGCGCCAGGGTTTCGATGTCCGACACCGACCAGCGCGTCGGGCGCGCCGCGACATCTGGAGCCGGGGCCGGGCGTTCCGCCGGCTGATAGGTGCCGGAGCGATCCAGCGCGGCGGCCCAGGCGTGCAACTCAGGACGGTCGGCAAGGGGGACGCCCGCCCCCCTGGCCAGGGTCTGTAGCCGCCACAGCCAGCGCGACGGCACCACCGGCTGGCCGTCGCGTCGATCCGCGTGGACGAGATAGACCTCGGGGGCCGAGGCCGCCTGGGCGAAGTCATGCGCCGCCAGGCCCAGCCGCGCGTCCGGCGACGGCAGGCCAAGCGTCCGCCACATCGGCCGCGACAGGAACGGATCGGCGGGGGCCGCGCGCGGCCACACCCCCTCCTCCAGTCCGGCCAGGATCATGCGGTCGGCCCGCACCAGGCGCGCCTCGATGGCCCCCAGCACCCGCAGACGCGGGTGGGTGGCGCGATCGGTCCGAACTGTCTGGCTGTCGAGCAGGGTCTTAACCAGATCGGCGAAGGCGACCGCGTCCAGCTCGGGCAGGGCCTGGCCGTGTTCGATCAGCCCTGCCACCAGCCTCGCTGCCGCCTCGCCCTCGGTCCCGCGCCAGGCCCGGTCACCCGCCAGACCTTCGATCAGACCGGCAAGGCGTTCGGCCCAGCGGTCCGCGCAGTCCACATGTGGCGGCTCGGGCAGCAAGCCCTCCAACTGATCGGCCAGGGTCAGAGCCCGCTCCAGCCGCGCCCGCCGCCAGGGCCGGCGCTGGATGCCGCGATGGTCCGGCTCGCGCGCGGCCGCGATACGCTCGCGGATCTCAGCCCAGGACCGCGCGCGGGGGCCGTGGAAGGCTGCGTCTTCAAGTCCCCGACGAGCCTTGGGATGGGCGGCAACATCCGGGTGTTTCAACGTCGCCAGCAACAGGATCGGGTCCAGCGGTTCGGCCATCAGACGCGCCGCCAGCGCCACCAATCCACCCGGCCCCGTGCGCGACAGCGGCCGTCCGGCGGAATCGTCGACCATCAGGCCCCAGCGCGTCAGCCGCGCTTCGATTCGCCGCGCCAGACCTTGATCGGGCGTCACCAGGGCGCAGGTCTTGCCGGGTGTCTCGACCGCCTCTCGCATCAGGAGGGCGCACAGGGTTGCGGCCTCCTCCTCGTGCGCGGCCCGCACCAGCGTCAGGCCCTCCAGCCCTTCGGCCACCGGATCGGTCGAACGCCCTGCACGCAGACGGGCAATCACCCCCAGCCAGTCCGCCGTCGCCTCGGTCGGACGCAGGGCCTCATTGATCACCCGTTGACGCGCCGTGCCGCCCGGATCCGCCAAGGTAGAGGCCGGCCAGACCCCGACCTCGGCACGCGGGACGCCGCCCAACCTCAGGAGATCCTTCAGCGCCCCTTGCGGATGGGCCTCACGAACCTCGCGCCAGGCCTCATCGGCCAGACCCTGATCCAGCCCCGGCAGGACCACACAGCCCTGCGGCGCTGCGGCCACCACGGCCAGCAGCCGCGCTGCGGTCGGGGCCGTCTCGGTCATGCCCGCCGCGATCACGGGATAGGCGGGTGGGTTCGCCTCCCATTGATCGGCCAGCCGTTTCAGAATGATGATCCGGCGCTCGGACGGATCCACCAGCCCCAGCGCTTCCAGCCGCTCCGGCCAGTCTTTCAAAGCCCGGTTCAAGAGCCGCGCCGACACCTCGAAATGCCGCGCCTGATCCCCCAGTTCCAGGCCGTCGAGCAGACCCGGCGTCGCCTTCTCCTGGGCCTGGGCCGCATCGAGAAAGCCGATCAGGGCTTCGGCTGTGGCCAGGGCTTCCGCGGCCCCGATCTCCCGCCCCTCCTCGGCGGCCTGGGTAGCCGCCAGCCGCGCCATCTCGAACCGTCGCCGCAAGGGATCGACCGCCGGGGCCACGCTGACGGCAATATCGGCCGGCTCGAACGGCGGCTCACCGGTCTCCAGATCGCCCAGCGCCAGAATACGCGGCAACAGCACCGCCGAACGCCCTGTCGCCGCCTTCAGAAACGCCTCGGCCAGATCACGCGCGCCACGCCGGTTCGGCAGCAGGATCACTGCCTCGGCCAGCCCGGTCGGATCGGCCCCGTATTCCGCGATCAGGCCGGCCGCCAGATCTTCGAGAAAGGGGCGGTGCGCCGGGATCGAATACCAGCCCTGCATGACCTAGCTCGCCAGCCGGGCGTCCGCCGCCCGGACCGCCTCGGGATCGCCGACATGCATCCAGTCGCCGTCCATCACAGACGCGAACAGCCGGCCCTCGTCGGCCAGCCGCCGCCAGATCGGCGACAGCGAAAACCGCCCGTCCGGCCCGTCATCCACGACCTGCGGGCGGGTGATATGCACGCCCATATAGGCCAGCGGCGCTTCAGGAGCCTCGCCCCGAAACCGGAACCGGCCATCCTCATCCAGAAACCCGTCGCCGCGCCCGGGCCAGCCGATGCTGCCCGCGCGCCGGGCCAGCAGCAGCGCCACATCCATACATTCCGGGTCCCACAGCCGTGCCAGGTCGTTCAGGGCGTCGCCCCGGTCGATCCAGACACTGTCGATATTGGCCACCCAGACCGGATCGTCGCCGACCAGGCCGCGCGCCTTTTTCAGACCCCCGCCGGTTTCCAGCAGTTCAGCCCGTTCATCCGAGATGACGATCTCCACATCGCGCCGCGCTGCCAGATGGCTCTCCAGCCGGTCTGCGAACCAATGGACATTGACTACCGCGCGGGTCACTCCAACCTCGACCAGCCGATCCAGCACATGGTCGATCAGGGCGCGGCCTCCGACTTCGACCAGGGCCTTGGGCCGGTCGTCGGTCAGCGGGCGCATCCGGGTCCCCAGCCCGGCGGCCAGGACCATGGCGGTGGTGGGTCTAGACGTCACGTTCGGCTCTCTTGCGGCACATGGCGATCAAACCAAGCGGACAGCTGCGCCAGTTCTGGACGTTTCAGGTTTTGTTCCAGGTGCCGCCACATGCGCGGCATGAAGGCTCGGTAACGCGGCTTGCCGTCGCGCGCGATCAACCGCGCAAAGATGCCCAGGATCCGCGCCTCATTCAGCGCCGCCAGGGCGGCATAGTCGGCCAGGAAGGCCTCCCTGTCGGTCTGGGGTCGGAGCGCGAAATAGTGCGCCAGCGCCTGCGCCTCCAGGTCGGGCGAGACGTCGCGCCGGGCGTCCTGAAGCAGGGAATGCAGGTCCCAGCTGGGGTGGGCCCTGACCGCATCCTGAAAGTCGATCATGCCGACCCGCGCCGCGCCGGTTCGACCGGGCAACCAGATCAGGTTCTCGGCATGATAGTCCCGGTGGGCCAGCACCGACGCGCCTGCGGCTCCGCGCGCCACCAGCGGGGCCCAGGCCGCCGCCCATTCGTCCAAAGCCGCCTCGCCAAAGCTCAGGCGCGGATCCAGCTGCGGCAGCCATTCGACGAACAGATCGGCCCCGCCCTGGAGCGCCGTCGCATCGTAGTCCAGCACCGGCCAGCTCAACGCCCCGACCACCAGCGAGGTGGGCGGCGCGACCTCATGCAGGTGCGCCAGCGCCTCGACCGCGCCGAGGTAGAGCGGCGCTTCGGCCTGCCCCTGTTCAATGACACGGGCGAACAGGTCGTCGCCAAAATCTTCCAGCACCGCTAGGCCGCGCGGCGCGTCCAGCGCCACGATGTCAGGTGCCGACAGGCCCTGGCTTTTCAGATAGGCCGCGACCCCCGCGAAGGCCTCGATCCGCCCGGCCGACAGACGCGCCGTGGCATTCCAGCCAGCGGCCCGGCGCTGGTCCGGCGTCATGGTCGGGTCACAGATCACGCTCTCGGCCGCCGGGGCCTGATCCATCAGCATCAGGGTGGCACCGCCCGCCGTCTTCAGCCGCTCATAGCGCCGCGTCGAGGCGTCGCCGGGCAGCGGGTGCCGCTCAGCGGTCTCCAGGCCCGCCGCCTTCAGAAACTCCAGCCGTTCGGCCTCACGATCAGAACTCAAGTCGGCGTCCTTTCCAGCGGCCCTGCGGCGTCAACCGGGCGATACGGCCTTCGCCGGCGTGGGACAACTCCAGGGCCAGCTGATCCGGGGCCAGGCGCGCCCATTCCCGTTGGCTTATGCGAACGGGCCATTCGACTATGGCCGCCCCCTGATCCAGGGCCTCTTCCAGCCCGATCTCCAGGGCTTCGCCCTGCCCTTCCAGCCGGTAGAGGTCGAAATGGGCGATGGCCGGATCGGTCTCATAGAACTGTACCAGGGTGAACGTCGGCGACGGCACCTCCTCCTCGGGTCCGGCCAGGGCCTGGATCAGGCCGCGCGCCAGCACCGACTTGCCGGCCCCCAGCGGCCCGCTGAGCAGGATCGCCTCGCCGGGCTCGACCTGCCTGGAAATGGCCGCGCCGAGCCGCGCCGTTGCATCGGCGTCGGCCAGCCTGACCTCGACCGTCCCATCCAGGATCACGCGAAAACCGCGTCGGGCTGGTTGGCCAGCACCCGCTCGACATAGGCCTTCAGCGCAAAGGTCGCCTTGGCCGCGTCGATGTCCAGACGGCTCGGCGCAATCACCGGACCGACCACCAGCTGGAATTTGCGCCCGCGCTTGTTCAGCATCTCATGGAACAGGGTCACATCCCTGAGTTCTTCCGAGAAGCGATCAAACGTGTGGAACAGGGTCGATCGCGGGCCCGCCACATGGATCGGCACGATCGGGGCCTCATACTTGCGGGCCAGGGACGCGGCCGTCGCCGCCCACGGCGGATCGGTCAGTTGGCCCGACGGGTCCTGGCGCGCCAGCCGCCCGGCCGGGAACAGCACGACGCATCGTTCCGCCTCAAAGGCGTCACGCGCGGCCTGGAGCGTGGTGCGGGTCTTTTCGCGGGTGCGTTTGGTTTCGACCCATTCCACCGGAATCACCACCTCGCCCAGGCGCGGCGACACCCTCAGGGCGTCGGCATTGGCGAAATAGATGGCGTCGTCGCGCACCCGCTTGATGGCGTCATGGACCGCCAGGCCGTCAGCAATGCCGGTGGGGTGATTGCACACCACGATACAGCGGCCCGTCCTGGGAACCCGATCCAGCAACAGGGCCGACACCTGCAGGTCCAGCAGCGTCGACACATAGTCCAGCGCCTCGGCCCCGGACATCGGGGCGATGGCGTCGGCCATCCGCCGCGCCTTGGCATAGTCGAGCATGGCATAAAGGGCCGGCCGCACGGCCGGCCAGGCGAACGACCCCGTCAGCCGCGGCGCCCGCTCGGCGATCAGAACGTCGATGATGTGAGGCGCGGGGACAATGGAGTTCATGCGGGTCGGATGATCGTCCGGCGTGGCCTGCGCCGCAAGCTACCAGATGCGATTGACACCGAAGGCGTCGAAGGCCGTATCATTCGAAACGATCACCAGATCCTCCAGCAGCGCCTGGGCGATCAGCATCCGGTCGAAAGGGTCCCGATGCGCCTGGTCGTAGCCGGCCGCCGCGAAAGCGTGACCGACCTCGACCGCCAGGGATCTGAAATTCTCTCGGCCCATCCAACCCGCAAAGTCACTGACCAGCAGGCCCGCCTCCGGCAGCTTGCCGAGGCGGTGTTTCAAGCGGATTTCGTAGGCTGAAACGGCGCTGACCCACACTGACGAGGCCTCGTAGATCGCAGACCTGACATGGACGGGCATGCGGTTATCACCTGCGAACCACCAGAGGACCGCATGGGTATCCAGGAGAAGATTCAAAAGTCGTCCTTCGGACCCAGATCGACGACCGTGCCGTCCTCCCGGACCTCATAGGCGTGCCCTTCCCAGGCCAGCAGTTCTTCTTCAGGCAAAGGGTCGAAAAATCGGTCGTCGATCTTGATGAGGCCCTTCAGCCGACCGAATTGCCGTTTCGGGCGCTGGGCCGCCTCATCGACAAGCACCAGCTTGACCACCGGCTTGTCGCGCCGAGCGATGATGATTTCCTCGCCCGCCTCCACCCGCGCGATCAGGCGCGACAGGTTGGTCTTGGCCTCATGTACGGTGACCTGGGACTTCATGGCTAAGCATCTTAGCTAAGTTAGCTAAGAACGACAAGGGTGCGCGGGTCGAACGCGGGTGCTAGCAATCGCTCCCTGTCCTGTAGGAGGGAGTCGCCCATGAACCGCCTTGCCCGTCCGATCGTCTCGGTGATCGCCCTGTCCGCCGCCCTGGCTGCGACCCCCGCCCTGGCTCAGGAGCCCGAAGGGCGCGCCTTCACGGTCGATGACCTGGCGCGGCTGGAACGGGTGTCGGATCCGCAGGTGTCGCCGGACGGCCGCACCGTCATCTATGGCCTGCGCCAGACCGACTGGGAGAACAACCGGGGTGTTTCCAGCCTCTGGTCGGTTCAGACCGGGGGCGGCGAGCCTCATCGCCTGGCGATCTCCGATGAAGGCGCCGGCAACGCCCGCTGGGCAGCGGACGGACGCCTGTTCTTCCTGCGCGGCGGCCAGGTCTGGGTCAGCGCCGACCAGGGCGCGACCGCCACGCAGGCGACCGCTCTGCCGCTGGACGTCGGCTCTTTCCGCATCGGCCCGGACGGCGGGTCGCTTGTGGTGTCGCTGGAAGTCTATCCGGCCTGCGAGGGCGACCTCGCCTGTACCGTCAACGAGGTCAGCCACCGCGAAGGCCGCACCGAAACCGGCCAGGTCTATGACCGCACCTTCGTGCGCCACTGGGACACCTGGGAGGATGGCCGTCGCAATCACCTGTTCCGGGTCGACCTGACCCCCGGCGCGCCGGCGAGCACGGCCACGGCCCTGATGCTCGGCTTCGACGGCGACACTCCGTCGGTTCCGTTCGGCGACGAGGGCGAATATGCCATCAGCCCAGACGGTGGATCCGTGATTTTCTCGGCGCGCCTGGCCGGTCAGACCGAGGCCTGGAGCACCAATTTCGACCTGTATCAGACCCCGATGACGGGCGGCGAACTGGTCAATCTGACCGATGCCAATGACGCCTGGGACACCGGCCCGGTGTTTTCGCCCGATGGCCGCACGCTGGCTTATCGCGCCATGAGCCGCCCAGGCTTCGAAGCCGATCGCTGGCGCATCCTGCTGCGCGATGTCGCCACCGGAACCACCCGCGAGATCGCCGCCGACTGGGATCGCTCGGCCGATTCCCTGGCCTGGTCGCCGGATGGCGGCACCCTGTATCTGACGGCCCAGGACACCGGCACGACCCGGCTGTTCTCCATCGACGTCCGCTCAGGCCGCGTCACGCCCCTGACCAGCGGCGGCCATGTCGGGTCCTTCGGCCTGGCGGACGGCGGCATCGTCTATGCCCGTGACGGTCTGGATGGTCCGGTCAATCTCTATTACCGCTCGCAGCGCGGTCGCGACGTCCCGCGTCAGATCACCAACCACAATGCCGAGGTGATGGGCCAGATTGACCTGGGCGACTACGAACAATTCTCCTTCGACGGCTGGAACGGTGAGACCGTCCACGGCTATGTCGTGCGTCCGCACAACTATCAGGAAGGCATGGAATATCCGGTGGCCTTCCTCATCCACGGCGGGCCGCAAGGCTCGTTCGGCGACGGCTGGTCCTACCGCTGGAATCCCCAGACCTACGCCGGTCAAGGCTATGCGGTGGTGATGATCGATTTCCACGGCTCGACCGGCTACGGCCAGGCCTTCACCGATGCCATCTCCCAGCACTGGGGCGACCGTCCGCTGATCGACCTCCAGCGCGGCTGGGAGCATGTGCAGGCCAACTACGACTTCATCGATGAGGATCGCGCCTGTGCGCTCGGGGCCTCCTACGGCGGCTATATGGTCAACTGGATCGCCGGCAACTGGAACGAGCCGTGGAAGTGCCTGGTCAATCACGACGGCGTCTTCGACACCCGCTCGATGGGCTTCGAGACCGAAGAGCTCTGGTTCACCGAGTGGGAGAACGGCGGCACGCCTTGGGAAAACCCCGAAGCCTATGAGCGGTTCAACCCGGCCAACCACGTTCAGGACTGGCGCGTGCCGATGCTGGTGATCCAGGGGGACCTCGATTTCCGTATCCCGACGGCTCAGGGGCTGGCGACCTTCAATGCACTCCAGCGCCGGGGCATCCCCAGCCGCCTGCTGTTCTTCCCCAACGAGAACCACTGGGTGCTGCGCGCTCACAACTCGGTCCAGTGGCACCGTACGGTTCAGGACTGGCTGGCGCGTTACGCCCCGGCCGGTGCCGAGCCGATCGACTAGGCCGGAGGTCGCGGGCGAGAATGGCCACGGACGCTGAGGCGCGCTGGCGCGGCCTGCCTGATCGGACGTTTGACGTCGTCCTCGCCGACCCACCCTGGGGCTATTACGGAGCCCAGGACAAATGGGGCGCGGCGGCCAAATTCTATGAGACTTCGCCGGATGAGGCCCTGCTCGCCTTTCCGATGAAGCGACTGATGGCCAAACGGTCGGTGCTGTTCCTGTGGGCCACCTCACCCCGGCTCGATCTGGCCCTGCGCTGCATCGCGGCCTGGGGCCTGCACTATCGCGGCGTCGCCTTCGTCTGGGTCAAGACCCGCAAGGATGGTGCCCCTATCGGGGCCCAGGGCGTGCGCCCCTCCATCGTCAAGCCGACGGTCGAATACGTCCTGGCCGCCAGCCCCCAACGCACCGGTCGTCCCCTGCCCCTGGCCGACGAAGGCGTCCCAAACGTCGTCATGGCACCAAAGAGCGTCCACTCCGAAAAGCCCGCCGAGATCGCGGCCCGCATCGAGCGGCTCTACCCCGAGGCCAACCGTCTCGAACTCTTTTGCCGAGCCCCCCGCCCCGGCTGGTCTGCCTGGGGCGACCAGGTCGAGGTCGGACCCCAACCGGCCTCAGTGAAGAAACCGCGCGTCGGCCGACCACGCACCGCCGAATAGTCCGGCCAAGCTGGCGAAGCGCGGCCCGACCCGCTAAACCCGCCCGCGACTCCCCGCCGCTGCGGCCAGTTTTCAGGATTTACGCGACCATGCGCGACATCGATCACTTCATCGACGGCTCCAGCTTCACCGGGGCCTCGGGCCGCTTCAGCGACGTCATGGACCCGAACACGGGCGAGGTTCAGGCACGGGTCCAACTGGCCACCGAAGCCGAGGTCGATCGGGCCGTCCAGAACGCCCAGGCCGCCTTCGAGGAATGGTCCGCCACCAACCCCCAGCGCCGGGCGCGGGTCCTGTTCGAGTTCAAACGCCTGGTCGAGGCCAATATGGACGAACTGGCCCACCTGCTCTCGTCCGAACACGGCAAGGTCATCGCCGACGCCAAAGGCGACATCCAGCGCGGCCTGGAGGTGATCGAGTTCGCCTGTGGCATCCCGCATGCGCTCAAGGGGGAATACACCTGGGGTGCCGGACCGGGCATCGACGTCTATTCCCTGCGCCAGCCTCTGGGCGTGGTGGCCGGCATCACCCCGTTCAACTTCCCGGGCATGATCCCGATGTGGATGTTCGGGGTGGCCATTGCGGTCGGCAACACCTTTATCCTCAAGCCGTCCGAGCGCGATCCGTCGGTGCCGGTGCGTCTGGCCGAACTGATGATCCAGGCCGGGGCCCCCAAGGGCGTCCTGAATGTGGTCCATGGCGACAAGACCGCTGTGGACGCCATCCTCAAGCACCCCCAGGTCCACGCCGTCAGCTTCGTCGGCTCGTCTGACATCGCCCACTATGTCTATCGGACCGGGGCCGAGCACGGAAAGCGGGTCCAGGCCATGGGCGGGGCCAAGAACCACGGCATCGTCCTGCCCGACGCCGACATGGACCAGGTCATCAAGGACCTGTCGGGTGCCGCCTTCGGCTCCGCTGGCGAACGCTGCATGGCCCTGCCTGTGGTGGTGCCGGTCGGCCAGAAGACCGCCGACGAACTGCGCGAGCGCATGGTCGCCGAGATGCAGACCCTCAAGGTCGGGGTCTCGACCGATGCCGCGGCCCACTACGGCCCCGTCGTCAACGCCGCCCACAAGGCCCGCGTCGAAGGCTGGATCCAGAAGGGTGTCGATGAAGGGGCCGAACTGGTTGTCGATGGTCGCGGCTTCAGCCTCCAGGGTCACGAGAAGGGCTATTTCATCGGCCCGTCGCTGTTCGACCATGTGAAGCCGACCATGGAGAGCTACCGCGAGGAGATCTTCGGCCCGGTCCTGCAGATCATGCGCGCCGACAGCTTTGAAGAGGCCCTGGCCCTGCCCAGCCGCCACCAGTACGGCAACGGCGTCGCCATCTTCACCCAGAACGGTCGCGCCGCGCGCGACTTCGCCACGCGCGTCAATGTCGGGATGGTCGGCATCAATGTGCCGATCCCGGTGCCGGTGGCCTACCACACCTTCGGCGGCTGGAAGCGCTCGGCCTTCGGCGACATCAACCAGCACGGCATGGAAGGCGTCCGCTTCTGGACCAAGACCAAGACAGTCACCGCGCGCTGGCCGGATTCAGAGCTGGAGCATTCCGACAGCTCTTTCGTCATCCCGACCATGGCGTGATCGGACCGAAACATCCTGACCGGAGGTCAAGCCATGACCGAACGACTCTATCGCCGCCCCAAGCAGCCGGCCCTGTTCTGGATGGTGTTCGGCCTGGTCGCCGTGATGGCGGCGTCCGCCGTGGCGTTCCTGGCGATCTACAGCTAGATTTCCATCTCGGCTTCGCTTGCCGGTTGTCCCGGGACAGAAAGCAGCGTTCGCCGTGGTAGGATTCGGTTGCTGAAGTTTCTCAAGGTTCCTCCCCATGCGTAAAATCCTGGTCTGGAGCGCCCTTGCCATCGTCATCGCCCTGGCGGTCGCGATCGGCGGCTATTGGGCCTACTGGTCGATGTACGCCCGCTTCCAGCCCACGGTGATCACGCGCAATCAGGCCGAGATCCAGGAACTGCTCGATTCCGCCAGCTGGGTTTCCGAAGGCGGCGGCGGCGCGCCCCTCTATGTCGTCGGATGGCGGGATTGCGGGGCCTGTCGCGACTATGAGACCGAGGAATTTCCCCTGCTGCGCGCAGCCGGCGTCGATCCGCGCGTCGTGATCATCGCCCGTCCCGACCGCGAGGGTATGGCCCAGTCAACCGCCGCCGAACGTGCCACCGTGGCCGAGATCTGGCTGACACGCGACTGGACGCTCTATCAGCGCTGGACGGCCACGCCGTCGCGCAACTGGACCGCCGCCGGAATTCCGCCGGCGGACGGCAATATGGCCCGCTCGGCCGTGGTCGAGGCGGGCCGAGACTTCCAGCAACGGCTGGAGAGCCTGCTCAGGGCCTCAGGCGTTCGCGGCATGACCTATCCGCTGGTGCTGTGGCGCGACCGCGACGGCTTCCTGAAGGTCTGCGCCTGTTCAGATGCGCGCTCCTTCGCCTTCATCCGCGACGATCTCGGGGCCGAGGACAGCCTGCCCCAGCCCGCGCCGACGGGACCGATGGGGCCGGATTCCCCGGCACCTCCTCTGCCCTATCCCGACGTCAATGGTGACCAACCTGAGACGCTTCCGACGATCCCGCCGGTTCCGGGTACCGGTGGCGCGTCACCCGGCACGGGTGCCCCGCCGGCTCGTCCGGCTGGACCACCGACCCCGCGTGAGCCGCCGACGCCGTCCCAGGAAGAAGACACCGTCTTCTACCGATAGGTCGTCTCCAGGCCGCCCTGATACCGGGAGTGGTATCATTCACTTTGTGCGCGAACTGCATTTCTCCGTTGTCAGAACTGCGTTATCATTCGTTGTTCTGGGTTGCCGAATGACTCGGCGAGGGGAGACACGATGAAGAAGATTCTGCTGACCGGCGTCGCTGGTCTTGCCATGGTCGCTGCGGCACCGGTTTCAGCCGAGCCCGACGGCCCCTATATCGCCGGTGATATCGGCTACCACTGGCCGAACGAGTTCGAGACCACGGTCTGTACCGGCGTCATCGCCGTCTTCTGTACGCCGGCCGATGTCGAGCTGTCGAACGGCTGGACTGCCTTTGGTCGTTTCGGAACGCGGGTGAACTCCAGCTTCCGCATCGAAGGTGAACTCGGTTACCGCGATACCGGCGTCGAGAACGTCAACGGTGTTGCGCCGGCGACCGACATCGACGGCCATGTCTGGTCGGCCATGGCCAATGCCATGTTCGACTTCGGCTCGGGCCGCGCCCGCCCGTTTGTCGGGGCCGGCGTCGGCTGGGGCAGCGTGACTCTGGATGACGGGACCGACGAACTCGATGATTCGGGTCTGGCCTGGCAGGTGCTGGCCGGTCTGGCGATGCAGACGGGTCCGCGCGGCAACATCGACATCACCTACCGCTACTTCAACATCAGCGACGTCGAGATGGGGGACGGCACCCCGACGGGCACGATCGCCGGCGATTTCAGCGATCATTCGATCACCATCGGCTATCGTCACTCGTTCGGTGCGATTGCGGCCCCGCCGCCGCCGCCCCCGCCGCCGCCGCCGCCGCCGCCTCCCCCGCCGCCGCCGCCTCCCCCGCCGCCGCCGCCGGTGCAGCCGTCGTGGAACGCGCGTGAGTTCGTGGTCCTGTTC
>Ga0209573_1003609_pt1 | contig 16656 bp, 14 predicted proteins | sample TNRBio252014_DNA_FD_185870 | JGI IMG/M metagenome (GOLD analysis project Ga0209573, IMG submission 185870) | Wastewater treatment Type I Accumulibacter community from EBPR Bioreactor in Madison, WI, USA - TNR Reactor_6/25/2014_ DNA (SPAdes)... | ecosystem: Engineered > Bioreactor > EBPR >...
CGACCGACGACACGCTCTGCCCGGTGGGCCAGATCGTGCCCGGCGAATACTGCCAGACGAGTTACATCGACGCCGAAGCGAACTATCGGCAGGGACCGTGACATTGATGACTGGGCGATTGGGTCATTGGGTGGAGAACGCTCAATCGTCCAGTCGCCCAATCTCCATTGTTTAGGAGTACTTATCCATGATCTGGCGTGTACTTGTGGGCACGGTCAGCCTGTTGATCGGTATGCTTACACTCGGGTATGTGGCGATCACAGAGCAAGATCGCATGGCCAGTTTTTCGACGTCGTATGAGGCCCGGCGGATCGAGGCCGGCGCCGCGATCTACGAAGCGCAATGCGCAACCTGCCACGGCGATCGTGGCCAGGGCGGTCGCGGACCCAAACTCGATGACGTCACCCTGTTTGACGGCACGGTCACCGGCGCGATCGGTTGGACGGGCACCGTGCACGACTTCATCTACTTGACGGTCGCCGGCGGCCGGCCTCGCCCCTCGGAGTTCTACGCTTCGCTCGGCAACGCCAACCGCATGCCGACCTTCAGCAACAGCTTCGGCGGCCCGCTCCGCGACGACGAGGTCCGTTCGGTAACGGCCTTCGTCCTGAACTGGGGAGAAGCGTATAAGGACGCGAATGGCCAGTTCCCGCAGGCCACGCCGACTCCCAACCCGAACGCCGCAGGCACCGACATCACGATCGAACTCCCGGCAGGCGATGCCGCGCGCGGCGAGACGCTGGTCTCGAGCGCAGGCTGCGTGGCCTGTCACATCGGCGCCGCTGCAGGGGTCACGGGCCCGGCCTGGTTGACCGCCGAGTCGAAGGACGGCAAGGGCATCGCCGCGCATATCGAGGAACGCTGGCAGGCCGCCGACTATGTTGGCGCTGCGACCTCAACCGACCAATACGTGTTCGAGTCGATCGTCAACCCGAACGGCTCCATCGTCCCGCCCGGCGAGGGCGCGACGTGGCAGGCCGCGGGCCCGTCGATCATGCCCGGCACCTACGCCACCAGCCTGCTCAAGCAGGATGTGGCCGACATCATCGCTTACCTGAAGACGGTGCCCTGAGCAGGCGACCTCGAGCGATCTCTGAAGACGCCGCGCCCAAAGCGCGGCGTCTTTATTTTGGGAGGTGACAGCCCCGGAGCGTTCGGGTCTTGCGCAATCAAGCGCTTTACGCTATGTTCGACGGGAATAGCGTCCCCGCGGCGCCGGCCGCGGAGGTCCTGGAGGAGGAGAACCCTGATGAATTCCGCCATGCCACCCTTTGGATTGCGACGGCTCCTGACCGTTGGCCTCGTCGGCGTGCTGGCCCTGGCCGCCTGCGCGCCGGCCGCGACCCCGACAGCCGTGCCCGTCGAGCCGACAACCGCCCCACCGACTGCGATGCCGACAGCCGTCCCGCCGACCGAAGCGCCCACGGCGGCCCCGACCGAGGTTCCGCCCACCGAAGCGCCGGCCGAGATCGTGGTCACCGATGCGCTCGATCGCGAGGTCATCTTCGCCGAGCTACCGCAGCGGATCGTGATCGCCGGCCGGGCCACCACGCTGGTGGCCGATGCCTTCTTTCTCTTCCCGGAGGCCGCCGAACGACTCGTGGGGTTCGAACAGCGCGGTCAGTCGGCGCTCAAGTTCCTGACCGTCGTCGACCCGACCTTCACCGAGAAGACCATGCTCGAGATGAACGCTGCCGCCGAGCAGATCGCGCCGCTCGAGCCGGATGTGGTCATCCTCAAGAGCGCGATGGCCGAGAAACTCGGCACGCCGCTCGAGGCGATCGGGATCAAGGTCGTGTACGTCGACCTCGAGACGCCCGAGCAGTTCGATCGCGACATCACGGCCATGGGCCAATTGCTGGGCAACCCCGAGCGAGCCGAGGAGATCCTGGCCTTCTTCAAGGCGCGCGTCGATGCGATCAGCGCCAAGACCGACGGCCTCGCCGAGGATGCCCGCCCGCGCGTGCTTCTCCTGCAACACTCCGAGGAGGGCGGTGAAGTGGCCTTCAACGTCCCGCCCGAGGGCTGGCTGCAGACCACGCTCGTGCGCATCGCGGGCGGCACGCCGGTGTGGATCGAGGCGTCGGAGGCCGGCGGCTGGACGATCGTCAACTTCGAGCAGATCGCGGCATGGGATCCGGACCAGATCTTCATCGTCTCGTACAACAGCGATTCCGACGTGATCGCCGCCGGGTTGATGGACGACCCGACCTGGCAAGGGCTCAAGGCCGTCGAGAACCGCCAGGTCTACGGTTTCGCCGGCGACTTCTACAGCTGGGATCAGCCCGATCCACGCTGGGTGCTCGGCCTCGACTGGCTGTACACCTGGATCCAACCCGAGCTCTCGGCCGATGTCGACCTCGAGCAGGCGGTCGACGCCTTCTACACCGAGCTCTACGGCCTGGATGAAGCCGTTGTGGCCGAGCAGGTGTTGCCGAACCTGTACGGTTCGATGCCCTGATCGATGACGACCACGGCGCTGCGCCCTCGCCCGTCAGTGGCTGCATTGCTCGCGGGCCTGGGCCTCACCCTGGTCGCTGTGTTGGTTCTGTCGATCTTCTTCGGGCGGTATCCGGTCCCATACTGGATACCGCCCGATCTGTTGTTCACGGACGACATGGCGCAGCGCCTTGTGCTTGGGCTGCGCCTGCCGCGCCTGATCGTGTCGCTGGCGCTTGGAATGTCGCTGGCCGCCGCGGGTACGGTGATGCAGATGATCTTCCGCAACCCGCTGGTCGAGCCAGGTTTCCTTGGGGTCACCCAGGGCGCGGCCTTCGGCGCGGCGTTGAGCATCCTGTTCCTGGGCTCTTCGCTGCTCGTCGTGCAGGGCGTCGCTACGTTCTTCGCGCTGGCGGGCCTGGCGCTGTCGTATCTGCTCGCGCGCTACATGCGCTTCGGTGGCTGGGTGCTGCGGCTTGTGCTGGCCGGGATCGCGGTCTCGGCGCTCTTCTCGTCGGGCGTCGGCGTGCTCAAGTACCTGGCCGACCCGCTGACCCAACTGCCCGAGATTACGTTCTGGCTGCTCGGCGGGCTGTGGGGCGTCACCTGGCGCGATGTGTGGATCGTGCTGCCGGTCGTCATCCCGGGCCTGTTGATCGTGTACCTGATGCGCTGGCGGCTCAACCTGCTCTCGCTCAACGACGAGACCGCGTTCTCGCTCGGCACGGCGCCGGGCCGCGAACGCACGGTGTTGCTGGTCGCGGCGGTCGCGACGACGGCGGCCGTCACGGCCATCGCCGGGATCGTGGGCTGGGTCGGTCTGATCGTGCCGCACCTGGCCCGTCGACTGACGGGCGCCAACGCCCAGCACACGCTGCCGGCCGCGATGCTGATCGGCGGCATGTTCGCCGTGATCTGCGACGACCTGGCCCGGGCGTTGCTGCCGGGCGAGATCCCGCTTGGGATCCTGACGGCCCTCTTCGGCGCCCTGCTCTTCATCATCTTGATGGTGCGCACGACGCTGCGGGTGCAATCATGAGCGGCCTGATCACGCTCGAGCACTTGCGCTTCGGCTATGCCGCGGATCGGCCGATGGTGCTGCCGGATCTGTCGCTCGAGATCCCGCCCGGCACAGTCACCGCGATCCTCGGCCCAAACGGCGCGGGCAAGACCACGCTGTTGCACCTGGTGCTTGGCCTGCTGGCGCCGCAGGGTGGCGTGGTGCGGATCGCCGGGCGGCCGCTGGCCGAGTATGGTCGGCGTGAGCTCAGCCGCCAGATCGCGCTTGTGCCGCAGGCCGAGCACATCCCGTTCGACTTCACGGTGCTCGAGTACGTGCTCCTCGGCCGTTCGCCGTATCTGGGCATGCTCGAGATGCCCGGCCCGGCCGATTACCGGGTGGCGCAGGAGGCCCTGGCGCTGCTGGGGTTGCCCGACTTCGCGGCGCGACCGGTGACCGCGCTGAGTGGCGGCGAGCGTCAGATGGCGGCGCTGGCCCGCGCGCTCGCGCAGGAGGCGCGCATCCTGCTGCTCGACGAGCCAACGTCGCACCTTGACCTGAGCAACAAAGGTCGTCTGTTGCAAACGTTGCGCGTGCTGGCCGGGCGCGGCACCACGATCGTGTTCACCACGCACGACCCCGAGATGGCGGTGCTGGCGGCGCAGTACGTGGTGCTGATGCGCGCCGGAGAGATCGTCGATCTTGGCCCGATCGAGACGGTTATGACGGCCGATCGGTTGACCGCCACCTACGGCACGCCGGTGCAGGTCGTGCGCGTCGACGAACGGCCTGTGGTGCTCCTCGATCCGGCCGGGCTTGGCTCCGCGGGCGGGTGAATCAAACCTTTGACCTGTCAGGTCCATACAAGATTCGCGGCCTTTAAAGCCCTTTCAGAAACCGTATTCGCCGAATTCCCGCGAAAATTCTAACCTTGTGACCGGCCTGACGGGGCAACCCCTTGACTCCCTCCCCGGCCAGCCTATACTGTTCACGTGTGCACTGAGAAACGTGCACAGTCGAGAACCAGACGATCAATCAATCCTATTGCCCGAAACAGCAGCCGATCGCAATGGGCTCACTGATGCACACGTGTGCGAGAGTTAAGCGTATGCGCTATACCGCTGACAACCTTGTGGTCCACCCTGCCCCCAACGGCGACGCCGGGCGCGTCGTGAGCATCACCCCCGATCAGGTCGGCTGGGACACGATCCGGTTCGAGGTGCACAGGCTGGCCACCGGCCAACGGTGGTCGAACGACTCGCCCGAGGCCGAGCTCGCCATCGTGCCGCTCGGCGGGGTCCTCGCCGTCGACAGCAACCACGGCCGCTTCGAGCCTGTCGGCGGGCGCGCCAACGTCTTCGCCGGGCTGCCCCATGCGCTGTATCTCCCGCGTGGCACGTCCCTGACCGCCACCGCCCTGACCGACTGCGACTTCGCGGTCGCCTGGGCCAACACCGACCAGATCTTCCCGCCCAGGCTCGTCACGCCGACCGAGATCGCGATCGAGATCCGCGGCGGCGATCACGCCACCCGCCAGATCAACAGTCTGCTCCAACCCGGATTCCCCTGCGCCAGGCTCGTCCTGGTCGAGGTCTACACGCCCGGCGGCAACTGGTCGAGCTACCCGCCCCATAAGCACGACGTCCACACCAGCGACGCCGATGGCCGGCTGATCGAGGCGGATCTCGACGAGATCTACTTCTACCAGTTCGACAAACCCGAGGGTTTCGCGTTCCAACGCATCTACACCGACCCGGCCTCACCGCTGGCGCTGGCCGGGGCGCCGATCGACGCGGTCGTTACGGCCCGCCACAACGACGTGGTCCTGATCCCTGAAGGCTATCACCCGGTCTCCTGCCCGGTCGGCTACACGGCCTACTATCTCAACGTGCTTGTCGGCAGCGCCCAGAGCCTGGCGGCCACAGACGATCCGGCCTTTGCCTGGGTCAAGGACACGTATCAATCCCGCGACCCGCGCGTGCCGGTGTACCCGACCACGAGGAGCGAAGGGCGAGGAGCGGCGGTTGAATAGCCATTCAACCTTCGCCCATCGCTCCTCGCCCTTCGCGTTTGCTCTGCAAGGAGACTCCCATGCCCAAGGTTAGACGCCTGACGACCGCCCAGGCCCTGATCGCCTTCCTCCAACAGCAATATACGCAGCGCGACGGGGTCGAACACCCTCTGTTCGCCGGATGCTTCGGCATCTTTGGCCACGGAAACGTCGCCGGTATCGGCCAGGCCCTGCAGCAGATGCCGGCCTTCCGCTACTACCAGGCCCGCAACGAGCAGGCCATGGTGCACGCCGCGATCGCGTACGCCAAGATCCAGAACCGGCTGCAGATCTTCGCCTGCACGACCTCGATCGGCCCGGGCGCGACCAACATGATCACGGGCGCCGCCACCGCCACGATCAATCGACTGCCGGTGCTGCTCCTCCCCGGAGACATCTTCGCCCGGCGCAACGTCGCGCCGGTGTTGCAGCAGCTCGAGTCTGCGCAGTCGCAGGACCTCTCGGTCAACGATTGCTTCAAGCCGGTGAGCAAGTATTGGGACCGGATCAACCGGCCCGATCAGCTGCTGACCTCCCTGCCCGAAGCCGTCCGCGTGCTCACCAGCCCGACCGAGACCGGGGCCGTGACCCTGGCGCTGCCGCAGGACGTCCAGACCGAGGCCTTCGACTTCCCGGCCGAGTTCTTTGGCAAGCGAGTGTGGCACGTCGCGCGCAACCGTCCCGACACAGCCGCGTTGCACCGCGCCGTCGCCCTGATCCGCGACTGCAAACGCCCGCTGATCGTGGCCGGCGGCGGCGTACTGTACTCCGACGCGGCCGGGGCGCTCCGCAGGTTCGTCGAGCAGACCGGCATCCCGGTCGGCGAGACCATGGCCGGCAAGGGCAGCCTGCGCTACGACCACCCGCTCTGTCTCGGCGGCATCGGCGCCACCGGCACACTGGCGGCCAACCGCATCGCGCGCGACGCCGACCTCGTAATCGGCATCGGCACCCGCTACAGCGACTTCACCACGGCCTCGAAGACCGCGTTCCAGGATCCAGACGTCAGGTTTATCAACCTCAACGTCACCGAGTTCGACGCCGGCAAGCATCACGGTCTGCCGCTGGTCGGCGACGCGCGCGCGACGCTCGAGGAGCTGGCGGTCATGCTCACCGGCTACCGCGTCGACGACGTCTACCGGGCGACGGCCGAGCGCCTGCATCATATGTGGGAGACCGAGGTCGACAAGATCTATGCGATCCGCCATGCGCCGTTCCCAAGCCAGGGCGAGTTGTTCGGCGTGCTCAATGAGGGGTCCGATCCCGGCGCGATCATGGTCAACGCCGCGGGCAGCATGCCCGGCGACTTGCACAAGCTGTGGCGCGCCCGTCACCCGAAGAACTTTCACATGGAGTACGGCTACAGCTGCATGGGCTACGAAATCGCCGGTGGGCTAGGCGTCAAGCTGGCGGCGCCCGAGCGCGAGGTGATCGTAATCGTCGGCGACGGCAGCTACCTGATGCTGTCGTCGGATCTGGCCACCGCGGTGCAGGAGGGCGTCAAGTTGATCGTGGTGCTGCTCGACAACGGCGGCTACAAGAGCATCGGCGCGCTCAGCCGCTCGCTCGGCCAGGACGGATTCGGCACGCGATTCATCAAGCCCAAAGACGGCCAGCTGGTCGGCGACTCGGCCGGAGCCGAGGTCGTGCCGCTCGGTATCGACTTCGCCGAGAACGCGCGCAGCCTGGGCGCAACGGTGATCAAGGCCGTCACCACAGACGACTTCGCCGCGGCGCTCCGCGCGGCGCGGGCCACCGAGAACACGACGGTCATCTACGTGCAAACCGATCGCCTCGTCGGCGTGCCGGGCTACGACAGCTGGTGGGACGTTCAGGTGGCCGAGGTCAGCGAGATGCCTGCGGTCCAGGAGGCGCGCCAGGCCTGGGAGAGCATGCGCGCGAAGGAGCGGTTATTCCTCTAGTCCGATGACGATCGAGGCGGACCGGGCCGTCGGGCTGACACGCCTCGATCGATGCACTGGCCGGTTCACCGCCGGCGTCTTGGGGGGGCTCATCGATGTCGACATCCAAACAAACACCTCTTTCCATCGGCGTGATCGGCACAGGCGGGATGGGCACCCGTCACGCGATCAACCTGCATCGCTTTGTGCCCGGCGCCCGGGTCGCCGCGGTCTACGACCTCGACGGCGGCCGGGCCGCGCAGGCGGCGGCGCAGAGCGGCGGCGGCGCCGTGTTCGCCGATCCGCTCGCGTTGATCCAGGATCCATCGGTCGAGGCCGTACTGATCGCGGCGCCCGACGACATCCATGCGCGGCTGACGCTGGCCTGTCTGGCGGCCGGAAAACCGGTGCTGTGCGAGAAGCCGCTGGCGACAGCTGTGCCCGATGCGCTGGCCGTGGTCGAGGCCGAGGCCCGGATCGGCCGGCACCTGGTCTCGGTCGGTTTCATGCGCCGCTTCGACCCCGAGCATGTCGCCGTGCGCACGCTCGGGCATTCGGGCGCGATCGGCGCCCCACTGCTCTTCAAGGGCGTGCACCGCAACGCCTCGGCCGCGTATGGGGTCACGGGCGCCACGATCCTGATCAACTCGGCCGGGCACGATTTCGACTCGGCCCGCTGGATGCTGGGCGATGAGGTCGCCGAGGTGCGCGTCCTCGGCCGGAGGTCGCGGCCGGAACTACACGCCGACACGCGTGATTTGCTCGTCGTCGAGTTGGGCTTCGCGAGCGGCGCGTTGGCCGTCATCGAGGTGTACGTCAACGCAGGCTACGGCTACGAAGTTACAGCCGAGCTGGTCTGCCAGAGCGGCACCGCCGTGACCCAGCAGCCCGACCGCGCCCTCGTGCGCGCCGCGGCGCACCGGGGCTTTCCGGTGCCGAGCGACTGGCTCTCGCGCTTCCAGGATGCCTACGTGCTCGAACTGATGGATTGGGTCGCTGCGGTGCGTGAGGGCCGGGTCTTCGCCGGCGCCAGCGCCTGGGACGGGCTCGTAACCTTGTTGGTCACCGGCGCCTGCATCCAGTCGCTGGAGAGCGGCGGCGTGGAGCCCGTGAGCCTGCCGACAAGGCCAACGCTCTACGGCCCATGACGCCGAGGCGCGATCGCGCCACAGGCTCAACCTCGGCGGACGATGCCCTGCTGCCAGGCGTAGACCGCGGCCTGCGTCCGGTCGTCGAGGTGCAGCTTCTTGAGCAGGTTGCCGATGTGGGTCTTGACCGTGCTCTCGCCGATGACCAACGCCTCGGCGATCTCGGCGTTGCTCTTGCCCGCCGCGATCAGACGTAAGACGTCGAACTCCCGCTCCGTGAGCTCGGTGAACGGGTTGACCTGCTCCTGACGGATCCCCTGCAGCTCCTTCACCAGCCGTGAGGCCACGCGCGAGTCGAGCAGGGCCTCGCCCTGCGCGGCCTTGCGGATCGCGTCGGCCAGCTCGTCGGGCTCGACGTCCTTGAGCAGGTACGAAATCGCGCCTGCGCGGACCGCGGGGAAGATGTATTCATCCTGGTGGTGCGAGGTCACCACGATCACCTGGGTGGCCGGGCGCAGCTTGCGGATCTGGCGGGTCGCGGCGATGCCGTCGATCTCGCCCGGCATCTCGAGGTCCATCAACACCACGTCCGGCTCGACCTGCCCGAGGGCCTCGAGCGCGGCCGCCCCGGTCTCGGCCTCGGCGACCACCTGGATGTCGGCCAACGTCTGCAGGTAGGCGCGCACGCCCTGGCGCACGATTTTGTGGTCATCGACAAGCAACACCTTGATCGTCATCGTGCGCTCGATTCTACAGTGGCGATCACGCGCGTGCCGGCCGAGAGTCGGGTCTCGACGACCAGCGTGCCGCCGATCTCGGCCAGGCGCCCGCGCATCCCGGCGAGCCCGAGCGCGTTCGGCGAGACAGCGCCGGGCTCGAAGCCGCGGCCGTTGTCGGCGATGATCAAACGCGCCCGCGCCGGGCCGAGGTCGAGCGCCAGGTCGGTCAGATCCGCGTCGGAGTGGCGGGCCACGTTGGCCAGCGCCTCCTGGGCGACCCGGTAGAGCACCTGCTCGACCTCGAGCGGCGGCGGTTGGTCGCCGGTGACGTTGAGCGTCGCCTGAATGCCCGTGTGGCCCTGCCAGCGCTCGACGTACTCGGCCAACGCCTGAGCCAGGCCCTTACCCTGCAGCGCAGCCGGCCGCAGCTCGTCGATGATCAGCTTGAGTTCCTGCTGCGTGTCACGGTTGAGTTGCAGCGCGGCCTCGAGATGTGTGGCGGCCGAAGCGGGGTCGCTGGACAGGAGGTTCCTGGCCGCCGAGAGTTGCATCCGCGCCGCATAGGTCTGCTGCTTGACGGTGTCGTGCAGATCACGCGCCAGCCGATTGCGCTCCTCGACGCGGGCCAGTTCGTCGCGCGCATGGATCAGGGTCTGCAACTGCTCGGCCATGCCGCCCAGCGCGCGGCTCAGGTCGCCGATCTCATCGCGGGAGCGATCGCGTGGCCGTGACGAGAAGTCGCCGGTGCTCCAGGCCTGCGCGGCCCGCGCGAGATCGGCCAGACGCCGTCGCAGGCCACGCGACATCAACCAGCCAAAGACCGCGCCGACCGGGAGCGCCACCATGATCATGATCAATGCGACGACCACGAAAAACGTCGAGTAGAGGCCCAGGTTGGTCGGCGTCGCGAACACCGACGGCCTGACGCGGTAGATCACGATCGCGACCACCGGCTCCTCATCGGTGGCCCGTAACGGAAAAGCGACGATGTAGCTGCCGTCGGCCTGCAGCGCGCTTTGCGCGTTATAGCGTTTGTCACCGACCTGCGCCTCGGCCAGGATCGACTCAAGCCCGAAGCCGAGCAATTCGCGCGCGTCGAACGGCCGGCCCAGGGCGGCCGGCGCCACGGCCGGCGCGGCGGCCAGCAGCTCGAGCTCGGGGCCGAGCACGAAAATCGGCGCGCCATCGACAAGCGTGTTGGCCGAGCCCAGCGAGCCGGTCTCGACGCTCGACTGGAAATCGGTCCAGGCAAACCCTTCGTTGCGCACGCGCTCGACCCAGGCCTGGAGCGCCGGCCCATCGTCGAGCAGAAACGGCACGTTGTCTTGAAACGCGGTCTTCGACCAGTAGAACGACTGAAAGGTCCGATCGGTCGTGACGCTGTTGGCCGTCAGTGCGATGGCGACAAAGACCGCCGCCAGCACGATCACGGTGCCGGCCGTGACCACCGCATAGGAGATGGTCAGCCGCCATTGCAGCCGGCTGAAGAAGGCGAAAGGAGAAGGTTTCATCGGTGTGCTCTCTGCAAGCGGCGGCACCGCCGTCAACCGCCCACGTCCTGTCGACGGTACCACAGGATCGCAAGGCCCAGGAGCACGATGGCGTACGCCAACGCCACCAGACACGCCGTGATCGGCTCATGGAGCACTGCCGGCACCTCGACGGTGCGGTCCCCGATGTGATTGAGCATGTAGGTGGCGCTCAGATAGAGGCTACGCGGAAGCCAACTGACCAGGTCGACCCGGGCGAAGACGGCGCCGACCAGGTTCTCGACCACAAGCGCATACCCAAAGCCGATCGCGGCGCCGATGAACGTCGAGCGGGTCAATAGGGCCAGCAGCAGCGCCAGAGCCCCGTAGGGCAAACACACGATGGTCATGTAGACCAGAGCCCACAACAGTTGGAGCCAATTGACGCCGGCCAGGTTGATTGCCCCGGTAAGCCAGAATTTGTAGCCCAGGCCAAAAGCGCCACTGGCCAGGACGGTGAACGAGTTCCAGGCCAGGATCAACAACGCCAGCGTCGCGAACTTGGCCAGCAGGCTTGTCGTGCGCGAGGCCCGTATCAGCCAGTGCTGGTTGGTGCGCTGCGCGAAGTCGTCGCCGATCAGGATTGCGCCGAACACGACGATAAAGGGCGCCCCGAGCACGAGGGTCTGGTCGAGCGCTGTGGCGAGGTCAAATGAAAGGCCGGGCAACCTGACCGCGCCGCTTGCAAAGTCGGCGGCGCTCAATACGTAGAAATTGTGAAGACTGAGCCCGCTGAACACAGCGCACAGCAGCAACGCCGCCCACGGCAGCCAGCGGCGCGAGAGACGGATCCATTCGATTGATACCAGAGACAGCAGCATGGGGTTCACCTCCGTCACGCATCAGGCCGTGACCGACAGAAAGAGCGTTTCAAGATCGACCGTGCTTGTGGAGAGCTCGGTCGGCACGATGCCGTGGGTGAGCAGGTGCTGAAGCACGGCCCGGTGGTCGGCGCCGTTGACGACCAGTTGGCCGTCTTCGATCGTGATCGACCCGACGCCCGGAAGGGCCCGCAACACGTCGGCCGCTGGCTCGAGGGCCGGCACCCGCAGACGCACGCCCGGGTTCTGGCCGCGCAGCAGATCGTCGACCCGCCCCTGCGCCACGACCTTTCCGCGATTAAGCACGGCGATCCGATCGCACACCTGTTGCACCTCGTTGAGCAAATGACTCGAGAGCAACACCGAGGTTCCTTCGGCCACCAACGCGCGGATGAGCTGCCGGATCTCGCGCATCCCGGCCGGGTCGAGCCCGTTGGTCGGCTCGTCGAGGATCAGAAATCGCGGCCGGTTGAGCAGGGCCAGCGCCAGCCCAACGCGCTGCTTCATGCCTGTCGAGAACGCGCCGGCCTTGCGGTTGGCGGCCTCGAACAGCCCGACCTGATCAAGCACGTCGGCGATCCGGCGCCGATCGACACCGGGTGAGAGCCGGGCCATCAGGTCGAGGTTCTCGCGCGCGCTGAGGTGCGGCACCAAGGCCGGCGCGCCGAGCAGCGCGCCGACCTGACGCAACACGCGCGTCCGGCCGGGCGTCACCCACTCGCCGAGCACCTGCACAGCCCCGGCTGTCGGGTGGATCAGGCCCAGCGCCATGCCCAGGGTGGTCGTCTTGCCGGCGCCATTGGGCCCAAGAAAGCCGAACACTTCGCCCTCATAGGCGGCGATATCGATGGCGTCCACGACAGGGCGACGGCCATAGGTCTTGCTGAGTTGCATCGTCTCCAGAACGATGGTCGACATCCAATCCTCCTCGCGGCCCGCGTTGCCGAGCGCGGCCTGGGTATGCCACGTCGTCCGCGACACGCCGTGCGATCCGATTGCTGCGTACCGGTTTATTCGGGAAGGATGAGGATCCCGTCGTCCTGGGCGCTCCCGGCGACAAAGGGCGTCAGGCTGAGGCCGACGAACACGAACACGAGCAGGATGACCGAGATACTCATGGCGAACTCCTTGAACGCCCGTGAGTATAGAGATCGGCCTCGGTTTGCGGATCAGCCTGCAGGAGGGTTTGCGGTCATCCTGAGGGAGGATTCTGCCTGGGGCACCCGGTGGCCCGTCGACACCCCAAGTCCGGCGTGCGCTTCGGTCGAGAGTCCCTATGCTACAATCCCGCCACTCGAGCGGATCGACAACTCGGAGCGGGACACAAGCCGGCCCAAACCGGGCCTGGCCCATGTCTGGACACTCACAACAGGCCGATATGGCGGTTGTCTTCTCGACCTCACCCGGATCGCCCCGCGGGGCGGCCGTTTTCACCGGGGATTGCCCCCTTCCCCTTCCACGTGCCACGGCTCTGCCCGCCACAGGGCACCCGAACCGACACAGGCTTATACAACACAGCAGCAACCCGGCTCGAACCGATATCCGTACGCAGAGCGCGCGCATCGCCGCACAGGTGACCGAACCGGCGATCCGCTGCGTCCGCAGTAAACGACGTCCGCCGCAAGCCCGTTGCGCCCAGCCGGGACGAACCGGTCCGGCGTAAGCGTGTCAGGCCGTGGTCATCGCGCTGGAGGGGCGTTCGCACCGATCGAGATTCCGCCTCGACCGCTGCGAGATCCCGTCTGGCGCGTCGTTTCACAAGAGAGGCGCCTATGTCGGATTTCAATCTGGTCAGCCCGATCGTCACCCGTTGGCGCGACGAGGCCCGTGAAGACCCCACGACCTTTTGGGGCAAGGCCGCGTCGCAATTGCACTGGTTCCACCCGTGGGACCGCGTCTTCGACTGGAACTTCCCCGAGTTTCGCTGGTTTAGCGGTGGCGAGACCAACCTCGCCTACAACGCGCTCGATCATCACGTCAACCGCGGCTGGGGCGGGCACACGGCGCTGGTCTACCTCAACGAGCGTGGGCAACGCGACCTGTACACCTACGCCCAGTTGCTGCGCGAGGTCGAACGCACGGCGGCCGCCTTGCGCGGGCTTGGCCTGCAAAAGGGCGACCGCCTGACGATCTACATGCCGACCTGCCCCGAGGCCATCATCTTGATGCTGGCGACGGTCCGTATCGGCGCCATCCACTCGATCGTGTTCGCGGGCTTTGGCGCCGGCGCGCTGGGCGACCGTATCCGCGCCAGCGGCTCGCGCGCGGTCTTCGCCGCAGACATCACCTACCGCAAAGGCAAGGATGTCTACCTGAAGGAAATTGTCGACCACGCCCTTGAAGGCGGCGAGCACTCGGTCGAGCACGTTGTCGTGCTCAAGCGCGGCTCGGCCGACGTGCCGATGACGCCGCGCCGCGACCTCACCTGGGAGGAGTTTCGAGCCAAAGGCACGGGCCAGCACGGCCACGCCGTGCCGATGGAGTCGAATGACCCTGCCTTCATCCTGGCCACCTCGGGCACGACGGCCAAGCCCAAGCTGGCCGTGCACACCCACGGCGCCTATCAAGTCTGGATCCACAGCATGGCGCGCTGGGTCTTCGGCCTGACTCCGCAAGATGTCTGGTGGTCGACTTCGGACATCGGCTGGATCGTCGGCCACAGCTACATCGTCTACGCGCCGCTCCTGATCGGCTGCACCACGTTGGTCTACGAAGGCGCGATCGACCACCCCGACCCGGGCACGCTCTGGCGCCTGGTCGAAGACTTCCAGGTCACCGGGATCTTCACCTCGCCGACGGCGGTACGGCTGCTGATGCGCTACGGCGAGAGCTTCCAGGCCCAATACGACCACAAGTCTCTGACGCGCGTGTTCTGCGCCGGCGAGGTGCTCAATGCACCGGCCTGGGAGTGGCTGCAGCACAAGGTCTTTAAGGACCGCATCCCCGTCATCGACCACATGTGGCAGACCGAGACCGGCGGCCCCATCTTCGGCAACCCCTACGGGCTTGGCATGCTCCCGACCAAACCCGGTTCGGCCGGGATCCCGCTGGCCGGCATCGACTGCGAGATCGTGACAGCCGACGGCCACCCCTGCCCGCCTGGGGCCAAAGGCATCATGGCCATCAAGCGTCCGTTCCCGGGGCTGATCCAGAGCCTGTGGGGTGAGCCAGAGCGCTATGTGGCCGACTACTGGGGCCGGATCCCGGGGATGAACGCCTACTACACAGGCGATTCGGCCATGATCGACGCCGATGGCTATGTCTGGTTCGCGGGCCGCGCCGACGAGGTGATCAAGATCGCGGCGCACAGGCTGGGCACGATCGAGGTCGAGACGGCGCTGCTGCGCCACCCGGCCGTGGCCGAGGCCGGCGTCACAGGCCGGCCCGACGAGCTGCGCGGCGAAGTGATCTCGGCCTTCGTGGTGCTCCGGGCCGGACACACTGCGTCGGATTCGCTGAAGCACGAGCTGATCGAAACCGTTCGCAACGAGCTCGGCCCCGTGGCCGTGGTGGGCGAGATCCACTTCGTCCACATGTTGCCCAAGACCCGCTCGGGCAAGATCATGCGCCGCGTGTTCAAGGCCGTGATCCTTGGCCGCGACCCCGGCGACATCAGCACGATCGAAGACGAGGTCTCGGTCGAGGAGGCGCGGCGTGCCTGGGCGTCCCTGATCTCCGAGATCAACGACGAAGGCATGCTGACCTGATTCGGTACTGTCTTAAACACGACTGCCCGGGCCAATGCCCGGGCAGTCGTGTTTAAGGCAGTACCGACGCTTACTTGACGACGGGCAGCTCGGCCGCGACCCAGGCGTTCATGCCGCCGGCCAGGCTCTTGACGTTGGTGTAGCCCATCATCTGCAGACCGGCCATGACGATGGCGCCGCGGTGGCCGCTCGCGCAGACCACGATGATCGGGGCATCCTTGGCGGGCAGCTTGTCGAGGTTGGCGCCGACCTCACGGGTCGGGACGTTCACCGCGCCCTCGATGTAACCGACCTCAGTCACTTCCTTAGCCTCGCGCACATCGAAGATGAACGGAGCAGCAGCCGCCATCTGCTCGCTGAGCGCAGCGGGGGCCATGGTGCCAAAGCCATCGGGCAGCGCCGACAGATAGGCATCCACCGCCGCGAGGGCCTCGGCATCCACGGCCGGGGCCGTGCCCGCAACCGGGGCGGGCATCTCGCCCATGACCACCGGGAACTCAGCCTTGATCCAGGCGTTCATGCCGCCCTGCATGGCCTTGACATTGGTGTAGCCCAGCAGCTGCAGCACCTGGATGGCGATGCCACCGCGATGGCCGCTCTTGCAGATCGCCACGATCGGCATATCTTGCGCGGGCAACTTGTCGAGGTTCTGGGCCAGCTCCCGGATCGGGATATTCACGGCGCCCTCGATGTAACCGGCCTCAGCGATCTCGCCCGCATCGCGCAGGTCGAGCAGGAAGGGCGCAGCCGCCGCCAATTGCTCCTTCAGGACATCGACCTTAATTCCCGAGAAGCCATCCGGCAGCGCGGCCAACTGAGCCGCCACAGCGGCCTCGACGTCGAACGCGGGCACCGGGGTCGCCGGGATCGCGGTCGGCTCGGGCATGGCGGTCGGCGCCATCGTGGGCGTGGCGGCCGGCGCGCAGCCGACGAGCGCGAGGACCAGAAGGCCCGTCGCAGCAAACTGAGTGAACTTGCGGGTATACATCTCTTATTCTCTCCTCTACGGCCACAAAACCGTGGCCAGCTTGTCGGATCGCCAGACGCAGCCCTTCGGGGATTGATCAGGCCGCCTTCTGGTCTTCTCCCTCCGTCGCCGCCACAGGTTTGGGCGACAACGTCTCATACCATTCGGCGTGCTCCATCCGGGCGTAGTCCTCGGACACATAGCCCGTGGTCATCGCCGGTAGAGCGCCGTACAAGAACGTGAAGTACATGTGCCCGATCATCAGCACGGTCAGCCCGAGCATCGACATGTCGTGGACGCTCAGCACAAGCGCCAGGCCCTCAGGCCCGAGGCCCGTCTGCCCAAACCAGAGCATCAGGCCCGAGCCCGCCACCGTGACGAACATGATGAACGTCATCGCATGGTGGATCTTCTGGCCGGCATTGATGCGACCCG